>Ga0073926_10000009_pt1 | contig 46379 bp, 38 predicted proteins | sample GWRWmT4_4Nov14_FD_70189 | JGI IMG/M metagenome (GOLD analysis project Ga0073926, IMG submission 70189) | Sand microcosm microbial communities from a hyporheic zone in Columbia River, Washington, USA - GW-RW T4_4-Nov-14 | ecosystem: Engineered > Artificial ecosystem > Sand microcosm >...
CGGCCATGCGCGGCTTCCGCCGATACATGCGCCGCCAGACAATGATCCAGTGATCCCGGTTGTAACTGGTGCAGCACTGCCGCCGCCGCGCCTACCACAAAACCGTCCAGCAAGACCGGAATATGCTGTACCCGCGCCGCGATGATGGCCCCGGCCATGGCGGCGATTTCGCGCCCGCCGACACGGCGTAAAATTTCCAGCGGATCGGACAGATGCCCGTCGTGAAACGCCATTGCGGCGCGCACCGCCGCCACTTTGCGCGCCAGCCCTTCGGAATCGACGCCGGTTCCCCGCCCCACCCAGTCTTCGGCACTGCCGCCGAACAGCGCGCAGCACACCGCTGCCGCCACCGTGGTATTGCCAATGCCCATCTCGCCGATGCAGAGCAGATCGCCGCCGCCCGCCACCGCCTCCATGCCAAAGGCAATGGTTGCGGCGCAATCGGCTTCGCTCATCGCTTCGGCTTCGCAGATATCCGGGGTCGGAATATCCAGCGCCAGGTCAAAAATTTTCAGCCCCGCGCCCGCCGCCTTGCAGAGCTGATTAATTGCCGCACCCCCGGCAGCAAAATTTTCCACCATCTGCTGCGTCACCGATGCCGGAAAAGCCGACACGCCGCGCCGCACCACCCCATGATTTGCGGCGAAAACCGCGACCTGCGGTTGCAGAACCATTGGCGGATGCCGCCCCTGCCAGGCCGCCAGCCATTGCGCCACCTCTTCCAGCCGCCCCAGCGACCCGGCCGGTTTGGTCAGTCCGGCTTCGCGCGCCTGCGCCCTGGCGGCCGCGTCCAGATCGGGCCCCGGCAATTGGCGCACAAGGTTGCGAATATCATCAAAAGGCAAGGCGCTGGCAGACACTGACATTTTTTGCTTCCGTTTATTCAGATGGCAGTCTATCTCGCATTTGTTTTACCAGAATGAAAGCCTTTAGCATGCGGCCCCCCCAGCCAAATGACCGGATGCAGGAATGGCGTGAGGAACTCACATTGGCCTTCGCCTTTCTGACCCGTCTTCCGGTGCAGATTGCCGGACAGTGGGAACCTGCGCGGCTGACCCATGCCCTGCGCCTGGCGCCTGCCGTCGGGGCCTTTGCCGGCGCCTTTGGCGGCAGTTTTTACTGGCTGGCAATGAGTTTCGGGTTTTCCACCCTGATCGCGGCAGTTTTCGGAATTACCGCAGCAGCCGTTCTGACCGGCGGCCTGCACGAGGACGCCTTGAGCGATATGGCGGATGGGTTCAGCGGCGGCTGGACCCGTGAACGCAAGCTTGAAATCATGTCCGATGCCCGCATCGGGGCGCATGGGGCGCTGGCCTTGATTCTGGTCCTGTTGCTTCGGATCGGTACGATGGCGCAACTGGGCAGCGCCGACCGCGTCATGGCCGCGATGATTGCTGCCGGCGCCCTGTCGCGCGCCGTAATGTATGTGGCCATGGCGATTTTACCCCATGCCAAACAAAGCGGCCTTGGCCAGGCGGCAGGGCGTCCGGGCGGCCTGCAGGCCCTTAGCGCGCTGGGCCTGGGGTTTGCCATCGCCTGGCTGGCGCTGCCATTTGGAACAGCCCTGGCCGCCCTTGCCGGGGCATGCCTGGGTGGTCTGATGATCGGCGGTCTTGCCCGGCGTCAGATCGGGGGGCAGACAGGGGACATATTGGGCGCCACACAACAGATTTCAGAACTGGGTGCGATGCTGCTATTGGCCACAATATTGACATCGTGAAACTCATTTATGGATTATTTAAGGCCGGGCTGGCTATAAAGAGCGCTTTCATTCCGGGACATCATCTTGAAACTGATAGGAAAAATTCTATTGTATGGCTTCGCTCTGGCGCTGATACTGGCTGTGACCGGTGGCGCTGCAACGGCGTTTGTCCTGTGGCGCTATGGTATTGGCCTGCCGGATTATTCTCAGCTAGCCACCTATGAACCTGCCATTACAACCCGGGTGCATGCAGGCGATGGGCGGCTGATTACCGAATTTGCCCGTGAAAAACGTCTCTATGTGCCCTATGAGACAATTCCAAAGCTGGTGATTGACGCCTTTGTCGCGGCTGAGGATCAGAATTTCTTTGTGCATCGCGGCGTGGATCCAATCGGCATCCTGCGGGCAGCGATCGTGAATTTACAGCATGCTGGGGATAACCGGCGGCTGGTGGGCGCGTCCACCATTACCCAACAGGTCGCCAAGAATTTCTTTCTGACCGGCGAAGTATCCTATCAGCGCAAGATCAAAGAGGCCATTCTGGCGTTCCGCATCGAACGCACCTTTTCCAAGGAGCGCCTGCTGGAATTATATCTGAATGAAATTTATCTGGGTAACTCCGCCTATGGTGTCGCGGCGGCGGCGCTGAATTATTTTGACAAGCCGCTGGCGGAACTGACGCTGGAGGAAGCCGCCTATCTGGCCGCCCTGCCCAAGGCTCCGAATAATTATCACCCGGTACGCTATCGTGAAAAGGCCATTGCGCGGCGCAATTATGTGCTTAGCCGGATGCTGGAAGATGGCTATATCACCGCTGAACAGGCGGCAAATGCCGCGCAGGCCCCCTTGCAGACGGCGCCGCCACGCGATCAGGAATTCGTACAGGCCGATCATTTCGCAGAGGAAGTCCGCCGCGAACTGATTAACCGCTTTGGCGAAGACGCGCTATATGACGGGGGGCTTTCTGTGCGCACCTCGCTTGATCCGCGCCTTCAGAATATCGCCTACCGGGCGCTGCGGCGCGGTCTGATCGCCTATGACCGCAGGCATGGCTGGCATGGGCCGGTAACGCAAATTGATCCGGGCGAAGGCTGGGCCGTGCGGCTGAGCACCGTACCGCCGCCTGCGGGCCTTGCCCCGTGGCGGCTTGCCGCCGTTCTGAAGACGCAACCAGACCGCGCCATCATTGGCTTTGCAGATGGCGCACAGGGGATCATTCCATTTGAACAGCTACGCTGGGCGCGCAAACGGCTGGACACAGCAACTCTGGGCCCTGCCATTGGCAAAGTCACGGATGTACTGCGTCCGGGCGATGTCGTCGCCGTTGCGCAAGCAGATGAAAAAGCATCCGGAAAATCCGGCGGCACTGCGAATTGGAGCCTGCAACAAATTCCGGAAGTCAGCGGCGCCCTGGTGGCCATGGATCCCCATACCGGGCGTGTGCTGGCGATGCAGGGCGGCTTTGCCTATGGCGACAGTGAATTTAACCGCGCCACCCAGGCCCAGCGCCAGCCGGGTTCCGCCTTCAAGCCCTTTGTCTATGCCGCAGCGCTGGAATCCGGCTTTACGCCATCCAGCCTGGTGCTGGACGCCCCCATGGTGATTGATCAGGGGCCGGGTCTGGCCAAATGGAAACCTACAAATTATTCCGGTGAATATTATGGCCCCTCGACTTTGCGCATGGGGCTGGAAAAATCGCGCAATCTGATGACCGTGCGGCTCGCGCAACATATCGGCATCAACAAGGTGAATGACTATGCCAGCCGGTTTGGTTTGACACAGGCCACCCCCAGCCTGCTATCCACTGCCCTGGGTGCCGGTGAAACCACCCTGCTCAGACTTACCTCCGCCTATGCCATTCTGGTAAATGGGGGTCACTATGTCGCGCCCGCTCTGATCGACCGGGTACAGGACCGGCGGGGAAAAACCCTGTACCGCAATGATCAGCGCGAATGCGCCGGTTGCCGGGATGCCTGGCGCGAGGGGCTGCATCAGCCAGAATTGCCAGACCTGCGCGAACAGCGCATCGACCCCGCTACGGCCTACCAGATCGTCTCAATGCTGGAGGGGGTGATCCAGCGCGGCACCGGCCGGAGCGTCGCCAGCATCAACAGACCCATAGCCGGCAAGACCGGCACCACCAATGAAAGCAGGGACACCTGGTTCATGGGTTTTTCACCCGATCTGGTGGCCGGTGTTTTCATTGGTTTTGATACGCCGCGCACTATGGGTAAAAAAGAAACCGGGGCTACGGTGTCCGCACCGGTTTTCCGGGAGTTTATGACTGAGGCGCTGGCGGAGGCGCCATCGCTGCCATTTCGCATCCCTGCCGGTATCCGGCTGGTCAGGGTGAATGCCGAAACCGGTCTGCCCGCCATGCCCGGCGACCGCAAAGTCATTCTGGAGGCCTTCCGGCCCGGCACCGAGCCCAAAAGCCGGGCACGATCCGTACTTGGCACGGACACCCCTGGCAGTGTAGAGGAAACACCCGGCGCCATCAACACGGAGCCAGTCGGCGAGGGAAGCGGCGGTCTATACTAATCCTTTCATTTCTTCCCTGCAGGAGCATTTTCATGAAGGCAGAAGTTCAGGCCCTGGCCCAGGACATCAAGCAGTCGTTCGAACTGCTGAGGAGGCATCTTTGACTGGGATCACGCGCTGCGGCGGCTGGATGAACTGAACGCGCTGATTGAGGACCCCAAACTCTGGGATAATGCCCAGCGCGCCCAGGATATTATGCGCGAACGCACGAAGCTGGAGCAGGCCATCACGGCGCTGCGCCGGATGCAGAGTGATTTCGAGGATACGCTTAGCCTGATCGAACTGGGCGAGGCCGACAATGATGCCGCAATGATTGCGGAATCAGAAGCGGCATTGCGAAACCTGCACAGCGAAGCCGCCGCCAGGGAAATAGAAACCCTGCTGTCGGGCGAAGCCGATGGCAATAACGGCTATCTGGAAATCCATGCGGGCGCGGGCGGCACTGAAAGCCAGGACTGGGCCAATATGCTATTGCGCATGTATATGCGCTGGGCGGAAAAACACGGCCACAAATCCGAAATCATCGAACTGAGCGATGGCGAGGAAGCCGGGATAAAATCCGCCACCCTGCATGTCAAAGGCGCCAATGCCTATGGCTGGTTAAAGACAGAGGCGGGCGTCCACCGGCTGGTGCGCATCTCGCCATTCGATTCCAATGCGCGCCGCCATACCAGTTTCGCCAGTGTCTGGGTATATCCCGAAGTCGATGACCGCATCAATATCGAGATTGATGAAAAGGATGTGCGCACAGATACCTACAGGGCCAGTGGCGCAGGCGGCCAGCATGTCAACAAGACAGACAGCGCGGTGCGGCTGACGCACACCCCCACCGGCATTGTCGTGCAATGTCAGAATGAGCGCTCGCAACACAAAAACCGCGCCAATGCCTGGAAAATGCTGCGCGCACGGCTCTATGAGGAAGAGTTGCGCAAACGCGAAGAGGCCGCGCAAGCCATCGCCAGTGCAAAAACCGACATTGGCTGGGGGCATCAGATCCGCTCTTACGTGTTGCAGCCTTATCAGATGGTAAAGGATCTGCGCACCGGCGTCGAAAGCCCAACGCCACAGAATGTGCTGGATGGCGATCTGGACGAATTTATGTCGGCTGCCCTCGCCGCCCGTATCGAAGGCGCCAGCGGCGAGGTCAAGGATCTGGATTAATTCGCTTATTGCGGATGACAGCCGGATGTAACGCGGTTGCGATCCGCTGTCACCATCATCTCGATCAGTGCATCCAGCTTCACCTCCGGCGCCCAGCCAAGACGGGTGCGGGATTTTTCCGGCAATCCGACCAGAAGCTCCACCTCGGCGGGCCGGAAAAATTTCGGGCTGACCAGAATAACGGTCTTGCCGGTTTTGCGGTCTATGCCGCGTTCACCCGGCCCCTCGCCTTCCCATTTCAGATCAAAGCCAAGCAGGCCCGCCGCCCGTTCGCAGAAATAACGCACCGTATAGGTTTCGCCGGTGGCGATGACATAATCATCCGCCCTGTCCTGCTGCAACATGGCCCACATGGCCTTTACATAATCGCCGGCAAAGCCCCAGTCGCGTTTAGCGTCGAGATTGCCGAGTTCCAGCATTTCCTGCTGACCTGCGGCGATACGCGCCAGGGCAAGGGTGATTTTGCGGGTGACGAATTCCTGGCCGCGCAAAGGCGATTCATGATTGAACAATATGCCGGAACTGGCATGCAGATTGTGCGCCTCGCGGTAATTCATTGTCATGTAATGGGCAAACACCTTGGCCACGCCATACGGGCTGCGCGGATAAAAGGGGGTGGTTTCCTTTTGCGGAATTTCCTGCACCTTGCCGAACATTTCCGATGTGGATGCCTGATAGAAACGCGCCTCGGGCACATGGTCACGCATGGCTTCCAGAATATGCAGGCATCCCATGCCGTCGATCTGGGATGTGGTCACCGGAAGCTCGAACGACACGCCAACAAAGCTCTGCGCCGCAAGATTATAAATTTCGTCCGGGCGCGTGGCCTTGATCGCGCGGGTGACATTGCCGATTTCCTGCAAGTCAAAATCGATCAGCTCGATCTTGTCCAGCACGTCCACCTCGCGCAGACGCCACAAATTATCGACGGAAACCCTGCGGCATCCGCCATAGACATGATATCCCTTTTCCACCAGCAGGCGGGACAGATAGGCCCCATCCTGCCCGGTAACCCCGGTTACCAGAGCTGTTTTCTTTTTCAATGAAATTTTCCCCTAAATTCCCGCTACCGGCGGCAGAGCGCAACCACGTATGATGTTCCACAACCGTGTCGATACCACCTGCCAGTCATGCTCTGCAAGCCATGCGGCCTGTATTTCCCCAATTTTCTGCAATTTCCCGGTATCGCACAACAGAGCGGCAATGCCCTCGGCCAGTTCGCGGGGGGCGCATCCCGGCAATTGAAAAGTCACATTGGCCACATCCCGAAAGATCGGCAGGGGTGTACAGGCCACAGGCCGCCTGCTGGCCAGGCCAAAACGCACCGCCGCACTGGAGGATTCACCTGTATTTTGATAGGGAAACACAATCAGATCCGATTGGCCGAGGCGCGCCAGCACTTCTTCATCCGTCAGAAAATCGGACACCAGCGTTATCGCCTCGCCATGCGGGCTGGCGGCGATCGCGTCGCGGCAGCGCTGCAATTCAATATCTGATTCAGCCGCAGGATAGGATGCATTCAGCATTTCAAGACGCAAGCCGGGATGTGTTCGGCGCAGTATATTAAAGGCCTCTATCAATTGTGTGAAACCCTTGTGCGGCAACATGTAACCAAAACTGGTGATCCGTTTCGCATCCCCGTCCTGCGGCGCGGCGGGCGGTTGTGGCGGCACAGCGGGAACATAGGCGCCATGCGGGAACAAAATCACATTATCCACCAGGCCCAGATTTTTCATGCGGTTCAGATCGTCTATGCCATGCACATACAGCCGGTCCGCCAGCGCCAGCTGCGCGGCTATCAGAGAAAGATTAAGCGCCTTGCTCAGATACAGGGTTTCAGCGGTGGCGTGAAAGAAAATATGCACTCCGACTCCATCCTGTTTCAGCCGCAATATCAGATTGCCAAGGCTGGCCAGATCGAAGAAGCCGAAATTGAATTGCAGCACCACGGATGTCACCGCACTGGCGCGAATTTGCTGATACAGTTCGTCAAGCGTATCTTCGTTGCCGCTCTGCCAGCAGCGGATTACATTTTCCTCGTCGCCCGAAATTCTTTCATCGGTCCGGTTGGCCAATATCACCATCTGTCCTGCGGGAATGCAAATGCTCAACGCGCGCGCATAGGCGGCAATGCCGCAGCGCACATTCCAGCTTGTCACCCATCCAACTTTTGGCAATTCCTGCAAGGCGGGTCCCGCATCCAGCGCGGCGATGGCCTGCAAATTACGCTCGGCCACATGCGCCCAGCGCCAATTGGCCAGTAGCGCCTGTTTACCCGCCTGCGCCCGGCGCAGCCGTTCCTCGGGCAGCGCCGCATACACATCGCGCAGGGCGCGGCTCAGGCTTTGCACATCGGGTTCCGCCCAGACCGAATTAAACTGATCCATGTGGGTTCTGGCGTAATCAAACTGATACTCCACCAGCCAGGCATTTTCGGGCGTGCAGAAATCCATCTGCCCGCCATAGGCGGTGGTGATCACCGGTTTCTCAAACAGCATCGCCTCGGCAATCGGCATGCCAAACCCCTCGCCCCGGCTTGGCGCGGCAAGCGCGTCACATCGCCGGTACAGATCGGCGACCTCGGCCTCGTCAATATCCTCATTGATCAGGATAATCTCCGGCGCATCCGGAAAGCGTTCCTGAAAACATCGAAGCTGGCTGACAATATCATTGTGAATATTGGGAAAGGTTTTGATGACCAGCGAAACCTTGTCGGCGCGCGTGAAGGCCTGACCGAACGCCTCCAGCAGCACATCCGCCCCCTTGCGCGGGAAACAGGATGACACATGCAGAAACCGGAAAGCCTCCGGCCCCAGATTTCGGGTGGTCTTCGCGGTTCGGTTTTCCAGCAGATGATCCACCCCCGCGCCACTGACCGTAATGGGAACACGCACGCCATTATCCAGCAGCACCTTGCGCACATAATGCGACAGAACCGTGATATGCGTCAGGCTGCGGTTAAAGGCCGAAACATAGGCGCGCGGGAAGCCCGATTCCTCCCAGGCGTAATTGCTCAGCCCATTGGCGGGGGCGCGCATCTGCGAAACCCGTGGCGGGTACATGAAGCGCAACAGCACGTCCGCATCCTGCGTCATGGCGCCACGCCGCCACATGTCACGGCATTCCGGATCGCCGGATAGAAAAGCGGCATTAGGTGTCTTGTCGCCCGGCCCATCCGCATCATGCAGCGCCACATCCATGCCCTTGCGGTGCAGCGCGCGGGCAAATTCGCGATTGACGATGGCCAGGCTGTAGGAACTATCGAACGGCCCTTCGATACGGATTTGTGGCGGGGTTCGCCGCGCCGGATCTTGCGGCCGGTTCACCGCCACACCCAATCCCCCCAGAAAATCAGCAAACGCGCCGCGCAACATCTCCCGTTCAAAACGGCGCAGATTGCGCCGCTGGGCATGCAGAATTTTTCTGCGCAGCCCCGGCTCTTCAGCGACGACTTTGATCAGCGCGGCGATTTTACGATGGTCCTTTTCAGAAACCAGAAGCCCGCCCTCGCCAATCGTGTCAGCAATGCTGCTGCTGTTAAAAGCAATAACCGGCACATCATGCGCCATGGCTTCGATCAGCGGCATGCCAAAACCTTCATGCGCGCTCATTGAAACAAAAACGTCCGCCCTCTGATACATAGCCGAAAGGCCTTCGTCAGTGACTTTGCCAGTAATTTCGACACTATCACCCAAGCGTAATTCGCTGCGCGACTGCTCTAGCTGCTGCAGATATTCATGCGAGGAAACGTCCCCCGCCAAGATCAGCCGCGCCGGAACATCAAGCCGGCGATGCAGATGTGAAAATATTTTCAGCAGATCATGCTGGCATTTGTTTTCTGAAATCCGCCCGACAAACAGCATGTTAAAGACGCCATTCAGGCGCTCCATCATCGGCTTGTCTGCTTCGATGCGCCTCATCCTGTCCAGATTCACCAGCAGAGGAATTGTTACAGCATTTTCGTATCCCAGCTGCATCAGTTCTGCGGTGTTAAGGGGTGAATCGCCAATCGCCCCGATAAACCGCGTACGCCAGTCAGCAAGCTGTTTGCGGCCTATTTCGGAATAGCTGCGCATCGGGCTGCCGGCAGGGAAAAATTCCGCCGGCGTAATATTATGATAGATCAGCACCAGACGGCTTTGTAGCGCCTCCACCCAGGCACCATGATTATGGCCCAATGAATGATGCAGCAGCAAAAGCTGATCCGGCGCATCCGGATACGCTTCAATTGGCCGCAAAATATACGCCAATTCCGGCGCGATCTGCGCACAGTATATCTCTGAGGCAAATCCCAGCTCATGCAGCAATGCACGTATGAACAGCATCGAATTGGTCACGCCATCGCCATAGGCGGAACCCACATGGAATTGATGAATGGCGCGGAGATGAATTGACACGGCGGCTTATGCCTTGCGCGCCCAGATGGCGTAATCCATCGGCCCGTAAAGAAGCTGATTAAGGCGGTCTGCAACTTCGTCCCCGCCAGTTATCTTCAGCGCATCCTCCGCCTCGTGCAGATAAATTACCTCTGCATCAATAAAACCACGCTGCCCGGCCATGAAACGCATAACCGACGGCGGCAAGGGCGAACGATGGGTGGGATCGTTCCAGAAGCTGCTGGCGCCGACGATCAGATTTTCCGGGTTGGGGGTTTCAAACAGTAAAAAACCGCCCGGCGCCAGAACACGGTTTGCCTCGTCAATAATGCTGATCAGATCATTAAGTTCCAGATGTTCGATAATATGAAAGCCCGTAAGCCCTGCAAGACTGGCATCCCCCAGGCTGCGCAGATGCGCCAGCGCCTCCGCCTGGCGCACATCAAGATCCTGCGCGCGGGCGTCGGCGATAAAAACGCTGTTCAGGTCTATGCCATAGGCCGCAACGCCCTGTTCTTTCAATAACTCGATCCATTCGCCGCGCCCGCAGCCAATATCAAGCACCGGCAAATTTGAATTGGCGCCTGAAACCCGATCAAGATAAACCCTGAGCCGGTTTTTGATTTCTTCCCGGCTGCCGCGAAAGGCCGCCTCGAATGCTGCATAATAACTATCCAGCGCATCGGTGTGGAGCGCCGCGGCGCCAGCGGAATCCGCAGCCGCAGCAGCCCGTATATTTCCGGTCTCCAGCGCAGTGGTTAAGCGGCGCTGCTGAAATAAAATTTCCGTACGATTTTCGGCGATACGCCTTTTTTCTTCCGCGACGGCCTGACGCAGATCGGCCAGGTGCTGTTCAGTCAAGCCCATTTGCGCACGCATATCGGCCAAATGCGCATCGCTTAGACTGATTTGCGTGCGCAGGCGTTGTTCCACGAAACCAACCTCTTGCCGCAATTCTGAAAGGCGCATATTCAAGCGCGTTTCCATAGCGCCAAGCTCGCGAATGGTGACCTCAAGACGCCCGCGAGTTTCGTGCACCAAGGCCAGACTTTTCAACCATCGCACAGCATAACCAAGATAAGGCGTGGCCAATAACCGCGGGCCAATCCGCCGCCGCCGCTGCCAGCGGTTAATCATGGCCATCATGGGGCCTATGACAGGTATGCCGCGAAGCCGCATCTTCAGTGCAAGAACAGCGGAAGCATGATGCGCAGCAGCCATTCCCGCGCCCGCCGGAAGTGAAGGCGCGGCCAGCTTCTCCGGCTGCCGCACTTCAACTTCGATGCGCCGCTCAAGGGCGGCAAAGTCAATGCCGGGGTTGTTGGCCTCTATCATGCCAAAGCCTCTATCATGCAACAGGCCCTGAAACCACATGCAGGCTTGGAACCAGCCTGCATAGCCCATCAAAATGCGGGCCCGAATATCCCGCGACTTCAAATTGCAGCAGATTATCGCACCAGTGATAGCAACCGGTAATATGGTTGTCCTTTTCATGCAGCGCGGCGGTCACAGTATAAAGACCAGGCCCCAGATTCACGGCCATCCGGATGGCGATGCTGACCCGTTCTCCCGCCGCAAAGGAAAGCGGCCGCCCGAGAAAATAGGTGTTGGTTCCGAATATATCCTGACCCAATCTATCGCGGATCATGATGCCCAGCGTCACCGGCTCCAGCGCAGCAGTGGCGGCCAGATCAAAGATGAAATCGGCGGTTTCACCCGACGCAAGAATCTCGCTGCCGGAATTTTGCCCGACGACCCTAGCCCCGTGAATGCGCACTTCGCCGCTGCCATAGCTGTTGCCGGTTTGCTCACGCGCCGTTATGGCGGATATCTCAGATGCGGGCGCTTCCAGTGCCATGGCGTCATCCTCCATATCCGCTATCAGCCGGTAATAATAATTCACCGCCTCGTCCGGCGTTCCGGAAAAAACCACGCCGCCCTGTTCCAGCACCATCACCTGATCGCACAATACCTTGACGGCATTCATATCGTGCGAAACGAACAGAATGGCGCCCCCATCCGCGCGGAACTGCTTGATCCGGCTCATGCATTTCTGCTGAAAATGCGCGTCCCCAACCGCCAGCGCCTCGTCTACAACCAGGCAGGCAGGATTGGCGTGTATCGCAATGGAAAAGGCCAGGCGCATCGTCATCCCGGACGAGTAAGTCCGCACGGGATAGTCTATTGCCTGCCCCAATTCGCTGAAATCAATGATGGCCTGACGCTGCTGCGCCACTTCGTCCGGCGTCATCCCCAGCAGGGCCGCATTGAAAGCAATATTCTCATATCCGGACAGTTCCGGATTGAAGCCGGTGCCCAGCTCAAGCAGGCCCGTGATGCGTCCGGAAAGCCGGATTGCCCCCTGATCGGGCAGTATGACCCCCATAACCAGTTTCAGCAATGTTGACTTCCCGGCCCCGTTCCGCCCGATTATCCCCAGAACCTGCCCGGCTTCGAGAGTGAAATCAACATCACGAATCGCAACCTTGACGTCATGCAGAGGCTGGCGCAGCAGCAATTCCCGCAACCGGTCACTGTGGCGGCGATAGATGCGGTATTGTTTGCTGACATGCTCCACCCGGATCATAGCGCGTCACGAATCTGATGTTCACAATAAGACAGCAGCCGCACCATCACACCCGACGCCGCCGCCCCGCCCGCCAGCATCAGTGCGATATTTCCCAAATCCGGCGCCGCGCCATAGACAAAAATCTGGTGATATTCCCGCACAAACCACCAGGCAGGATTGTAGGTCTGTATCGCCTGCATGAAGTGCGGGACCGAATCAATCGTATATACAATAGGAACCATCCAGAACCACAGCATCGTCACGACGCCGACCATTTCCCTGATATCGCGCAGAAAGACCATCAAAATCGCTCCGAACAGCCCAAGCGCAAAGGCCATGAGCTGCTGGCATAATATCAGAAGCGGCAGCGCCAGGAACCCGGCATGCAACGGCACCGAGAAAGCGAGCGCCAGCAGGCTGAACAGCGCCAGCGTGGCGGCCAATGTTATCGCCTCAACCAGGGGTATATGCAACGCGACCATGCTCAGGCTGAGTGGCACCTTGCTCAATATGCCGCGCTTATCAAAAAACACAGTCGTCAGACGCGAGATTGTGCTCGCAAAGGCGGTCCAGGGCAAAACTCCCGATACCAGATATATGCCATAACCATAAGCGCCCGCATGCGTTTCGGGCAGCCGGGGGCCAATCAGCCCGCCAAAAACAACCACAAAGATGAGAATTTGCAGCAGCGGAGTGATCAGCAGCCAGCCCCTGCCCAATGCAACGCCGGAATAGCGATTCGAAAAATCCTGTTTAACGAAATGCCAGAGCAAAGCCAGATTCATATGCGACGATCTACCCCGATCCCACTATTGCCCAGATGCAGAAAGGGGAATTCCTTGTTTTTTCAGGCCCTGTATGTTTTCCCGGGCCCGGTTTTCCCAGGCCCTATATTCCAAGCCATCCTGGACGCCCAGGCCGTCCACACCGCCTGTGAGAGGGTTGGAGGCACCTCTTCGTACAGCCATCCCCCCGATCTGTCAAAGAACTTGCTTTCTGGGGCATTCGGTCCATATAAGCTGCTTGGTACGCTGCACAGAGTGCAGAATTGACTATGGGTGCCAGAAGTGATTGATAAAGTGTCAAGACTCAGTTTGCTTCTGCCGTGAGAACGCCTGTATTTACGCCCTGGGCCAATCGGGATTAAAAGAAGCGCCATGAAAAGCAAAGAACTCTCAGAACTTGCGCAGGTTCTCGGCAAGTCCCGCTCGGCATTTATCGGCGCGGGCGTTTTCAGCTTTTTTATCAATATGTTGATGCTGGTGTCGCCGCTCTACATGTTGCAGATCTATGACCGGGTTCTGGCCAGCCGCAATGAGACGACATTGTGGGTGCTGACCTTTGTGGCGGTGGCGCTGATAGTCGTTTACGCTGCGCTTGAAACCATGCGCTCGCGCGTGCTGGTGCGCATCAGCGGCCAGATGGACAGCCTGCTGAATGCACGGGTGTTTACGGCCCTGTTCAAATCGGCGGTGCGCGGGCCGGGCGGCGGATCGGGTCAGGCGATACGCGATCTGGACGGTGTCCGGGATTTTTTAAGTGGTCAGGGCCTTTTCGCTTTTTTTGACGCGCCCTGGATGCCCATCTATCTGGGGGCGATATTTCTGATTGATCCCCTGCTTGGCTGGGTGGCGACGGCAGGCGGCATTATCCTGTTTTCGCTGGCCGTTCTTACTGAATTAGCGACACGCGATACGCTGGGTGAAGCCAGCGTCGCAAATATGCGGGCCGGGCATTTTGTCGAAGTCAGTCTGCGCAATGTCGAGGCCATCGAGGCGATGGGCATGGTGCCCGCCATGCTCAAACGCTGGCAGGGGCGCCGCGCCAAGATGCTGCAATTACAGTCTCTGGCCAGTGACCGCGCCGGCGTGATTACGGCCTTGTCAAAGTTTACGCGCGTGGTGCTGCAAATTGCCATTCTGGGCTTTGGCGCCTATCTGGTGATCCATAATCACATTACCGCCGGCCTGATGATCGCCGCTTCCATCATGATGGGACGCGCACTCGCCCCGGTGGAAATCGCGGTAGGCAGCTGGAAACATTTTCTGACCGCACGTTCCTCCTATGAACGGCTGAACGCGTTGCTGAAGGCGGTGCCCGCAAATCAGGACTTCATGCAATTGCCTGCGCCGCGGGGAAATATACAGGTCGAACAGGCCATCGTAGTGCCGCCGGGCGCCACTGTTCCCGCACTCAAAGGCATCGGTTTTTCAGTCGCTGCGGGCGATATTGTCGGCATTATCGGCCCCAGTGCTGCGGGCAAATCCACGCTGGCGCGGCTGCTGGTTGGCGTGTGGCCGCCTTATTCAGGCAAGGTGCGCATTGACGGCGCCGATATCATGACGTGGAACCGCGAACGTCTTGGCCCCTATATCGGCTATCTGCCGCAGGATGTTGAATTGTTCGAAGGCACCATTGCAGAAAATATCGCCCGGTTTGGAGAGGTGGATTCCGAACAGGTCATATTGGCGGCAAGCCGTGCGGGTGTGCATGAACTCATTCTAAAACTGGCGGCAGGATACAATACTCAGATCGGCCCGGGCGGCCAAACCCTGTCGGGTGGTCAACGCCAGCGCATCGGCCTGGCCCGCGCTTTGTATGGCGATCCGGTTTTTATCGTGCTTGATGAGCCGAACTCCAATCTCGATAATGATGGCGAGGCGGCGCTGGCCCGCACGGTGGCCGATTTGAAAGCGCGCAAACGCACGACTTTGGTGATTACGCATCGCCCCAGCCTGCTGGCTTCGGTAGATTATATTATGGTCATGCGAGAAGGCCTGATCGAAAAATTTGGTCCGCGCGATGAAATTCTGGGACAATATCTGCGGCCCGCAGCCGTCCCGAACGCAGCGCCGGAACCAGGATCTGAAAGGGGCGGCGTTGCTGTAGTAAACCCGGCATGAATTTACAAACCCTTGCCACCCGTCTGGGACTTCACCAGGACGGAGAAGATTTTAATCTCAAAACCGTCTTTACAAATCTTATGCAGAAGATACAGGCGCCGTTTGCGCGCACAGATCTGAACGCACAGGAAGTTGGCGGAATGACGGATACCCGCCGGCCGCTGGTCATTGGCGGGATCATCATCCTCGTGACATTTTTTGGATTTGGCATTTGGGCCGCTACCGCGCCGATAGATAGCGCCGCGATCGCCTCCGGCTTTATGACCGTGCAGTCGAACCGGCGCACCATTCAACATCTCGAAGGCGGCATTGTGAAGGAAATTTTCGCCAAGGATGGCATGTCGGTAAAAGCGGGCGATGTTTTGATCCGGCTTGATGAAACCCGCGCCAAGGCGCAGACCGATATCCTGCTGGCTGATCTTGATTCGCAAATCGCCACTGAAGCGCGGCTGCTGGCGGAACGTGACGGCAAGGATAGCCCTGTCTTCCCGGAGGAGCTGTTGCAGCGCCAGACCAGCCCCTCAATTGCAGCAATTATTGCCGGGCAGCGCAATGTGTTCGACACGCGGGTGGCGTCGCTTGCAGGACAGAAGTCCATTCTTGAACAGCGTGTCGGCCAGTTTAATGAACAGATATCCGGATTGCGCGCACTGGTAACGGCCAAAGGCACCCAGGCCCGTCTGATCAATGAAGAATTGAAAGATCTCTCCGGCCTGCTGGAGCGCGGCTATGTCACCAAGACGCGTGTGCTGGCGCTGGAACGCGAAGCGGCCCGCCTGGAAGGGGAGCGCGCCGAACATATTGCCGCGATCGCACGCGCCGAACAGGGTATCGGCGAGGCCAGGCTGCAAAGCTTTCAACTGGAAAAATCCCGGCAGGAAGAAATCGCGCGCGAATTGCGGGATGTGCAGGCCAAAATCGCCGAACTGCGCGAACGCATGATTGCATCCAGTGACATGTTGCGGCGGATTGATATTGTTGCGCCGGTATCGGGGACAGTAATGGATCTGGCGGTGCACACGGCAGGCGGCGTTATTGCGCCTGGTGCTCCGATCATGGATATTGTCCCCCTGAATGACGTGCTGGTCGTCGAAGTGCAAATCAACCCGATCGATATTGACACGATCCGGCCAGGCAGTGAGGTCGCCCTGCGTGTCAGCACGGCCGACGCCCGCAAGACACCGGTGATCACCGGCGTTCTGGATACCATTTCCGCCGACCGGACCGTCGATCAGCGGACCGGCCTCGCTTATTACAAGGGCCGCGTCGTGATCCCGGCGGACCAGCGTGAGCGTCTGGGCACATTGACATTACGCAGCGGCATGCAGGTGGAGGCGCTGATCAACCGGGGCGAACAGACCGCCCTGCAATATGCGCTGAAGCCGTTGACCGAGGCCTTCGCCAAATCCTTCCGCGAAAGATAGAAATGTTGAAGATCGTGCCGTTGAAATTTCGCGCTGTTTCATTGGCGGCCTTGATAGTGCTGACGCTGGCCCCGCCTGCCCATGCGGACCAGTCGCTGGAAGAAGCCCTGGCCGCAGCCTATCGCAGCAACCCGCAATTACAGGCCGAGCGCGCCCGCCAACGCGCCACCGACGAAGGTGTTGCGCGCGCCTTGGGCGGCTTTCGTCCCACCATCGTCGTCAATGGCGAAGCAGGCCGCGCGGTGGATGAGTTCCGTACCCGCAATACATTTTCCGGCGCCACGAATGTCACCGATGTCAATCGCGGCCCCCGCACCTATCAGGCGCAGATGCGCCAGCCGATATATGATGGCGGCCAGGCGCTGTCGGATTACCGGCGCTCAGATGCCCTGGTCGAACAGGGCCGCGCCCGTCTCATCAGCGCCGAACAGGCCGTTTTACAGGAGGCCGCGCGCGCCTATATCGATGTCGCCCGGGATCATCAGGTCGTGCTGTTAACCCGCGACAATGTCGCCTATCTAACCGAATTGCGCGAAGCAATCCGCGCCCGCTTCGCGGTCAAGGACGTAACCAATACAGATGTGGCGCAGGCTGAAGCCCGGCTGTCGCGCGGACTGGCCGACAGCCAGGCCGCCGAGGGCGCGCTGGCCCGGTCACGCTCTGCCTATATGCGTGTCATCGGTGAGGAGCCGGCGCGGGTGCTTGAAATGCCGCCGCCCCCTGCCCGGCTGCCGGAAACGCTGGATGCTGCGCTGGGCGATGTGGAAAATAATCCTGAACTGCGCACCGCGCGTTTTGCCGAAGTGGCCGCCCGCGCCCAGATCGGTGTCGTGCGCAGCGGGCTGCTGCCGGATTTGTCGCTGCGTGGCGCTGTGCGCCGCCAGGACGAGGCCGATCAAAAACATTTTGAGCGCGACACAGCCGAAGTGCTGCTGCAACTTTCGGTTCCTATTTATGAAGGCGGCGTGTCGGCGGCCCAAACCCGCGAGGCCAAGCATACCGCCAGTCAGCGCCTGCTGGAGTCCGAACAGGCGTCCCGCGCCGCAACCGATGCCGTGCGCGCCGCATGGGAAGCCCTGATCAGTTCGCGCGCCCGCATTGCCTCAATCCAGGAAAATGTGACCGCTGCCGAACTTGCCCTTGTCAGCGTTTCCGAGGAAGCAAAGGTTGGCGCACGCACCGTGCTGGACCGGCTAAATGCGCAACAGGAACTGCTTGACGCCAATGTCGCGCTGTTGCGGGCCAGGCGTGACGAATTTATCGCCAGCAATGAACTGCTTGCCGCGATTGGCCGCATGACTGCGGAAAATCTGGGTCTGCAAGTTGAGAAATATGATCCGGTTGCCAATTACGCAGCAACACGGGGCCGCTGGTTCGGCACCGGTATCGAACCCATCGAAAATCCGCCCGCCAAGCCATAAATAGCCCTGATTCCGGCATCGGCGCTATGCTATACTGCCGCCATGTCCTCGATCACCCATGAACCGATGAGCGGCCTGGAAATGACGGCTTTTGTGCCGCACCGTCCCGCGCGCCCGGACAAATCCGAAGGCGGCGTCCGTTTCAAACTGGTGTCGGAGTTTCAGCCCGCGGGCGATCAGCCGCAGGCGATTGCGGCGCTGGTGGCGGGCGTAAATCAGGGCGAACATGATCAGGTGCTGCTGGGCGTCACCGGATCGGGCAAGACCTTTACCGTGGCCAAGGTGATCGAGGCGGTGCAGCGCCCGGCGCTGATCCTGGCGCCCAACAAGACGCTGGCTGCACAGCTCTATGGCGAATTCAAAAGCTTTTTCCCCGACAATGCGGTGGAATATTTCGTTTCCTATTATGATTATTATCAGCCGGAAGCCTATGTGCCGCGCACCGACACCTATATCGAGAAAGAATCGTCGGTCAACGAACAGATCGACCGGATGCGCCATTCCGCCACCCGCGCGCTGCTGGAACGCGACGATGTGATCATCGTCGCCAGTGTGTCGTGCATATACGGCATTGGATCGGTCGAAACCTATGCGGGCATGACAGTTTCGGTAAAAGTGGGCGACCGCATCGAGCGCAACCAGTTGTTGCGCGATCTGGTGGCGCTGCAATATCGCCGCAATGACGCGGCGTTTCAGCGCGGCACATTCCGGGTGCGCGGCGATGTGGTGGAACTGCACCCCGTGCATTTGGAAGATCGCGCCTGGCGGATTTCGTTTTTTGGCGACGAGATCGAGGCGATTACTGAATTTGATCCGCTGACCGGCGCCAAAACCGGCGAACTGGATCGTTTCAAGGCCTATCCCAACAGCCATTATGTAACGCCGCGCCCCGCGCTCAGCCAGGCGCTGGAACGCATCAAGGAAGAATTGCAGCACACGCTGGCGCGATTCAACGCCGAGGGCAAGCTGCTGGAGGCGCAGCGCATCGAGCAGCGCACCAATTTCGATCTGGAAATGATTGCCGCCACCGGGTCCTGCGCCGGGATCGAAAATTATTCGCGCTTTCTGACCGGGCGCAATCCGGGCGAGCCGCCGCCGACGCTGTTTGAATATCTGCCGGAAAACGCGCTGCTGTTCACCGATGAAAGCCATGTCAGCGTGCCGCAGCTGGGCGGCATGTACCGGGGCGACTATAAACGCAAGGCGACGCTCGCGGAATATGGCTTCCGGCTGCCATCCTGCGTTGATAACCGGCCGCTGAAATTCGAGGAATGGGACGCGATGCGCCCGCAGACCGTCTATGTGTCGGCGACGCCCGGCCCGCGCGAGCTGGAGCGCACCCAGGGCGTGTTTGTCGAACAGGTCATACGCCCGACCGGCCTGATCGACCCGGTGTGCGAAATCCGCCCGGTCAAAACCCAGGTCGATGATCTGGTCGCCGAATGCAAACTGGCGGCCGCCAAGGCCGAGCGCGTGCTGGTGACCACGCTGACCAAGCGCATGTCCGAAGATCTAACCGAATATATGCATGAACAGGGTATCCGCGTGCGCTATATGCATTCCGACATCGAAACGCTGGAGCGCATCGAAATCATCCGCGACCTGCGGCTGGGCGCATTCGACGTGCTGATCGGCATCAATCTGCTGCGCGAGGGGCTGGACATTCCCGAATGCGCGCTGGTGGCGATTCTGGATGCCGACAAGGAAGGCTTTCTGCGTTCGGAAACCTCGCTGATTCAAACGATAGGCCGCGCGGCGCGCAATGTGGATGGCCGGGTTATTCTGTATGCAGATAAAATTACCGGCAGCCTGGAGCGCGCTCTGGGCGAAACCGAACGCCGCCGCCGCAAGCAGCAGGCCTATAATGCCGAACATGGCATTACGCCCGAAAGCATCCGCAAGAATATCGGCGATATACTGGCGAGCGTCTATGAACGCGACCATTTCAATGTGGCCACCGGCGCCGATGATGTGGCGCATCTGATCGGCGGCAATCTGAAGGCGCATCTGGCGGAACTGGAACGCCAGATGCGCGCCGCCGCAGGCGATCTGGAATTTGAAGAGGCGGCCAGATTACGCGACGAAATTCACCGCCTGCGCGCAGTCGAACTGGCCGTCGCCGACGATCCGCTGGCCCGGCAGTCCGACATTGACGGTGCGGTGAATGAGGCCGCACACCCCCGCGCCAAATCCCGCTCCACCGGCGGCAAGCCGGGAACACGCAAATCGAAATATAAAAGGGGTTAGGGGCAGCGTGCGCTTGATACGGCGCATTCTATCGGGCCGCCGGTATAGCGTTGTGTCAATCCCGGCGGAATAAGGCCGCCAGTTCCACTTCGGCGGACCAGCGAAACTGATCGACGGGCGCGACCCAGCACAATTTAAATCCTGCATCCACCAATATTCTTGCGTCCCGCGCAAAACTGGCGGGCGCGCAGGATATGGCGATTACAGTGCCAACCTTGCTGGCTGCGATCTGTCCGGCCTGCGCCCGCGCGCCGGCTTTGGGCGGATCAAAAATAACTGCGCTATAGGGGGCCAGTTCATCAGGGGACAATGGGCCGCGTTGCAGATCGCGATGGCTTGCTTCAACCTGTTTGAGGCCTTGGCGCCTGTTTGCAGCCTCGCGGATGGCGTTGGTCATGGCGCGGTCGCCTTCAACGGCATGGACGCGCGCATATGGCGCCACCGGAAAGGTGAAGGTGCCGCATCCGGCAAACAGATCCAGAATGCGCGTCCCCCTGGCGCGCAGCATTTTTTCGCCCAGCGCTTCCAGAACAAGTGCTGTCAGCGCCGCCTCGCCTTCAATGCTGGCCTGCAAAAACGCACCAGGCGGCGGGCAAACCAGCGTACCCCCCAAAATGATTTGCGGCTTGCGCCGTTCCAGCAGGATCACGCCGTTCCAGCTCAGACGCGCCAGATCAAGCCTGTCTGCGCTGGCCGCCAGCAGTGTGCGCAGACGCAGATTTGGTTCGGATTTTTTGCCCGAGCCTATCTGCACATCCACATCCAGGCCCGTTTCGGTCCAGGTCACCAGAAGCCGGGCGGATTGGCCCGCGCGCAACACTGGCGCCAGCAGCTGCGTCAGCCCCGGCAGGGCCTGCATGATTCGTTTATCCAGCACGGTACATTCTGAAACCGGGACCAGACGCTTGCTCATCCGCGCGAGAAATCCGATCTGAATGCCGTCCGTTCCATGTTCCGCCGTGAAGGCCGCGCGGCGGCGCGATGCAGGCGGCATGGTCAGAGTTGGCCGCACCACGGTGTCATGCAGGCCGCGATGCGCCAGTGCGTCAACTATCTGCTGACGCTTCCAATCCGCAACGAAGGGGCCAGACAGATGTTGCAGGGCGCAGCCGCCGCATTGCGTGAAATGACGGCAGGGCGCCGTAACGCGCGCCGCGCCGGGATGCAATATTTGCACAATAGCAGCGCGATCCTGCCCGCCCGCATCCAGTTCTATCCGAAGCCGGTCACCCGGCGCGGCAAAAGCCACGAAAATTCTGCGCTCGCCCGCCTGCGTCACACCGTCGCCGGAATGGCCAAGCTGGGTGACTTCGGCTTCAATGAGATTGCCGGGAGATTGCGCCACTATGCCCGCAATATTTCTACACGCGGAATATCGGCGCCAAGCAGAGCCAGAACATTGGCGGCAATATGCGCGGCGTCGAGCCCGGCATCGGCATACATTTTTTCAGGCGTATCCTGATCCTGAAAACGGTCCGGCAAACATAGGGGGCGGACTGTCAGGCCTTTGTCCAGCAGCCCGGCCGTGGCGAGATAATGCAGAACCTGCGCCGCAAATCCGCCTATGGCGCCTTCTTCCACGGTAATCAGAATTTCATGTTCACGCGCCAGAAGGCTGATCAGGGCAGTGTCCAGCGGTTTTGCAAAACGCGCATCGGCAATACTGATCTGATGCCCATAAGTTTCCAATGTCCGCGCCGCCTCGCATATCTCTGACAAACGCGCGCCGAAATTAAGGATTGCAACCCGTTTTCCCTCGCGGATCATACGTCCCTTGCCAATGGCCAGGGGAATGCCGGCGTCCGGCAACGCCACGCCGGCGCCTTCACCGCGCGGAAAGCGGAACGCGCTTGGCCGGTCATCAATAGTCACAGAGGTCGCCACCATATGCATCAATTCGGCTTCGTCGGCAGCCGCCATCACGACAAAATTCGGCAGACTGCTCAGATACCCAATATCGAATGATCCTGCATGGGTGGGCCCGTCGGCCCCCACCAGACCCGCACGGTCAATGGCGAAACGCACCGGCAAACACTGGATCGCCACATCATGCACAACCTGATCATAGGCGCGTTGCAGGAAAGTGGAATAGATCGCCACAAACGGTTTATAGCCCTCGCAGGAAAGGCCCGCGGCAAAGGTCACGCCATGCTGCTCGGCAATGCCTACATCAAAACAGCGATCAGGAAAGGCTTTCGCAAACAGATCAAGCCCTGTGCCCGACGGCATGGCCGCCGTGATGGCGACAATTTTTTCGTCTTTCTGCGCCTGGGCAATCAGGCTTTGGGCAAACACTTTGGTATATTGCGGCGCATTGGGCACGGACTTGTTTTGCGCGCCTGTAACCACGTCAAATTTGTTGACGCCGTGATATTTATCCTCGGCGGCCTCGGCGGGCGGATAGCCCTTGCCTTTTTTCGTGACCACATGCAACAGGATCGGCCCCTGTTTGGCCTTGCGCACATTTTCCAGAACCGGAATCAGATGGTCAAGATTATGCCCGTCAATCGGCCCTACATAGTAAAATCCCATTTCTTCAAACAGCGTGCCGCCGGTAGCCATGCCGCGGGTAAATTCTTCCGCCTTGCGCGCGGTGCGTTCCAGCCGTTCGGAAATTTTATGCGCAATTTCCTTGGCGGTATGGCGCAGATTCAGATAATTCTGCCCGGACAGGCGTTTTGCGAGATAGGCGCTCATCGCGCCCACCGGCGGCGCAATGGACATATCATTGTCATTCAGGATAACGATCAGCCTTGTGTGGCGCGATCCGGCATTGTTCATGGCCTCATAGGCCATGCCCGCACTCATCGCGCCATCACCAATGACAGCCACCACATGATTGGTTTCGCCGCGCAGATCGCGCGCCACCGCCATGCCAAGTGCTGCGGAAATCGAGGTGGAGGAATGCGCCGCGCCAAAAGCGTCATATTCACTTTCGGCGCGTTTGGTGAATCCGGACAGTCCACCGCCCTGACGCAGGGTGCGAATACGCGCGCGCCGCCCGGTAAGAATTTTATGAGGATAGGTCTGATGTCCGACATCCCACAATATCTTATCCTTTGGCGCATCAAACACATAATGCAGGGCCAGGGTCAGTTCCACCACACCCAGCCCTGCCCCCAGATGCCCGCCCGTAACCGATACGGCATCAATGGTTTCAGCGCGCAATTCATCCGCCAACTGACGAAGTTGATCCGGTTTGAATTGCTTAAGGTCCGCAGGGATGCGCACCAGATCGAGCAGCGGTGTCTTGCTCACGATTTTGCTCATTTCCTAATTTGTCAGGCGCGCCGGTCGATCGCAAAACGCGCCGCCGCGCGCAAAAGATCTGCCTTTTCATCAAATAAATCAAGATGCTTAACGGCTTGATCCGACAGGAATTTCGCCTGCACCCTGGCGCGATCCAGCCCCAGAAGGGCAACCAGCGTCGATTTGCCCGCAGTCAGGTCCTTACCCGCCGATTTCCCCAATATTTCGGGATTACCCTCAATATCCAAAAGGTCATCCGTGATCTGAAAAGCCAGCCCGAGATCATGGGCATAGCCGTGCAGGGCCTGGCGTTGCTGGGGCGAGGCCTTTCCCAAAATCGCACCGGCCTCGCAAGAAAATGCAATCAGCGCCCCGGTTTTGAGCTGCTGCAAGCGGGTGATCGCGCCAACCGTCAGGGTCTGATTTTCAGATTCCAGATCCAGCATCTGCCCCCCCGCCATACCAAGCGGGCCGGACGCCACTGCCAGGCAGCGCACAAGTTCACACCGTATATTCGGATCTTCGTGCGTGCCGTGATTGCTCAGAATTTCAAATGCCAGGCTTAACAGCGCATCGCCCGCCAGCACCGCCGTTGCCTCATCAAATTGCCGGTGCGTGGAGGGCTTGCCGCGGCGCAGATCATCATCATCCATGCAGGGCAGATCATCATGCGCCAGGGAATAGCAGTGTACGCATTCCACCGCCGCCGCCACACGCGCGGCGCAATTTTCACTGACGCCAAACAATCTGGCGCTGTTCAGAACAAGAAAGGGGCGAAGGCGTTTGCCGCCGCCCATAACCGCATAACGCATGGCTTCGAACAGACGGGTTTCACCGTTGCGCGGCTTCGGCAATAACACATCAAGCGCGCGTTCCGTTATGCCTGCCGCATCCGCCAGCGCAGGGGTAAATTGCATCATGGGTTCAATCCGTTGACTTGCAAATTATCCGGCGCCATTTTCGGGCACAGCGGATATGACGCCATCGCCCGATACGACAATTTTTTCCACCTTCGCCTGGGCGTCTTTCAGTTTGGCGTCGCAATGCGCTTTGAGCTGGCTGCCGCGTTCGTAAATGCTGATGGATTCTTCCAGATCAACCTGCCCGCTTTCAAGGCGCGCCACGATGGATTCAAGTTCACGCAAGGCCGCCTCGAAACTCAGGCTGCCGGCCGGTTCCGGTGAAGGTGATTTCTTCTTTTCCGTCATGTGCCTATCCGTTCATCAAGGTCTTTACATGCGCCTGAACACTGGCCGCCAATGCCGCCAGATCATAGCCGCCTTCCAGCGCCGATACCACCCTGCCCGCGCAACGCCTGTCCGCAATGGCCATAATCTGCTGGGTGGCCCAGGCAAAATCCTCTTCTTCAAGCCATAAATTCGCCAGCGGATCCTGCATATGCGCGTCAAATCCTGCGGAAATGAGAATCAGATCAGGCGCGAACGCATCCATCGCAGGTAAAACAGTTCCGGTCATGGCGGATTTGAAGGCATCACTGCCCGCGCCTGCCTGAAGTGCTGCATTGACCACATTACCGGCCACGCCGGTTTCATGTATCGCCCCGGTACCGGGATAAAATGGCGCCTGATGCGTGGAGGCGTAAAACAGTTCCGGATCGTTCTGAAAAATTTCCTGGGTGCCATTGCCGTGATGGACATCGAAATCGATAACCGCCAGGCGTTTGCAGTTCCACTGCTGACGTGCCCATAAGGTGCCCACGGCCACATTGTTAAACAGGCAAAATCCCATGGCCCGGCGGCTTTCGGCATGATGCCCCGGCGGACGCACGGCGCAGAATGCATTCTGCACCATGCCCTGCATGACCATATCGACCGCGCGGACAACTGCGCCCGCTGCATACAGAGCCGCAGCGCCACTGCCCGGTGACATGGGCGTATCCCCGTCAATATAGCTAAATCCCTGTTGCGGCGCATGGGCCAGCAAGGCCGCTGCAAAACCGCCTGGATGCGCAAGCGCAATCTGCTGCAAGGACGCCTGCGGCGCCTGCTCGCGCACAAGCCTCTCGAAACCGGGCGCGGCCAGCGCCGCAAGCACCGCACGCAGACGATCCGGAGATTCAGGATGTCCCGGGGGCATGACATGTTCAAGACAGGCCGGATGGGTAATCAGCGCGGTTGTCATGGTTCAACCCTTTACCTGCTGACCGTAGGTTTTGAATTTTTCCAGAACGCGCGTCATTTCATCCGTCCCAAGAAGGTTTGGCGGGCCAATTTGCAGAGCCGCAACATATTGCGCGGCCAGCGTTTCAATTTCCTGCGCCATTGTCAGCGCCTTTGCGGGTGTTGCGCCCAGCGCAATCTGGCCGTGATTGGCCAACAGGCAGGCGTGACGCCCTTCCAATGCCGCCAATGCGTTCTGCGCCAGCTCCTGTGTCCCAAAGGTCGCATAGGGCGCACAACGGATATTTTCGCCGCCTGCAACAGCAACCATATAATGAAATGCCGGAATTTCCCGATGCACACAGGCCAGCGCCGTGGCATGCAGCGAATGGGTATGCACAATGGCGCCAACTTCCTTGCGCGCAAAATAAATCGCCACATGAAAATGCCATTCGCTGGACGGCAGCAGCGAACCGGCCAGCACCCTGCCCTGATTATCCAGCGCCACAATATGTGCTGGTTTCAAATCAGCATAGGGTATGCCGGTCGGGGTTATCAGAACATGGCCCGCGCTGTTGCGCGCCGACACATTGCCTGATTTTCCCGGGCTCAGGCCGCTCAGGCTCATGGCGTTGGCGGCGGCGATAATTTCCTTGCGCAGATCCGTATCACTCATGGCGCGCGTTCCGGAAACAGTTTCAGCATGGCGGCGTTTGACGCCGCGCACACACCACGCTCTGTGATCAGTGCACTGACGAGCCGCGCCGGGGTCACATCAAAGGCAAAATTTCCAGCCGCACTTCCCGGCGCGGAAATCTGCACCTCGCACAGGGCGCCCGTAGCGGTACGGCCTGTAATATGGGTGAGTTCTTCGGGCGCGCGTTCTTCGATCAGGATGGAGGCCACCCCATCGTCAATGGTCCAGTCAATGGTGGTCGAGGGCAGCGCCACATAAAACGGCACGCCATTATCATGCGCCGCCAGCGCCTTCAGATAGGTGCCGATCTTGTTGCAGACATCACCCTGCGCCGTGGTGCGGTCGGTGCCGGTAATGCACATATCGACGCGGCCATGCTGCATCAGATGCCCGCCTGCATTATCAGCGATGATAGTGTGCGGCACGCCATGTTTGCCCAGCTCCCACGCAGTCAGCGCCGCACCCTGATTACGCGGGCGGGTTTCATCAACCCATACATGCAATTTTATCCCCGCATCATGCGCCATATATATAGGTGCAAGTGCAGTACCCCAATCCACCGTTGCCAGCCATCCGGCATTGCAGTGGGTGAGAATATTCACTTCCCGCAGCGGGTTTTTACGCGCCACATCTTCAATCAGCTTCAGCCCATGAACGCCGATCTTTTCACATATGGCCACATCATCATCACAAATTTTAGCCGCCGCCGCATAGGCCGCCGCAACACGCCCGGCAGGCGCCACGGGCAACAGGGCCGCGCGCATTTCATCCAGCGCCCAGCGCAGATTTACGGCCGTGGGCCGTGCAGCCAGCAAAAATTCATAGGCTGCCTGCAATGCGCGATCCGATGCATCTTCGCGCATGGCAAAGCACAGGCCATATGCCGCCGTGGCCCCGATCAGCGGCGCACCGCGCACCATCATGGCCTTGATCGCATGCGACGCCTGCGCCGCGGATGCAAGCCGTGCCGTGACAAACTCATGCGGCAATCTGGTTTGATCAATAATACCAACAGACCAGCCATCCGGTTGCAGCCAGATAGAACGCCATGCCTTGCCGTCAATCTTCATAATAATCAGTGACCTGAATAAGTTGCAAGCGCCAGCACTTCCTTGCCCAGCGCCTCCAGCCGTTTGCGGCCGCCCAGATCCGGTAAATCCACCACGAAGCTGCACGCCACAACCCGAGCGCCCTGACGCTCGATCAGTTTAATCGCGGCCTCTGCAGTGCCGCCGGTCGCGATCAGGTCATCAATCAGCAGAACCGTATCCCCGGGCTTAACCGCATCAATGTGAATTTCCAGCCGGTCCGTGCCGTATTCCAGTTCATAATCCTCGCCGATGGTTTTATAGGGCAGCTTTCCCGGTTTGCGCACCGGCACAAATCCGCATGACAATTGATGCGCCACCGCGCCGCCCAGAATGAAGCCGCGCGCCTCAATGCCCGCAACCTTGTCGATGCGCACGCCTGCATGAAACTGCACCAGCCCGTCCACCGCTTTGCGAAAGCCAACCGGATCGCCCAACAGTGTGGTGATATCGCGAAACATTATGCCGGGTTTTGGATAATCAGGAATGGTGCGAATATATTTTTCAATCATTATGATGTTCCCTTCAAAACACGCCCGGCAACCGCATCCAGCATCGCCATAAGTTTCGCATCGCGTTTTTCGGGGGCGGTAATCAGCGCCGTATCCAGCGCCCGGTCGCAGCCATGCGGACAATGCGCGCCATGTTCCGCGCCACCCGCAATCTGCCCTACAATCTGCTTCACCAGATCGCCCGCATGGGCGGCATTGCGGCCCAGAACCGCAATCACCGAGGCGACATCCACATCGTCATGGTGCGGGTGCCAGCAATCATAATCGGTAACCATCGCGACGGTCGCAAAACAGATTTCCGCCTCGCGCGCCAGTTTTGCCTCCGGCATATTGGTCATGCCAATGACATCGCACCCCCAGGCGCGATACATGTTCGACTCCGCCAGCGACGAAAATTGCGGCCCCTCCATCGCCAGATAGGTGCCACCCCGCGCATAGGGTATGCCAATGGCGCCAGCGCCCTTTTCAATCATGTCGCCCAGCCGCGCGCATACCGGCTTTGCCATCGACACATGCGCGACCAGCCCATTGCCAAAAAAACTTTTCTCACGCGCAATGGTGCGGTCGATGAACTGATCCACAATGACGAATGTGCCAGGCGCCAGCGCCTCGCGGAACGATCCGCAGGCGGAAACCGACAGAATATCGGTGACGCCGCAACGTTTCAGCGCGTCAATATTGGCCCGGTAATTAATGCCGGAAGGCGACAGCGCATGACCCCGCCCGTGGCGCGGCAAAAACACCACATCAACGCCCTGCAACCGCCCGAACAGCAGCGCATCCGAGGCTTGCCCCCACGGGCTTTCCACCCGCCGCCATTCGGCCTGTTTCAGCCCGTCAATATCATAAACACCGCTACCGCCGATAACGCCCAGTTTCATGAATTACTTCCTTTTGCGCCAAAGCCGTCAAATAGTACCCTTGTTACCCGTCTTTGGCCTATTATGGCAAGCTTGGGCCGGAGAATCGACGGGGACGCCGGGGAGATGCACTTTTTCGGCAAATTGGCATATGACGATAGTAATTAAACATTGACCCGTTAACCTGCTCAGGCTGAAAAATGACCCCTAACTTTCAAGTGTTGATGCGCCATGTTCTGGAATGCGCCGCGCAAGGCGAGGTCCGCATGAGCGAAGTTGTCGAAAAAATCGCGGATAAACTTAACCTCTCTCAAACTGATCGGGAAGAGTTGCTGCCAAGCGGAAGACAAACCCGTTTCGCCAACAGAGTGCACTGGGCAAAAGGCTATCTAAAGCAGGCAGATCTGGTGCAGGCAACCAAGCGTGGGCATTTCATCATTACAGAGCGCGGAAAGGCGGCATTGGCTCAGAACGCGGAAATTGACAGGGCCTATCTGGAACAGTTTGACGAGTTCAAGGCATTCCAGACGCGCACCCGTGAAAACGCCGGTAATGGCGCATTGCCTGCCTCCGATATTATTCCCGATGCAATAAGCCAGGCTACGCCCGACGAAGTGCTGCGCAACGCACATAAAACAATTAATGCCGCTCTTGCCGCGGAGTTACTGGATCGCGTTCGTAACGCATCACCTGTATTTTTCGAGCGGCTGATTGTTGATTTACTTTTGGCGATGGGATATGGCGGCACATCGGAAGAAGCGGGACGCGCATTGGGAAAGAGCGGCGATGATGGAGTGGACGGCGTAATCGATCAGGACCACGCTTGGCGTGGATCAAATTTACATTCAGGCTAAGCGATATGCAAAAGACAATAGCATTGGAAGCGGCGCCATTCGTGATTTCTTTGGCGCTCTGAGCCTAAAGAAAGTCCAAAAGGGCATTTTTGTCACCACTTCATCCTTCAGCTCAGCCGCTGATCAGTCAGCAAAAGATTTGCGTATTGTGCTGATTAACGGCGATCAACTTGCGCAATTAATGATCCGCTATAATATTGGCTGCCGGGACGAGGAGATTCTGCATCTCAAAAAAGTGGATGAAGATTTTTTTGAGTAAGAGATAAACAAAACAAATGCTCACCCCCTTCCTCCGCCAGCCCAGCCTGCCCGTCATCGCGCTGTTATCTGCCGCTTTGTTTGGCCTTGCCACGCCGTTTTCCAAGCTGCTGCTGGGCGCGGTTGAGCCGTGGCTGCTGGCCGGGTTGCTGTATCTGGGCGCGGGGCTGGGGCTTGGCGCGATCAGCCTCTTGCAACGCATGGGCGGGCAGCGCCCGCGTGAAACGCCGCTGGCGCGCGGCGATTTGCTGTGGCTGTCGGCGGCCATTCTGTTTGGCGGCGTCATCGCGCCGGTGCTGCTGATGCTGGGGCTCAATCTGACTTCCGCCTCAGCCGGTTCGTTATTGCTAAACCTGGAAGTCATCGCCACCATCGGCGTTGCCGCGCTGATCTTCCGTGAACATGTCAGTATGCGGCTGCTGCTCGGCACGGCGTTTATTCTGGCGGGCGCGGTGGCGCTGTCCTGGCGGGGCGGCGGCTTCGCGCTCGATACGGGCAGTCTGCTGATTGCCGGCGCCTGTCTGGCCTGGGGGCTGGATAATAATATGACCCGCAAGGTTTCCGGCGCAGACCCGATACAGATCACCATGTTGCGCGGCCTGGTGGCGGGCGGGGTTAATGTCACCATTGGCCTGATGATGGGGGCGGCGATGCCGGGCGCGGCGGTGCTTGGCGGCGCGATGCTGACCGGGCTGCTTGGATACGGGATCAGCCTGGTGCTGTTCGTCGTGGCGCTGCGGCATCTGGGCGCGGCGCGCACCGGGGCGTATTTTTCCACAGCCCCCTTTATGGGCGCGTTCGCCTCCATTCTGTTGCTGGGCGATCCGGTAACGGCGCAATTACTGACAGCGGGCGCCTTGATGGCTGTAGGCGTGTGGCTGAATATGAGCGAGCAGCATCAGCATCCCCACAGCCACGAAGTGCTGACGCACAGCCACTGGCACCGGCATGACGCGCATCATCAGCATACGGATATGCCGGAGCATCCGCCGGGCGAACCGCATGGCCATGTCCACCGGCACGAACCGCAGACCCACGCCCATGCCCATTGGCCCGATCTGCATCACCGGCACGGGCATTAGCATGGGCTTGGGGGGCCGGAAAACGGCCTGATCCAGTTTCTAGATTATTATTGCGGCACGCTGCGCTATTACGCCGTGACCTGTTCGTAAGAAAATTGCGGAATGCCGGCGCGTATGGAGGCATGTTCGACTGTAATCGCACACACATCACCCGCTGCATCAAGATCAAGCAGGGTATTCTCGTCCAAATCGCGCGTTTCTGCTACGGGCGCATCACGAAATTCGATATGAAGTGTGTCAGTATCAGAAAAATAGCGAATTCTCATGGCTGAAAACTCCGATCAAAAAATGCGTTATGAACCGTTTGCCCATCCTGCAATAGCACCACACGAAGATACCGGCCACCCATTTCAGGCACCTGAACCCAGCGCTGGAAACGGCCATCCGCCTGCACATGTTCCCGCAAAGGAGAGGTGATCGCAAGCTCAATCCACTCATCACGAATCATCGCCCGATCGGGACGAACACGCGTGGCAAGAAAGTAATGGGTAAATTTCACAACCGGACTCTAGCTAAATCGTCATGGACGTCAATGGGTACTGGTAAACTCTCACCGGCACGGGCATGGGGGGCGCAAATACGCCGCCGCATAAGCCCCACTTGCAGCATCCGGCAAAGCAGGATAGGCAGGATATATGCCAACAAAGCATAGCGATGCGGAAATAAAAGAACTGGCCGGGCGCGTGATCACCGGGGACCGGCGTGCACTTGCGCGCGCCATCACGCTGATCGAATCGCTGCGTCCCGCCGACCGGCCGAAGGCGGGGGCCTTGTTGCGCACCCTGCTGCCCGCCACCGGCAAGGCGATCCGGCTCGGTTTTTCCGGCGCGCCAGGGGTGGGCAAATCCAGCTTCATTGAAACCTTCGGCACCTTCCTGACCAAACGCGGGCTGAAGGTCGCCGTGCTGGCAGTTGACCCTTCGTCCACACGCTCGGGCGGCTCGATACTGGGTGACAAGACCCGCATGGAATTGCTGTCGCGCGACCCGAACGCCTTTATCCGCCCCAGCCCGTCAAGCGGCGCATTGGGCGGCGTGGCGCGGCGCACCCGCGAGGCGATGCTGGCGGCGGACGCGGCCGGCTATGATGTGGTGATTATCGAGACCGTCGGCGTCGGTCAGTCGGAAACCCAGGTCTGCGATATGGTGGACATGTTTGTGCTGCTGCTGTCGCCTGGCGGCGGCGATGAATTACAGGGCATCAAGCGCGGCATTATGGAACTGGCCGATATGGTGATCGTCAACAAGGCGGATGGCGAATTTCTGAAAGCCGCCGGACGCGCAGCGGCGGAACATCAGGCAGCGCTGCATCTGATGCGGCCGAAGACCCTGAACTGGCAGGTGCCGGTGCTGCAAAGCTCGGCATTGACCGGTGCGGGCATGGATGAAATCTGGAACGCCATCACCGCCTATCGCGCTGCGCTTGGCAAGACTGGCGAACTGGACGAACGCCGCGCCGCACAGGCGCGCGCCTGGATGTGGACAGAGGTGCATGACGGGCTGCGCGACATGCTGCACCAGGATCCGGCAGCGTCACGCCTTGCCGCAAAACTGGAAGAACAGGTGCTGGCGGGAAAACTTCCCGCCAGCGAGGCTGCGCAACAGATACTGGAACTGTTTCGCAGCAAAAATTAGCGCGGCGAATTTGATCAGCTGACTTCCAGCCCGCGCATGGCGCCTTCATCGCGCCACTGCTGCATGATTCTGAAAAAGTCTTCTGAACTGCCGCCATATTGTCCGTTCTGGCCGCTGCGCTCGCCGGGCTTGCCTTCATTATTGTAATAGCCGGGCGTGCATTCCGCATAAAAGCGCAGACCCAGTTTCGCCTTGCGGATGATCACCTGCACCCATTCGTTTTCGGCCTCCTCGGATGCCTCAAGCACGGTGGCGTTGCTGTCTTTCATCTTGTTGACGATATAGGAAATATGCTTGGCGTTTTCGTCCAGCGCATGCGGGAAATTGGCCGTAAAGCCGGATTGCATGGTGCCCATGATGAAGCAATTGGGGAAACCGCGCGTGTGCATACCATGCAGCGTAGAGACGCCCTTGGCCCATTTGCCGCTCAGCGTCTGTCCGCCACGGCCAATCAGATCATAGCCCGAACGGCGGGTATATTCCGTACCCACTTCAAACCCGGTGGCGAAGATCAGGCAGTCAACTTCATATTCCTTGCCATCAAACACCACGCCTTTTTCGGTCACGCGGTCAACGCCACGTCCTTTTGTATCGACCAGTGTCACATTGGGACGGTTGAAGGTTGGCAGATAATCATCATGGAAACATGGGCGCTTGCAGAATTGCCGGTAATAGGGCTTGAGCGCCTCTGCCGTCGCCTTGTCCTTGACGATCGAGTCCACCCGGGCGCGGACGCCTTCCATTTTTTCATAATCCAGCAGTTCGGTGAAGGCCAGCATTTCAGAACGTGAAGCACCCGCACCCTTGCCCGCCTTTACCTTGACCAGCAGATTGCGGATGATTTCGGTCCAGCCGTCATTCACCAGATCTTTTTCGGCATAACCGCCGGTGACCAGAATATTGAAATTTTCCAGACGCTCTTTTTGCCAGCCGGGTTTCAGGCCTTTTACCCATTCGGGATCGGTAGGCCGGTCATTTCGTACGTCTACGGAGGATGGGGTGCGCTGAAACACATAAAGATGTTTGGCCGCAGCCCCAAGATGCGGCACGCACTGTACCGCCGTGGCGCCGGTGCCGATAATGCCGACGCGCTTGTCCTTGAGGCCGGTCAGATTACCGGTGGAATCTCCGCCGGTATAGGCGTAATCCCAGCGGCTGGTGTGAAAGGTATGGCCCTTATAATTATCAATGCCGGGAATGCCGGGCAGTTTTGGCCGGTGCAGCGGGCCATTGGACATGACCACAAAACGCGCCTTCATGCGGTCACCGCGATTGGTTGAAATCACCCATCTGGAGGCTTTTTCGTCCCATTCCATGCCGGTGATTTCGGTTTGCAGGCAGGCATTGTCATAGAGATCATAATGCCGGGCGATGGCCTGGCTGTGCGCGAGAATTTCCGGCGCATCCGTATAGCGCATTTTGGGAATGTAATTCAGCTCTTCCAGCAGCGGCAGATAGATATAGGCCTCCACATCGCAGGCCGCGCCCGGATAGCGGTTCCAGTACCAGGTGCCGCCAAAATCGCCGCCCTTTTCGATCATGCGGATACTTTTAACTCCCGCCTCGCGCAGACGCGCACCTGCCAGCAGACCGCCAAAACCGCCGCCGATAACCGCAACCTCGACCTCATCAAACAGCGGTTCCCGGCTAAAGGGTTCCACATAGGGGTCATCGAGAAAATGCGAAAAATCGCCTTTGGGCTGCTGATATTGCTCATTGCCGTCGGGACGGATGCGCTTGTCGCGCTCCGCGCGGTACTTTGCCAGCAGCGCATCGGGGTCGAAGGCGATGTTCATGCCCATCTTCTCGGCCAATTCACGGCTTGGCATCACTATTTCATGCTCTTGCCGGCTTGTGCGGGTGGTTTCCTGGGTGGCTTCGCTCATGCTGCTTAACTCCTTTATTCGGGCTGAAACCCTGATAATGTATTTTGACTGACAATATATCAGTTTTTTGTCTTCGGCAACTGGTCAAAGATGAAATCAGGCAATAGAACGGCTTGACGGGCGTTAACTGACACGCTATGTACCCCCTTCACTCAGGCTCGCCTGCCGGGCCTTTTTTATCTGCTGCACCCGAGGAACCGACCAATGGCCAGACGCTGTGAACTTACCGGCACCGGCGTTATGACCGGCAATAATGTCAGCCACGCGAACAATAAGACGCGGCGGCGCTATTTGCCGAATCTGGTGAATGTAACGCTGACTAGCGATGCCATGGGCCAGGGTGTACGCCTGCGGATTTGCGCCAGCACACTGCGCTCGGTCGATCATAATGGCGGCCTGGACGCCTATCTGATGAAGGCGGATGCGGCCAATATGTCGCTGCGCGCCCAGCGCCTTAAGCGGCAGATCGCGGCGCGCCGCGCGGCTACGGCTTCTGCTTCAGCTTGAACATCAGCAGAAGGTTTTTCTGCCTTGAGCTGAAATTATTATCTGACATCAGATAAATGATGCTGTCGCCCCCGGTATCTGTCCGCACGGCCAGCCCTTCAAAATTATCAATGCCATAGCGCGCCGTCAGGTTGATCAACACCTCCCCGTCCAGCACGGCGTCCGGTATCAGCCTGTCCGCCTTGATCCGCCTGATCTGCATCCCCGGCCCGCCCATCACCGTATAACGCCGCTCCAATATCAGCAGATCGCCATCCGGCAGAAAGGCCAGATCCGTGGGTGAGAAATCCCGTTCCCGGCGCAGAAAAAGCTTTTCGGTTTTCGCACCCCCCAGCAGCCAGCCAATATGATTTCCCGCTGCATCGAGCCATTCCTCTGTCAGCGCCACAAGCACGCCATCCGCGCGCCGCGCCAGGGCTTCCAGTCCCTTGTTGGCGGGCGCCTGCATCAGTTCCCTGGGCATGGCTAAAGTCATGGGCTCTGGCGCAGGCCGCGCCGCCACACCTTCCCGATACAGGGATATCCGATGCGCGCCCTCAAAGGAGACATAAGCCGGACCCGCCAGATTGCCGGGCTGTTCCAGCGTGATGGCTTCCGCGTCAATATTGGCCCTTCCCATCAGCGCACGGCCGTCACGCCCCAGTAGCGGCGAAATTGTTGCGCTGCGCAGCCCCTTCAACCGTTCCTTGTCATAGACAAGTTCCGCCGCCAGCCAGCTTCCCTTGTCGCTTACCGCAAGCAGATGGCGGCCATCCTGGCTGATCTGCAAGCCGGACAGCCCGCCAAACGCTTCATGATCGCTGCGCATCGCGATGCCGGACAGGTAAATCAGCGCGCCAAATTCAGTGCGCGCGGGATCTTCGCTATCCAGAATGTGCGTGCCGCTCTGAATTTCAATCGCAGCCGCAGCCACGGCGGCGGCTGACTGTGACACGGCCAGGCCGAACAGGCCCACCAGGCATATAAGGGGCCGCAAACAAGAAGTTAAGCACATAAAAAACTTTCACAAGATCAATATAAGGCTAGCCGGTATGTTCCCACATATTGCTGAAGCATGCCAACAGGTTTGCAGCAACGCCGTCCAGCGAAAAAATCCGCAGACGCTGCATACAAGATTGTTTTCAACAAAGCGGGATAAATTCCAAATAATTCTGGATAGGCAGGTCTGGACACGCCATTATACAAAGCAGTCTGAGCAGGCTGTTTCGGCCATCAGGGAGCGATAGACAAATGACTGCGCATATCGAAGATCATCGTGAGGCCTATATTCAGACCATCCGTTTGAACCGGCCCGCCAAGAAGAATGCCCTTTCGCCGGAAATGTATCTGGCGCTTGCTGACGCCCTGAAAAGCGCCCAGACCGATAGGAATGTGCGCGTCACCATACTGACCGGTAGCGGTGACAGTTTCACCGCAGGCAATGATATTGGTGATTTTGTCATCACCTCTAATGCGCCCAAGGGTGAAAAATCGCTGACCCAGGGGCAAGCCCCCTTCCCGGCCTTTCTGGCGGCGCTGATGGCGGCGCAAAAGCCGGTGATTGCCGCAGTCAATGGCATGGCGATCGGCATTGGCGTAACCATGCTGATGCATTGCGATCTGGTTTACGCCGCCGATACTGCGCGCTTTGGCATGCCATTCGTCAATCTCGGTGCTGTTCCTGAGGCCGGCTCGTCGCTGCTGATCCCCAATATGATCGGAAGAATGCGGGCGATGGAACTGTTCATGCTCGGGGAACAGTTCAATGTCCAAAGGGCGCAGGAATTAGGCTTTGTGAACGGAGTTTTTCCTGCCAGTCAATTGATGCCGGAAGTGATGGCGATTGCGGCCAGGCTGGCCGCAAAAGCGCCCAGTGCGCTGCGCGAGACAAAACGCCTGGTCCGCGAAAATGGCGCCCTGCTGGAGAATGTCATCCGCGAAGAGGGGCGCACCTTCGATGCGCAACTGCGCACACCCGAATCAAAAGAGGCCATGAAAGCGTTCAATGAACGCCGCCCGGCGGATTTTTCAAAGTTTGATTAGGGGGGCCATCCGGACCGGGGCTGGCGCCTGCAAGGGCGCTGCGTTCACGCAGGCTCTGCATTATCTGCGCATGGCGCTCATGCGACAATTCGTAGCGCATGAAATAGACCACGCCGAACGCCATGATCACCGCCATCAGCGGGCCATTCATCAGGCCAAGCTGTGTCAGATTTTCCGGTGAAATAGTGCCCACTGCGGCATTTGACGGAAAACCAATAATATCAATCACGACGCCTGCGATGATATGCCCGGCGCCGCCCGCCGCCTTGCCTGCAAAAGAAGCCGCAGAAAAGAATATGCCTTCCTGCCTGCGGCCATGCGTCAGTTCGTGTTCATCCGCAATATCGGCCATCATCGACCCGCCGCTGACGCCCGCCAGTGCGCCAAAAAAAGTGGCGATGGCGACAAGCACCAGCAGCAGCGGAAACAGTGCCGGATGGTCATTGCCCGGAAACAGGCCTATCTCACGCAATCCCGGCCCGATGGCTGTTAACAGCGCCAGCAGGGCCATTCCGGTGGCGAAAGTATGCTTTTTGTCAAAACGTTCATGCGCGCGGCGCAAAATTATCAGGCCCGCCAAAAAACCCATGCCCGCTGCAATTAAAAATCCGGAAGTTTCCTCCTGAGACAGTTCCCAGTAATAAGTTGCCATATGCAGTGCAAGCGTGGAATGAACACCGCCCACAACGGCCACCAGCAATATGCCGGTAAATAATGCACGGAACGACTTGTTGCGCAGCGCATCAAGAAATTCCTGATAGGAGCGCAGCGCCAGAGAGCCGGGAAATTCGCTTTTGCGGGTTTGCTTCAGCGACGGGATTATGCCGCGCGTTCCGTGACAGCAGAACAAAATGACGAAGGCCATACTCAACGACATAGCCAGCGCAAAAGGTGAATAGGCATCCGGATTTAACTGGCCAGTTGGAAATTGTTCCGTCGGCGCCATAAAAAAATTAAGTCCAACCAGCATGGCGAATACAGAACCAAAAGCGGCGAAAATAGTGCGCTGGACTACAATCGCACTTCGTTCCGTATAATGATCGGTCAGTTCCGCCCCAAGCGCCAGATGCGGCACCTGAAACAGGGCGATGCTGGCGCGCGCCAGAACAGACAAAACCAAAAGCCAAAAAAATAGCCCCACAGGGCCCATATCATCCGGCGGCGAGAACAGAAAATAAAAACTCAGCCCCAGGGGAAGAACAGAGGCCAGCATCAGCGGGTGGCGGCGGCCATATTTTGATTGCAGATTATCCGAATATGACCCGATCATGGGATCAATGAAGCTGTCAAATATCAGCGCCAGACCGACAGCCAATCCCGCCAGACTGCCGCTAAGGCCCAGCACCTGTACATAATAGAAAAACAGGAAAAATTCAAACGCCCTGGATTTGATACCTTCGGCCGTCCGTCCAACCGAATATGAAAATCTTATCCGCCGGTTTAACCTGGGGGTTTCCTGCATGCATATCCCGATTTGCCGCTATTCCTGATTAAAATATTTCAGCAGTCTTTGTCAGAAAAAATGATGGCGTGCCCGGCAGGATTCGAACCTGCGACCCCAAGCTTAGAAGGCTTGTGCTCTATCCAGCTGAGCTACGGGCACCTGCTAGTGCATTGGCGGATTAATACCGGTTTCAATGCGTCCAGGGCGCGGTGCGATCATACCGGAAATTATCCGAATAGGCCTTAAGCACCCTTTTTTGTCTGCGCGGCGTAACAAGCTGATAGGCCAGCCCATGCTTGACCGCAAAAGCGATGGCGGCCTCGCAACTGTCGAAACGCAAACGGAGCTCGCTGCTGCGCATATCAGATGCGCCGGTCCAGCCCATCAGCGGATCAATTTTTTTGGCGGCTTCCGCCTCATATTCAAGCACCCATTCCTGGGCGCCTGCCTGGCCCGATTGCATCGCATTTTTAGAGGGCCGGTATATTCTGGCCAGCATCGCCATTTAATCCTTTTACTGATGATCTTTTATTCAGCAACTTTCCTGTTATTGATCAGCGCCATCTGGCTCTGGAACTGCTCAAGGTCGAAATAATCGCGCCATTGGGCGATCCTGCCGTTTTTGATCTCGAACGTCCCCATTACGGGAAGCGCAAGCCACTGGCCATTGATCCGGAATTTGTCCACGCGCTCTGTCATTACGGCGCCGGATGGCGATTCTGCAATATGCGTGACTTCAAATTCGACCTTATCGCCCATAGTGATAAATCCGGCAATCGCCTTGCGGATATCCGCAACGCCCTTGACCACCGGCATCGGTATATTATGCCAAATGGCATCGTCAGTAAAAAAACCCATGACCTTGTCCAGATCCTGGGCCTCCCAAGCGGCGATAAAATCCTTCACGATGGCGGTATTTCCCATGGCGCTGCCTCTCCTGCTGTTTGGACGGGAGTGCAGACTAACATAGGCTGAGAAACAAGCAAACCTTCAGGCAAGCCCGCCAAAAAGATCAAGCGACACGGGCAGTCCGAGATCCTTCAAAACCGCCACATCCAGTACACCAACGGTTTTTATCTGCCCAGACCCAATCGAACTGGCCATCAGATCGCCACGCATGTCGAGATGCGCCGGACCGGTGGTGGCGAGAGATATTGTCCCGCCATTAGCCCCTATCGCATACCCGCCGCCGAATTTCAGGCTGTTTGCCGAAGTTCCGCTGACAAATTTATCATAATTGGTCAGAAAGCCGGGCTGGATGGGCCGCCCGCTGCTGTCGAGATTGCTGCGAAAGCCCAGCACATGCCCCAGTTCATGGGCGAAAATGGACAGGGCGTCGAATTTGTCGCGCGGCAGCGGATCGTCAGCCGAATCCCGGAACACAAGACGCGACGGATCGGCGGCGATGGTGATCCGCGCATCCGGCGTTGCGCCATTAGGATCGCGCCCGGTTATCAGCTCCACGCCCACGCCGCTCTGGGTCACCCGGCGGCCGTCCAGGATTTCCCCCGTTGACACCTCCGTCAGGGAGCCCGCAAAGGCGAGCACGCCCGGCGAACTGGCCTGATATTTAACTTCAATCTCAATGGGGGCCGTTCGGGTAAAATGCGCCGCCCACATATCCCAGGCCGCCGCCAGGCTTTGACGGATGCCACTCTCATAAGGCGCCAGAGTGCCGCCACTGTCCAGAATGGAAATGCTGAGCCCGTTACCCACACCCAGCTTCTGGAGCAATTCCTGCACCTGCACCACGGAACCGGCGGACGCGCCTGTATCCGCCACCACACGGCGCGCATCGCCATAGGTGAAGCTGGCGCCACTGCCGCCGCTCAGCAAATCAACATAGTTCTGCGCGGCCGTGACCTTGTTATCGATGACTGTTTTATCATTGCCCTGCGCGCCGCTGATAATGTCCACGATCATACGTCCGACCGGCTTGCCGGCGGCCAGTTCGCCCTTCCAGTAGGCCAGGCCGGCGGCGTCGGGGGCACGGTCAAACAGATTATCGTAGATCGAGGCTAGAAAGTCGTCCGCCCCGCTTGCCGGGTTGGCAAGATAGGCATAGCTCGTTACGGCTTCGGCTTGACTGGCAAAACTGCCGGCTATCGCCACGACTGAGACGCCCGACTGCAATTGACCTGCCCAGTAATTCAATCCCGCCGGATCCGGGGCGCGATTGAAATATCCGATGTAAATCTGCGTTATCAGCGCATTCTGTACAGCCATATATCACACTCATCCGAGTTTTTCGGGAGTGGATATGATAGTATTTCTGTATTTATATTGAGTTAAACGCTTTAAATACTTATAGTAAACACGTATTAATGGTTAATTATAGATTATACATGAATATGTATTTAATTTTCTCATCTCAAGCGATAATTATTACTTATTTTTGGTTAACAAAAAAATTAAAAAAGCCTGAATTTTTTGGCGCGCATACCTAATCCTGGTGATGACAGCCCGTGCCCGTACCAGGCACAGTCGCCCAAAGTCTTTTTATGATGCTGACCTGAGCCTCAGGCTTCACATTTGCGGGCGACGTCATCGCTTGATTGATTTCATATCCCAGGCGGGAACCAACCCCCGCCTGGGGCCTTGGCCGATCAGACCAGCGTGTCAACGCCCAGCAGCGTCACGGGCAGGCCGGTATCCTGCAGGATGGCGATATGCAGCGGCTCCACCAGTCTTTCCTGTCCGTTAGTGATACGGGCAGCCATCAAGTCGGTTGCATCCGCCAGATGCGACAGGCTGTTGGGATCAAGCAGCACAGGCACGCCGCCATTGGCGGCCATCGCACTTGGCCCATTGAAAGACGTAACGCCCGTGGTAATAAAGCGCTCAAAGGACCCGATAAAACTGCCCGAAAGTGACGGGTTGGCGTTAAAGCCGAGGATATGGCCGATTTCATGCGCAAATATTGAAATGGCGTCAAATTTGTCGCGCGGAATTGGCTCGCTTAACGCGGTGCGAAACACAAAGCGGGAAAGATCTGAACCCAGGCTGATTTCGCCATCTGGCGCGGCGCCATTCGGATCCGTGCCCGTCGCCAGTTCAAAACCCACCCCGACCTGCAACACACTTTTGCCCTGAAATATCTCGCCTGTGGTCTTGGTGACAAAAGATCGCGCCGAAGCCAGGGTGCTGGGGGCGCTTGGCATCATGTTCACCTCGATCTCGATCGGCGCGGTGCGGGTAAAATGCACCTCCCACAAACTCCAGGCCACATGTATGCTCTGCCGCATGGCTGCCTCAAACGGCGCCAGCACGCCGCTTGAGTCATTAAAGTTCAGGGTCAGACTGCTGGTCAGCAGGCTCGTGGTCAGCGCCTGCGCCGACAGTACCGATGCCGCGCTCGCATTCACCCCATCCAGAACCTGGCGCGCCTCGTTCAGGTGGAAAGTTTCCCCCGGTGTATCAGCCAGGCGGGTCACATAAAACTGTCCAACAATGGTCTTGTTATCGACGATGATTTTGTCCGCGCCCTGGGCGCCGCTGATTATATCAACAATGACCCGCCCGACCTGCTTGCCGGCGGCCAGTTCACCCTTCCAGTAATTCAGCCCCTCTGCGTCAATGGTGCGGTTGAACAGATTGCGGTATACCGAATCGAGAAAGCCATCCGCCGAACCCACGCTGGGTACGGCCAGAAAACTATAGGAAGACCTGGTTTCAGCCTGCACTGAAAAGCTTTGCGCAATTTCCAGCAGACTCAGGCCTGCATTGAACTGGCTTATCCAATAATTCAACCCCGCAGGATCCGGCGCGCGGTCGAAATATCCGGTATATAGCTGCGTGATCAGTTCACTGGCTGACGCCACTATAATCTGCCTGTCAAGTGAGAGAAGGTTGAGATAATCATATGGGCCTGGCCATTACAATGTAGCGTCTATCACATAGCCGCGCGAAAACGACCGAAATCAGGTTAACCGATGAAACTTTCTTCCCGCAGTAACATTTCCCCCTTCATCGTCATGGAAGTTATGGCCGCCGCCGCAGCGCGTGAGGCAGAGGGCGGGGACGTGCTGCATCTGGAGGTGGGGCAGCCCTCGTTCAGCGCCCCCGCAGGCGTGCTGGCAGCGGCGCAGGCGGCGTTGCGCGGCGACCGGATTGGCTATACGCTGGCGCTGGGCCTGCCCGAATTACGCCGCCGCATCGCAGGGCATTATGCCGAGCAGTACGGGCAAGCGGTCAATCCGGATTGCATTGTGGTAACGACCGGATCATCGGCGGCATTTCTGCTGTCTTTTCTGGCGCTGTTTGATCCCGGCAGCCGGGTCGCCATCGCTTCGCCTGGCTATCCGGCCTATCGCAATATTCTGAAGGTGCTGAATATCGAGCCGGTGCTTGTTCCGTGTACGGCGGCAACGGGGTTTCAGCCCACCCCCGAACTGCTGCGGCGTGCGGGCCAGGACGGGCCGCTGGCGGGACTTCTGTTGGCAAGCCCCGCCAATCCCACCGGCTCGATGATCAGCGAGGCGCAATTCCGCGCGCTGGCGGCGCATTGCCGCGATCATGACATGGCGCTGATTTCCGATGAAATTTACCACGGCATCACCTATGGCGCTGCCGCGCATACGGCGCTGCGGTTTGCGCCGGACGCCATCATCATCAACAGCTTTTCAAAATATTTCTCGATGACCGGCTGGCGGCTGGGCTGGATGATCGTGCCGGAGGTGATGCTGCGCGCCGTTGAGCGGATCAGCCAGAACCTGTTCATCTCGCCGCCCACTCTGTCGCAGCACGCCGCAATTGCCGCATTTGACTGCCATGCGGAATTAAAACGCAATGTAGAGGTTTATGCGGCCAACCGCGAACTGCTGCTGCGCGAACTGCCAAAGGCTGGAATATCCAGCTTTGCGCCCGCCGATGGCGCATTTTATCTGTATGCGGATGTCTCGCATCTGACCCAGGACAGCGAACAGTTCTGCCGCCGGATGCTGGCGGAAACCGGCGTGGCGGCGACGCCGGGCGTGGATTTCGATCCGGAAAACGGCCACCGCTTCATCCGCTTTTCATTTGCGGAATCAACCGCCATCGTGGCCCAGGCGGCGGCGCGGCTGAAAGACTGGCTGAAATAATCAGGCCAGCACGATGCGCCCGCGTCCCGCAGTCACATCCTTGGTGGCGTTGCGCGTGTCGATCACCAGATCTATCGCGCCGACAAGGCCCGCATAATCCACGCCATCATGATCGGTGCAGATCAGCGCCGCATCATAACGCCCGCAGAAATTATCCAGATGCCATTCCACGCAGGCGCGCCCGGCAAGCCGGGGATGGGCGCGGGTCTGGGCCAGTTGCGGCACGAAGGGATCATAATAATCGACATGCGCGCCGCGATCTTCCAGTTCCTGCATCAGCACCAGCGCAGGAGATTCGCGCATATCCTCGACATTTTTTTTGTAGGCGACGCCCATCATAAGAATGCGCGCATCGCGCGCGCTTTTTGACTTGCGGTCGCTAAGCTCGCGCACCAGCCGGTCGATGACCTGATAGGGCGCGCGGCTGTTGATCTCGCCCGCCAGTTCGATGAACCGGGTGGGCACATCATATTCGCGCGCCTTCCAGGTCAGATAAAACGGGTCAATCGGAATGCAATGGCCGCCAAGCCCCGGCCCCGGATAGAACGGCATGAAGCCAAAGGGTTTGGTTTTCGCCGCCTCGATGACCTCCCAGATATTGATGCCCATGCGGCCATAGACATGCTTGAGTTCGTTCACCAGCGCAATATTGACCGAGCGGAAAATATTCTCCATCAGCTTCACGGCCTCGGCGGTCGCGGTGCTGGAAACCGGCACGACGCTCGGCACAAATCCGGCATAGAAGGCGCAGGCCAGTTGCAGCGCCGGCTCGCCATCGCCGCCCACGACCTTTGGAATGCCGGAGGTTTTATATTGCGGATTGCCTGGGTCTTCGCGTTCGGGCGAATAGGCCAGGAAGAAATCCTGGCCGGAGATCAGGCCGCCGCGTTCCAGAACCGGGCGCATGATTTCGCCGGTGGTTCCAGGATAGGTGGTAGATTCGAGCACCACAAGCTGCCCGGGGCGTACACATTTCGCAATCGCCTCGGCGCTGTTCACGATATAGGTCATGTCCGGTTCACGATGCGCGTCCAGCGGTGTCGGTACGCAGATCAGAATTATGTCCGGTTCGTTCAGCCGCGTGAAATCCGCCGTGGCCTGAAATTTTTTATCCCGGATCATGCGGCTTAACGCTTCGCTGCTGACACTGCCAATGGGCGAGACGCCCTGATTGAACATCGCCACCTTGTCAGCTGCGACATCGAAGCCCAGAATGCGGTAATTCGCCCCATGCACCGCATGGGCCAGCGGCAGCCCCACATAGCCAAGCCCGATAATGCCGATAAGCGCCTCGCGGTTTTCGATCTTTCCGGCGAGATCATGCCGGGGGCCGGCCTGCTGCCCATCCATATCTAATCCCCTGCCTTAAGCGCAGCGCACAGCGCATCGCAGATGCGCACCGCCGCCTCTTCCGGCATATAGGGATGCATGGGCAAACTCAATACTCTGCGGGATAAATTTTCACTGACCGGCAGCGAACCTTCGCCCCCGCCATAACCCGCATAGGCGGGCTGCATATGCATGGGGCGGGGATAATAGATTTGCGTCGGAATGCCGGATTTGGCCAGCGCCGCCTGCACTTCGTCGCGGTTATCCAGCTTGATGGTGTATTGCGCCCAGGCGCAATCATAGCCTTCCGGCCTGGCTGGCGCCTCAATGATGTTTGACAGGCGGGAATCATAATAGCGGCTCAGCTTCTCGCGCCGGTTGCGCTCGTCTTCCAGCACCGTCAGTTTGACCAGCAATATGGCCGCCTGCAACGTATCCAGCCGCGCATTCATCCCGATACGGACAATATCATATTTCGCCCTGCCCGTGCCATGGCCGCGTATGGAGCGCAGCTTTTCCGCCATGCCCGCATCCCGGGTGAACAGCGCGCCGCCGTCGCCAAAACAGCCCAGCGGCTTGGCGGGGAAAAAGCTGGTGGCCGTAAGCGGGGCCAGGTTCCCCACCCGCACGCCATCTATCGCGCCAGACAGGCTTTGCGCCCCATCGGCAATCACATGCATCCCATGCGCATCCGCAATGGCGCCGATGCGCCTGTAATCGGCGGGCAATCCAAACAGATCAACGGCAATCACCGCCGCCGGGCGCAGACCTTTGGTCATGGCGGCCACACGCGCCAGATCATCCGGGTCCAGATTGCAGGTGTCCGGCAGCACATCAACAAACACGGGCGTCGCGCCCAGCATCAGCACCGCTTCCGCCGTCGCGGTAAAGGTAAAGCTGGGCACATAGACCGCATCACCCGGGCCAATATCCTGCGCCATCAGCGCCATCATCAGCGCATCCGTACCATTGGAGACGCCCACGACATGCACTCCGCCCGCATAGGCGCCCAGCGCCTGTTCGAACTCGGCCACTTCCGGCCCCAAAATGAACTGGCCATGATCCAGCACCGCGTGCATACGGGCGTCAATCTGCGGTTTCAGGCGGTGATATTGCGCCTGTAAATCAATAAAGGGAACCGGCGCGTTCATGATTTCGCTCTCGTTTTGCGGGCTTGCGGCGCCGCATCCAGCAGACGTAATCCGCCGGGCGTTTCAACATATTGCTCGCCGGTGCGGGGGCAGACAAGATCATCGCCCATTCTTTCGCCAGACCGGCTGACCCAGCCAACACGGCGCGCCGGCGCGCCGATCATCAGCGCATGGGCCGGCACAGTGCTGGTGACCACCGCGCCCGCGCCAATCATGGCGTAAGCGCCGATTTCATTACCGCAGATGATGGTGGCGTTGGCG
>Ga0073926_10000024_pt1 | contig 33173 bp, 47 predicted proteins | sample GWRWmT4_4Nov14_FD_70189 | JGI IMG/M metagenome (GOLD analysis project Ga0073926, IMG submission 70189) | Sand microcosm microbial communities from a hyporheic zone in Columbia River, Washington, USA - GW-RW T4_4-Nov-14 | ecosystem: Engineered > Artificial ecosystem > Sand microcosm >...
ACAAAGAGTTCCTTAACCATGTCAAGATTGATACGGCGATGCAGAACGTCATAGAAAGATGAAATATGCTCGGCAGCCCGATATTCGCGGTCATTATGCTTACTACCATAGTCAAATGATACAGCCATGACATTTTCGCTTCCATGATTTGCAACCATCTGAGCTAGGGCAACTGCCGAGTCCATACCACCAGATAACAGAACAACTGCTTCCTTCATTTCTTAGGCCTCCAATAGTCCCATGCGTTGATCATGTGATTAGCTTGATGCTCGCTTGTTACAGCAAGGAAAAAATGACTTTTAAGCTTCAACCGAATGTCGATCATATATCGGACCCATGCCCTGGCAGGAATGATCTGAAGCCACCGCTTATTGTCTCCAGCGTTTTTCCATTGCTCTCTATCCGCCAGCTGCGAAGGCTCGCAACCATGAATAGCCAGGACACGCTTATGGTTTTCAGATAGGCGCGGGAGGTCTTCATAGGTGAATTTCTTAAGCCATACGCCATTACGATCATAAAGATGGATGGCTCCGAATCTGACTCCTGATGACCATGAGGAGCTATCAAAGGAGTAGGGCTTTGCCCATGCAATAGCATCGGCATTACCGAAACCGAGCAGATGAACATTCCTGCCCCTCGTCTTCTGCATGACACCCTTGACGAAGTTGATCGCTTTTGGTGTTTGAACCAATCCACCAATCCCAACTAGGTCGGTCGTTTTGTAGTAATCATCGAATACTGATGGGTCTTCGCCGCGGGTGAATACAGGGACGGGCTTGAACCCTCGCTTTAGCATTAGCTCGTAGTTTCGCATCGAGCCATGCGGATCGCCGACGATATCGAGAGCAAAGTAGCGCCAAGGGATTATCCGCAGGCTTTCAATGAAACGGCAGTAGTCATCCAGGGCAATCGGCTTTCCTGCTTTCCAGGCCGTAAAGGCCCCAGAGTCAACGAATAGCCTGATTTCGGACTCTCTACGTTTAATTGCCGCAGCTACTTCTTTTGTGAAGTATGGGTAGGCGACAAGAAGGTTTAGCTTCATCTCATCCAATGGTAACACCAGCAATATTTAGGTCGTTTATGGCTTTTTTCAAAGCTCTCTGCACTTCCTCTTTATCATCCTTGTGGCATTTGACCTTTATGGTTGCCTCATCTAGACCAGTCATCTCGCTATCAAGATCTTCCATCCTATCGAGGTCAGCATTCCATTCCATATCAATTGGTTCAAACCCAATCTCTTCAATCTCAAAGCTTTCCTCACGCAAAGCCTGTAAAGTCTTACCTAAAATTTCCTCATCCCATGTTGCCAGCTCCGCTGTTCTGTTATCCGCTAATGCAAAGGCAGCAGCTTCAAAGCCGGATAGATCAGTACGTACAACGGAAAGCTCGCTCCAGCCAAGTTCTTTAGCAGCTTGCAGAGTACCATTTCCTGCTATAACTACGTTATTATGATTGATGACAATCGGCTTCTGCTGACCAAATTTAGCTAGGCTTCCTTTGATAGCTCGCAAGTTTTTCTCATTGTGAAGTCTGGCATTATTAGGATCAAATACAAGCTCATCAATCTCAACCATCTCTAGTTTCATAGAATCCTCTGAAGTTTGGCTATTAGCTTAGGAGTAATTTAATGCCAACAAAAAGACCACCGAAAAAAGGCGCTCCAGTTGGAAGGCCATCAAAGTATAAACCGGAGTACTGTGAAAAAGTCGTCGAAGTTATGTCTAATGGTTACTCCTTGGCATCATTCTGCACACAGATAAAAGTAGGCCGAGATACCGTTTTTCATTGGGTTCAACAGTATCCAGAGTTTGGCCTAGCTGTGAAGAATGCAAAGGAGGCATCGCAAGCTTGGTGGGAAAGATTAGCAGCAGTTGTTGCTACTGGACAGAATAAATCAATCGACGAGGCTACAGGAAAACCAAGAAGTTTATATAAGGATGCTCACCCAGGAATGATCATGTTCATGATGGGTAGACGCTTCCCAGACTACTATGCAAAAAAAGAAAATATCATTGAGTCTGAATCAAATAGTAGAAAAGAAGCTATCAAACAAATGATGCCAGAAGAACGAATGGCGTTCATTGCAAAATACCAAAGACTTATACAAGAACTAGCTGAGATGGAAGATGGGAAGTAAGAGACAAAAACTAGAGATGGAAATCTACGAAGCATTATTTGATGATCTCAAGGGATTGGCTAAAGATAACCTATTGGCCTTTGCTACCTATATCAATAAGCATTACTCGATCAACTGGCATCATAGAGTCATATGTGAAAGGCTTTCACGACTGCCATATGAAAAACAAAAGCGGATCATGATATTCATGCCGCCTCAGACTGGTAAAAGTGAAATTGTTTCGAGGACGCTTCCAGCCTGGATGCTGGGCAGAAATCCTGATCTACGCATTATCCTTGCATCATACTCAGCCGATCTAGCAATGGGCTTCTGTCGAGACGTTCAGAGGATACTTTGCTCCGATACTTACGATGATATTTTTCCTGGAACAAGCATATCGCATAAAAATGTGGTTAAAAGTGGCGGGTATAAGAGAACAGCGAACCATTTTGAGATCATTGACGCTAGAGGTTCAATGTTCAGCGTGGGCGTAGGCGGCTCAACGACCGGAAAGTCAGCCGATATATTCATCATTGACGACCCTTTCAAAGATCTCCAGCAAGCCTATTCCCAAACAACCAGGGCAAGAGTAATCGACTGGTATAACTCCGTCGCGCAAACACGACTCACATTAAACGGGCATATCATCATTATGCACACTCGATGGCATGAAGCAGACCTTGCTGGCTATCTATTATCCGAGGCCCAAAGAGATGCAAAAGCAACTCAATGGGAAGTCATATCCATTCCCGCTATTGGTGTCGAACATAACCCATTCAAGCATCCATCTGATAAAAGACGTGAAGGCGATCCGCTATGGCCTGAGTTCAAGGGCGATATTGATTATCTGGAAACTGTGCGTAAATCAGTTGGTGAAAAGGTTTGGTCAGCTCTATACCAGCAATCACCGACGATTGAGGGCGGTAATATAATCAAGGAAGCTTGGCTCAAATACTACTCCAGTCTGCCTTTCGATATATCATCAAAACGAGCAAATGATCTGATTCAAAGCTGGGATCTAACCTTTAAAGAGACTGGAAGCAGCTATGTTGTAGGCATTGTGATAGCGAAGCATGGAGCTGATTTCTACATCATAGACTGCTATCGCAAGAAAGCTGATATCGTTCAAACGATGGAAGCTATCAAGGCAATGACAACGAAGTACCCAGATACCTCGATACTCATAGAGGACAAGGCAAATGGTCCAGCCGTTATCTCTATGTTAAAATCCCAGATATCAAGAGTCATACCCGTTCGACCTGAGTCTGGCAAAGATGAGCGTCTTCATGTTGTAGCGCCATTATTTGAAGCTGGAAATGTTCACTTTCCAAGTTTTGCGCCTTGGATTAAAGAGGTTATCCATGAACTGCAATCGTTTCCAAACGGAGCCAATGATGATATAGTTGACGCGATTAGCCAAGGTCTTCAGCATTGGAATAAACTAACAGGGCTTAGACGCCTTCAAGCTATGGGGCAACTATGAGTTGGGTAGATCGACTGCTATCGAGGAATAAAGAACAAAAAAGTCCAAAACGGGTTGTCATATCTGATGGCTGGGCAAATGTTTTGTCCGGTGTTGGTACTAACCTAGATAAGCAATCATACGCGAGGCCGATGTGGGTTGGACTAGATAAAACAAATGCCGAGGCAATCTTTGCAGCCGATGATATTGGTTCAAAAATTGCTTCGATAGTCCCCGATGATGGAACCAGGGAAGGTATTGACTGGATTATACCAAGCGAGGATTCTGGAGATATAACCAAATATCTCGATGGTGAGTTTGATAGACTTCATGTCTGGAAGCAGATTGCTTGGGCTTGGACATTAGCAAGAGTGTATGGTGGCAGTCTTATTTACCTTTCTGTATCCGATGGAAAAGATGCGTCAGAACCTCTTGATATGAAGAGTGTCGACAGGATAAACTCAATGGTAGTATTTGACCGTTGGCAGTTTCAAGTCGATCAAGCCGATTTAATCACTAACCTCGACGATCCCGATTTCGGGAAACCCGCCTATTATAATTTTCGCATTGGTTCTGGCTCATGGACTGATGCCACCATGCTAAGAATCCACTACTCCCGCGTTCTGCGGTTTGATGGTCAGAAACTGCCAACTCGTCTATACGCTCAAAATGGTTATTGGAATGATTCTATCTATGCAAAGCTTTATAAGTCCATCCGAAACTATTCGACTAGTTATGACTCGGTCGCGACTTTGATGACTGATTTCAATCAGCCAGTTTTCAAAGTTGAGGGACTAGCTGAAGCACTGGCTATGGATCAGGAACAGCTAGTCATGAAAAAAATTGAAACTGTGAACCTTTCTCGTTCGATTGCGCGAGCAGTTATACTCGATAAACAGGATGAGTTTGACACAGTAGGCGCATCAGTTGCTGGCCTAGCCGAACTTTTGCGCATGACGACTGATCGCCTTGTCTCAGGCTCAGGAATACCCCATACCCGTCTGCTCGGTGAATCACCATCGGGTCTTGGGGCAACAGGTCGAAGTGAACTCAATGATTACTATGATATGGTAAAAGCCGCTCAAGAGCAGAACCTGCGTGGACCTCTGGATTATTTGCATCAGCTATTATTTCTGCAAAATGATGCTCCAGACAAGCCTGAAGGCTTCACTTTCGTTTTTAGGGCTCTTTACCAAACTGATGAAGCCACAAAGATATCTACCCGGAAAGTTCAAGCTGATATCGACGCAATCTATATCGAGAAAGGCGTTTACGATCCCAACACAGTAGCGAAGTCTCGCTTTGGAAGTGGCGAGTATAGCTTTGATACAACTATCGAGCATGAGATGCTGGAATCCACCAAGTTCGAGGACTTGGAGGTACGTAACGAGCAGCCAGAGCCACCTGAAACACTTCAACAAGAGGAAGAAACTCTTCTAGCTCGGGGACTAGTAAATGGCGAAGAAGAAATCATCAGTTAAAAAATCCGATATTCAAAAGCGATACGATATCGACTTCGCTCGCATGGAGCGCGAGTCAAAGGAAGCTTATAAGCTTTACTTCCAGCTTTTTATTGATCATATTTTGCCCTATCTGAAAACTCTAGTTCCTGGAACCACACTCGATGCAAGCGAGGCCGACCAGAATAGGCTTCGTCAGCTACTTCAGCAGATAACAGGGGCTATGCAATCGCAGTTTAATCTTGGCAAATTACAAAAAACCACTGCCGAGACATTTCAAAATATCAGGTTAAAGAGCCAGAAGAATTTCGAGAAAACCCTACAGGCTCAGATAACAGTTGCTGCCAATGAAAAAAACCTAAAAGGAGCCATTGAAGCATCAAAGGGTTTAGTATCATCCCTTTCTGCTGGAATGTCCCAAGACCTAGCGGCAATTCAAACAAGATCGGCGAATCAGACTGGATTGGACCTATATGTCCAGCAGGAAGCAGCCGGGGGAACGGCTATCGCCTCTCGTGTCCTTAATGGTGTGTCGGCTGGGGAACGATGGGAAAGCATCGCCAGGGCCGTTTTAGGAACATCCGCCCCCAAGTCTGGGGCAGCAGTCGTTTCTGATTCTCCAAAGAATAGCGAGGCGGCAAAGGCTTTGAATAAGGCCAAGTTTATAGCCCGTAATGCGACCTCAACCGTAATTGGGGAGTATGATAAGAGGCAATCAGCAGAAGCCGGTATTGAAATCTATATGTGGCAGACCGCCGAGGATGAAAGGGTGCGCCCGACGCATAAAAGTTTGAACCAAAAAGTTTTCGCCTGGAACCCTAGCACTAAGGCACCAACGGAGATACAATACGGCAAAAGCTCATATGTTAAAGGCAGGGTGATTCCTCAAGCAAGCGACCCAGCTTATAACAACGGAGCTCCAACCTACCCTGGACAACCTTGGAACTGCCGATGTGTCGCGGTTAACTTGATTCAGGGAATAGACTTTTGAGGTTTAATATGCCACTATCTCTCGGTTATAGCCAAGAAACCATAAGTGAAAACATAGCGGAGCTGATCCGTGAGGGCAGACCTAAAGAACAAGCAGCGGCTATTGCTTATTCCCAGGCTCGCAAAGCAGCTCGAAAGACTCGTAAGGAATATCGAGCCAAGATCATGAAAGGTCTTAGGCCAAGCATGGATGGTGTGTAAAATGCCTATTTATCGCGCTTATAAAATTGTGAATATGTATACGACCAAAGATATCGAAGCGGACGACGAAGGGCAGGCTAGGGCCATTGCTTTGAATGATCTGGGCGCTGTAGATAAGATCGAGTTAGCACCGCCTCCACCAATTGAGCCTCCGCCACCGGACGATGTGCCACAAACTGATATTCCGAATGTAGAATAATTGCGGTTTTGATAATGGTGGAGCAAATAATTCATGAAGCAGATCGTCCGACATGACTATGCAGTCCTAAGCGATGGAAGCTCAAAGCTTCTGCCAAACGGCTTTTTGCCTGTTGAAGCTAACCTTACCCGAACCGGAATTTTTACCTATTTTGATATGGCACCAGATGGGACCGTAAAAATCCAAAGGCAGCTCAGGCATCCCGATGAAGTTTTTGCAGACGATACAATGGCATCACTTCATGGGCTTCCAGCTACCAACGATCATCCACCAGTAAACCTTTTGAACACAGATAACGCTAAGGATTGGATCGTAGGCTGGCAGGCCGATACCCCGATAAGAGTTCAACTCGATGACGTTGCAATAGAAAGCCCTGACTATATCAGGACCAAAATAGTTTTCTTTGATCGTAAGACTATCGACCAGATTCAAACGGGCAAGAAGCGGGAAATAAGCCTTGGCTATACTTGTTTGCTTGATGAAACTCCTGGAGTTTTTAACGGTCAACCTTATGATGCAGTGCAACGGCAAATACGCTATAACCATTTATCCCTAGTCGATAAAGCGCGGGGAGGTTCGGCTTGTAGAATCATCCAAGACTCACAAGCAGAACTCCATGCGCTTTGTGATGGGATATCAAACTTTGAGGAAAAGGCAATGGATCAGCACCAAGTAGTGAACACGGACGCAGAAGAACTTAAAACCCTTCGAGATGCCCACGAGCGCCTGAAAGCCGAGCGTGATGAACTCTCGGAAAAACTCAAGGTCGCTCAATTCCACGACGCTGATTCATTTGTTTCAGCCGTCAAAAAAAGAGTTGGCCTGGAAATCAAGGCACAGCAAATCCTTGGACCAAAAGTGGCTCTAGCTGATTCTACCGAGCGAGAAATCATGGAACAGGTAATCAAGACGATCCGACCTGAGTTGGATCTTTCTGGTCGTTCTGATGAGTATGTAGCTGCGCGGTTTGAGATCGCTTGCGAGGACGCCATGCGACCCTCACAGCCTCGGCGAACCGAGACTGCTATGTCTAAGGCTGTGATAGGTGATAGCGGAGAGGACTCCTGGCAAACAGTCTATGCCAAGTCTCGCGCAAAGATGCAGGAACAGGCACGAAACGCTTACAAAGCTTAATAAACGATAGGAGTACTTCGTATGGCTCAGTTAACTTATGGTTCATCAATGGCAATTGGCGTGGCTGGGATGCTGGCTCAACAGTTTGCTCTCCGGCAAATTGATAGCTGCATGGTGGCAGAGACTAACGGTGTTAGTCCGGCCCAGGTCGTCAAGTGGGATGCGAACGGCAACGTAATCAAGGTATCCGCAGCCGCTGATAAGTCAGCAGGTGTTGTGATCGCTACCTATTACGGATGCGCTTGTACCTGCGGACCAGTAACAGCCGTTTACGCTAAAGGCGATTGTGCGCCAGTTATGCGTTATGGTCGTGTCTATGTTCAAGCTTCTGAGGCAGTGGCTATCGACGATCCAGCTTATTTCGTCATTGCAAGCGGTAAGTTTGGAAAAACCTCGACCGGAAACGTCGATGTTAAAGGCAAATTTGTAACTGCCGGTGCGACCGATGCAATCGTTTGCCTCGAACTTATCTGGGAATAAAATTTAAAATTTGGAGATATAGCTATGTCGGCATTTAGACAATTCGTAAATTTGGACGCAGACCTTTCTTTGTTCCTTTGCTCTGAGATCGAGTATGTAAAGTCTCGAATGATGGACCAAAAGTATCCGGAGTTGCTCGCTCGCCGCCTATTTCCTGTTAGTTATTCATCTAACCCAGCGGCAGCCTATGTCGTGGTTCATAACTACGATCAAGTAGGCTCTGCCAAGATCATTAACTACTATGCAAACGATCTGCCCAACGTGGCATTGTTCCGTTCTGGAACCGATACCCGCAAGATCTACGCTATTGGCGTGGCTTTCGGTTATTCGGTCCAGGATATTCGTGCAGCGCGAGCCGCTGGTGTTGGTCTTGAGCAGCGTTTGGCTAACGTAGCTCGCTATGCTTATCTGCAAAAGGAAAACGATCTGGCTTTGCTTGGCGATGCTAACCTTGGCATTCCTGGTTTCGTTAACAACGCTAACACTAATAGCGTTACTCTAGCCAACGGTGCGGTAGGTGGCTCTAAGCTTTGGTCTACGAAGACGGCGGATGAGATTATTAAGGATATTGCGGACACGATTGCAGCAATCCGAACCGCTTCTAACGGTGTCGAGACGCCTAACACGCTTCTCTTGCCAGAGGCGCAGTATACAAAGATCGCAACGACTCCACGTGCGGCGAGTTCTGATGTAACGATCTTGGAGTTTGTCCTTGCCTCTAACCCTTTCCTGACAGCCGTTATCCCAGTCTATCAACTGAAAGGCGCAGGGGCATCTTCAACTGATGTGATGATTGCTTATGATCGTAACCCCGACAAAGTAACGCTTGAAGTTGCTCAAGACTTTGAAGTCTTGCCAGCTCAAGAGAAAGCTTTGATGTATGAATTTCCTTGTCATGGACGGACCGCTGGCGTGGTGCTTTGGGCTCCGAAGTCCGTGGCACAAGCTAACGGAATCTAAATGTTTGTAGAAAACACTCAAGCTCGTGCTGTCTATTGTGGTGGTATTCTTTTGTATCCTGGAATCAATCGCGTCACTGATGCCCAGAAAGCCGACTTGGAAAAGAATGGTTACTGGGGTGGTCTTGAAGAACTTGTTGAGTATGGGGATATCAAGTTCCATGAAGAAAAGCTTTCGGCTGCTATTGTAGCTAAAACCTACAATATCCAATTGCTCGAATCATGGCTTGATGATGCACCTCGACCGCTTCGCAACGCGATTGATAAGCAGCTTAAGGAAATGAAAAAAGTACCCGAAGGCAGCCAAACAATAACGATTTCTTGAGGTCTTTATGAGCGCTCTCGATGATGTGACTCCGGCTTATGTCGATGTGGTAACGAACTATATGTTTACTGCAAGGACTAGCGACCCGAATGAGTTTACCATCGTTCGAGAGCTTGCTAGTACCTTCATGAACTCGGCTGTTTGGCCTTACGAGAAGTACAAGCTTGGGATCGCTTTGTTAATGGGACACTACTATACGCTGTGGGGCGTTTCAGCAGCCCAAGCAGGATCTTCAGGTGGTGTCGTTCCAGGGGTATCGGCCACTGTTGCTGGGCCTGTTACGAGCGAGACAGTCGGAAACGTCTCTCGAAGTTATGGGCATAGCAGTAGCTCTGCTAGCTCGTCTTCAATTGGCATTCCAACGGATTGGCTTATGCTCACGACATTCGGACAGCAGTGGCTTTTGCTCCTTAAGTCGTTCAAGGCGGTTCCCTCGGTTACGGGGGAACTCTTTTGTTGTCCTCCAGTTAAGCTTCATTGTCCCGCTTATCCTTAAGGAGCTTTTATGCCTAATTGGTCAATTAAAACGACTGAGACAGTCAACGGACAACCGGTAGTTCGTAACTACGATGTTTGGGCTTTGGATTATCCTGTGGCTTTAAATCGTAGTTGGCATCTCGACGGAGTTGCTGTTGAAATTATAAATAAAGACGATGCCAAAGACGTCCATGATATCGGTGCTCGCCATTGGTCATCCCCGAAAGCAGGTAATCCATGAAGTATAAAGTAAGCAAAGTTGACTACGAAGCTGGCGTTTCAGTCTTTTCATCGGAAGTTTTCGAGGGAGAAACTGAGTGGGAGATTCTGCTAAAAGCGCAGGAAAAGTTCGGCTCTATAGCAGCTTGGGAAAAGATACCTGATGCAGAGCCAGTTGCTCCGAAAGCTCCTAAGCCAGCTAAGCCGGAAGCGTGAGGTTTTATGCTGCACTGGATAATACCTTCATGGTGCCAGGAAACCGTTACTATGAAATGGTTTCGGAACTGCCAGTATTTGTCCGGTCGTTGGGAATATGGAACGCTTGAAGAGAAGTCGATAATAGCATCGGTTCAGAACCCAGCATCAAATCTTCGTCAGTTTAATGGTGAGGGAACCCAGGATATTGAAAACTTGGTTCTATTTACCAATGAGGATACGATTCAGCTCATACAGGCTGGAAGTCAGGACAGTGTATTCTTTGAGATCAAAGGCAAGCTTTGGTTCATGACAGCATGGGAACGATGGAATTACCTTATGCCTCACTATCGGGTAACGCTGATTGGGCAGAATATGTTGCCATTCCCACCATCGAATGTTCCGAACTATATTGATGCTCAGTACCTGACAGATGAGATGTATAATATCTTAACAGATACGGATCAGAATAAACTGGTAAGAGGCTGGTAATGGGAGTCAAGCGGACAAAAAACAAAGCAAATGAAGCGTTCATAAAGACGCTTATTGCTCGTCCGTTTGAAATTCAAGTAGGTATCATGAGCGATCCCAAAGGAACGCCCGTAAAATCTACCGACAAAAAAAAATCCTCGCATTCCGAACGCGGAGTGCATCGTAGGCCACGTGGTAGAAATGCCAGAACCCCGACCGTGGCAGAGGTTGGGAGTTATCATGAGTTTGGCACTCGAAAGATCCCGAAAAGGTCATTTCTCATCTCCACGTATAAGCGGAAAAGACGAGAATGGACCGAGGCGTTTATCAAGTTAGTTCAAACTTCTGTAGACGAGCAGACTTATCGGAAAGCCCTCTTGCAGTATGGCGCTCTCATGCAAAGAGATGTGCGTCTAACCTTTACCAACAATAATTGGAAGCCCTTAAAACATCGCTCCGGAACACCATTGGTAGACACAGGGCAACTGAGGCGGTCTATCGGCTATAGTGTGAGGGAGATTAAATGAAAATATGGGCAGAAATTCAATACTCAGTACGGCAAGGCGTTTTACTCGCAGGGTCAAATACAGAGGTAATCTATTGGTATCCTGATGCGCCTCGCCCAAAGTTACCTTACACTGCCATAGAGTTTTTATCCTGGGGACCAGTTATAAATGATTGGTTTACAATGGAAACCGATCCAGGCTCGCTGACTTCCGGCACATACAGACAGTATGGGTTTCGGGAGTTGAATGTTAGACTGCATTGGTTCGGAAGCGAAGCTTATATTGAAGGTGCTCGCTGCGCTTCTGGTTTCGAGAAACTAACTATACGCGAAGCAATGAGCCTCAATAACTCCATTTCGATCTTAAGAACGGGTGAAGTTGTCCTAAGCTCTGAGATCGTAGAAAATAGTTATGAACCAAGGGCAGAGATGGAGATGGTTCTAGCCGTTGCTTTACAGGATGGCAGCGACATAGATGGTGTTGGTTACTTCGATGACGTGACACCGATTTTATGGGTAAACAAACCATGATGGGAGTTAGGCATGGTCCAGATAGTGGATATCGTAGACGTAGAAGTGAAAGTAAGCACGAGTGCCATTTCCAGGCAGGGCTTCAATAGCCTTTTGATTTTGGGCAAGGCCACCAGTTTCAATGCTGGATGGACAACTGCTGGAACCTATCAGGTTAAAGAGTACACAAGCCTGACTCAAGCCTTATCTGATACAGATATCATTACAGCTTCACCTGTTCAAAAAATGCTCACGGCTGCTTTTGCCCAAAACCCGCGCGTTCCAAAAGTTTATGTAGCCAATGCTACTGGCGGTAACGTGAATGCTCCGGCAACGGATCTAACTCAGATTGCGCTTTTGAATAACGCATGGTTCGGTCTAACTATGGAAAACGATAGCGTTGCTGCTATCGACAATGCGATGCCTTGGGTGGCCGCTAACAAGAAATATGGATTTTTCCGATTGGCATCCAAAAGTTCCTTTCCATCCGCGACAAGCAACTGGTCCTCAGTGTGGTATAGCTCGACTAGCCCATTGGACTATATCGACGTTGCAGCCGCTTCAGCTATTCTGGCTAGAACTCCTGGTTCCTATACAGCAGCTTTCAAAGAGCTTGAAGGCGTTCAGGCTACGACCGGCCTTGCTGTTGCCGATGAAACAACTTTCAGAAGCAAAGGCGTTAACTGGTATCCAGAAGTTGGTGGTCGCAAGATTACTTACAACGGGACCGTTTATAACGGAGCAACCAGCGGATTTATTGACACCTATATTGGTGCCCTCTATCTCGAAGCTAGGATGGAGGAAGATGTTTACGCCACCCTCATTGCTGCTGAAAAGGTTCCATATACAGACGATGGTATCAACATCATTGTCAATGCAGTTTATGGCCGTTTAGGACAAAGCGTTGCCGAGGGGTACTTGGCAAACGATCCAGCTCCAGTTGTTAGTGCTCCGAAGGCTCGCGATGTTCCGGCAACTGATAAGGCAGCTCGCTTGCTTCAGAATGTCGAGTTTATCGCCTATACAGCAGGCGCTATTCAGCGTGTTTTGATCAAGGGAACAGTAGTCGTCTAATCATGAAAGGTGGAACATATGCTTTGGACATTCGACCCTAAACAGCTATCTGTGATCGTTGGCCCGTACATAATCAAAGGTTTCTCCGAGACGATGATTTCCATTTCTCGGGCAACCGATGCTTTTACTATGGTGGTTGGTGCTGATGGTGAAGCTACTCGCGTTAAGAGTAACGATAACTCGGCAACGATCACGCTTACTCTTCAGCAGGGAAGCCCATCAAACGATGACCTTTCCAAGATCGCTACAGCCGACCGTCTTGGATCGGTTGGGATCTTTCCCCTGCTAATTAAAGATAACCTTGGCAATACGGTAATGTCCGCTCCAACGGCGTTTATTGCAAAGATTCCAGATATTGTCTTTGCCAAGACACATCAGGATAGGGCATGGTCCATTATGACAGATAACATCGAGATTTTCCTCGGTGGTCAGACACAGTCTGGCGCTAACTATAGTCCTTAAGGGTAATACGTGAATCAATTGCACACAAAAGAAATAGAAGGTCGTGAAGTATCGTTCGGAAAAATCAATGCAGTCGATGGATGGCGCATCATCCATCGTCTGGCAAAGGTTTCTGGACCTATGATCGACAGCCTAGCCAAAGGTGAACTTGGCAGCGGCATAGCTAAGGTTATGGCAACGACGAGCGAGGATGAGCTGCTAACTCTCATTCGATCCCTGACTTCTGACGTTCTAGTCGATGGCAAGAAGTGGTCGAATGATAATCTAGCTGACTATGGCTTTACCGTTTTAGTCATTACCGAGGCCGTGCGGTATAATTTTGGGGGTTTTTTTTCTCCGCTAATGCGGGGACTCCAAAACGCTTCAGCAAAAGTAGGTCAATAAATGGCGCGAGTAAGTACAATATAACCGAAAGCAAAGTTGACTTGTTTTTGTGGAGGCCAGTGATAGCTGGCCTTTGTCGTTTTACCGAACTGTATCAAATGAGCGTAGACGATCTTCTGGACATGCACGAAATTTTAGACATGCAGGACCATATGGCAGAGATTGACCGAATGGAAGCGGAGGCGGCGCGTGGCAAAAGACCTTGAGAATCTAGTTTTTACGATAAATATCGAGGGTGGCCAGCAGGCTCGCGCCATGCTGGAAAAGATTGCAGACTCATTTGATAAGGTAGGCGACGAGGCTGATAAAGCAGATAAGAAAACTGGGCAGGTTTCGGCGTCTCTACTTTCCTTTGCTTCTTTTGCAGGAAACCTTGCTGCCAATGCTGTTTCATTCCTGACTAGGGAGTTAACCCAGCTAGGCATTGCTTTCGCCAGGGACGTCATCGCCGAGGCCGCCGAAGGAGAGCAAAGCATCGTTGCTCTTGAGGCTGCAATTCGTAACGCTGGCCTTGAAGTAACCACGACCAAGAAAGCTCTCGATAGTCTAACTGACTCACTCGTCAAAACCACGACCTTTACCGATGACGAGATCATGGCAGCCGAAACATTGGCACTCCGTCTCGGATGGACGACCGATGAGATATCGAAGTATTTCCAGACAGCGGCTGATCTAGCAGTGAGTAAGGGTGCTAGCCTGAGCGATAGCGTCCTGGCTCTCAATAAGTCGCTCTCTGGCAATGCTGGAGCCCTCCAAAGGATCTTGCCCGATCTTAAGGACTTCAGCGAAGCAGAGCTTAAGGCTGGGGCAGCGATTGATTATGTCAATAAGACTTTCGGCGGAGCTTCGGCAGCAGCTCTTAATACCTATTCAGGCCAAGTTCTACAGCTATCGAAAGCCTGGGACGATCTTAAGGAAGCTTTGGGAGCCCCGATCATAAGGGAATTGCGACCCTTCATCGAGAGCATAACGGCGAGCATGAGGGAGTTCGTCGATACCGATCAGTTTAAAAAGTTTGCTGATGATATTGGGTACAATATCGGAGTAGCTGCCGCTTGGATCGAAGAGTTCATTCTATTCTTGCAAGGCAAGCCGAATGCTTTGACTGGCTTATTTGAGCTGGATCGAGGTGGAACTTTATTTGATAGATTCGCTGAAATGATCCGCTTTTCCCTGAGTCAGATCACGGAAATTGTCCTTTCATGGGTATCTGATCCTAAAACATCGACTCTCTTTGGCCAGCTTGGCTTGAAACTAGGTTATGCGGTTGGAGCCGGTATCCTTGAAGGTACTTATAACGCCGTCTTGGGTAATAGCCTAAAGACGATTGGAGCCTCGGCTGAGTATGTTTTCTCTAGTCTTTCAGGGGGACCCATGTCGGTGAGCTGGCCTGAATACGCAAAATCCAGAGGCGTCCCAGATTACCAGAATTACGTTGCTCCATCATCAGGGGCATCGACGACTATCAATCAGAATATCCAGGTTCATAGTGTTACAAATGGAGATGATTTAGTCAGACAACTAAATACCGCTGCCTCAGCGATGAAGCCATTGGAGTAAAGCGTGAAACCTTCATCAATTACCAATATCGTAGCCGGTGGCGTAGGCGCAGTCATTAAAGATATCTTTACCAAGGCAAGCTTTACCCTGACACCTCTAAAATATAGTTCTACCAAGGGCTCTCTCGAAGAGGAAAAGGGTCCAGTGTTCGCTATGGATGCCCTGGTTCAAGAGTCCGAGCAGCGAGCTATATCAGTCACTAACTATCCAATCGAAGGTGGCGGCGAGTTTGCAGAACATGCTCAACAGCTAGCCTTTACCCTAAACGTATCTGGAATTGTTTCCGATGCGTCACTATCCTATGTCGAGACGCTTTCCCTTGGCGGCTTAGGCGGGACAGCTTTGGGACAGATGGCTGGGCTTGAGAGTAAAACTCAGAAGACCTATGACCTTCTCACTAAATGGGCTGAGACAGGGCAACCACTTCTCGTCAGGACCAAATTCAAAAGGCAGGGTTATTATAAACAAACAAAGTCTGGAACTAATCCTGTTCCCTTTGTCATCGAAAGTTTTAGCCATACTCGAAATAAGGAAACTGGTGGAGCTATCTCGATCAGTATGAGTCTTCGTGAAGTAAGGATGGTTAAGCTTAAGAGCAGCGGCGGATTTAGCCTTCCTTTCATTGGTCAGATTAAGCCTAGCGCCGATGCGAAAAGTCCATCGGGGCCGGTAGTAAATGAAAAATCGGGAACTGCGGCTGCTAACAATAGCTCATCTGTGACATCGGGTTATGCTTCGCAAAAGTCTTACTTGGAGAGGGTTAGAAAATGAGCTTAGCATCAATCGTTATACCGATAAACGAGTCACCTTATTATACAGTTCCATTCTCGCCTGATGGTGAAAACTATTCTTTGCGATTCAGGTGGAATAAGCGAATTGATGTTTGGCATGTGGATATCATTGGGTCTGATGAGCAGATTATCTTAGCCGGTCTGCCTTGTCTCTTAGGGGTTCCAGGCTTAAAATATAGGTTCATGATCCCTAACTTTATGCAGCTAGGCGATATATACATTTTTGATGTAAAGAATGAAAATAGAGATCCAGACTATTTAACTTTTGGCGATTCGGTTGGACCATTTTATCTGAGCATAAGCGATGTACTATAACCGAACCTATAAATTAACTTTGACTCCATCAACTGGAGCACCGATTGTTTGGGAACAGACAGACGGTGAGATTGGTATCGCTATAGAGTTTAAGATTGAAAAGACATCTACTAAAGAACCCAATTCATGCAGCTTAAAGATAATGAACCCGTCCAGAAATACGGTGAATAGTATTCAAAAGGGCGGGCAAATCATGCTGGAAGCGGGTTATGGAGCAGATAAAGGAATTGTTTTCGCTGGCGGTATTGATCATAGTTCCTACGAGAGATCAGGGGCAGATAGCTCGGTGACTATAACGCTCAATGGCAGGATAGGAACTAAGAACCCTAAGAATGATATTATTTCTCTTAAGACTCCTAAGAAGCAAAACATTCTCAACGTCCTGAGAAAAATAACTTCACAGATGATATCTGAATGTCCAGGTTTAACTCTTGCCCAGCCTATCGCGGTTGGGAAGCCAACGGTTATTTACGACTTTGCTATGAATCAACAGAAAGATATGTGGCTTCTACTGGATGACTACTGCAAAGATGCCGATGCTTTCTATACTATCGACAATGCCGTCCTGCGAATTATCCCAAAAAAGGGTTATAACAGTCAGCAACCAGTAGTGGTAAGCGCTGAAACTGGTATGATAGGATATGCCAAAAATGTTGTAGAAATCGGCGACGATAAGAAGCCCAGAAATGGTGTGGATATCGAAACTGTTTTAAACCCGGCGATGACTATTGGTGGAGCTCTTAAACTAGAGAGCGCCGATATCTCGCAAAATAAGCTTTACCGTATAGAGCATATCGAGCACTCTGGGAATAGCCATAGCGGTAGATGGACGACGAAAGTAAAGGCATTTATTCTATGAGTACAAAAACCAATCTAGTTGATGTGCTTCAAGCTACGTTTGACTACAATATAGCAAATATCCATACCGCACTTCCAGGAACAGTCAAAAATTACGATGCCTCAACTGGAACCTGTGAAGTTCAGATTGATATGAAGCGCAAGCTTCGCTCTGGAACCATTTTGGAATATCCGGCAATAACTGGGGTTCCGGTTATTTTCCCATCCGGTCAGAAAGGTGGCTTCACCTGGGAAGTAAGTTCAGGCGATCAAGTTCTACTCGTCTTTAGTGAGCGCAGTCTTGATAAATGGACTGGTGGCGGAAGTTCCGATACCCCGAACTCAGGCAGAAAGTTTGACTTCAATGATGCGATAGCGATTCCTTGTGTTTTCCCAACCACTAAAAGAAAATCAAGTCCAGCTTTGAGGCTACAAAAAACTGGAACTATCATTTCTGGAAAAAAGATCTTTATTGGTGACCCAACTGGACCCAAGGTAGTTGGAACAAAGCCAATGAATCCTGACCTTATAGATCTGGTATTGAACCTAGCAAATCTTGTTAAGTCAGGATTATTTGAAGGAACCTTGCTTGCACCTCCAGGAGTAGCTGGCGGTCCTGTATCAGCAGGTCCAATATTAGCGCCTTTGGCCACGGATATATCAGCTATCATTCAGGCTCTAACTCAAATGAAATTGGAGGTTAAATAATGGCTGATATCTATGTTGATGGATCAAACGATATTGTGTTTAAGGGTGGCGACTTAGTTTTTACCTCTGATTATAACTTTGGTGAAACGGTCAAAAGTAGAATAGCCGGTTATTTCCGAACATGGCTTGGCGAGTGGTTCCTTGATGATAAGCTTTCCCCAGTGTGGGGAACTCCTTACTATCAGCGCATACTTGGCGATAGTAAACCATCAGATGAGGAACTCAATACGATCTTTAGGCAGATACTCGATCAAACGGCTGGTGTCCAGACGGTTGATGATTTGAGCTTTCAACGTAGCTCGGATAGGACATTAACAGTGTCATTTGTTGTAACAGTAGACGGTGGACAAGCAATTTCTGATATCGTCGAAGTATCATTAGGGGGTGTTTAATGGCTGGACTAACCGCTGCTGGTTTTGTTCCTGCGACAGTGGAAGAAATCAGGGTAGCAATATCAAATGCGATCAAGGCAAGGTTCGGTCAAAATATTGATACAACACCCTCTAGCCGCGTCGGTCAATTTATAGATGTTATCGCCTTTGAGTTGGAAAGCCTTTGGCTAGGACTCCAGGCAGTCTACGATAGCCAATATCCGCTTACCGCCTATGGTACAAGCCTTGATAATATCGGAAGCATAACGAATACAGTTCGTAATCCAGGCTATCGCGGCTCTGTTAATGTTTACTTTGGTGGTGTCATTGGAAAGGCAATTCCAGCTTCAACATCCATTGCTACCCAGGCTGGCTTTGAGCTAGCAACCTTGGAGGCAAGAACGATATTAGCGAATAGATCTTTGCTCTATATTGATGAGATTCCAGATGGCGGCTTTCTAAATGTCCAGCTTATTACAAATGGCGTGTATGGCCGTACCTTCGGTATTTCTCCAGGATCGACAGAGTTAGAGATAAAGCAATCTATCTTTGACTTCTCACATGAGCCTTACAAAGTTAATGCTATAGAGACTGATTTTGTGTCGATTCCTCCCGTGATCAAAATTACTACAAACGTCAATACTGGTTTTGGCGTTGGTAATATCTTGCGACTTGTAGTCGTAAATACGACTGAGAACACGGCCACATGGTTTAATGCAGTTGATTTAACTGTTACAGCTATTTCTGGAACTCTTATAACCTGCAACTGGAATGGAAGCACCGGCGGTGGCGCTCCGCCACGCTTCCCTGATTTTGATAGCCTCAAGACCTGTCTTTATAAAAACGTAGGTTCCCAGCGAACCTTTACGGATCTGAATGATATCGAAGTCATTGGTGTTGCAGCTTCTACTGGCGGTATTTGGATTAAAACCATATCGACAAAAGTCCCTGCCAATGAATATTCGTTTGAGACAAGGACTGATATAAGCTTCGACTCTAAATTCAAGCTTGGCACATCGGATATCGACAGCACTTGGTATAATAGCATCGACCCATACGTCGTTTCAGAAGGTCGTGAAGTTGGTGCGTCAAGCTTTCCTCCCCATACAGTAACTGATCTTTTGAGTGTCATTCAAGATGTTCCAGTAGTCATTAACCTAAGTCCTGGAACTGCGGCGACCGCTAGAGAAACCGATGCCGAATATCGTCTACGTCTCATGGGCGATTTAACTAAGTCCGGCGCTTCAACTATCACGGGAATTGTCGAAGAGCTTAAGAAGCTGGAAGGCGTTACCTATGTTGGTATCATTGAAAATCCTACTGGTGGAGCAGTTAGTGGTCGCCCGGCTCACTCATATGAAGTTTATGTTGAGGGCGGTTTAAATAATGAAATTGCCCAAAAAATATATGACCTGCATCCTCCAGGAATACAGATCGTCTCGACTGCTACTGGTCCTGCTATCAGGACTGGATCGTATATTGATGTTAACGGACAGCCTGCCACCCTTCAATTTAGCAGCGTGACTGGCCTAGCTCTCTATGTAGAGATTAAGATCAAAAAGAGCGCAGCTTACCCAGTCAATGGCGATAGCCTTATCAAGACTCAGGTGCAGAACACTATTAACGCTCTCGGCATTGGTGAAGTCTTTTACACTCATACGCTTTATGGGCCAGTAAATACGGTTCCTGGAATAACATCTCTGACGATTCTCTCTAAGAAATTTTCGACTGCTGGTGCTCCGCAGGAAAATGCCGTTATTACACCTACTGCAACTGAGCGCTGTACTATTGATCCAGCTAACATCATCATCACCGTTGTCCCATGAGGTAAGTTATGCCTAAAGAATTAGTGGTAGACACGCATGATGTAGATAGTCACTTTCTGTTCCAGTATCAGGAAAGTGAAAGATTTAAGGATTGGGTTAAGGCGCATTTGCAGCCAGCTTTCGGAACGGTCGAGGGCCAACTATTTACTCTTTTAATGGATCGAGATGTAGATAGAGCCGTAGGTGTTCAACTTCAGCAGTGGGCTAAATTCTATGGAATCAACTATAGCGGCCTGAGCGATGAACAACTTCGCTCGGCTATCTATGTTGCGGCTGCTACTCAATTTGGAACAGGAAGCATTTACGAGGCTAAAGCATTTTTCAAAAATTACTTTCGAGCTGCTGATGTAAAGATAGAAGAAAATTATCCAGGGAAATTAAAAGTAACTATTTTGGATGGAACGGTTCAACCTATCCTGAGCAAATGGCCGCCGTTACCTCCAGGTCTTGCCGAGGTTACGATACAGTATCAGGCTGCGACAGATATTATCTTTTCGTTTGCTGAGGACAATGATCCTAAAGGCGCTGGCTATGCTCTCTTGGATGAACCATTAACAAGGGAACCATATGTTGATGGAATTAACCGTTATACATTTCCGATAAGCGGGATAACTGGTCCGGCGATTTATTGGGAAGCTAGCTTTATTGATAACTTCCTGAATATTTCACTTGTTTTTCAAGAGAAAAGTAACCCATCTGGCATCAAAACATGGATAGAAAACCAGTTAAAGCAATCCCCTGCTGATGAGGCAGAGCATAAAGGCTTCATATCCTTTAATGATCAGTCTGGAAAAGAATGGGGAATCTTTACTTCCGCTTCTGGGCAGATTGCTAGTGATTTAGTCACTAACACCAGCGATCTAGTTCGCGTCAAGTGTGTAGTTAACAATCAAAATCTGGTATACTTGCGTGTAAATGGCATGAGCGAAAACTGGGTCGAAGCCTATCAAAGCGGACTACCAACATATGATGCTAGTGAAGCTACTACATTCTATGCCAAGAACCCATTGGGTCATATATGTTTAGGATATGTGAAAGATGCCGATCTAGGAAAAACTTTGAAACTTAAACCGGGTGTAGGCGGTCGATACACTCTCTTAGCGTAACGAGGATAAAATGCCAGCAAATAAACCAGCAAGCGGTAATACGGACATTATCAAGTGGGCATTTGATGCCTCGGCACTTAAGCGAGATCCTTCAAACAAAGAGCAGCTATTTGGTTGGACAACTTCAAATGGCACAGTTTCTGGAACTCCCGAAAAGCCGATTCTCCAGTATGAGAACGGCTGGCGTTACCATGTTTACACATGGGTCGAATACTTGGTTGCTAAGACCGATGAGCAGACACCAACTCAGGCTGGGAAAAATAACTTATTCCTAAGCACAGATGGAGCGACTCCATCATGGCAATCGGTTTATCCAACGATAGGGGCAGCCGATGTTACTGGTAAGAAGGTTCTACTTGCTAGTACGGCTTCGACTGATCCAACTAAGCTTCAGGTGTCATGGGGCTATCCTTGGGCAACACCTGGAGCGACGACCGATGGTAACCCATTGGTATTTGCATATAACACGGGCGGCTATTCATGGCAGACGGCCTTTCCAGTCTTAACTGGCAACGCTACGAGGAAACTTGCTGTTAACTCAGGCGCAACGGCTGTCGAATGGGTAACGACCTATGAAGTTCCAACGCCAGCAATAGCTGGGAACATTTTACAATCAAATGGAACTACGGCAGGTGCGTTTGCTTGGACTGCTCCTAGTTTTTCCGGCTCCGTAATTACAAGTGGAACAGTGGCCGCAGCCAGAATGGCTATATATCAAGGTGCTACGGCTGGCATAGCTGGAGTGCAGGGTGCTGTTCCTTCGGCTGCTGCTGGTCAACAAGCTTCCTATTTGACAGGTGGCGGCACTTGGCAAGCGATCCGCCAAGTGACGAGCGGAGGGACGGCTGGGCAATTTCTCCAGACGGATGGGACAAACTATTCTTGGCAAAGCGTGACGATTGATGCCTCGGCGGTGACGACAGGAACGCTTTCGGCTCTTAGACTGCCTTCCTATGTTGGGGCTACCGCAGTGATAGCCGGAACGAAAGGAGCGGTTCCTGCTGCCAATGCTGGTGATGAGAATAAGTTCCTCACTGGTGGTGGGACATGGGTCACTGTTCCCCAATTACCATCACAGACTGCACAGGGTGGAAAATTCCTTACCACTGATGGAACTACGGCATCATGGGCAATAAACTACTCCGTCCCAACGCCGGGTGGAGCAGGTTTAACCTTAAAAGCAACTGGCTCTACGGCTGGACAATTTGCATGGCAAACTGCTTATGAGGTTCCAACGCCGAGCGGTTCTGGGCTTATCCTGCAATCTAGCGGAGCTGCCGCCGGTAACTATACTTGGGCAACGCCTAGCTTTACGGCTGATAAAATATCTGGCGGGACTGTCGGCCAGCTCTTGACCTCCGATGGAACTAAGGGAACTTGGTCATCCCTCACGGCTGCACAGGTGCCAGCTCTCGATGCGGCTAAGATCACAACTGGAACCTTCACTGCTAGTCAGATTCCATCTCTTGATGCCTCCAAAATAACCACAGGAACCTTCACTGCTAGTCAGATTCCATCTCTTGATGCCTCCAAGATAACAACGGGGACTATCGCTAACGCTAGGATCGGTTCCTTTACTGGGGCAACATCTGGCGTTGCAAGCTCTACAGGTGGCATTCCAGTTGCTGCTGCTGGTGATCAAGGGAAGTTCCTGCGTGGTGATGCAACATGGCAGGCTTTGCAGGTAGCCGGTATGCTCACCTCGGCAACATCTGGAACGCAGGCTTTGGATTTTTCATCATGGAACACAGTTAGCTGTTTGGCGATAAGCGGAAGCATCACCTTCACATTTACTGGTCTAAGCGGAGGCCGTATTCTTACTATCGTTCTCAAGACTACAAGCGGAACGCAGACCATAACATGGCCTGCTGGCGTTAAATGGGCCGATGGTTTGCCGCTCACTGCTGCAACGGCAACAGCCTCAACTGTTACTCTGGTTGCGTATGGACCAGCGGCGACAGATGTTTACGCTACAACGATCCGTACCTATAGCTGAGGGGATATCAGATGACAACGGCAGGTTTTCTATCGAGTTGGACGACTAATAAGGCCGCATACTTTATGTACTATGACATCAATAGTGAGAAGCATTTTGGAAAGCTGGTATTTCGAGATCAGGCTAGTTACCTTTCACTCGTAGAAGACTTTGCGCGAAATGCTGGTGTTAGCAATAACTACGCTTACTGGTTTACTACCCATCAGTTGAAATTTTATTCCAGCTCTATCAATGCTCTAGCACAGCAGAGATCGTATTGGGTTCAGCAGGGCAATTCAACTTTAAGTCAATATCTTAGTTCAGTGACCAACACATCAAATCAGTTATGGGCTTGTTACCAAACTCCGTATGGAGTGTTTATCAAAGATCCAAATGGTCTTTTATATGTTGTTCAAGAGGACACAGGTCTTGCTTATCAGACGATACCGCCAGCTAACCTTGGATCGGGAACTGCTGGAACCGGGCAAGATTATCGCTCTGATCCATGTTACTTCGGTGGTCCAGCGAGTTGGTTCGCTTATGTAGCTTGTAACAATAGGGTGTACGTTTACTCGCCTGGGGATGGCGTTGAGGTGAGGGCTATTACTGTAACCAATGGTAATCCATCATCTATCAATTATAATCCTAGCGATTTAATCTACTCGTATAAATGGAACCGTGTTTATTTTGTAGCTACGGTTGGTGGACCAATCAGTTACCGAGTGAACTATTACACGCCATCTCCGGCTGGAACTGTTACGACCGCGACAACGACTAATGTTATGTCATTTCAGTCTGGTGCACTCATTCTTTTCAATGGCGATCCGATCTATCTAGGGGATGATAATATCATTTATCGCTCATTCGATGGTGGTCCTACTTGGACATCATGGATCAATGCTGGAAGTATTTGTAACTTTCAATATGGGCGATATCTAGCAACCGATGGACGAAATATCTTTGTATCAGGAACTGAATTTACCACCAGCGATTTTAAGATATGGCAAATTGATATAAACCTTGCAGCAAGAGTCATTCCTGCTATGGGTGGTTATAACGCTTATGAAGGACATTACACACAGCTCGGCGCTATTGTGCCTTGAAAGGAGTTTGATATGACGATTCACTTGATTAAAGGCACAGCATCGCCAACTGTGATCCCTATCGAGATTGGTTGCCATTTTATCGACACAGTCAATAAAAAGTCTTATATCTCAGTCGGAACGAGTTCAATAAGCGACTGGAAGGAGACTGCTGGAGGTGGCGGTGGTCCGGGTGGTTCGGTTGATTCTGTCTTTGGTCGTATTGGAACTGTTACTGCTCAAGCTGGCGATTACACAGCAGCCCAAGTTGGAGCATACACGACGGCTCAGGTCGATACTGCGCTTGCGGGGAAGGTATCAACAAATGCTGCGATCACTGGTGGCACTAAAACCAAAATAACATACGACTCTAAAGGTCTGATAGTTTTTGGAACTGATCTAGTGCCTGATGATATTCCATCGTTTGTCGGAGCTTCGGCGGGAAGCTCTGGAACAAAAGGTGGTGTTCCAACATCACTGCCGGGCGATCAGTTAAAATTCCTCAGAGCCGATGGAACTTGGCAGACTGTATCTGGCGGCGGAGGTGCTGTTTCGAGTGTTCAGGGCAGAACGGGCGATGTTGTTATATCGAAAGCCGACATTGGTTTGTCCTTAGTTGATAATACCTCTGATGCTAATAAACCCGTATCAAGTGCAACACAAACAGCTCTTGATAATAAAGTAACAGCAAACTCAGCTATCATAGCCGGAACAGCGACCAAGATAACCTACGATGCCAAAGGTCTTGTAACGGCTGGTGGGACATTACTTGGAACAGATCTGCCAGTATTTTCGGGTTCCCTTACTCCTGGATCACCTGGGACGCAGGGTTCTGTTCCTGCCCCAAACGATACTGATAGTTTGAAATTTCTGCGCGGTGATGGAACCTGGGTAGCTGTGACGGCTGGTGTTTCATCTGTCAATGGCCAGACTGGTGTTGTTAGTCTGACGAAAACCGATATTGGACTAGGAAATGTAGATAATACCTCTGATACTAATAAGCCCGTATCTAGCGCTACACAAACTGCTTTGGATGCAAAGGTAACTGGGAACGCTGCTATCATTTCAGGGACTGCAACCAAGATAACTTACGATGCCAAAGGTCTTGTAACGGCTGGGACATCTCTCGCCTTATCAGATATTCCGGCATTCGCACCGGCTAGCGCTGGATCAGGTGGAAGCCTAGGTGGTGTTCCAACATCATCGCCGGGCGATCAGTTAAAATTCCTCAGAGCCGATGGAACTTGGCAGACTGTATCTGGTGGCGGAGGTGGAACGCCAGCCGGAAGCAATACATGGGTTCAGTTTAACAATAGTGGAGCTTTTGGAGCATCGGTAAATTTCACATGGGACGCGGTGAATGGTCTTACGGTTACTGGCTCTGATATATCAGCCGCTACCCCGGCATTAACTGTTCGCGATAGCACCGCTGCGATTGAGTTCCAAGTACGAAATTCAGGTTTATTGACGGGAACTACTATAGATACTGGAACTGTTACTAATACAGTTAGAATTGGTGTTACAACCGCTTCAACTGTTGCTCATTCCGACAGTGTAATTATTGGTCGATCTGCTGGCGTGGGTGCTGGAACAGCGACAGCTTCAAACAATGTATTTATAGGGTCGATATCAGGAAATAAAATTACAACTGCATCAAGCTGTGTTGGTGTAGGTCAATCGTCTTTGACAAATTTGACGACGGGTGGAAACAATACAGCTATTGGACTTAACGCGCTTCGGGTCATAACAACTGGATCTAGCTGTACCGCAGTTGGCTCTGGTGCTTTGAATAACAATACAGGAGGAAACAATACCGCTGTTGGTGCATCCGCAGGCACAGCGAATATTGATGGAGTAAATAATATATTTATTGGTCAATTTTGTGCTGCTGGTCTTCAATATGCTCAATCATCTATTTATATTGGTGCTGCATGTGTTGGAACGAATGGTACTTCTGGCGCAAAGACTATTAACGAGATAATCATTGGAACTGGAACGACTGGTCGAGGTAACAATACAGTTACGATTGGTTCGACATCAACATCGAGCAATCAGTTTTGGGGAGATATATTTCTAGCTGGCTCTGGGAAAGGCATCAGGCTAATTTCTCCAAACGGTTCTGTGACAAAAACGCTAACAATTGATAATACGGGCGCTATTGCCCTGCTCTAAGGAGTCAGTGATGGAACGATGGATACTTGTCAATGAAAACTATCTGAATGAACTACTGGAAACTTTATCGCAAAGACCATATAAAGAAGTTGCGACGATTTTTGCAAAACTTGCCTCTAGCCTGAAGCAGCCTGAAGCTCCAGTGGTGGAGGGCTCTCAGGACGTTAAGACCGAGGAATGATCCCATCCTTAGTCTGAAGCGAGGTGGAGAGGCTTCGGCCTCTCTGTTTTTTTTGGGGGCTATATGACCAATTGGGACGATTTCATTTATCTTGGTGAGAGCGAAGGACCGGCTAGGCGTAAAGCGCCCATCATGCACTTCTGTCTTAACTGTGGCGAGGACTATCGGATACGGGGAAAGCGTTACCGGGTTCCGGGCTCTATCTATCCTGCTTTGCTGCTCGACAAAGCCTCTTCTATCGAGTGCCCTACCTGTAAGTTCCCCGTGTATTCGTCTAGTCAGTATATTCTGCTGAGTCGTGCAGCTCTCTAATTGAGTCTATCGTCAGTGGTGTCGGGCCTTGTGGGACGCAGAATGCAATATTCCCTGGATTCTCCAAAGCTCCACCAACACCGTATGGGTAACGGCAAAAAGGGCCTTGATAGCGCATGTACTCCCAAAGCGCACGGATGCCATAAACATCGTCTGGTTGCAGGCGATCATGGATATAAACATAATTCATTACCGACTGTGGTTGTCCGATAGGCTGCTGGCGTCCTGGCTCTGAATATGTATCGGCAAGCCCCATGAGATGACCAACTTCATGCAAAATGGTCTTGTAGCTATTGGGATCGAATTGATTGATATACTGCCCAGCGAGGTAGATTATCTTTTGTTCTGGCAGCGCATAGCTTCGCGACACAGCTGGATTAAGGATAACAGTATGAGAGCCGCAGCATCCGATTCTGACGATTGGAATGTTCTTTGGGAAGGTGGCGGGATCTAGGGCCGAGGTCCATTCCCTGATGGCCCTGGCAATATTCTGCCGCATGGCTTGATCCTGATCATAGCTGACAGACATGCCTTGATATTGAAGAGATATGTCTATATAGCCCTGGCGGTCGATAGTATCGAGCATCGACATGGCTCGGATGCGATCACGGCCAAAGGTGAAGGTTGCGTACTTTGTCTGCGATACTGGCATATCCTTACATGCTAGCAGACCTATAAGTGCGCTTACAATTGTTACGATTCTCATTCGATCACTCCAAACTTTTGAAAGTTGATAATAACATCATCGAGGCTGTAAGCTATGAATGCTATGCCACCTGCGTTGACAATACTCTGTAAAAAGTCTTCCTGCGAATCACTCACTTTGCCTTTGGGGCGCTTTACTTCAATTGCCACGAAGCGGCCATTTATAACGCCTAAAATATCAGCGGCACCCTTTGCATGATGCCTTCCATTAAGCAGCCGCATTTTCCCTGTGGCTGGATCAAATATTCCGGTTGTATTATTTTTCCAGAAGCGAGACTGGGGAATGACTTTGAGATAATCAAGGATGAGGCTTTCTATATCCTTCTCTTTTAATTGTCGGTGGACAGGTTTTACGGATTCATTCCTATCTCTAGCATGAGTTTTCTTTCTGTTACCCGTGAGTTTGAACATTTCGACTCTCCGATCATAAGCAGTATTTGAAGTTTTTTCTTACCGCCAAGTTTCAGAGAGTATAGCTCAGCATCGCCATTATCCGATCTAAGCCATAGAGCAATAGCCCTCCCCGATGGCCGAATGAATGAGAGGGAAAGTGCTGGACGATGTTTAACGCAATAGGCAAGTGCCTCTCGCTCGGTCGAAACGACTAAAGTTTGCATAAAAAAACCTGCTGAGATTTCGCAAAATCTTAGCAGGCGTGCAAAGGTTATTCAATGACTACCTAAAAGGGAACATCATCGAGACTCGCGTTTGGCTCATCAAAAGAGGGCATAGAAGGGCTATCAGGTGTTCTTTGATCCTTGGCTTTATCCAGGAATTTGACTTCGTTTACTATGATTTGTGTGATGTATCGTTTCTGCCCATCTTTCTCGTATTGGCGAGTTTGCAGTTCACCATCCACATAGATCTTTCTACCCTTGGTCAACCATTTGGCAATGACCTCGGTATTCTTTCCCCACATGGTACAGTTATGCCATTCGGTTTTCTCGGCCTTATCTCCATTTGGATTCGTCCAGCTTTTGGAGGTGGCTATGGAAAATCCGAGCACTGGTTTTCCGGTATTGGTATATCGTAGCTCAGCATCTTTGCCGAGCGATCCGATTAGAAAAACTTTATTGATCATTGAAGGCGTCCTTTATCTCGTTTAATTCATTCGCAGACATATTATTGAGCCCTGCCCATGCGAAACCTAGTAAGTTTGATATAGCATCTCGTTTCTGCTCGGTTGCGTTCGCATAAAGTACCCTGATAGTAGCCAGTAGTTTTGCTTTTACGGCATCATTTTTAATGGCTGCTACTTGGGATGGGGGCAAAACGGGTTCTGTCTTTGGCTGCCTTTGAATAACTGCTGTTTCAAAATCAGGATGCTTTGCTCCCTCGATCTGTTCTATATCGGGTTCCTCAACAGCGAGGTTAAGAGCTGATACAATCGCATAGCGACGAGCATAGGTAATAGAAGCCCCGATATCTGTAGCTGAGGATGATTTAGCTGTAAGGGTGATTGGCTCAAAGAGCAGGGCCGATCCTGTAGGGGATAGTATTTTACATCGAACAGTAACAAGCTTGTCATTAGTCGAGGTAATGAACATGAGAAATAGATTATACTTCAAAAGATGAGCTTTTGTTGCCGCGATACAGTCATTGACATTCGCATATTTGAAATTTGTCTGACCGTATTTTACTGATCTATTCGCCTCAACAGGATGGAACTCAGCTGATGCTTTAATGAGGTTTTCAATGAGGGTTTTTTGATCAAGACAATCATTCGCCAGTAGTTCCATTATTGTAACTCCATTTTAGGTTATCGCAAGATATAAGTTCGGCGACTTCTTGCGCATTGGCCGATCCGGCTTTAAGCTCGGATTTTATCTTCTTTATATCCCATTTCCAAGAGTATTTTATGTAGTCATGGTATTTGACAAAATCATCATCAGCGGGAATATCTCGCTTCATCTTTACTTGGATGCTTTTGAATATTCTAACTACGCTATCATTCCCTCTGATTTCATTCGATCCATCCTGCTGGAGATTCCAAAGTAATCGTTCCTCGCATCGCGCAGCCATCTGTTTATAGCGTTTCGCTAGCAAATCATGATCAGAGGCTTTCTTTTTGTTATACTCTTCCTGCAATGAGAGTTGTTCGATCACATAGCGGTAAGAGTCAATCTTTTGCTTGACGTTCTCGATAGCTTGGAGATGGTCCAATAGAACAACATCCTCTGCTTCATCGAGTTGTCTTAGCTTATAAAGAGCTTCATGTAGTGATTGGGTCATCATCATCCCCCCTTTCGTATTCTGGTTCATACTCTTCCAGGCGAACCCCTCGCCCTTTGCAGTAAGGGCATCGAGAGTCAGGCGCATAGCCTTCTCCTGAGCCATCGCACATCTGGCACCAATTCTCAGTCATCATCGAGCACCGCCAAGGCTACTTGTACCCAATCTACTAGATCAAGATCGGGCCAGAATGTTGGGTCTATTTTAAAAATGAGATCAACGAATGTTTCCGGTTGAAATGCTGCATTCTTCTCAAGCCTGCGCCTAGCTTCCAGCAATGCCCAAAGCTCATTGGTAATCGTAATGATCACCATATAAGTTTCGTGGTTCCTATAACCATTTCCATCAAGGGTTGAATACATAGACATGGCAATCTCCCTTTCCCTTTGGGCGATAGGAGCCAAACAATAAGCGTATACGGCGCATTTCTTTGCGAGCTTTGAGTTTTGCTATTGCTTCATCAATATCACATTCTCGGCAAGCCCAAGCTACATAGCTTTTGCCGCCTTCAGCGAGGCCCCAGCCGGACATATATGTATCGGTGGCAATGACAAGGAAGGGATGAGAAAGGAATTGTTCATCGTTGCGATCGTCTCGCATGATCATGCGATATCACTCCATCAGTTATCCGCTATAGCTTATCCAGAGCGGCTTTGAGGGGATATATCTATCAAAAGATTTAGAGATATGGAAGCCAAAAGTGCTTGGCTGAGATTTATTTTCATGCGGGCATTTTGGGATATTAGAAAGGGGATAGGATGCTATTTATATTGATTTTCCCTGATAGGCATATAGATTGATTCAATCATTTCGGGAAAAAATTTAGCCCCTTAGAGCTGTGACCTCGCGGGGGCTGGAAAACAAAATAAGTGATTTATATATATGAATAATAGCCCCAGAAATCAAGCCCAAAGTAGCTTTAAGCCAATATCAAATCTCAAAGCTAAGAAGATAATACTTGAAACAGGTGGATACACTTGCGAACCAAATGAGCTTAAGGATGCTTGGCTCAATGGAACTATTTCCAATGAATGTTATCGCTTAGTCTCAGCTATCTTACGACATAGCGAAGAGTTTCAACTTAAAGACACCTACCTGATGCCTCGGTTTGGCAATCATAGAACCATGCTTGCGAGAGCAAAGTCTGAGGCCATAGCTCGTCGAATGCTACAGATAGAAAAGATCAGGGTAGGGAGGTCATTTGTAATGGCCTATACCCTGCTCGATCCTCATGAATGGATATATGCGCCATTTTCAACCGTGGGAAATCCAACCGTTGAAAATCCAACCGTTGAAAATCCAACCGTTGGGATTCCCACCCCCTTAAGAAGAACAACTCCTAAGAAGAAAAAAAATAAGAAGACAAATGATGATGAAGAATACGAAAACGCATCATCATTAAAGGGTATGGATAAATGGATAGCTAAGCTGAGGCCAGGGGAAGTGGTCAACCTTTTCAAGAACAACGGGCTCTTGCCTGAAGAAAAAAACGGATATGTCAACCAGATCCAAGACTTTAACAAAGCCGTTCGGATCGCCTTTGCTAATCATTCGGATGATCAGATACATGAAATCGGGCAGAGGATGGCAAACTCTGGAGTACGACTGCCGAGGGATGTAGATCGGATATTCGCTATGCTTGAAGCATTGAATCCATCAGAGCCAAAGTACGAGAGCATAGAGATATATCAAAATGCCATAGATGAAGTTCAATGGCCCCCTAATGGGGAAAGCCTGGATGATTGCCCATACTGATATGCCAATTGAATCTAGTAACAAGATCCAAACTGGGTCTAACCATACTTGGGAGATGTATGAGGATCGGCGAGATTATGAGAACAGGGGACAATCGACTTGGTCGTTTGATGAAAAGCAATGGCGAGTTTTTTCATTATCTTTGGATTTTCAATGAAGCTCGGAACCGATGGAGCATGGATAAATTCCACGTCAATGAGTTCGTACCGGCAACCGAAGTCGAAATTGAGGTTTACAAAGAGATAGCGAAGAGATGGCTAAGAACAACTCTTAATCCTTATACGGAAATTTACCCAGGTTCCTTTTCAGAAGTTGGGCTTTCTTACCAAGGGCCAGCCCCTTTGTCGGATGCCTCACATCTGCCCAGATTGTCCGAATGGCCTCCATGTAGTCATCACCCCCAATGAAGCAGACTCGCTTCTGAGCGATACCAAGGGCTTCTGCCTGGGATTGGATCATGTCGCGGGAAATCGAGCCAGGAGCTCCCATTCTGAGATTGTAGGGGGCAATTATCTGAGATGGGCGCAACAGCCCATGCTTAGCTGATATGATGAATATCTGGCTTTCTGGAAAAACAGAGGAAGCCCACCGCCAGTTTGATCTAAATGCCGTACCGGTATAAAGATCTTTCGCTGGAGATGGGTGAGGGAGTTTGCTCTTGCCGCAGGTAATTAAAATGATCCAGTTTGTAATTTTACGCTCCTTGTTTTGCTTTGAATGCTTCGTACTCTTTCTCTGCGTTCTCGAAAGTAGAGGTATCGCCATTTGTTCTTATAATGAGCCAGATACTATGTTTATAACTCCACTGTGATTCGGTAATCCAGGTATAGCTATTCGGTGGGTAGGATAGATTTTCATATTTTGAATAGTTGGTCCTAATTACATTACCATCTTCATTTTTATATGTATGTTGTACCGTGTAGGTGATCACACCACCAACATTAGAATAGCGAGTAGCTGCTATATCCTCAATAGCCCAGATTTCTTCCTGACTAATTGCTGGTTTTTTAACTTCCTCAGTTTTAATTTCTGGAACATCTGGAACATCTGGAATTTGAACTTCATTGTTTTTTGCATCAAGCTCGGCTTCCAATTTAGCAACACGTTCGTTCAAAATCTCAACATCCTCGACAGCAGCAGCATTAGATTGAGAGTTCTTAGTTCCGCAAGCTGTCAAGGCGATGGCTAGGATGATCATAGAAACTTTCATAACTTTGCTCCTTGTTTGTTATCTGTCTCGCTATCTACTCAATCCTTATCGGGCTATTTTCAAAAACCTTTAGGTTTATCTTTGGTTAAAGATGCGGGCACGTTCGTTTTTAAACTCCTTATCTAAACCTTTTTTGCATTCAGAAACACAGTTAGCTAGAACTGCTATCAGAAAAACCAGCATAACAATCCCTTGAAAGGGGAATACTGGAACGTCTTTCAACTCATTATTTGCAGGATGGGTGTTTTTGTTCTTTTCCATTATCTTTGCTCCTTGTTTGTTATCTATCTCGCTACCTACTCAATCCTTATCGGACATTGTCGGAAAATCTTGAGGGCAAAGTTAACTTTTTAATAACTACTCATTTCACTAGGTTATAAAAAACCCAATGAAATCACCTATTTCTTATTCC
>Ga0073926_10000035_pt1 | contig 28116 bp, 52 predicted proteins | sample GWRWmT4_4Nov14_FD_70189 | JGI IMG/M metagenome (GOLD analysis project Ga0073926, IMG submission 70189) | Sand microcosm microbial communities from a hyporheic zone in Columbia River, Washington, USA - GW-RW T4_4-Nov-14 | ecosystem: Engineered > Artificial ecosystem > Sand microcosm >...
CAGTAGTCTGTAAATTTCCCCTATAAATTGTTTCACATCTAGAAGTTTCATTTGTTAATCCTTCACGAGAAACAAGATTTAAAGTAAACATTTCATTTGAATGTTGTGCGTCAAGATTACTTACTTTATAAACATACAAATCATCAAGCACAAACTCACCAAAAGCAGTATCAACACTAATTGTAACTTTCTCTCCACCACGAATTGGTAAAATATTAAACAAGGACGAACTGTTCATTAGTTGTGCTATAGCAGTCACACAAGGAGACAAAATATCCTCAAAATAATCAAAGAACAAACAAGAGTTTGTAACATCAACAGTTGTACTACCATCCAAAGTTTGAATGGTAAAATAATTGGGTTTAAATGAACCTACTGCTGCTGCCATTACGTTGCGGAAAGATTGGTGAGTAACATAGTTTTCATAAGACTATTTACCACTTGACCTTCAGTTGGTCCAGGCATAATCACAGTTCCACCACCTCCACCCCCTCCAACGGGAATATAGACTGGTCTTTGACCTCCACCACCTCCACCCATCATTATAGGCATAATCACAGAAGCACCACCAGATTGATTATATGATGGATAACTACTCATTTGATTTATTAACCCTTGTTTATACATCTCAAGCATTTTGGGGTCTGCTTCTGGTCCACCTATTCCAGGTCTCTTTGAAGCATCCATTATTGCTTTAATTCTGGAAAGATTCGAATTTGGATCACTTGCTTCATTTGCAATAATAGATTTATGATACATTACATTTAATTTTTGTGCTTTTGCTAATTTTTCAACCAATTCAGCAGTTTTTAAATTATATTCCTTTTCTCCAGAAGCACCAGTTTCACCTTTTGTCACATCAGCATGTCCTGCAAAAATATGATATGCTCGTTTAGGGTCTTTCATCATTGCTTCAACTATTTTTTTTGCATTTGCTTCAGCACCTAATGCCATATCTGATTCTAAAATATTTCCACCTCGATTTGTAACACCCAATCCTCCTCTAAAATTTTTACCATAAGTCCCGAAACTAGAAACAAGTGCTTGAGAAACAGCAGTATCTGGACTAGTATTACTTGGAATTAATCCTGTTTTTTGTCCTTTTGCATTTGGGTCTGCGTGTAATTCTAAAACAAAAGGATTAGAACCTGCTCCCGAAACTCCTGCCTTTGGTTTGACTTTTACATTTCCACCAAATCTAAAATACTTATCTCCTTCATTATTTGGTATTGAAATTCCACCTCCTCCTCTTCTAATTTCAAAATGAACGTGTGGTCCCGTGGAACGTCCTGTACTTCCTGTGTTTCCAATTACAGTTCCAGGTTCTATTTGTTGTCCTTCTTTGACTAATATTTTACTTAAGTGCCCATAAAAACTACTAGAACCACCAGGATGAGCAACTTGTACGGCATATCCATACCCACCATCATTCCATCTTGCATATGATACTTGACCAGGTTGAATTACACTTACTGGGGTTCCATCTGGTCTTGGGTAATCAACACCAGTGTGTGGTCTCCCCCACCTCATTCCATAAGAAGAAGATACAACCCTACTTGGAATGTCTCCACCTTCTGCAGTCATCTCTGGAAGTTCTCCTGGAATTTCAGGAGCATCTGGAACTGAATCTGGGTCTAAACCATAATCTAACATCATTTCATCAGAACCAGCAGCAGATGCGGCAGCATTTACCATTGAAGCAAATGATTTATTAATAAATTCTTCAAATTTTCCAACTGACTGTTCGAATTTACTTATAGAATCAACAAAAGAACTAGACCCACCAGTAAGTGCTTTTTGTTTTGCTTCTTGTCCTTTTAATCGTTCGGCAAGTTTTTGTTTAAGAGAACTTCCACCTTCATATACCCTATCAGCAGTATATCCACCAAGAAAACTTCCAGCCATACTTCCAACAACAAAACCAAGTCCAGGAATAGGAATAAGTGCTTGCCCGATTGCTCCACCAAGCAATCCACCAGCAAGACTACCTACTGCCCCTGATGTTGCCTTTCCTACACTTTCCCCTTCTGCTAGTCCTTGAGCAAAATCAAGTCCAGCAAATAAAGCATTACCAACACCAACTGCTCTCATACCACCCAATTTCAATCGTGGTCCTTTAATTGTTGGTATTGATGGTTTTATTTTTGGTGGTCTTTGTGGTTTTCCAAACTTTCCTCTACCTGGAAACATATTACCAACAAATCCAGCAAGGTCTAATGCTCCACTAAACAAAGAACCTAATAGATTTCCTGGTCTTCCAAAATTACTTGCGATATTTAAACTCGCAAGTGCTCTTATTTTTTTCTTGTCTGGTAGTTTTAATTTTTCTAATGACCTTTTTTCTACTTCTAAAAATTTACTAAAATTAATGTATTCACGTTGAAATCTCGGTAAGGAGTTTGACCTTGAACCAAGAGAAACAATATTATTAGCAGCAGCAACTAAAGGAGAGGAAAGTGTTTTTTTCATTATCCGTCAACGATATTGTAAACCATTCTAGAATAAAGAACCAAGAAATTATCAGGATTTCCTGCTGGTAAAAATGGAACTGATGGACCACTACCTTGTGAAGGTGGAGGACCACTCATTCCACCTCCTCCTGATTGTTGTTGTCCTCCACCACCCAAATTAATCGGCATTACAACAGGTTGTTGTTGCTGTTGAGATGGTGGTGGTTGTGAGACATTTGTTGCTAAGTTTTTATATTGGTTTCTTTTTTCTGGTGGAAGCATAAAATCTGGAGTTTCTGGTCCACCTTGACCCAATTGCCTTGGAGAAACTTGGTTTTGTAAATTGAGATCACCAAAAACAATTTTCTTGATAGCAATTACTTGATCTTCAGTCAATCTATTTGATTCTTCGGCAGTATCAAGTGGATCAAAATCATTCCTAGTGAATCCTGCCGAGGTCATTGCTTTGGCAACATCAAACCCCGTTTTAGCATTTTTTAATTGTTCTGCAAATATTAAAGGATTGAATTTGGATTGCCCAGTAAAACTAACATCAGTGCCTTTAAATTTTGGAATAGTATAATTCAAATATTGCTTTTCTCCACTCACTTTATGAAAATCACGATTCAGTTGTAAAAATCCTTGCATATTTTCATTACGACCACCCAAACCACTATAAGCTTTATCATAACTATAATTAGATTCCATCTGCCCAACTGCAAGCATAGCACCCATAGCTGCTCTATCGCTTAGTTTTGATGGGTCTATCAATCCACTTTCTAATATATCTTGTGCTATTGGAGCAAAATTTGATTTTAAACCAGCAGTTTGAACTTCAGGTGAAACTGAGGCATCTGTCATTCCAGGACTACCAGGACTACCAGGACTACCAGGACTACTCCCACCACCTCCTCCACTACCAGCAGAACCTTTTGATTTTTCGTTCTTCATATTAAATAATTTGCTGACTACATTTGCAAATCTATCAACAATTGAAGAAAATTTATCACCAATATCACCAGGAATTTCTGGTGATGTTTCTGCTGCTTTTGCTCGATCTTGTGGACTATCAGAAAGTGCATTTACTGCTGCACCACCAGCAACACCAAGTCCTAATGCACCAGCACCAAGAGCAAGCATTTTACCTTTACCACCACCCATCATTCTTTGAAGTCCTCTTGGTGCTGTCTTCCTTAATGGACCACCAGGAATATCAACATCAAGATTTAATCCTCCACCACCAGAAGGTGAAGCAACAGGAAGATTGGATAATTGTTTTACAATTTTGATTATAACTTGACGAATTAATTTTGCAACCTCAAAACTTTCAGTGAATGATTTTTTAAGTGCTTCTAAATTATTTCTTACCTTATCAATATTTCTTTTATTTCCAAAGAAGTTTATAAAACCTAACGCAGTCTTATAAACATTTAAAAACTTACCAAGAATTCCAATTGGTTTTGCGTCATCTACTTGTTTCAATCTTCTTTGATAATCAGAAGAAAACCCTTGGAGTGTTTTATTAATTGTATTCGTTACATTATTATTAATATTTGTAGATATTGTGCTTACGATACTACCTGTTGCTGAAGGTGCTGGTCGAGCTCCTGTTCTTTGAAAACCTACAATTTTATTCGCAGCACCATTCACAACAGAAGCACCAACTACAGAACCACCTGAAATAAAGTTCTGTGCTGCTGCTTTATTTGTATTCTGTCTTCCTACTATTTTTTCTGGACTAAGAACAGAACTAACCATTTTGTTGTTGCTGCTGTTTTAATTTTTCTTCTTCAATATGTTGCTGTAAAAGTGCTAAGTAGATGTCCCTTTCCCAAGGAATCATTGCTTCTATCTCAGTTAATGAATATTTATGGAACTGCATTAAGGCAAAATTAATTCTAAAATATGACTCTAGTTCCATATGAGCCATACTCAACCGAAAAAAGATGTTAAACCCTCCAACGTCACATCACTTTCGACTTTAGTTTTTGGGTTTGTGACTTTCACAGTATGAGAAAGTCTAGGCATCGTATCAAAAAACTTTTCAATTTCCTTAAACTGATTTGGGGTTAAAGTTTCAATCCAATCAGTCAATTCTTTTTTGGTGGAATCCGCAGCGGACCAACTTTCCTCTGCGTTAAAAATAACATCAATACAAGAAGAGATTATATCAAAAGACCTTTCAATATTTGAAGAACTTTGATTTGAACTAAAATCAAAATTAGTTTTAATGAATTGGTCTAATGAAGGATACTTCATTCTTAAAACCAAATCAGTATCAAGTTGAATGTCTTTCTTATGTTCTGGGTCTTCTTCAACTTTAATTTGGTCTATAAACACAGTTACTGGAACTTGTGTTTCTCCATCATCACCACAAGTTATAATCAAGTCAAGACTTTCTCCAACTGACTTACCACGAACATTTAAGAAAATATACTCAATATCAAAAGTAGGTAGTTCTTCTACTTTAACACCTTTAGTTACAATACAATCTTTTAATACTTGCTTGATTGCATTTGTAATCTCTTTTGTGCTTTGACTCTCAAGAGCAAGAATCAATATCTTCTCTTCTTTGACTAGAAATGGTCTGTATTTAATTGTTTTTCCAGTTGATGGTAAAACCAATTCGTATTGTGGAGTTGAAATCTTAGGTAAAGGCATAATTTATTCAGTCATTAAATTTATTTATTTACGCAAATTGCCGTAATTCTTTTCCATTACATATCTTATGTACTGGAATGTGACTGTTGTTTTTACAATTTGACTTCCTTCATAAGTCAAAGGCATCGCAGTAATATTTGTTGGGAATGCTTCAAGCATTCTATAAGTTAATTGTGGTGAGAATTTTATCTTTTTGGGGTCATCACTATTGAAATTTCTCTCAAACTTTGTAAGTGATATAATTCTCTTATATTCATCTGGATATCTAAATCTAAAGAAATTTGTTTTGTCTTTTCCCAAATCATCCCCTTGTCCTATTGGACTTGGTGGTAATCGACCAGCATCATTATTATTATCACCATATAATGGATTGATATAATTCATCCATTCTTCAAAAAGACGAATTAAATTATATTCATTATCAACATAAAAGGTCATCGTGAATTCTGGGAAAAGTCTTCTCGTTGGAAATCTTTCAATTGTTCCCTGACGACTTCCCATCTCTTCAGTTACATCAAATTGAACTCCAGGAATAACTGCTTCCGCACAATAAAAATCATATACATAATTTTTTGTTTGATTTCCAGTAATAACATTAGAATCCCTCAACCATTTCATCAATCCACTTCCACCAGCATCAACATTTGTTAAATGTAATGATACTTTGAATTGACTAGTAAGAGATAGACTACCAAAAATATCTCTTGCTGAAGGCATCCCATTTGATGGGGAACCTTCAGTCATCTTAAGGTATAATGGTCCTATTTTTGGAAACCCTCTATCTGGAGTAGAAGCAGCCATCTATAAATATCTTAAGTGTTTATACTATGTATGCCTCGTAACGAAGATAGTAAATATAGACAGGGAAAATATAGACCACATAATCCACAAAAGTATGGTGGTGACCCCTCAAATATTGTGTATAGGTCTTCTTATGAATTGAAGTTTATGCAATATTGTGATTTGACTGAAAGTGTGAATTCTTGGAAAAGTGAAGAATTTTTTATTCCTTATCGTTCACCAATAGATAATAAGTATCATAGATACTTTCCTGACTTTTTTGTGAAATATAAAGACAAGGACGGAAATAATAGAACTCTTGTTGTTGAAATCAAACCAGCAAAAGATTTAAAAATGCCCGAAACAAACCCAAAACGAAGAACAAAGTCTTGGGCTTACTCGGTAAAAATGTGGGCAATCAATCAAGCAAAGTGGGAAGCTTGCCGTGAATATTGTAAAGATAGAGGTTGGGAATTCAAGGTGTTCACCGAACGTGAGTTGGGGATAAACGTAAAATGATTGCAGACGACATTAGAAAACAAGCAGGCAACAAATATCGTAGTAGTGATTGGTGGACCAATTCACTAATGAATGAACTGAGAAATCAACAAAAAAGAGATATTAATGAAGCAGATACTGGATTTATAAAACCAGGAGATTTGGTTTTCTTTTTATATTCCGCAAAGTATCCACAAAAATATGAATACTGGGATAAACATCCTTTGTCTTATATTTTAGACATTAGTTTCAATGAAGGTTGGTTTCTTGGAGCAAATCTTCATTATCTCAATCCACAATATCGTGGAGGTGTCGCACAATCCTTTCTAAATAAAGAAGGAGTTGTAAACGCACCCAAGAAAACTTTACACAAATACCTCTTCTCTGGGGTAATGACTGAATTCTTTAAAGTGCCTGAAAAAGAATGGAGAGAAGTATCATTACTTCCAACAGAGAAGTTTGTTGATAAAAGAGGTCAACCAGTATTTAAAACCAAAGTTTGGGACGCACCATAGATGGCATATGAGACAATAAAACCAGACCCATACTTTACCAAAACTGATAGTGTTGGTAAAAAAGAGTTTAAGCTTGAATATGACCCAGTAAATGGAAATGTTAATATGCCCGAAGATGCTGGTTTTTTATCTTTTGGAACAAACTCATTATTTTATAATGGAACATTCAATCAATCTATTTTGGATAGACTTGGAGTATCAGAACAAGAAAAAAATGCTTTGTATGCAAAAATACAAAATGATATTAGAACTACATGGACCAAAGCAGGAGGAACAGCAAATAAGAAAATATTACCATCTTGGGCGGATGCATCAAATCAAGGAAAAACACCACAAACAACTACTGCTCCAATTGCTGGAGCTCCAGTTGCAGGATTTGATTTACTTGGAGCTCTAACAAATGTATTAACACCTGGATTGCCAGGTATATCAGATTTAGATTTTTCAAGTACTAATGAAACGCAATTATTCAGTGGACCTGCAAATGCTGCTCTTTTAAAATATCCCCGTGATATTTTAGATAATCAACAGGACACATTACAAATTACAATGTATAACTACCAAGCACCTCTTGGTGATACATTCCTTCCAAAGGGTGGCATTATAGATAATGTAAAAATTTTTACAGACGGATTGCAAAGAAATAGTGCTCTAAAAAAACCTATAGGAATTGTAGTTTTACCAATTCCTTCTGGAATTCAAGATAATAATGCGATAAGTTGGGGTGATGATACGATGAACTCCATGAATGCTGGGGTTGCTGGTTATATGATTAATCAATCAGGACAGGGAATACTGGGACAAGCAGCTACAGGAGGACTAGCAACAGTAGCGAGCGCAGCAGGAGTAACTATATCACCCCAAATAGCTAATCAATTTTTAACATTATTAGCAGCTGGTGGCATAACTGCAGGTAATCCTTTATTAAAACCTGCTGTGGTTTCTGCATTATTGAAAAATGCTGGATATGAAGTTTCGGCAGAAACTATTTTAGCAAGAGGTGCTGGTATTGTTCCAAACTCAAATATGGAACTGCTATTTCAAGGTCCATCAATTCGTTCATTTGGGTTCAGTTGGCGTATGAGTCCAAGAAGTGAACTAGAAGCAAAAAATGTAAAAAGAATTATTCGTTTCTTTAAGCAAGGTAGTTCTCCAAGAAAAGTGAATTCTCAATCTGGTGCTGGTGCTCGTTCTCTTTTTCTTGGAACTCCAAATGTTTTTAAACTTTCATATAAAACAGGAAATGAAGAAATATCTGGGTTAAATAAATTTAAGATTTGTGCCCTTGTTAATATGAGTGTAGTTTATGCTCCTGATGGTCAATGGGCTTCTTATGATAAAGGACAACCAGTATCTCTTACTATGTCTTTAAACTTCCAAGAAATTGAACCAGTTTATGAAGATGATTATCGAACAGATAATCGAATGTCTAATACAAAATTAAAAGACAATCCAAAAGTTAATCGAGACGACGTAGGGTACTAAAAAATGCCGTATTTTAGAGAACTTCCAAATTTCCAGTATATTGCGAATTTCCCCAATCAGTCATTTAATGACGATTATGTTGTAACTAAAAATATATTCAAAAGAGCAAAATTACGTAGTGATATTTCTAGTGCTATAACTGCTTTTGAATATTATCAAATTGTTGATAATGAAAGACCAGACCAAGTTGCTGCAAAAGCTTATGATAATGCAGAACTTGATTGGGTAATTTTAATAACTAATAATATCACAAATATCAATCAACAATGGCCGTTAGATAATAATAGTTTTTATAAGTATCTTATTGATAAGTATGGAAGTGAAGAAGAACTTGGAAAACCTCATCACTATGAAACTGTTGAATTTAGAGACGAATATGAACGTGTTGTAGTTCCTGGTGGTTATCAAGTTGACTCAGCAAAACAAATAACAGTTGCAACTGGTCCAGGACAATTTAATAGTTATAATTTAGGTGAATTTCCAAATGAAAATACAAATTATGCTATTACTATCAATTTAAATCAATATATTCCTGTTTATAATGGAGAAACAGAATCTACACAAGCAATCATAAAAGATATTGGACTTAACTCGTCTACGTTAAAAGTTGCTGGAAGACAAAATAAAATTGATATTAGTATCACAAATATTTTAGATACTTGGCCGAATAGTTGGGGTGGAAGCACAATAATAAAAAGAAGAACTGGAAATACCACAGTTCAAGTTCTAGATATTACATTTGAAAATGATATAATTCTTGACCCATTGTTATACGAAATTGTAGGAGAAGAAGTAGATGGTGCGATTGTTCCAATATTTAAATTCAAACCACAAAACTAAATAAAATAAAAATCTTATGTCCTTTCTACCTCCCATAGATGGTGTAAAAGTAAAAATAACAACAGACATTCAACCAACTTCTATCACCAATACAAATGCGTCTAAAATTACAACTACATCCATCAAAGAAGTAAGTAATTATGAATATGAAGTTTTAGAAAATGAAAAGAAAAGAAAACTCTTAATTCTAAAACCAGAATACTTAGCAGTCTTTATAGGTGATATGAAGAATATTATGAAATATGCAGAGTCATCACAATATATCGACCAAAATACTAAACGTGGTTATAATCCAAAAATTACTGGGGTGTGAACCCTACAGACAAAAAAATACCCCCGATTTTTTTCGGGGGTAAAATGGATTTAAAAGTCGATTTTGAAATCAGGACTCTGCCAACTTCTGGAAGTAAGACATCGCATCGTCCTCGTCATCACTAGAAGCAGAAGGACGAACTGAAGTAGTTTCCTTCGCAGGACGTGAAACTTCATCTTCTTCCTCTTCACCAATCGTCTCGGGGTCTTGATACTTAGGAGTTCCTTTGAGACCAAGTGTATAATCAAGACGTTTCTTCAAATCTTCATAAGACTTGAATTCACTTGGAGCAACAAAATCATTCAAGTTGTTGAGTGATTTGTAGATTGTTTCCAGTTCATCATCATCTTCAAGAAGAGCAGAAGATGGTGCAAACTCCGACTTATCGTAGTTCCAATAACCATCTTTCTTTACCAACTTCAGTTTGAAGTTAGCACCCTTCCAGAAATCAAAAGGATTGATTGGTTCTTCATCATCAAACTCTGGTTGCATAGAAGCCATAATCTTATCAAAGATTTTCTTACCAAACTTATAAAGGAACACTCGTCCTTCATTCTCAGGGTTGGCAGGATCTTTTACAACATAGATGTTTGAAAAATAAGAAAGCTTACGCTTACGATCACGAACAATATTTTGATTATCCTTACTACCAGTATTCCAAAGTTCACGGTTTGCTTCACATACAGGACAGTTTTGTCCCAAAGTAGTGAGGCAATTATCAATCAACCAACCACCAGTTCCTTGAAATGCATGAGACCAAACCTGTGCCCAAGGTAGATCACAACCTTCGGGAGCAGGAAGAAAACGGATTACAGCAGAACCAGTTCCACCCTTATCCATTACAGGTTTCCAAAAACGATCATCATCTTTGGAACCACCGTCGTTGAGTTTCTCAACTTGTTTGATGAGTTTCTCGGTCAAAGAACCCATCTTGGATTGCTTTTTAAGATCAGCAAAAGACATTTGTATTCTCCGTATTTTTTGTATTGAGGGTATTATCCGTATTAAGTATAGCAGGTATAAGGTCAGTCGTCAAGGGAATTTTCAAGTTTTTCAATAGACTCTTCCATCTTCGCAAAAAACGTATTGATATCATCTCCTGGTTCTAATCCAAATAATAAAGCAGAATCAAGAATTCGATTTCTCATTTCTATTGCTTCTGGGTCATCAGATAGAGACATTCTAAAAATAAAAACTTTTTGTTTTTCCAAAAATTGTTTCATCGTTTCTAGATGTTCCCTTTTTTTATCTTTATCAGAAAAAGGAATTTCCATCAATTCACTAAAAAGTTTATGTTGTAGTTCATCAAGTTCAAACAAAGATTCTCTGACTTGTTCTGAATCAAAAAATCCACTCATAAAACAATCTCCTTGAGAACTTCTTTATACTTTGCTACATCAATATTTAGGAATGGTTCATACTTTCGAATTCTTAGACTGACGGTTTCCCACACTGGGTCTGTTAGTTTCTTATCAAACTTTTCAACATAACCCAATATCATATCCAATATCACCATTGTTTCCAAACTAATTGCTTTTTGAAAATACTTTTTGAGAATCTCTGGGTGCTGATTGTTTTTGATCTCAAATAATTCTACAAAACTATCTTTGTGTATAAAGACTTCTGCTTCTGTTTTGAATAAGTAAAAAAGACTTTGAGATTTCTTCAACCAATTGTTATAAATTTCTTCACCATTTTGAATGATTTCACCAATCCATAAAGATTGAGTATCATTACATTCAGCAAAGTTTGCTACAAAATATGCTTTGATTTCATCATCATTCTTCTGTCTGGAAGTTCGTTCAAAGAAATACCTATCCTTCCTCTTATGAAAAGAGTCCAGAGATGCTCTGGACTTTCCGCAATACTTGAAGTAATCGTAATTTTCTTTTGTGAAATGATTTTTGAATGCTAAGTAAGTTTTATATACATCAAAAGGTGTCACAATGGCAATTTAGCACGAGTAGTTTTCTTCAAAAAGTTTAATTCAATCGCATCATTTTTAAGTTTCTCTTTCAATGGTTTAGAAACTAATTTAGATATAGTATCAATTTCAATACTATTTTCTTCACAATACGTGACGATTGCATCGATATAATTGATTTTAGATTCTTTGACAATATTCTCTATATCCTGAGCAAACTTTTGAGGACATAAAAATTTGCTGTCTAATTCTTCCTTGAGTTTATCATTCATATTGCTGAAGTTTATCTCTAACAAATTCTCTAATATATTCGGTGAGTAGCTTGATGTACTTTCCTTTGTCATATTCTTCATAAATTTCACATTCTCCGTTTTCACAAGCCATTATAATTACAAACTTCTTTACCATTATACCAGTCATCTCGTATAACATGCAAGCATAAGCAGCGCATTGTACAAAATAATGTTCAATCCAATCTCTTGGTTTTGGTTTCTTGGAAGTCTTGAAGTCAATAACTGCTAATTCACCATTGTATTCTGCAATACAATCAACAGTTCCCGCAATACCTAAAACTTTGCTATACAAAGAGTTTTCAAGTGCGTGAATATTATTTATCTTATTCAAATAAGGTTTCGCAATCCCAAATAACATTTGCGAAATTGGAAGAACTTCAGAATTAAACTCCTCATTCTTCAAATACATTTCAGCAAGTGTGTGCATATCAGTCCCACGACTGGTTGCTTGCTTTGTGATTTTGTTTGCCTTTTCTTCTCCTACTTTCTTTCTCCAATCAGCAAAAAACTGACGGTTCTTATGACTGGTTACAGAAGTAATGGAGACAAGTCTCAATAACTCATCCTTATTAGGAACCTTATAATATCTTACCCCATCAATGGTCTCCCTCTCCAATTGAGGGAGATTCAAATTTACATAATTAAATCTTTCTATTTTCTTTTGTTTTGAACCATATAGTTCATTATATTTTTCAATTAAAGGATTAGTCATAATCCAAGTTCAAGTTTTGCTGTAATATACTCTTTCACAAGTCCAGAACGAACAATATCATCAACACCAAATTCGACCAGTTCAAATGAATCCATTTTTCTCAAAATATTCATAAAGTCAACAATACCATTCCTTTCATTTCCTTTTACCAAATCAGATTGAGTTGCATCACCACAAAAACAAATTCTACTATTTTCACCCACACGAGTGATGATAGAATCTAATTCATGAAAATTAAGATTCTGCATTTCGTCAATAATGATAATTGAATTATCAAGTGTTGTACCACGAATGAAAGATGTGCTCCAGAACTTTACAGTTTCTTGTGATTTGAGATTACCATAAAGCATCTCAAAATCAGCATCACTTGGCATCTGGAACATATACTTTACCATATTCTTATAAGGAATTTGATAAAGAGCAGACTTATCATCATGGTCTCCTGGAAGAAAACCAATCTCACGAGTTGCTACAAGAGAACGAACCACATAGATTTGTTCGTATGGTGTTGTCTCATCAAATACATCTTTGAGTGCGTTATAAAGAGTAATAAAGGTCTTACCTGTACCAGCAGCACCATAAGCAACTAAATGTTTTCCCTCTTTGTATGCTTCAAAAAGTTTCCTTTGATTTTCTGTAAGAGGTTCAACATCAACCAAATATTCAGCACTAATTGGTTTCTTTCTCTTTATTTGCCTAGTCGTCAAACCAACTCCAATTGGGTGGTTATCATTGCTCCTTCTTTTTCTTGCCATAGTTAAATTGGTTTTACGTTTGCACCTGGAACTTTTGAAACCTTGTGTAGAACATCATTCCATCCAGGGTTTCTTCTAACGTGTCTGCTCAATAAATCACCCACCTCCCCAACATTCATTTGTGTGGGAATGAGTGGTTTGATATTTGGATTTTCTTGGAGAAAAGGTTCCTTTTCCGCCATATACATCCATTTTTCAAAGATTTCACCAGTTTCTGTATTTTCGAATCTATAAGTTGGCATTATTTTAATAATATGTAAAATTATTTATTCCAATGTAATAGATGGTGCATCTTGACATTCAGGACAGTTTTTTCTACCCCAACCAAGAGCAGAAGAGATTGTAGGAAACTGACAGGTAAAGATACAACGGATTGCTTCAGCAACCTCCATATGCTCCTTCTGGGTGCCGTGAGCACTACGAAGGTCAATATAGTGCATCCATGACCTTAGAGAACCCGACATATACAAACGGGTCTGTGTTGCCTGTGGGAGCACGAAACGGGCACATTCTTTTGCTACTCCTTGAGCAAGAAGAAGATTGTAGATATTCAAACTCTCTTCAAAATGATTTTTAATCAACAAACTCATAGTTTCTGTTAGATCACTTCCAAGATCGTCCGTACTATTTTGTCTATTTTTTGTATCTTGTCTCCGCAAATCAGGTACAGGAAGTTCAACTTGAAGTTCCGTACTATCGGCATATCTTTGACTGAATTGTTGGAACGTGAAAGACCTATGACGCAAAATTTGCGTAGCAATCGCCAACGAGGTATTAATCTCAACTGTGAGGAATGCGTGTTCAAAGATACTCCAGTGTTGGTTCTTGATACAATATTTAAGCAATCCTTCAAAGTTTGAGTTCTCTTGATTTTTTGGATTACTTACACGGGCACAATAAGCAATATGTTGTTCTGCGTTTGGTGTGGCAGAAATGAGTTTAACTTCTGGTTTCATTTTCCAAATCCTTTTGATGTAAGTTTTTCCAATTGAACAAGTTCGGTTTCCACAACTCTCAATTGTGATTTCATTTCTTTCAGTTGTTTATCTGAATACAAATGTTCCTGTTTGATTAATTTTTTAAGTAGTTTAACCAATTGTTTTGATCTGCTAGTCATCATTATCCTCAAATACTTCATCGTAATCAATAATTCGTTGATTACTCTTTACTCTATGTGCTTGAACGTCTGTATAGATTTCTACCTTTAAAGAATCCAAAAGCAGTTCCATATTCCTTATAATCAATTTAACTTTTTCCCTATCCATATAATAAAGTTATCTTCAGTTATTCTACATAAAAAAAGGGGAGAAGTCAATCCCACCCTTAATTATTTTCTTCTTTTTGTTTCTTTGGGAACATATCCATAAACTCTTGGATTTACTCTTCCATCAGTCCATTTAATTTCTTTCAGTGCTCCTTTTCCATATTCATCATAATAAGTGTCAAACACTTCCACCTTACTACCTGATTGTACTATATCATATTTTTCTTTATCTTTTACAAGATACGTCACAAGATAAGAATCAACAGGAAGACTTTTATCTTTTGCTAATGATTTATCGCAGTCTTTATGTATAATATTCAATAATTTTCCTCCAGTTTTCAACCTCTATTTCCCCAAACAATATCAGGATATGCTTCCGATACAATCTCTTTATTGACTTTATATCTACTTTCAAGTTTCTTATCTTTACATAAACAAAGAATTTCTGCTTCCAAAGGATGCAAACCTTCCAAAAGATTTACAAAAATATTTTCTCTACGAATTCCATTCAATGTATCATTTCCACCTTTAATAAAATTATAAAATTTAGTATATTCTTTACGAATTGTAGAATATCTTTGGTCAAGTGCTCCTATTGATGAACCACTCATTTGTTTGATTGCATCTTCAATTCTTTCAGACATTGTTGATGTCTTCATATCATTCTCACCAAAAAATGGAACATCACCTTCTGGTAAAACAGATATTACAGTTTCATCAAAATTCCAAATAAAAATTGCTTTTAACGAATCGTGTTCGTATGTTTTAAGAACTTCTACTTTTTTTGCTTTTGATCTTTGTTTTGAAGCAAGAGCAAGAATTTCAAATATAAATGGATTTGGTGGAAGAATTTCGAGTTCAGTCTCCGTCTTCTTCTTCGTCGTTGTCGTCGTCATAATTGTTTTCAAATCGTACTGCCAAAATTTCGTCTGGTATAATATTACCGTTTTCATCAAACATTTCTGGATGTAATGCTACTTTATTTCTATTCAAAATTGAATAAAAAATATCATTACCAAACCATCCTATCATTATTCCAATCAAGAAGGAACCAATAATTCCAATACCACAAAAGAAAAGAATATAGGGTGTTGCTGATTCCATTTTTTTCTCCAAGAGATTACGTTTTCTTTGCCACTCTTAGTTCAATTTTAAAATGTATCTCTCTTTTAAAAAGAGAAAACATTTTTCCAAAACTGAACTGTCTAGAATCCAATTCTGGTTGATTTGTTCCTCCTTTTTTGCGAAGTAGTAACTCAACACCACGATTGATGTTTGTTTTTCCAGAATTATTTATAGTACTCATTAAAACATATTGTTCTCTTGTAAGTACTTCACGGTATCACTACATCCACCAATATTTTTTTTATCAAAAACAACTTGTGGAAATGTAGAACCTTCACCAAATTCAGCATAAAATTGCTCTCTTGTAAATTCAGTTCCAAGTTCATAACAAATGATTGGGTATCCTTTTTTGACACTCAAATCATTTAGAACCATTTTAATCTTGTCACAATAAGGACAACCTTTTTTTGAATAAACTGTAAAATTCATAAAATTATTAATAAGGGTATAAGAATTATTAAAATTGAAACTAAGGTCCCCATTACATTTGCTGCAATGGGGTAGATACTACCATCATCCATGAATGTTAAGACGCATTATTTCTTCTTGGTCTATAGTTATATAGATTTAAATTTTCTTCTGGTTTCATCCATTTTACTATAGCATCCCTTTTTGCTTCTGTAAAGAAGTCTTGATTATAATACCAAATCTCCCAAGGTGTATGTCCCTTAGATTGATTACAAGAATGGCAGCAGGCAATTACGTTAGTCTTAATGTCTAATCCACCCTTACACTGGGGAGTAATATGGTCTAGTGTGATATTGTCTTCTGATTTACAATAGGCACACTTATGTTCCCATTGTTCTTTTATAATCCTCCTCCACATTCGTTTTGCTTCTGCTTTACTAGTCGTTTCGAGATTAAACAAGTAGTCCTTAAACGAATGTAGAGGAATCATAAGTTTTTGCAACTTATAATTATTTATTGCCGTTTTTCTTTTTGCAAGACCCTCTTGCCCATCCACGACTTACGGCATTAATATAAGAACAAATTTTTCCAGACTGTCCACAATAAGGACACTTTGCATCTGGTGGGTCATTTGCATAAGGATTATAAACGTCTTTCTTTGGTCTTCTTGAGTTCTCTGATTGTTTATGCTTTCGGTGATTCATACTCTAAATGGTTCTGCCTGCCTATCTGGGAGTTTAATTTGAGGAAGTTTTTCTGGTTCTTTGACTTCCCAAGAACCACCAACACCTCCATCCATATTCATCACAATCTCATTTGTGGGAAGTGCTTTAGGCATTACAACATCCACAACCTGACCCATCAGAAACTTGTTTGTTGTAATGGTTCTATTTTGAGGGTCAAAAGAAACCAACATTAGGGCATCTTCTTTTTCACCACAGTCTGCGATTTTTTTTCCAGTGGTTTTGTTAATCACCGAAAAGTAATCTTCACTGTTATACTTTTTCATCTTTTGAGGTCTTTTGATTATTATAAGGTATTTTGGAAGGTCTGTAAAGGTTCGGCCAAGTGTCTCTGATGATTTCTGCGAGTTTGTATGGTGTCTCCGAACTAATCATTTATATTTTTCAAGAGCATAAATTCCATTTTTCTCCACAATCGCAGAGCAAGTATCACACCAATCACCACAGCACATATACAATAGTTTTTTAAAGTATCTAATGTTTCCGTGATGAATATGCCCACAAATTACACCAGAATATTTCTTATCTCTTTGAGCACAATAAGAAGCAATATCGGTCTCATATTGATTGATATAATTCTTACCACGCACACTATTCTTCAGAGCATAAACCAAAGAGAATCGGAAGAACCTTTCCAACCAAATACTTAAGGGTGTAATTAATTCATAACCTTTATTGAACATCAGTTGCTTCCAAGACCCAGAAGAATACTCTGAATACTTATCTCCGTGAATACAAAGAAACTTATTTCCTTTTGAATCCTTGTGCGTATATTCATCAACCATCTTAAAGTTCTTGTGTTCAAAATCAGTATAACGACGAATCATTCCTTCGTGATTACCAAGAATATAAACAACTTCTGTTCCTTTCTTTGCGAGATTGAGAATCTGATGAACACATTCGGTATGCTCTTTGGTCCAACGAGTGTTATATCTTTCCATACAATGAATATCAATAACATCACCAACTAAAACTAATTTCTTAGTCTTAAGTTCTTTTAGAAATTTTAGAAACTTTTCAGTATTACATCTTGGAGTTCCTAGGTGAATATCACTGATAAAAGTTGCGTCGTACATAAAAAGTTGTGGTTTATCTTATATATTATAGCAGAGACATCAGAAAGAGGAACACTCCGAATGTTATGAATGCGGCGAGGATTGTTAGCATTTTATTGGTGCTTTTGTAAATATGCAACCAAATCTTTAAGGTAGTCAGATGCCTTATCCCAATCTCCATTAAACCTATCATTAAGTTCTTGATAAATTTTTTCTGCGTTTTCAGGTGCTAGATTGGTTGCCTCAATAAATCCTTCTTTAGTAATCATAATTTTTTGTTAGTTGTCCAGGTATTGTAGCATATTTTGTAGTGTTTGCCTATTGTCCTTTATTTCACCAAGAGCAATATTGCAACTCTTACACAAAAGACCTCTAACCTTTCCCGTTTCGTGGCAATGGTCTACCATAAACTTTCCATGTTTTCCACCAGGATTGGTAGTTCCACAAGTAATACATTCATGATTTTGTTCTATAAGCATCTGCTTATATTCGTTGAGAGTTATTCCATACAACCTTTTTAAGTCATTATTTTTTGTTCGTTCTGGATTTTCTTGGTGTCTCTTTCTTACTCGTTCAATATCACAAGTTTTGCATTTTGATTTTCTGCTATTAGGAGAATAACTGCCCCCCCTCAAATAGAACTCATTAATTTCTTTTTCAACACCACAACTAGTGCAAACTTTTGTTCCTTCTTTCTGTGTAGGTCTAGGCATTCGTGTATCTTTCGTGCATTATTATTTATATATTATAGCATAAAAAAAGAGACCCGAAGGTCTCTTTCGTGAGATTTTTTTAAGAAACTCAACCGATAGATGGAGCAGTCAAAGCAACAGAAGTTGTTTCGGCAGCAGCAAGATCCAATGGAAAGTTGTGGGCGTTTCTCTCATGCATAACTTCCATACCCAACCCAGCTTTGTTCAATATGTCCGCCCAAGTAGGAATTACTCGGTTTTGACTATCCAGAATACTCTGGTTGAAATTTAGTCCGTTGAGGTTGAATGCCATAGTGCTTACGCCTAGAGCAGTAAACCAGATGCCCACAACGGGCCAAGCAGCGAGGAAGAAGTGAAGTGAACGAGAGTTGTTAAACGAAGCATATTGGAAGATAAGGCGACCAAAATACCCGTGAGCAGCAACGATGTTGTATGTCTCTTCTTCTTGTCCGAACTTATAACCATAATTCTGCGATTCAGTTTCAGTAGTTTCACGAACCAACGATGAGGTTACAAGAGAACCGTGCATCGCAGAGAACAATGAACCACCGAAGACACCAGCAACTCCAAGCATGTGGAATGGGTGCATAAGGATGTTATGTTCTGCCTGGAACACAAGCATATAGTTGAAAGTACCGGAAATGCCCAAAGGCATAGCATCAGAGAAAGAACCTTGACCGAAAGGATACACAAGGAATACGGCACTCGCAGCAGCAACAGGTGCCGAGTAAGCAACGCAAATCCAAGGACGCATACCTAAACGATAGGAGAGTTCCCATTCACGACCCATATAAGCATAAATGCCAATGAGGAAGTGAAATACAACAAGTTGGAAAGGTCCACCGTTATAGAGCCACTCATCAAGTGAGGCAGCTTCCCAGATAGGATAGAAGTGAAGACCAATAGCATTAGAAGAAGGAACAACGGCACCAGAGATGATGTTGTTACCATACATTAGAGAACCAGCAACTGGTTCCCGAATCCCGTCGCTACATCTAACAAACAACCATATCAATAGACTTAGGTTGCTTCTGTTGACGAATTTGATTTGCTCGTTTTGCGTTTTCAACTCTTCCACCGTTTTCTACCCACTCTTTCCAAGTTTGTAGATAAGAAATAGATTCGGTCATTCTCTCTGCTCTTCTTACTCCCATATAAGGAAGTATTTTTTGTAGAATGAATAATACCTTTTCTTTTTCTCCGATGTGAAGTGTATAAACTTGTTTACCCGTTACGGTCTTTCTTGATGGTGAGAAGTAAGATTTATCTAAAAGTTTACTCAACCTTTGGATAATATCTTCATCCACCATAGAAATTTTGATAAAAGGTGCTGGTGGAGTATTAGAAACTTCATAACGGTCTTTGGAACGATCATCTATTCCAAAGTATCCTTCACCTTCTAATAAACCAGCAATCCAAGCAATATCAGTTTCAGTTAAATTTAACATTTTGGTTTTGCGTCTTCTGTATTATTTATACAGCATTAGCAACAAAAAGTCAACAGTAGATGTGTGGACTATATCTTCACCCTTCATTTTTATTGAAGGGGCTGGGCACTTAAACCTGTTATTAAGAGGACTGAACCTCTCAGGTAGTCTCTGAACCTTCCTCAAGTGTACTTGAGGCTTGGCTGCTGATTGCCTTTCGGTTTCCAGCAATTCACCCAGTTTCGTCAATACTCTTACGAGTAAGGGACACCGATTAGTTAATGTCTACGGGAGGAGCACCGATGAATGCGATAATGAAACAAGTAGTCGCAGCAAGTAGGCAAGGAATCATAAGGACTCCGAACCAACCAACATAAATGCGGTTATCGGTTGAAGTAACCCACTCGCAGAAGTTCTGCCAGGGGTTAATAGTTGAACGTGTAGCAATTGTAGCAGTCATTTAATTGAAAAGGGGTAAATATGAGTTCGGGGGACGAACTGGTTACATTATGTCCTGCACCACCCTCCAGTGCAGGTATGAGAGATGCTTTACTTCTGATGATCTCGGTTGCAGAAGGTTACGGAACGCAAAGATTTGTCTTTGTTTCCTGACTTATTTATCATAGCACTGGGTGCCGATGGTGTCAAGGCATAAAAAAGTCCCCTTTCGGGGACCGAAAATCATTCTGCTACTTCTGTTTCTGGTAGTGGGATTTCTTCGGGTTCTGGTTCTGGAAGAGATACACCTGTTTGCGTAAGATACTCAATCGCACCTTGTACTTTCAAAAATAGTTCTCTTTTTACTGTAGCCTTGGTTTGTAGTCCTTCCAATTCAAGGGATAGGTCTTGTGCTTGCTTTACAAGATTTGCAAGATGTTCTTGTTGTTCGGTCATAAAAAATTAATAAATTTGATTTATTTATACTATATTGTATCATAAATAAATGGTATGTCAAATACCAAACTATGGGTAAGTCTACAAATAAGGACAAGAAAGGATCTGCTGGTGGAAAGCAATCCAAACAAAACCAAGGTAATGCGACTGCGAATAAGGCTAAAAACGGCGGTAAGAAAAAATGAAAACTTTTGAAGAGTTTATGAATATTTGCGAAGGATATAAAGTACTTCCAACAAGAAGAATGGATAGAGAGGCAGGTGAAAATGCTACTGCTGCTGTTGGAAATCTTGGAATTGCTGCAATTCCTCTTGGAATTGAAGGTGCTGTTGGTGAATTGGGAGATGGTCCAGAAACTGCTGCTTCTATATTCATTGATAGAGCCTCTAGAAGAATAGGCAGAGCTGGAAGAATAATACGAACTAGATTAACACATTCACCAGAAAGATCTCAAGCAAAAGAAAGAACAAATAGAGAAAAAATTAATTAATTCGACTTATTTATATTATAGCACAAGTAGTCAAATATGAAAAATGGTGACGATAAATACTAATAGTCATTCACACAAGAAAATGAAAAGACTTCTATTAGCCTTTTCGTTATTCTTTGCTATTCCTGTAAGTGCTGCTGAGATTACATCTAAAATTACTGATTCTGTTCAACTTAGCGTACAGGGTGCTGCGGTACAGTCAACAAGAATCGGGGCATCTTATGGTGTGTCGGGAACAAACATTACATCATCAGCATTTGGTGGAACAAGTGGTGCTGGAACTTATGATATCAATACATCAGGTCAGGCATTTAGTTTCTCGGAAAGTTTTACTGCTTCCGATGCTTTAGTTACCAACCAATCTTGGTCTGCTGGAGCCATTGCTTCTCCCAACCTTTATGGAGATAGTGTTACTCAGTTAGCAGGAGACAAAGGTTCTCTTGCTGGTACATTATCAGGAACTGGTGTTCCTACTATTACTGCTGGTGGTCCTGGTTCAACAGGAACAGCACAACGCACTATTGAACTGAGCGTATTCAAATGAGACACATAACTCCCGTTCTGCTTTTAGCAACGGGAGTCATTTGTACTCCTGTTTATGCTAATAGTGTTGTGCCTAATTTCACCAGAGGAACTATCAACGCCACAACAGAATCAACTACACGGATTGTAGAAACCATACGCCAGGTGGAATACTCAACTGGCACATCTTATACTGTAACTGGAACCAATATTAATATTCCTGGCACTCCATCTCTTGGAGCAAACTACACCATTATAGACCAAGGTGCTCCGTTCCAATTTAGTGAGACATATCTCGGAACTGGATTGGCAAAAGAAACATGGATAGACAGAACTACAGAAACAAATTCAACTACTACATCAATCTCTGTATTTACACAGTAGTGTTGTCTGGTAGTGCGTTTGCTCAGAGCGCCCCAGCACCATCTAATACCAACATAGCAGGACCATCAGCATCGGCAACGGGTAACGTGACGAATCAGGCAGTACAGGTCTTACAAGGTCCTTACGCAATGAATACTTATGGTGGTGGTGTAAGTTGCCAGGGACCAACATTCTCACTATCTCCATTTGCTTTGAATAGTGGAAATGGTAGTGATGACCCAGAGACATTTGATTCAAGAAATTATAACTGGGGAATCTCTGCGGGTTTCAATATACCTTTAGATGGTATGTTGATGGAACTTTGTAAGTCAAGAGCAAAAGTAGAAATAGCAAGACAACAAAGTGAAGTTGACAAAAGTCGTTTAGATTTTGAATTAGTTAGATTACTGAAATGCGGTGAAGCAATCAAGAATGGCATTACCTTTCATCCAGATAGCCCATACTATAAAATCTGTGCTGATGTAGTTGTTCGGTATTCTAATGCGAAAGATGTGGTGAGGAAATGAGTGATATACCAACAATCAATACAGGTGGAATAGGTAATATAAAAAACAATACCAACCAAATTCCTAATGTTGGTATTGTTGGTAATAGTATTGTTCCAAGTTTAGAACCTCCCGTTGTAACATCAACTCCACAACCACTCATTCGTAGTTTAGAATTACCTGTATTTCAAGCACCAGATACTTCACTCAAATATCCAATCATCAATGTTCCTACACAGGAAGAGTTTGATGCGGCAGTGAGAGCAGAGAAGAAGGCACAGGAGGATGAGAAGCAAGAGAAGTCTAGAGGTCTTCCTGATAGTCCACCACCTATACTACCTCCTCAAATTCAACAAGTATTGCCTCAAGAAGATAAATCAAATGAAGATGCGATACTACCAGTAAACACTAATCTTGGAGTGCCTGTAATTGAAGTACCAATCATCGGGGAAGTTCCAATTCCTCCAAAAGAACAGGTTATACTTGCTGGCACCACTGCTACTGCTTCTGTTGCTGCGGCTCTTATTGGCAAATCTTTGGTGGAATGGATGGTAGGTAAAATGAAACCAATCATTCAACAGATACTTATAAGGGGTAAGAAACTCTTGAATAGAGACCTTACCCCATATGAATTACAACTCTACTTCACAGCAGAATTAGATAAGAAAAATCTTAAGTTACTTAAAAAAGAATGGAAGGAAGAAAAGAAAAGTCAATATAAAAAAGCACACGACAAATAATTACTTCTTACGTTTAGATTCCAATAATGCAAAATCTTTCACTTTAGCGTCACCCATATATGACCAGGCATATCCTTCATCAATCATCTGTTCATTAAGTGATGTTTCTTCATTATTAATATACAATTTACCAAGAATTCTACCATACTTTTCGGTACTATCAGGTAGTTGTGTTTTGATTAAAATATCTTTAGCACCTTCTAATCTTTTTTTCAACCATTCTTTGACTTCTAATCCAAGTGCTTTTTCTTTGAGGTCTGTAGTACGACTTTCTGGAGTATCAATGCCAGCAAGGCGTACTCGCTTAGTAAGAGAAATATCGAACCCAAGATCAATGTCCGCATCGATTGTGTCCCCATCTACTACTTTTAATACTTTTTTTACTCTGTAAATATAAGGATCTTTATCCATTAGAAAGGCATCTTAAATTCCTTAATATTTAGTTTAGGAATGGGTAGTTTTTCTAAGGATTTTGCCACTTGCTTCTCTACCACAGCACCCACAAACTCTTCTGGATTATCTAAAATCTTCTGTGCTTTTTGATAAGTTGTGTAGGCACCATAGCATAGTGCTCCACTAATACTCAAACTTAAAATTGATAGACCCAATGATAATTGTTTCATTCTTCTTTTGCTAATTTAAATATGTATAAAATATATCCTATTGTTAGTGCCAATAGAATAGCAACCATAATATTCACGGACCAAACTGGATCAGTCATTCCATCCCTCTTCTTTATGTATGAAAATCTTCAAATTTTTAACGTATGTTCTAAGTATCTGTGCCTGTTCCTCATGCCAAAAATCACCCGTCTCCAAATGAAGACGGGTGTGATTATCTATGGCTTTAAGTATTTGATGGATGGGAGTATTCCAACATTCACGATTTGGAGTATTGAACTCTCTTGGCATAATACCTCATTTTTTCTTTCCACCGTTCTTTGCTTTCTTTGCTGTAGCATTCCCTTGATTCTGTTTGGAACCATTGGAATCTTTCTTACCTTTGTTTGATGATTTTGCCATTAGACTCCACCTGTACGTGGTTGAACTTGTCCTTCCTCAAGTGCTTCAACTCTTTCTTCAAGAGATACTGTTGTTTCAGCAATTGTTGAAACAGGTGGTTCAGGAGGTGCTTCTACAACCGTTTCAGTTCTTGGAAGTTCCTTTTTTTCATCATCATCATCTCCACCTTTCTTCATTGTATTAATACCAAAAGTGGCAGCAGAAGCAGTAAATACTGTAGCAATAAATGTGGGATCCATTTTAGCAAACATACCAGCATAACTTGCGGTAAGTAGTGCGGCAGACCAACTCAAAATCACAACACGAATTAATTGACCCATACCATTTTCCTTTTTGTTGTTCATTTTTGTTAGTTTAATAGGTTAACCTTTTTTCCAAGATTCACCTTCTGCTTTTCTTCTACGAGCAAGTCCTGCTTCTACATTAGAACCCGGATTACGGTAGAGATATAAAGCATCTGGAACTAAGTCCCATTCTTTATTCTTCAGTCTCTTAGTGATAGTATTGAAATTATCGCCACCATAAAAACCAGCACCAAGATTATAAGCAAAGGAAAGAAGTGCTCCCCTTTTACCATCAGACATTTCATTCCAGTGTGGAATTTTACGAAGTGATGGAAGGAACTGGTTCTTACATTGAGTAATCAATAACTCATCTGCTTCCTGTTGAGTGATGGTATCTCCCATATGGAATGGTGATCCATCCTTCTTACGAGTGGTCCCCCAACCTATGGTGATTGGAAGTCCACCAGATAGAGGATCTGGATATGCTTTTAAGTGACATCCTTCAAATTCCTTGATTAATCTAAGTCCCATCATAGGCATATCGTCACCACCAACTACAGGAGCGGTAGGACTAGCGGCAACCGCAGTTACCGCACTTCCCTTTTTTCCTCTGTAAATCTCCGCCCAATCTACAGTATCATCAAGATACTTAACCGGGAGATTATCTTCTAACCACTGAACTGCTTTGATGTGATTAGGGTTCTTCTCGTCATAAAACTTGAAGAAGTTGTGTAAGTCTATACGTGCCATTAGTTTTCTCCTTATGTATCAATCGAAAATGCGACCCCAACCATCGCTGCCACCTGGGCACCAACGATGCTTAAGAACTGCTTTGGTATATACGGTCTTCTTACCGTTTGTTACTGGTCCAGTATAGTTGTCATTCAACGAACCATAAGGATCATTTACATAGTATCCTTTACCATCTGGTGTCTTGCCGATCACTACACACATGTGCCCGCCAGTAGGTGAAGAAAGAGAACCCCTGTGAAGAATACCAATAACGACGGGTTTGCCAGCATCCAAACTCTTATCAATATCAGAGAAAGAAAGATTGTAACTAAAGTGTGACTTAACACCATAACCTTGTAGAACTTTGGTTTGAACTGAGTGATCAGTTGTGTCACCAATGGCAAATACTTTCTTAACATACTCATCATCACCTTTGATGCTTCCTGGTTTGAGGAAAGCAAGGCACATAGCACACGATGAAGAGTTGCATGTGCGATGTGCATCTCTATAGTTGTCTACTTGATTGAAGTAGGGAACCTCCAATACTGATGGTGTTGGCGGTTTTGTTCTGAACATTCCTATCCATTCAGTCTCAGAATCATCCAGAAATTCAGCAGGTAGGTTATCCTCTAACCATTGAACTGCTGCTACATGATTTGCATTACCATCATCATAAAATTTGAAAAAGTTATGAAGATCCAGTGTCATTTTACCTCGTCTGTAACACTATCCTATTTAGATGATGCTGTTTTTATTAACAAAACAACAATAGAAATTAAAAAATAAACTTGAAAAATATGATAGATCATCTATATAAAAGAAAATCCCCACCCGTATTTAGAGTGGGGATAAGTATGAATACCTATTTGTGTTAGTGTTTTAAAACACACCAGGAAGAATTTGCCCAGTGGTGAGATAGGTTCCGACTGCGATTACGAAACCAAGCATAGCGAGGCGACCATTAAGAATCTCTGCCTCTGGTGTCCATCCGAATTTCATTTTAGTTCTCCTTAATAAGTTTCTGAAAGTTGATTAATTGAGTGTGCCAATAATATAAAGAAGGCAACACTTGTTGTTGTAAAAATTACCTCAGTCATCAGGCAAGTCCAAAGAATAGATTGCCAGTGATAGCATAAGATACAAGTCCAGCAATGATGCCAAGCATTGCCCAACGACCGTTAGCAAGTTCTGCTCGTTCGTTATGGGTCATCATACCATACTTAATGGCATCTTCGTCAGAGATATACATCGTGGGTTCTTTAGCAAACATATTTTGTTGCCCGAACTCATTAGTCGTTACAGTCATTTTTTCGTTTTGTTACGAAACATTACACAATTATATAGGAATCATAAAGACTTGTCAAGCCCTATTTGCCTTCCCATCCTGGGGGAAGTGTTCCAAAGTAAGGATCATAATCAAATATTTCATTCCAATCAGAAATATCAACTGCTTGATTTCTCCAAAAATGCCACAATCCTTCATAACTTGATTTATGAAATACATCCACATGCTCTGTGTGAATGGAAGATCCCAATTCAATCTTATAAAGAAATAAAGGTATAGCAAAAGTATTTCCTGAGTTATAAATCAAATCATCCGCAACTGCTCTTGGTTTGACTCCATTATCAAATTTATACTTATCACCACGAACGTGAAGATTGATAATTTTTTGTGCATGATGACGAGTAATTAAATAACAAGCAGTTGAAAAATCATTTACAAATCTGCGGTGCATCTTGAGATGGACCTGTGCAGGATTAATAATCGCAAGTTGAACGACATCATAATCATAAGGAACTTTAGAAAAGAAATCTTTCCAAGTAAATCCCCAATGTTTGACAGTATCTAAATCGCAATCATCCTCCATAATTAAGGCACAAGGAGAATCAGAGTTCTCTAAGAAATGCTTCAGTGCTTTCAGGTGCGATGTTACGCAACCAATCTCACCAGAGGTCATATTCTCAGGATAGCGACCCTTAATGATGTCACTCAGGTCATCTTCTCTTCCATCATAGGCAGAGACACGAGTATAGTTTTCTATCTCCCAGTACTTAAACTGCTCTTCCATATATTCTTTTCTTTCTGGTTGCCCATCAAGATTAAGATAATACACTGGAGAAAGATTTTTTAATTTATATGCCGCTTTGTTCTTATCTCCTGGCACTTTTAAATTTGTTTTATGTTTGTTGATAATTTTTTCAATTGAAGGAATATAATAATTTTTAATTATATTTTTCCATTCAAATTGTTTTGAATATTCTTTAATTTCATTTCTATGATTTATTGAATAATTTCGATTTTTTATAATTTCATTTTCAATAAATTTAATATCATTAATTTTATTTTCTGGAATAATAGTGATGAATTCTTGGGATTCATCGAGATTTGCTCTTCCCCATTCAGTCACAACAACACCAAGACCAGACGCAAGTGCTTCCATACAGACAAGTGGATGTGCCTCACCATCACTCAGAAGAACTAGATTTCCATATTCAGTAAGTTCTTTATAAAGAGTTTCTTTATCCCATTCTCCAAGATAATTTTTACTAACATCAAATCTTTCATCATCATTATTACCAGCATACCAAATACTATCAATTG
>Ga0073926_10000037_pt1 | contig 26440 bp, 25 predicted proteins | sample GWRWmT4_4Nov14_FD_70189 | JGI IMG/M metagenome (GOLD analysis project Ga0073926, IMG submission 70189) | Sand microcosm microbial communities from a hyporheic zone in Columbia River, Washington, USA - GW-RW T4_4-Nov-14 | ecosystem: Engineered > Artificial ecosystem > Sand microcosm >...
TACGAGGTCGTGGAGGTCCTGGAGCAGAAGGCGCTTGATCCTGCTGCATTGCGGGATGAACTGGGGGACTTGCTGTTCCAGGTGGTGTTTCACAGCCGGGTCGCGGAAGAGCAAGGTTGGTTCGATTTTTCCGAGGTGGCGGCGGGCATTACGGAAAAACTGGTCCGGCGCCACCCGCACGTGTTCGAGGATACTGGCCTGGGGCATGACCCGGCGCGCTGGGATGCCATCAAGGCCAGCGAGCGACAGGCGGCCGGAAAAGCCGCAGGCGTGCTGGCGGATGTGCCCGTTGCCCTGCCGGCGTTGGCCCGGGCGGACAAGCTGGGGCGTCGCGCCGCACGGGTCGGGTTTGACTGGCGCGCGGCCGGGGATGTCCTGGCCAAGGTGCGGGAGGAACTGGCCGAAGTCGAGGACGCGCTGGCTGCTGGTGAGTCGGTCGCGCGGGTGGAAGAGGAACTGGGGGATGTGCTGTTTGCCGCGGCCCAGCTGGCCCGCTTCCTGGATCTGGATGCGGAAACGGCGCTGCGCCGGGCCAATGCCAAATTCGTGAAGCGCTTCACCTGGGTGGAGCAGCAGTTGGCCGCTGACGGCTTGAAGCCGGGGCCCGATCATCTGGCGCGTATGGAAACACTGTGGGAACAGGCCAAGCGGGTGGAAATCGAGGAGGCTTCCGATGCCGGTTAAACCTTTCAGCATGAGGACTTGGCGGGAATGGCCCGGGTTCTGGAAACTCGCGGCAAGCGTGATGTTCGGACTGATGCTGAAGCCGGTCTGGGCGGAAGATCTGAACTACAACCTGGTGTCATTGGGCAGCGAGGCACGCCAGGAAGTCGCGAATGACTGGATGCACGCCGTGCTGGCGCTGGAGATTCAGGATCGCGATCCGGCGCGTCTCGGACAGGCTGTGAATCGCCAGGTCCAGCAGGCCTTGGCCAAGGCGCGTGCTTTTCCCGAGGTGCGTCTGCAAAGCCAGGGTTATCAAACTCTGCCGGAAAACGACGAGCGTGGACGTCTCACCGGTTGGCGTGCCGAAGCCCGGCTTTTGCTGGAAGGCGCGGATTTCGCCCGCCTGGGTGCGTTGATGGGAGAACTTCAGGCCAGTGGACTGGTGGTCCAGGGGATGGGCTTCGAAGTCTCGCCGAAGCGCCGCCTGGAGGTTGAGGATGTCTTGGTGAAAGAAGCCATCGCTGCCTTTCGCCATCGGGCGGAAATCACCCAGCAAGCCTTGGGGGCGGCACGCTTTCGGGTGGTCGATTTGCAGGTGGACGGCCTTTTCAATGCGACGCCGCGCATGGCATTGATGGAATCCCGCCAGATGGGCATGGCCAAGAGGGACGCGGTTCCGGTCGCCACCCAGGCCGGGGTCACGGAGCTGGTCATTCGGGTGAATGGCCGGGTCCAACTCGACGCGGACTGATGCACACTGCCGCCGGGACGGACTCCCGAACGGCTTTCGGCGTGGGCAGTCCGATAATATCCGTGGTTTTTGGGCTCGGGACGCGGCTCGCCGGTCGATCGTCCAGTCCTGTTTCCGTTCCTGATTGCCGTCAATGTCCGGCGTATCTTGTCTTGCCACCGGATGCACTCGCCGGACATTCTTGAAAACTGCTTGATCCATTCCAGAGGAGTTATCTGTATGAAAATTGACATCGGTATCAAGGAAGCTGACCGCGCCCGGATCGCTGACGGGCTGTCCCGGCTGTTGGCGGACACCTACACCCTGTATCTGAAAACACATTATTTCCACTGGAATGTCACCGGCCCCATGTTCCAGACCCTGCATCTGATGTTCGAAACCCAGTACACCGAACTGGCCCTGGCCGTCGATCAGATCGCTGAACGCATTCGCTCCCTTGGCTTCCCCGCACCGGGTACTTATGGGGCCTTTGCCAAGCTCAGCGCGATTCCCGAAACCGAAGGCGTTCCCAAGGCGCAGGACATGATCCGATTGTTGGTCGAAGGGCAGGAAACCGTGGTGCGGACCGCGCGCAGCCTGTACGCGGATGTTGAATCGGCTGCCGACGAAGCGACGGCCGATCTGCTGACCCAACGCATTCAACTGCATGAGAAAACCGCCTGGATGCTGCGCAGCCTGTTGGAGACCTGAGCGGGACGCTATCGTATCGGCGGGCATTTCTCCCGGCATGGGCGCCAGCGTGCCGCACCATCCCCTCAGGGGGAGAGGGCAGGTGGCTGTGAGTGAAGATTCACGCATCTGTCCTTGAGCTTTCATCAGCTCGTCACCAAGTGCATCCGATGATGGTTGGCGAAGTAATCCTTGATCGCACGCCTGATCCATCAAAGGGGGGTTGACCATGCAACATGAACTGGAACCTCCCATGGATGCCGGCCGGCGCCGTTTCCTCTGGCAGAGCCTGGTGGGGACAGGAATGGTAGTCGCTGGTCCGTTGAGCGGCTGGCACCGCCTGGCCCAGGCGGCGCAAGCGCCGAGCACGCCGATTCTTGAGCATCTTGGCCCCCTGGGTGAACCGGACGCGCTGGGTATTCGGCTGCCCGCCGGGCTCAGGGCGCGCCTCGTGGCGCGTTCCGGGCAGCCGGTCCTGAACGGCGGCGGCTATCGCTGGCATCTGTTTCCCGATGGTGGCGCGACCTTCCCCGCGCCGCGTGGCGGCTGGATCTATGTCTCCAACAGTGAGGTGCCGGCGGCTGGCGGCGTGGGTGCCTTGCACTTCAATGCGCGCGGCGAGGTGGTGGGTGCCTATTCCTTGCTGGAGGGGACCTCCTTGAATTGCGCCGGCGGCGCAACGCCGTGGGGAACCTGGCTGTCATGCGAGGAATGGAGTGGCGGCGCGGTATGGGAGTGCGATCCCCGGGGGCGGCGCTTGCCGCGGCGTCGCCCGGCACTGGGGATTTTCAAGCATGAGGCGGTAGCGGTGGATCCCGACCAGGGGCGACTGTATCTGACTGAGGATGAGCCGGATGGCCGGTTCTATCGCTTCACCCCCAGCGCTTATCCAAAATTGAACGATGGGACGCTTGAAGTGGCCGAGGTGCAAGGCGATCCACTGGCTGGCCCGGTGGCTGTGATGTGGCATCCGGTGCCCGAGCCCCGGCCCTTGCTGGGCGGTGCGGGCAAAGGAGTGCCCACGCGGCTGCAGGTGCCCCAGAGCACGGCCTTCCGGGGTGGCGAGGGGATTGGCTGGCACGCCGGGCGGATCTATTTCACCACCAAGGGCGATGACACGGTGTGGTGCTATCAAGCCGGTGCAGCGGGCAGTGGCATCCTGACGGTGCTGTATCGGCGTGACGCTGACCGCCCAGAGGATATGCTCTCGGGGGTGGACAACCTGCTCGTCGCTGCAAGTGGCGAGGTGCTGGTGGCGGAAGATGGCGGTGATTTGCAGGTGGTGGTCCTTGACGCGACAGGGCAGCCCACGCCCCTGCTTCAGGTCGTGGGCCAGGACCAGTCGGAGATCGCCGGGATCGCCTTTTCGCCCGATGGCAGCCGTCTGTATTTCAGTTCCCAGCGTGGACCGACCAGCAAAGGGCCATTTGGGTTGACCTATGAGGTCAGCGTCGCCTAGGGCACCGGGCAGGTCGACGACAGGCTCGCCACTGCTTGTTAAACTGCGCCTCCGCGATGGTTGATGCGGCCAGGGAGGCCCTTGATGATGTCTGCAAGTCCCCGCTACGCCCATTCCGGCCAAGTCCGCATCGCCTATCATCTGCTCAATGAATCTGCCTTGGCCCGCCCGCTGCTGATGATCATGGGCTTGTCCGGAGTCAAGGAGGATTGGCACGACCTGCCGGAGCGGCTGGCACAGGATAGGCCGGTCGCCGTGTTTGACAATCGGGGCATCGGGGAAAGCGATGTTCCGGATGGGCCCTATACAGCGGAACAACTCGCCGGCGATGCGCTGGCCTTGCTCGACACCCTGCGCTGGGAACAGGTCCATGTGATGGGAATCAGCATGGGCGGCATGATTGCCCAGACCCTCGCGCTTGCGGTGCCCGAGCGGATTGATCGGCTGGTACTGGGCTGCACATCGGATACGGGTCGTGTGGATCCCGCCCCCGATCGGGAGGTGATGAGCGCCATGATGCCGATGGCGGGCGCAGCACCCCGCGAGGCCGCCGCTCGGGCCTTGGCGGTCAACTACACCCCTGACTGGATTGCGGAAAATCCACTGCGATTTGAGGCGCTCATCGACCGGTCGCTGCGGTATCGCCGCCGTGCCCGCGGCATTTTGGCGCAGATCAACGCCGTGAGTCGTTTCGCCGCCCGCGAACGACTGGCGGATCTGACCCATGCTGTGTTGGTGTTGCATGGCGATGCGGATCGGCTCATTCCACATCCCAATGGCGAGCGACTGGCAGATCGATTGCGGAACGCCCGTTTTGAGACGCTGCCGGGTTGCGGCCATCTGTTCTGGCACATGGATAGCGGGCAATCCAGTGGACTGATTCGGGACTTCCTGGCGGATGGAGGTTGATCGCGCACTGTGGATCTTCCGGTGCGTTTGCCTTGGCGGGGCTTGTCATCCGCACCACAAAAACAATGGTGCTAAGCTGCAAGGCATAGAATAGCCTGCTTGAAGCGACGGTTTACCCATGGGACCCGTTCTATCGTTTCACGGTGCTTGAGGAGAGACTCAGTCCATGATCAATGTCCTCTTGGTGGATGACCATCAACTGATACGCAGCGGGATTAGGCGCCTGCTCGAAGCGTCCGGCGATATTCAGGTCGTGGGCGAGGCGGACAGTGGCGAGCAGGCGCTGGTGCGGGTCCGCGAACTCAATCCGGATGTGGTGCTGATGGATATCCACATGCCCGGGATTGGCGGGCTGGAGGCGACCCGCAAGCTGTTGCACCACCATCCTCAGGTCAAGGTGATCAGTCTGTCGGTGCAGCGCCAGGATCCTTACCCCGAGCGCCTGCTGGCGGCGGGGGCGAGCGGTTATCTGACCAAGGATTGCGGGGCCGAGGAGTTCATTCTGGCCATCCGCAAGGTGTATGGCGGCGAGCGCTACCTGGATGCGGAGCTGGCCCGTGGCATGGCGCTGTCCCGGATGCCCGGTGGCAAAACGCCAGGCGGAATCACCGATCTGTCCCAGCGCGAAATGCAGGTGATGATGATGGTGGTGCAGGGGCATTCGATCCAGGATATTTCCGACAAGCTGTTCATCAGCCCCAAGACCGTCAATACCTACCGTTATCGCTTGTTCGAGAAACTTGCCGTGAGCAATGACGTCGAATTGACGCGCCTGGCCATGCGCCATGGCCTGATCGATGTGAACGCCGGATAGCGCCGGGGTGAATTCTGCGGGGCGCCGCAGATTACTGTCGTTTAGGCAGACCTCCGCCACGCTGGCCGCCCCCTCGTTTCGGCCGCTGCATCCTTCCTCAAGATCAACCAAAACTGGCTCGTTCTTCGCGACCAATGAGCCGTCTGGAGTCGCTACCCCGCATGAATGCCAAGCCTGCCCTAACCCGGAGTGCGGCGGCGGCCCATCCGTTTGATCCGTCCTGCCGTCAGTGCCCCCGCTTGACGGCTTATCGGGATGAAAACCAGCGCCTCCATCCCCATTATCACAATGCGCCGGTAGCCGCTTTCGGTGAACCCCATGCGCGGCTGCTGATTGTGGGGCTGGGGCCGGGATTGCACGGCGCCAATGCCACGGGGCGACCGTTTACCGGCGATTACGCGGGGGCACTGTTGTATCAAACGCTCCATGACTTCAGCTTTAGCAAGGCGGCTGAATCCCGTCATGCCGGTGATGGCCTGCGGTTGCGGGATTGCCGGATTACCAATGCCCTGCGCTGCGTCCCGCCGCAAAATCGCCCTGAACCCGGCGAACTGCGGTCCTGCCAGGGCTATCTACGGCATGATCTGGCGCTTCAGCCACCCGGCGGGGTCATTCTGGTGCTCGGCCGAGTGGCCCATGAGGCGGTGTTGCGGGCGCTGGATCTGCGGTTACGCGATTTCCCTTTTGCCCATGGGGCCTTGCAGCACTTGCCGGATCAGCGCCCCTTGCTGAGTTCCTACCATTGCAGCCGTTACAACACCGCCACCGGCCGGTTGACCTCGGCCATGTTTGCGGCGGTGATGGCGCAGGCGCGTGACCTGCTTTCCGGCAATGACTGATTCCCAAGTCAAGGGCTTCGACTCGCGCACCTTTCTGCGCACCCTGCCGGATCGCCCGGGTGTGTATTGCATGCGAGGCGAAACGGGGGACGTGCTCTATGTGGGCAAGGCCCGTCGGCTCAAGGCCCGGGTCGGCAGCTATTTCCGCGTGGCGGGCCAGAGCGCGAAGACACGCGCGCTGATGACCCGGGTTGCGGACATCCAGGTGACCGTGACCCGTACCGAGGCTGAGGCCTTGTTGCTGGAAAGCAACCTGATCAAGGCCCACCGGCCGCGCTACAACGTGCTGTTGCGGGATGACAAGAGTTATCCCTATGTGCACCTCACCGGCGACCACGCCTTTGCGCGCATCCGTTTTTATCGTGGGGCTTACCGGCGTGATGGGCGCCTGTTTGGTCCTTATCCCAACGCGGGCTCGGTGCGGGCCGCCTTGAAGGAGCTGCAGGGATTGTTTCGCCTGCGGGTGTGCGAGGACGCCGAGTTCGCCCGCCGCGAACGGCCCTGTCTGCAGCATCAGATGGGGCGTTGTTCGGCCCCTTGCGTGGACCTGATTGGCCCGGCGGAATATGCCGAGGACGTCGGTGATGCCGTGCGTTTCCTGGAAGGACAGGGCCAGCAGGTCATCGATGATCTGGCGCGGCGCATGGACCAGGCGGCGCAACACCTGGAATTCGAGCGGGCGGCGGTGTTCCGTGATCGCATCGTGCGCCTGCGGCAGGTGACCGCGCGCCAGGATGTCGCGACCCAGGGGGGCGATGTCGATATCCTGGCCGTGGCCATGGAGGGTGGAACGAGTGTGGTGTCGCTGGGGCTGGTGCGGGGCGGGCAGCATCTGGGACACCAGGTGTTCACCCCGCGCGTTCCTGCCGATACTTCGGCCGAGGAGCTGCGGGCCGCCTTCCTCAGCCAGCATTATGAGCACATGCCGGCGCCGGCCGAGATTCTGCTGGATGGCGATGTCGAGGACGCGGATCTCATCAGCGCGGCGCTCGCCGAGCAGGCCGGCCACGCAGTTGCGGTGCGCCAACCGATGCGCGGCCAGCGGCTGCGCTGGGTAAGCCTGGCCCGCGCCAATGCCGCGCAATCCCTGGTGCTGAAGCTGGCGGGCGCGGCGAACCTTGAGGCGCGTCTGGCAGACCTCAGCCGCGCATTGGCGCTGCCGGGATTGCCCTCGCGGCTGGAATGTTTCGATATCAGCCACACCCAGGGCGAGGCAACTGTGGCCAGTTGTGTGGTCTTTGACGTCACCGGACCGGTCAAGAGTGCCTATCGCCGGTTCAATATCCAGTCTGTCGGCGGAGGAGATGATTACGGCGCCCTGCGGGAAGCCCTGCTGCGTCGTTATGGACGCCTGCTGGATGAGGCAGCCAGTTTGCCGGAGGTGGCCTTCATTGACGGCGGTCGGGGCCAGTTGGGCGTGGCGGTGGCGGTGATGGCGGAGCTGGGGATCGCGAGCGTCCGATTGGTGGGGGTTGCCAAGGGGCCTGCTCGCAAGGCCGGGGAGGAGCAGTTGTTCCTGCCGGAGCGGGATGAGCCGCTGCGCCTTGCGCCCCACAGCGCGGCACTGCATCTCATCCAGCAGATTCGCGATGAGGCGCATCGATTCGCCATCACCGGCCACCGCCAGCGCCGCGCCCGAACCCGCAATCGTTCGGTGTTGGAGGACATTCCGGGGCTGGGTCCCAAGCGCCGGCAACAGTTGCTGCGTCAGTTCGGCGGCCTGCAGCAATTGCTGCGCGCGGAGGCGGCGGAGTTGTCGCAGGTGCCCGGGATCAGCGATAGTCTGGCGCGTCGGATCCATGCGGATCTGCATCCGGAAGAGGAATGAGTGTTGTCATGCCCATGAACCTGCCCAACTGGCTGACGGTTTCACGCATCCTGCTGATCCCGCTGTTCGTGGTGGTGTTCTATCTGCCATGGCGCGGTGCCGAGGGCGCGGCTGCCGTGATTTTCGTGGTGGCGGCAATCACCGATTGGCTGGATGGCTACCTGGCGCGGCGCTGGGGGCAGACGTCCCGATTCGGCGCCTTCCTGGACCCCGTGGCGGACAAGCTGATCGTGGCGGTGGCCCTGATCGTGGTGCTTCAGCGTGATGCCCGCGCCCTGATGGTGCTGCCGGTGGTGATCATCATCAGCCGGGAAATCACCGTTTCGGCGCTGCGGGAATGGATGGCCGAAATCGGCGAGCGCACCAAGGTGGCGGTTTCCGGCCTGGGTAAACTCAAGACTACAGTGCAGATGGTGGCGCTGGTGCTGTTGATCGGATTCCAGCGCAACAACCCGCTTTACACTCTGGGCGTCGCGGGCCTGTATGCTGCGGCCCTGTTGACCGTATGGTCCATGGCGTCCTATTTGCGCGCCGCTTGGCCAAGCCTGAAGGCGAATGCCTGAACGGCGCGCCTTTTCAAAGATCACGACCCCGGATTCATTTGGATGCCCAAACGACGCAAGAGCAGTGCTGCCTGGCTGCGCGAGCATTTTTCCGATCCCTATGTACAGCGCGCGCAAGCCGAGGGCTGGCGTTCCCGCGCGGTCTTCAAGCTGCAGGAGATCGACGAGCGCGATCACCTGCTGCGCCCTGGCCAGCAGGTGGTGGACCTGGGGGCGGCGCCCGGCGGGTGGTCCCAGTATGCAGCGCGCAAGGTCGGCGGCGAGGGCCGGGTGGTGGCTTTCGATTTGCTGCCGATACCCCCATTGCCGGGCGTGATCTGCCTGCAGGGGGATTTTCGGGAGTCCCAGGCATTGGAGACCGTGGCCGCCGCTCTGGCGGGCCGGTCGGTGGATGTGGTGCTAAGCGACATGGCGCCCAACACCAGTGGGGTGGAAGCCGTGGATCAGATTCGTTCCCTGGCGCTGGCGGAAGCGGCCGAGGCGTTTGCATTGGATGCTCTGCGTCCCGGTGGGGATTTTCTGGTCAAACTGTTCCAGGGGCCGGGCTTTGACGATTTCGTGCGCCGCATGCGGGGACGTTTCGGCAAGGTCGTGGTGCGTAAGCCCAAGGCCTCCCGAGAGCGCAGTCCCGAGGTTTATTTGCTGGCCCGGAACTATGCTCTATAGTAACGTCTAACTGATAGTTCCCGCCGCAGTCCACAGGGACTTGGCGGGTATTTCCGCAGGCACCTTCACGAGGGCCGACACATTGAACGACATGGCAAAAAACTTGATCTTGTGGGTGGTGATCGCGGCAGTTCTGATGTCCGTTTTCAACGGGTTTGGAACCCGTGCGCCAAGCGCTCAAAAACTTCCCTACTCCGATTTTCTGACGCAGGTTCATGACGGCGCAGTGACGCGGGCGGAGATCGACGGCCGGAAAATCGTCGGCCAGCTTTCCAGTGGCGAGCGCTTCACGACTTACAGTCCCGAGACCAGCAATTCCACGCTGGTGGCGGATTTGCTTAAGCAGAATGTCACTGTTGTCGGCAAGGAGCCCGAGCAGCAGTCCCTGCTGATGCAGATTTTTATTTCCTGGTTTCCCTTCCTTCTTCTGATTGGGGTCTGGATCTTCTTCATGCGCCAGATGCAGGGCGGCGGCGCGGGCCGTGGTGCAATGAACTTCGGGAAAAGCAAGGCACGCATGCTGCAGGAGGATCAGGTCAAGGTCACTTTCGCCGATGTGGCGGGTTGTGACGAGGCCAAGGAAGACGTGGTCGAGCTGGTCGAGTTCCTGCGCGAACCCGCCAAGTTCCAGCGGCTGGGCGGAAAGATCCCCCGTGGCGTGCTGATGATCGGTCCACCCGGAACCGGCAAGACGCTGCTAGCCCGTGCCATTGCGGGAGAGGCCAAGGTGCCTTTCTTCACCATCTCGGGTTCCGATTTTGTCGAGATGTTCGTGGGTGTGGGCGCCAGCCGGGTTCGCGACATGTTCGAGCAGGCGAAGAAGCACGCTCCATGCATTATTTTCATCGATGAAATCGACGCAGTGGGCCGCCATCGTGGAACTGGCTTGGGAGGTGGTCATGATGAGCGGGAACAGACCCTGAACCAGTTGCTGGTGGAAATGGACGGTTTCGAGGGTAACGAAGGCGTGATTGTCATTGCGGCCACCAACCGCCCTGACGTGCTCGACAAGGCCTTGTTGCGTCCCGGTCGATTTGACCGGCAGGTGACGGTGGGCTTGCCTGATGTGCGCGGTCGTGAGCAGATTCTCAAGGTTCACATGCGCAAGGTGCCGGTTGGGGAAGATATCGATGCGTCCGTCATCGCCCGCGGCACGCCGGGTTTTTCAGGCGCTGATCTCGCCAATCTGGTCAACGAAGCCGCCTTGATTGCGGCGCGACTGAGCCGCCGCGTGGTGAGCATGGATTTGTTCGAGCGCGCCAAGGACAAGATCATGATGGGCGCCGAACGGCGCTCGATGGTAATGAGCGAGGACGAGAAACGCCTTACGGCTTATCACGAAGCGGGCCATGCCATTGTCGGGCTGAATGTTCCCGATCATGACCCTGTCTACAAGATCAGCATCATGCCGCGCGGGCGGGCCCTTGGGGTGACAATGTTCCTGCCCGAGGACGACCGCTACAGCTACAGCAAACGGCGCCTGGAAAGCCAGTTGGCCAGTCTGTTTGGTGGGCGCGTGGCGGAGGAACTGGTTTTCGGCTTTGATGCGGTGACCACCGGTGCTTCCAACGACATCGAGCGGGCGACCGATATTGCCCGCAACATGGTCACGCGTTGGGGTCTGTCGGCCCGTCTTGGCCCCCTGGCTTATGGTGAGGATGAATCGGCGGGCTATATGGGGAATTATGGCGGTCGTGCCGCGCAGGGAATGTCCGCCGATACGGCCAATGCCATTGATGATGAGGTCCGCAACATCATCAACCGCAACTACGAGAAGGCGCGCAACATCCTGGAATCCTCATTGGACAAGCTGCATTTGATGTCGGCGGCGCTGATGAAGTACGAGACCATCGATCGTGAGCAGATTGATGCCATCATGGCCGGCCGGGAAGTGCCGCCTCCCAAGGGGTGGGCGGAGCATCGGGATGATGATTCCGATTCCTCTTCCGGAAAGACCGCGGCCATTGATCTCAAGCCGGCAACGCCCACGGCTGCCGCTTCAGGAGAACTGGCAGGTCCTGCGGGCTGAATCGACCCGACGCCGGGGCCACTACTCAACCAGCCGATGGCCTTTCAGGGTCATCGGCTTTTTTGTTTTTGATGTTGATGGACGGAGGAGTCACCGTGCTGCCCGGGCTTAGTTCCGATCGATGCCAGGTCATGGGAATACTGAACGTCACGCCCGATTCGTTTTCAGATGGGGGGCGCTACATCCAGGTGCGCGATGCGGTCGAACAAGGGCTGCGGCTCGTGGCGGAAGGGGCTGATGTGATTGATGTGGGCGGGGAGTCCACCCGTCCTGGCGCGACACCTGTGTCGGTGATGGAAGAAATCGACCGGGTGGTGCCGGTGATCGCCGCCCTGTCCAAGGCGGTTTCGGTGCCCATCTCCGTCGATACCAGCAAGCCGGAGGTGATGCGGCCGGCCGTCGCAGCCGGCGCGTGCATGATCAATGATGTGCGTGCCTTGCGACTGCCCGGCGCCTTGGAAGCGGCTGCCGCCCTTGGGGTTCCGGTTTGCCTGATGCACATGCAGGCCGAGCCCGCCACCATGCAATGCAATGCCCATTACAAATCGGATGTTGTGGGTGAGGTCATGGATTTCCTCGCGCAGCGGCTGGCGGCATGCAGGGCGGCGGGTCTTGATGAGCAAAAACTGATGATCGATCCCGGTTTCGGTTTTGGGAAGGAATTGCCGCATAATCTGTCGCTTTTGGCGGGCCTCGATCGGCTCAAAACGCTGAATCGACCGATACTGGTCGGGGTTTCGCGTAAATCCATGCTGGGGCAGATTCTCGGGCAACGCCCCGCCGCGGGGCGACAAACAGCCAGCGTGGCGGCGGCGCTATGGGCTGCCGTCCACGGCGCTGCGATGGTTCGGGTCCACGATGTGGGGCCGACGGTCGATGCGCTGCGGGTCTGGCAGGCGCTTGCTGCTGTCCGGGCGCGGGCTGAACCTTAAATCAAGAACGATGAGGGATAACACGATGGGGCGACGTCGGTATTTCGGGACGGATGGCATCCGCGGCCGGGTGGGAGAGACTCCCATGGTCCCCGAATTCATTCTTCGCCTTGGAATGGCTGCGGGCCGGGTGCTCGATCGAGAAGGTCGGGGCTGTGTATTGATTGGCAAGGACACGCGCATTTCGGGTTATATGTTTGAATCCGCCTTGGAAGCTGGATTTTCAGCGGCCGGGGTGGGGGTGCGGCTACTGGGACCCATGCCAACCCCTGCCGTTGCGTATCTCACCAAAACCTTCCGAGCCCATGCCGGCGTGGTCATCAGCGCATCCCATAACCCCTTTCACGACAACGGCATCAAGTTTTTTTCCCCCACCGGGGATAAGTTGTCGGATGAGATCGAATGCTTGATTGAGGAGGCTTTGGAAGGCCCTTTGCCCATGGTCGATTCGGCGCGCCTGGGGAAGGTATCTCGCATTACCGATGCGACCGGCCGTTACATTGAATTCTGCAAGTCCACGCTGAGCGCCGGGATCAGCCTCAAGGGCATGCGGATTGCCGTGGATTGTGCCCATGGCGCGACTTACCACATAGCGCCCGATGTCCTGTCCGAACTGGGCGCGACGGTGATCCCGATGGGGATCAGTCCCAACGGCCTGAATATAAATGACGGCTGTGGCAGCCTGCATCCCGAATCGCTGCAGCGCCTGGTGCGCGAGGTGGGGGCCGATGTTGGAATGGCGCTCGACGGGGATGGTGATCGGGTACTTCTGGTGGATGCCAGTGGAGAGCTGATTGATGGCGATCAGATCCTGTACGTCCTCGCGCTCGAGTTTCTGCGCACGGGTCGTTTGCAGGGGGCTGTCGTCGGAACCGAGATGAGCAATCTGGGTCTGGAGCACGCGTTGACGGCCCAGGGGATCGGGTTTGAGCGGGCGCCCGTGGGGGATCGCCACGTCATGGATCTGCTGCGAAGGGGGAGCGGGGTTCTCGGCGGCGAGCCATCTGGCCATATCATCTGTCTGGATCGAACCACCACCGGGGATGGGATCGTCGCGGCTCTGCAGGTTCTGGGGGTCATGGCTGCAACCGGTCGCCCTCTGCAGGATCTGGTCGCAGCCATGCCCCGCTATCCGCAGGAATTGATCAATGTGCCGGTATCGGATGCACGGGCGGTGGCACGTCATCCCAAGTTGCAACGCGCCATCCAGGAGTCGCTGCAGGCATTGGGGCGCGAAGGTCGGGTCGTATTGCGCCCCTCGGGCACGGAACCCTTGCTGCGGGTCATGGTGGAGGGCGCCGATCCGGAGGCCGTCCGTGTGCACGTGCGGCGTCTGGCGGGTATCGCGGACGATTGCGTCATGCCATGATCGCGTTGCGGCGTTGCCGTTCTCTGGGCTGACAAACTGAATTGCTGTGGGGGTGCGTCATGCGTGGGAAGATGGTTGCAGGAAACTGGAAAATGTACGGGCGCCGAGCCAGCGCCCAGGCACTGGCCCGCGATGTTTTCGATGGGCTGCCCCCCGATTTTGCGGTGACTGTGGCGATTTGTCCGCCGGTGATTTACCTGGAAGCCGTTCGGGAAGCGCTGGCCGATCAGGACCGGGTCCTGCTTGCGGCGCAGGATGTGTGTGCCCAGACCGAAGATGGTGCCCGCACCGGAGAAATCAGCGGCGCCATGCTGCGCGAAATGGGGGCGCGTTATGTCCTGGTGGGTCATTCCGAGCGGCGTCAATTATTGGGAGAGACCAACGAAGGCGTGGGAGCAAAGATGCTTGCTGCCCTTGATGCGGGATTGACTCCGATCCTGTGTGTCGGGGAAACCCTGGCCGAACGGGACGGCCTGCGCACCGAAGCCGTCGTGGCGGCTCAGCTTCAGGCGGCAATTCATGGGGCAGGTGTGTCCGCGCTGGCACACAGCGTGGTGGCCTACGAGCCGGTCTGGGCAATCGGTACCGGGCGCAATGCCACGCCCGATCAGGCTCAGGCCGTTCACGCCTTTATTCGCAATTGGGCCACCGATCAGGCGGGCAAGGCGGTTGCGGATGGCCTGTGCATCCTTTACGGCGGTAGCGTCAAGCCGGATAATGCCGCCGCCCTGTTCGCCATGCCCGATGTGGATGGCGGTCTGGTTGGCGGCGCCTCCCTCAAGGCAGCCGATTTTCTTGCGATCTGCCGGGCAGCCGGCTGATTTTCCTGTCCAGGAATTGAATTGACATGCAGACGGCCGTTTTGATTGTTCATATTCTTTTGGCAATTGCGCTTATCGTGCTGGCCCTGTTGCAGCACGGCAAGGGGGCTGATGCGGGCGCCGCATTTGGATCCGGCGCCTCCAATACCATGTTCGGCGCGCGGGGATCGGCCAACTTCCTGAGCCGCTCCACGGCGGCTGTGGCGACACTCTTTTTTGTCACCAGCCTGACCTTGGGGTATTTCTTTGCTCGCCCCGAAAAGGCGCAGAGCGTGATGGATCGGGTGGGAGCTCCTGCTGCTGTTGCCCCCGAGGTCACGGATCTGCCGCCCAGCGCTACGCCTTCATCTCCAGAAGGCGCGGACAGCAAGGAACAAGAATCCGATCTTCCTGCGCCTCCCAAGGCTGGGAAATAGGGCGGTCCACGTATACAATGGGCGCCCACTGGGCAGCCGGTGAAACAGCGGGTCTTTTCCCGATTGCCCAAAACACAGGCCGATGTGGTGGAATTGGTAGACACGCCATCTTGAGGGGGTGGTGACGCAAGTCGTGTCGGTTCGAGTCCGACCATCGGCACCAAAAATCCAGGACTCATCCGAGCGGCATGTCCGAATCCGGATTCGCTGAACCGAAAGGGAGCGGGAATCACCGTGCTGGAAAACTACTTTCCCATTCTCATTTTCTTTGCGCTGGCCACCGTGATCGGGATCGTTCCCCTGGCGGCGGGATTCGTTCTTGGGCCGCGCCGCCCGGACGCCGAGAAACTCTCCCCCTATGAGTGCGGGTTCGAGGCCTTCGAGGATGCCCGCATCAAATTCGATGTGCGTTATTACCTGGTTGCCATCCTGTTCATTGTGTTTGATCTGGAAGTGGCCTTCCTGTTTCCCTGGGCAATCGCCTTGCGAGAAATTGGCCTGTTTGGTTTGCTCGCCATGGCGGTCTTTCTGGGCATCCTGGTGGTGGGTTTCATCTACGAGTGGAAAAAGGGGGCGCTGGAATGGGAATAGAAGGCGTTCTCGAAAAGGGCTTTGTCACCACGACGGCGGACAAGCTCATCAATTGGGCACGCACCGGTTCGTTGTGGCCCATGACCTTTGGTCTGGCCTGCTGCGCGGTCGAAATGATGCATGTGGGTGCCGCGCGCTATGACCTGGATCGTTTCGGCATCATGTTTCGGCCGAGTCCGCGTCAGTCGGATGTCATGATCGTGGCCGGCACCCTGTGCAACAAGATGGCTCCGGCGCTGCGCAAGGTCTATGACCAGATGGCCGAGCCGCGTTGGGTGATTTCCATGGGGTCCTGTGCCAATGGGGGTGGGTACTACCACTATTCCTATTCGGTGGTGCGCGGTTGTGACCGCGTGGTTCCTGTGGATATCTATGTGCCGGGATGCCCGCCGACGGCGGAAGCGCTCCTGTATGGCATCTTGCAGTTGCAGAACAAGATCCGCCGCACCAATACCATCGCGCGCTAGGAGGGTCGATGTCTCAGTCGATGGTCGATCTGGCCGCCGAATTGCGCCAGCGCTATCCGGATTATCCCGTCCGGCACGACAGTCGCACGGATGAGGTGACTCTGGAGGTTCCGGCCGACCGGATCCGGGCAGTTGCCGAGACGCTCAAAACCGACTCTGGGCTGGGCTTTGCCCAACTGACTGACGTTTGCGGTGTCGACTACCTGGCGCATGGCGATGCGGAGTGGGTGACTCGCGAGGCGACGGCTCGAGGTTACAGTCGCGGCGTGAAGCCCTATGACGGCCGCAACGATCCCGACCAAGGATCTCCGCGCCGCTTTGCCACGGTCTACCATCTGTTGTCCCTGAGTCGCAATCAGCGCTTGCGTGTCCGGGTCTGGCTGGCTGATACGATGTTTCCGGTCATCGATTCAGTGCAGGATATCTGGCCAGCGGCCAACTGGTTCGAGCGCGAGGCGTTCGACCTCTACGGGATCCACTTCAGCGGCCATCCGGATCTGCGACGCATCTTGACCGATTATGGCTTCATCGGTCATCCGTTCCGCAAGGATTTCCCGATTTCGGGCAATGTGGAAGTGCGCTATGACCCCGAGAAGGGCCGGGTGGTCTATGAGCCAGTGCAGATCCAGCCGCGGGTGCTGGTGCCCAAGGTGATTCGGGCTGCCGATTCCTCCGTGGCCGCCGGAGAGGAGAAATCCACCGATGCCTGACATCCAGAACTACACGCTCAATTTCGGCCCGCAGCATCCCGCTGCCCACGGTGTGCTGCGCCTCGTGCTGGAGATGGATGGCGAGGTGATCCAGCGCGCCGATCCCCATGTGGGCCTGCTGCACCGGGCCACGGAAAAGCTCGCCGAGACCAAGCCCTTCAACCAGAGCATCGGTTACATGGACCGGCTCGATTATGTCTCCATGATGTGCAACGAGCATGGCTATGTGCTGGCCATCGAAAAGCTCTTGGGCGTCACGCCGCCCTTGCGGGCCCAGTATATCCGGGTGATGTTCGATGAGATCACCCGCATTCTCAATCACTTGCTGTGGCTGGGTTCGCACGGCCTGGACATTGGCGCCATGACGGTCTTTCTCTATTGCTTCCGCGAGCGTGAGGCGCTCATGGATGTCTATGAGGCCGTCTCCGGTGCGCGCATGCACGCAACTTACTACCGTCCGGGTGGTGTGGCCCGCGATCTGCCGGACCGGATGCCGCAATACCAGCCCAGCCCGGTGCGCGGCAAGTCGTCCCTGGATGCCCTCAACAAGGATCGCCAGGGCTCATTGCTCGATTTCATCGCAAGCTTCACCGAGCGCTTCCCGGGGTGTGTGGATGAGTACGAGACCCTGCTCACCAACAATCGCATCTGGAAGCAGCGCACGGTCGGAATCGGAACAGTCTCCCCGGAGCGCGCCATTGCACTCGGCTTCACTGGCCCCATGCTGCGCGGTTCGGGCGTGGCGTGGGACCTGCGCAAGAAACAACCCTATGAAGTGTATGACCGGATGGATTTCGACATCCCGGTCGGCGTCGAGGGCGATTGCTACGATCGATACCTGGTCCGGGTGGAGGAAATGCGCCAATCCAACCGCATCATCCGCCAGTGCGTGGATTGGCTGCGCCACAATCCCGGCCCGGTGATGTTGGAAAACCACAAGATCACGCCGCCACGCCGCGAAGAGATGAAGGAGGACATGGAGTCCTTGATCCATCACTTCAAGCTTTTCACCGAGGGCTATTGCGTTCCCGAGGGAGAGGTCTATGCCGCGGTCGAGGCGCCCAAGGGAGAGTTTGGCTGCTATCTCATTTCCGATGGCGCCAACAAGCCCTATCGGCTGAAAATCCGTGCCCCCGGCTTCCCCCATCTGGCCGCCATGGATGAAATGGTCAAGGGGCATATGCTGGCAGACGTGGTGGCGGTGATCAGCACCATGGATATCGTGTTCGGGGAGATTGACCGGTGACAGCGGAAGGTGTCCAGCGCCCGGCGGCGCGTTTGTCCGCCCATGTTCGCGAAGAAATCGATCACTGGCTCATCCAGTATCCGCCGGAGCGCAAGCGTTCGGCAGTGCTCTATGCCCTGCACGCGGTTCAGCATGAGAACAACGGCTATCTGACACCGGAGCTGATGGATGCCGTGGCGGATTATCTTGATCTGCCGGCCATGGCGGTCTACGAGGTGGCAAGCTTTTATTCCATGTTTGAGACCGGCCCGGTGGGGCGGCACAGCATTTCGGTCTGCACCAACATCAGCTGCATGCTGCGGGGCGGGGAGGAAATCCTGGCCCATCTGGAGCGCAAGCTGGGGATCAAATTGGGTGAAAGCACGTCCGATGGACGGATTTTTCTGAAGCCCGAGGAAGAATGTCTGGCGGCTTGTTGCGGCGCTCCGATGATGATGGTGGACCATGTCTACCATGAGCGCCTGACGCCCGATCAGGTCGATCGCATCATCGACACGCTGGAGTAAATCGATGGAACAAAATGCGGTCTGCTACGTAACGCGCCAGTTCGAGGAGCCCTGGACCTGGGAAACCTATCTCAAGGTCGGGGGCTATCAGGCCTGGCGGCGGATCCTTGACGAGCGTATTCCGCCCGAAACCGTGATCGAAGAGATCAAGGCGTCGGGTTTGCGCGGGCGCGGGGGCGCCGGCTTCCCGACGGGCCTCAAGTGGAGCTTCATGCCGCGCAATGTCACGGGCCAGAAGTATGTGGTCTGCAATTCGGATGAAAGCGAGCCGGGCACCTGCAAGGATCGCGATATCCTGCGCTATAACCCCCATGCGCTGGTCGAGGGCATGGCCATCGCGGGTTATGCCATGGGCGCCACGGTGGGCTACAACTACCTGCGCGGCGAGTTCATGGACGAGCCTTTCAAGCGCTTTCGCCAGGCGCTCAAGGAGGCCTATGAGCAGGGGCTGCTGGGGCGCAACATCCTGGGATCCGGCGTGGATTTCGATCTATACGCCCACCTGGGCGCCGGCGCCTATATCTGCGGCGAGGAGACGGCCCTGCTCGAATCACTGGAGGGCAAGAAAGGCATGCCGCGCTTCAAGCCCCCATTTCCCGCCACTTATGGGCTGTATGGCCGTCCCACCACCATCAACAACACCGAAACCTTTGCCTCCGTGCCGATCATCCTGCGCCGGGGGCCGACCTGGTTCTCGGGCCTGGGCGTGGAGAAGGCAGGGGGCACCAAAATCTTTTCCGTCTCCGGCCATGTCAATCGGCCGGGGAATTTCGAGGTGCCCCTGGGGACGCCCTTTGCGAGCTTGCTGGAAATGGCGGGCGGTGTGCGTGATGGCCGCAAGCTCAAGGCGGTGATCCCCGGTGGATCGTCCGTGCCTGTGGTCCATGGGGCGGTCATGATGGACGTGAACATGGATTACGACTCGGTGGTGAAGGCCGGGTCCATGCTGGGTTCGGGCGCCATCATCGTGATGGATGACACGACCTGCATGGTCAAGGTGCTGGAACGCATCTCGCGCTTCTATTTTTCGGAGTCCTGCGGTCAGTGCACGCCCTGCCGGGAAGGGACGGGATGGCTGCACCGGGTGGTGCGGCGCATCGAACACGGCCTGGGACGCCCTGAGGACTTGGCCTTGCTGGATCAGGTGGCTTCCCGCATGGAAGGGCGGACCATCTGCGCCCTTGGGGATGCGGCGGCAATGCCGGTCCGGAGCTTCGTCAAGCAGTTCCGCGATGAATTCCAGTATCACGTCGACCACAAGCGCTGCTTGGTCGGTGCGCCCGCGCCGACGTTGGCAGTGGCCTGATGGAATTTCCGGCGACAAACAGGGATTGGATAGACGCATTATGAGCACTGATGAGGTCACAATCGAAGTCGACGGCGTCCCTATCAAGGGGCGCAAGGGACAGATGCTGATCGAGCTGACCGATCAGGCGGGCGTCTATATCCCGCGGTTTTGCTACCACAAGAAGCTGTCCATTGCTGCCAACTGCCGCATGTGCCTGGTGGAGATGGAGCGCGCGCCCAAGCCGGTGCCGGCCTGCGCCACCCCGGTTGCCGATGGGATGAAGATCTTCACCCGCTCTCCCAAAGCCCTGGATGCCCAGCAGGGCACCATGGAATTCCTGTTGATCAACCACCCGCTTGACTGTCCCATCTGCGATCAGGGCGGGGAGTGCGAACTCCAGGATCTGGCGCTGGGTTTCGGGGGCGATGCCTCGCGCTACAGCGAACGCAAGCGCATTGTGGCCGATCCAAACCTGGGATCGCTGGTCTCCACCGACATGACCCGCTGTATCCACTGCACCCGTTGTGTGCGTTTCGGCGAAGAGATCGCCGGTGTGCAGGAGCTCGGCGCCACCGGGCGTGGCGAATTCATGGCGATCGGGACTTATGTCGAGCACGCGCTGACTTCCGAAGTGGCTGGCAACGTCATCGATCTGTGCCCGGTGGGAGCACTCACGGCCAAGCCGTCGCGCTATACCGCGCGGCCCTGGGAACTGATTGAACGACTCACTCTCTCGCCCCATGACGGCTGGGGCACGCACTTGGCCGCTCATGTGCGCGGCGGCCGTGTGATGCGCGTGGTGCCACGCGAGGCGGAGGCCTTCAATGAGACCTGGATCGCCGATCGTGACCGCTTCAGCTACACCGCCATTCACGCGCCGGATCGACTGCAAGCGCCCATGGTTCGGGAGAACGATCGCTGGCGTAGCACGGACTGGCCAACTGCTCTCGCCGCCGCAGCCGAGGGACTGCGCCACGTTTCTCCCGATGCACTGGGTATTCTTGCGTCCCCCTCAGCGACGGTCGAGGAGTATTTCCTGCTGCGCCGTCTGGCGGAGCATCTGGGTTGCCCCAACCTGGATCATCGCTTGGGCACAACCGATGTCGCAATCCAGGACGGGGCAGGCCTGTTCCCTGATCTCGGGATGTCGATTTCCGCCTGGGAACGGGTGGACGCGGCGCTGATCATCGGCAGCGACCTGCGCCGAGAGATTCCGCTGTTGCACCTGCGACTGCGCAAGGCAGGCCTGCGGGGCGCTCGGTTGAGTGTCATCAATCCGCTGGATGGAGATTTTCGCTTTCCGGTTCAGGTCGGCCGGATCGCCAAGGACCTGGCGGAAGAGCTGGCGGCGGTGGCCTTGGCGGTGTCCGAACTCAGCGGCAACGCGATCCCTGCGGCACTGGGCGCTGCCGTGCAGGGCGTTGAGCCGCAACAGGCCCATGTGCAAATCGCCGAGGATTTGATGCGCGGCGCACAATCCGGCTTGCTCGTGGGTCAGCTGGCCCTGGATCAGGCGGGCGCCGGGACCCTGTTGGCGCTGGCTGCCTTCGTGGCCGAGGCGACCGGCTCGGCGCTGGGTACACTTCCGGTCGGGGGCAACACCGCAGGCGCCTGGTTGTGTGGTATCGTCCCGCACCGCGGCATGGGCGGGACCCCCCTGATGGCTCCCGGGCGCTCGGCGAGCGAGATGCTGAGTGGCCGATTGCAGGGGTTCCTGCTGCTGGGCGCCGAGCCGGAACGGGAAGCCGCCAATCCCGCCGCCGCCGTTGCAGCACTCTCCGGCGCAACCTTTGGGGTGGCGCTGACTCCCTACCTGACGGAGACGCTCAAGGCCACGGCTCATGTGTTGCTGCCCATCGGGACCTTCAGCGAAACAGCCGGCAGCCTGATCAGTCGGGATGGCCAGTGGCTGTCCTTTGAAGGCTGCGCCGAGCCGATCGGCGAAGCTCGGCCGGGCTGGAAGGTATTGCGAGTCCTGGGTAACAGCCTGGGCGTCGCCGGGTTCGATTATGCCGATTGCAGCGAGGTGACCGAGGCCGCGCGTCTGGCCATCGGTCCGGTGCAGGCCACTCCCGGGCAGTGGCATCGGCAGGGAAGCTGGGAACGGCCGATGCTGCCTGCGCTGCAACGTCTTGGCCCACTGGCTTTGTATGGGACGGATGCCTTGGTGCGTCGGGCGCCATCCTTGCAGGACTCCCCGGAAGGCAGCCGGGCGCGGCAGTTGCGCATTCATCCGACGGATGCCGCGCGTGCGGGCCTCAAAACTGGCGAGCCCGTCCAGGTGAGCCAGGCGGGAGCCCGCGTGGTGGCGTCCTGGACAGCGGACGCAACGCTGGCGCCGGGATGCGTCTGGTTCCCGGCGGGACTGCTGGATCTGCCCGTGGGTGGGGCCCGGTTCGGCGCCCTGGAAATCATGCCGGCCGCGGCCAACTGAATCGTTTAAGACAAGCGAGTTCATCATGCTGGAACAGGCTGTTGCGATCTGGTCGCAGATCCCTGAAGCGTTGCGGACGAGTGTGTGGATCGTCCTCAAAATCATGGCGATTATTCTGCCGCTGCTGGGGGTTGTGGCGTATCTCACCTATGCCGAGCGCAAGGTGATCGGCTACATGCAGTCGCGCATCGGGCCAAGCCGTGTGGGCTACGCCGGCCTGTTGCAGCCGATTGCCGATGCCGCCAAGCTCGCCTTCAAGGAAATCATCATTCCGGCCAGGGCGAACAAGGCATTGTTCGTGCTGGCTCCCGTCCTGTCTTTCCTGCCGGCTTTGGTGGCCTGGGCGGTGGTGCCATTTGCCGATGGCATGTTGCTGGCTGATGTCGATGCTGGATTGCTGTTTGTCCTGGCGCTGACGTCTTTCGGCGTCTACGGCATTATCCTGGCCGGCTGGGCAAGCAACTCCAAGTATGCCTTTCTCGGTGCCATGCGAGCGGCCGCCCAGATGGTGTCCTACGAACTGGCCATGGGATTTGCCTTGATTGGCGTGCTGATGGCGGCCAACAGCCTGAAACTGAACGATATTGTTCTGGCGCAGCAGGGCGGTTTCTGGCACTGGTATTTCATCCCGCTGTTCCCGCTGTTCATGGTGTACTGGATCTCCGGGGTGGCCGAAACCAATCGTCTGCCGTTCGATGTGGTGGAAGGGGAATCGGAAATCGTGGCGGGTTTTCATGTGGAATATGGCGGCATGGGATTTGCGCTGTTCTTCCTGGCGGAATACGCCAACATGACCCTGATTTCCACGCTCATCGCGACGCTGTTTCTGGGGGGCTGGCTTTCACCTTTCGAACATGTCCCGGTGTTGGAACAGATTCCGCTGCTGGGCCAGAACGGTTTTCATTGGCTGGCCCTGAAGACCGCCTTTTTCCTGTTTTGTTTTCTCTGGTTCCGGGCGACCTTCCCGCGCTACCGCTATGACCAGATCATGCGGCTGGGCTGGAAAGTATTCATTCCGGTAACCATTGTGTGGTTGGCTGTGGTGGGCGTGTTCGTCCACACCGGTTTTGGGCCATGGTTCTGAGGCTGGCAGGGGGAAAGACATGGCCGCAATGACGCGACAGATGGGTGATTTCTTCCGGACGTTCCTGCTCTGGGAATTGCTGGTGGGTTTGTCCGTGACGGCTCGCGAGCTGTTCACTCCCAAGATCACGGTGCTCTATCCGGAAGAAAAGACGCCGCAGAGTCCGCGTTTTCGGGGTTTGCATGCGCTGCGCCGCTACGCCAACGGGGAGGAACGCTGCATTGCCTGCAAACTCTGCGAGGCCGTTTGCCCGGCGCTGGCCATCACCATTGAATCGGAAATGCGTGCCGACGGCACGCGGCGCACCACGCGTTATGACATTGATTTGTTCAAATGCATTTATTGCGGTTTTTGCGAGGAAGCCTGTCCGGTGGACTCCATCGTCGAAACCCGCGTCTATGAATATCACTTCGAGCAGCGCGGCGAAAACATCATGACCAAGGACAAACTGCTCGCCATCGGTGACAAATACGAGGAATCGATTGCCCGTGACCGGGCGATGGACGCCCCATATCGCTGATCCAAGAACTAACCAGCAAGGACCAGGCGGAGCCGAATCCGATGTTTCAACTTGTGTTGTTTTATGCGTTTTCAGCCGTTCTGATCGGCGCCGCGCTGGCCGTGATTACAGCCCGCAATCCCGTGCATTCGGTGCTGTTTCTGGTCCTGGCATTTTTTACCAGTGCCGCCCTGTGGCTGCTGATCGAGGCGGAATTCCTCGCCATCGTGCTGGTGCTGGTCTATGTGGGCGCTGTGATGGTGTTGTTCCTGTTCGTGGTGATGATGATTGATGTGGATCTGGCCGCCTTGCGGGAGGGATTCAATCGCTCCCTGCCTATAGGTATGGGGGTCGTGCTGCTGATCGTGCTTGAGCTTTCCGTGGTCTTGGGCGGGAGCGGCTTTGCCGGGAAAGGGGGTCCCGTTCCCTTGCCGGAAGGTGGGAGCAATATCCGCGCGTTGGGCGAGGTGATGTACACCCAGTATGTCTATCCCTTCGAGATCGCTTCCGTCATCCTGCTGCTGGCCATTGTGGCGGCCATTGCCTTGACCCTGCGGCGGCGGCCCGGTCGCCTGGTGCAGAATCCGGGGTTACAGGCCAAGGTGCGACCGGAAGATCGACTGCGGATTCTTAAAATGCCGAGCGAGACCCGGGATTAAGGTAAGCGCCATGAGACGCGATTCAGAGGGGATGAAATGATTACCTTGTCGCATTACCTGATGCTCAGTGGCGTGCTGTTCGTGCTCAGCGTGGCGGGCATTTTCATCAACCGCAAGAATGTCATTCTGCTGTTGATGTGCATCGAATTGATGTTGTTGGCTGTGAACATGAATTTCGTTGCCTTTTCCCGTTTCAGCGGGGATCTGGCAGGACAGGTGTTTGTCTTCTTTATCCTCACCGTCGCCGCCGCAGAGGCCGCCATTGGTCTCGCGATCCTGGTGATTCTGTTCCGCGGCAAAGGCAGCATCAACGTCGAGGATCTCGACGTCATGAAGGGTTGATCGAGCATGCAGGGCATTTATCTGACGATTGTGCTGGCCCCGCTGGTGGCTGCGGTCATCGTGGGCTTGTTTGGCCGACAGGTCGGCCGGACAGGCGCGCACACCCTGACCATCGCCGGAGTGGGTGGTGCCTTCTTGCTGTCGCTGTGGGTGCTCAAGGTTCATGCGCTGGATGGCGCGGCGCCTTTCAATGCAACGCTGTACACCTGGGGCGTGGTGGACGGGCTGCGCCTGGAAGTGGGTTTCCTGGTGGACAACCTGACGGCGCTGATGATGTGCGTCGTCACCTTCGTGTCGCTGATGGTGCATATCTACACCATCGGCTACATGCACGAGGATGACGGCTACCAGCGCTTCTTCAGCTATATCTCGCTCTTCACCTTCGCCATGCTCATGCTGGTGATGGCCAATAATTTCCTGCAATTGTTCTTCGGCTGGGAAGCCGTGGGTTTGGTGTCCTATCTGTTGATTGGATTCTGGTATACCCGTCCGAGCGCCGTGTTTGCCAACATGAAGGCCTTCCTGGTCAACCGGGTGGGTGACTTTGGTTTTCTTCTGGGGATCGCTGCCGTTTTGCAGTACACGGGCAGCCTCGATTACCGCGAGGTCTTCGCTGCAGCGCCCACTTTGCAGGGCCAGACCCTGAGCGTGCTGCCGGGGGTATCCTGGGCTGTATTGACCGTTATCTGCCTGCTGCTCTTCGTGGGCGCCATGGGGAAATCGGCCCAGATGCCGCTGCATGTCTGGCTGCCGGATTCCATGGAGGGTCCGACGCCGATTTCCGCACTGATCCATGCGGCCACCATGGTTACAGCGGGCATTTTCATGGTGGCGCGCATGTCGCCGCTGTATGAACTGTCGGAAACTGCGCTGAATACCATTTTGCTTATCGGTTCCGCCACGGCGTTTTTCATGGGGCTGCTGGGCATCGTGCAGACCGACATCAAGCGGGTGGTGGCCTACTCCACCTTGTCCCAGCTCGGTTACATGACGGTTGCCTTGGGTGTGTCGGCGTATTCCGCAGCCGTGTTCCATCTCATGACACATGCCTTTTTCAAGGCCTTGCTGTTCCTCGCCGCCGGCTCGGTCATCATTGCCATGCACCACGAGCAGGACATGCGTCGCATGGGTGGACTGTGGCGCTATCTACCGATCACCTACATCACCTGCCTGATCGGCGCCTTGGCACTGATTGGTTTCCCGGGCTTCTCCGGGTTCTTCTCCAAGGATGCCCTGATCGAGGCCGTGGCTGAATCCCATCTGCCGGGAGCGGGCATTGCGCATGCCGCCGTGCTGTCGGGCGTGTTCATTACCGCTTTTTATACTTTCCGGCTGATCTTTCTGGTGTTTCATGGCCCTGAGCGATTTCGGGAGGCGGCTGGCGACAGCCACGCTGCTCATGACGCCCATGACCATCATGGCGTTCACGAACCCCATGAGTCCCCTTGGGTGGTGACATTGCCCCTCATTCTGCTGGCCATCCCTTCGATCATTATCGGGGCTTTCACGATAGAGCCCATGCTGTTCGGAGACTTTTTCCGGGGTGTGATCCAGGTCTCCCATGCGCATGATGTACTGGGCGAAATGGCTGAGCATTTTCATGGTTCATGGGCTTTCCTGCTGCATGGTTTCCAGGGGCCGGCTGTTTATCTCGCCTTCGCGGGGGTTGCCAGCGCCGCTTATGTCTATCTCATCAATCCGGCGGTGGCGGACTTTTTCGCACGCCGTTTTGCCCTGGGGCGGGTCGTCAACTGGATCCTGCAGCACAAGTACGGCTTCGACGCGCTGTATATCCAGGGTTTCGCCGCATTCGGGCGCGGCCTGGGGCGGTACTTCTGGCAGCGCGGTGATGTGGACCTGATCGATGGCCGACTGGTCAACGG
>Ga0073926_10000043_pt1 | contig 25659 bp, 20 predicted proteins | sample GWRWmT4_4Nov14_FD_70189 | JGI IMG/M metagenome (GOLD analysis project Ga0073926, IMG submission 70189) | Sand microcosm microbial communities from a hyporheic zone in Columbia River, Washington, USA - GW-RW T4_4-Nov-14 | ecosystem: Engineered > Artificial ecosystem > Sand microcosm >...
AGAAAGAGCCGTCGGCAAATAATTCCAGCCAGCGATAACCCGGTGGCAGTTGATCGGCGGTAAAGTCTTTTTGTTCCGGTTTAAATTGCACACACGTCGAAGGCGCGGACAGCAAACGCAGCGAATCAAAATCGGCATGATAACGATCCATTACCTGATGCACATGCCCCCAAAGAAGGGCTTTAACCTGTTTGTAAGGCTGCATCAGGGCAAAAAATTGTTCAGCGTTGCTGACCATCTGCTCATCTAACCACGCTGAACCCATTTTTACCGGTTGGTGGTGCAAGGCCACGATGACATGTTTATCGTGATGCGTTTCCAGTGCGGTGAGCAAGAACGCAAGCTCACTGTCGGCGAGATGTCCACCCACCTGGTCTTTTACGCTGCTGTTAAGCAGGATAATGCGCCAGTGTATTCCAGCCGAAATAACACAAGGGCTCAGGCGTTCATTACCCACTAATACCTGCAGAATGCCGGCTTCGTTATCATGATTACCTTGCAGCCAGTAACTGGGGCGTTGCAGTGTGCTGATCAACGATTCGAAACGATGATAGGAATCCTCGGAGCCATCTTGGGAAATATCACCGGTCGCCAGTACGATATCGAGATCGGGCTGTTCGGTTTTAATCAGATCCAACACCCTTTGCAAGCTGCTGTCAGTATTCAAACCCAGTAATTTGCCGTCGCGACGGGCAAATAGGTGAGAGTCACTCACCTGAACCACCTTGATGCCGTTGTTTTTTTCAGTTTTTTTAGTACGCTGACTCACAGCGGCTCCTTGTATAAACAGGTTTTAGATTCAGACGTGTGACCTGATCTGTGTTTGAATCTGGTCGGTTTTTACCTGAAAGGTAGTTCGTTTTGTTTTAAGTTAAACGTAACTCTTTCACATTTAACTAATTTCTAGCCAACAACAGTCAAAAAAGCAATGATTGTCTATGAAGGCGATAAATTTATAAGAATATTACACGCGCCAAGAAGCCATGGCTTATGATCCCGACACCACCGGTTCTGCGACTTGACCAAACAACAAACAATGGCTGAGCCAGTCGCCCAGAAAACGGTTCAACTGGGCTTTTTCGTCGCGCTGGTGCATGGCCGGGTTGGGGTAGTCATAACACGCGGCAAAATCGCGTTGTTGTTGGCAGCTCAGCACTTCTGCCATGCTGGCGTCATGGTACAGCCGGATCACCATGTTGGGGCCGGACGACCAGGACGAGTTTTCTCCTGGGGTGTGTTGAATTGCCGCATCATGCGCGGCGGACAGGGTGGTGGTGTATCTGGATCGTTCGGTGATGTGTAGTTCGATACGCGAAACCTGCTCACCCCAGGACACCATAAAAATACGCTGATCGTTGCTGTGCAGTTCGGGTAACAATTTTAGCAGGCGATGATAATTCCATTCACACTGGGATAAATGGCAGCGCAAATCAGGCACATAACGCCGTTTATTGTTTGGCATTTGATGGGGCGCGTAATACACAGGTTTTGTTGTCACCGAAATACCCGCTGCCAGTTAAGTTCCAGCCACTGCAGCGCGATCAGACTGGCTGCGTTTTGAATACGCCCTTCGCGAACAGCCTCAAAAGCCTGGGCCATCGGCATAACATGCACCCGGATATCTTCACCTTCATCGGCCAAACCATGAAGACCACCGGCAGTGCTGGCATCCACCCGGCCACAATACAGGCTGATTTTCTCCGAGCTGCCACCGGGACTTACCATGTAGTCACAAATCTTGATCAAATCACCTTGTAGTTGCAGACCGGCTTCTTCCACGGCTTCGCGCTGGATCAACTGTTCCAGCGACTCATCGAGCTCTTCGATACCAGCCACTAATTCCAGCACCCAGGGAAAATCGCCCAGCACATAGGCACCGATGCGAAACTGCTCCACCAGTACCACAGCGCTCAGGTCTGGATCATAGGCCAGCAGGCCCGCTGCACGGCCTCGTTTCATGACCTCCCGTTCGATAACCTGACTCATACCACCGGCAAACAGTGGGTGACGCAAACGGTAGGACGATACGCTGAGAAAACCTTGGTGCTTAGTAGTTTCGCTCAGTAATTCGACCTGATCTATGCTGAATTCCGGGGTTTTATTCATAGTTGGGTCTCAGGCTTTTTGGTACAGCTGTGCGCCTTGGGCTTTAAATTCTTCTGCTTTTTCCACCAGACCGTTTTCAACGGCGACACCCATTTTTTCTATGTTCATTTGCGCAGCATAATCACGCACTTCCTGCGTGATTTTCATGGAACAGAATTTTGGTCCACACATGGAGCAGAAGTGCGCCACCTTGTGGGCATCCTTGGGCAGTGTTGCATCATGGTAGGCACGCGCGGTTTCGGGGTCGAGTGAAAGATTAAACTGATCTTCCCAGCGAAATTCGAAACGCGCCTTGGATAAGGCATTATCACGCACCTGGGCAGTGGCATGGCCTTTGGCCAGATCGGCTGCATGAGCAGCGATCTTGTAAGCGATTAGTCCCTGTTTTACATCGTGTTTGTCAGGCAAGCCCAGGTGTTCCTTGGGGGTGACATAACAGAGCATGGCGGTGCCGTACCAAGCAATCTGTGCGGCACCAATGCCAGAGGAAAAATGATCGTAACCGGGTGAAATATCAGTCACCAGTGGTCCAAGCGTATAAAACGGCGCCTCGCCACACAGCGCAAGCTGTTTGTCCATATTTTCCTTGATCAAATGCATGGGGACATGCCCCGGCCCTTCGATCATGGTTTGCACATCGTGCCGCCAGGCAATTTGAGTCAATTCGCCGAGGGTTTCCAGCTCACCAAACTGTGCGTCGTCATTGGCATCGGCAATACAGCCGGGACGCAAGCCATCGCCCAGCGAGAAGGTCACGTCATAGGCCTTCATAATCTGGCAAATATCTTCAAAGTGGGTGTAAAGAAAGTTTTCCTTATGATGGGCCAGACACCACTTGGCCATAATCGAACCACCCCGCGATACGATGCCCGTTAAACGTTGGGCTGTCAGCGGCACATAACGCAGCAAAACCCCGGCATGGATGGTGAAATAATCCACGCCTTGCTCGGCTTGTTCGATCAGGGTGTCGCGGAAAATATCCCACGTGAGCTCTTCGGCAATACCATCCACTTTTTCCAGGGCCTGGTAAATAGGCACGGTGCCAATGGGCACGGGGGAGTTACGAATAATCCATTCCCGGGTTTCATGAATATTCTTGCCGGTGGACAGATCCATTACATTGTCCGCGCCCCAGCGAATGGCCCAGGTCATTTTTTCTACTTCTTCTTCAATCGAGGAGCTCAGCGCCGAATTACCGATATTGGCATTCACCTTGACCAGAAAATTGCGCCCGATAATTTGCGGTTCCAGCTCAGGATGATTGATGTTGGCGGGGATGACCGCCCGGCCGCGGGCCACCTCAGAACGGACAAATTCAGCCGTGACTTCTTCAGGCAGAGAGGCGCCAAAACTTTCGCCGCGTGAACGCTGACGCAGCAAACCGGCTTCTTTGGCTTCCTGGTAACGCATGTTTTCGCGAATGGCAATAAACTCCATTTCTTCGGTAATGATACCCCGACGCGCGTAATGCATCTGCGATACATTGTTGCCGGTTTTTGCGCGACGCGGTGGGCGAAGTCCGGTAAAGCGCAAGGACGCTAGTTGCATATCATTCAGACGCTTTCGGCCGTATTCCGAGCTCAGGCTTGTTAACTGTTCGCAGTCGCCACGGCCGCTAATCCAGGCGCCACGTAAATCGGGTAGGCCTTTGTGAATATCAATGCTGATGATCGGGTCCGTGTAGGGGCCGGAGGTGTCGTATACGGTCACCGGTGGATTGGGTTCGCTTCCCTGGGCCGTCAGTGTTTCTTGCTGATAAATTTCGCGCATGGGCACGTTAATGCCACGTGGGCCCTGAACATAAATTTTGCGGGAATTAGGAAAAGGTTGTGCCGAATCCTGATTGACTTTGGCACCCTGACTTAAAAAACTCGGTGGCTTAACGCTCATTTTTACTCTCTTGATCGTGAACTGCAAACGAAAGAAACGAGTTTACTATATGTGAGCCACTGGTGAGCTGCAAGGTAAGGCGGAAATGAATAAAACCCCAAAATAGATGGTGCTATAAGTCAGCGCGGTCGGTAAAAAAAGGGTTGCGTGAACTGCGTGTTATTGCTTGTCGGATTTTTTTTACACTTAAAAGATCTTATCAATAAAAATTGATCCGCCGTGTTTCGGGGTGATGGCAGGTGTATTTGATGGATATTTAGGTAACAAAGCGTTTTAGGGTGTTGGTTTTTAGCAAAAATGCCCCCTGCGGCCCATATAAAGAACAAAACAGTGCAAATTCAATCGCACAGGAGGGACTTTATAGTGTCGGGTTTTTATACATGCTAAAAAATAAAGTACATTACTTTGTTTTAAATCAATAAGATATTTGCATGGTCTGTATATTGCTTATAAAATACGCAAGCAGGACGGTGTCTTGTTGTATAACGAATCTATGTTTTATCGGAGATAAAAAATGAAATTAAACACGCAAATAAAACTGCTTTGTAGCAGTGTATTGCTGGCAAGCGCCGTGTCTGCTTATGCGGTACCTACGCTGCAACTGGATATTGAAAGCGCTAACACAAGCTACGATACAACTACTGAAACTATAGTCACCAATGACGCCACCTTTCAAATGGAAGCGTATGCGTGGGGTGATACCGCTCCTAACCTTATCGATACAGGCGTATGGTACTACTTGTCTGTAGCGCTAACGCCAAAAGGCAGCAATGTAGGTCCAGCAGCGTTTGGTGATGTAGTGACTCTTAACGGTGATACGCTCACAAGCCTTGGCCTAAGCATGGAATATGGCAAACCACCTATTGAAACTGTTGATGGTGAGCTTGCTGCTCATGGTATTTATGACACCACCTATTACGAAATTGCGTTCCAGTTTGACCCGACTGTGAAAGTGGCTACCTACAACACGCAAGATGGCAGTGCAGCAAATGCTGGTACCAAGATGTATGCCAAGTATTTTGATTTTGATACCAGCGCATTAGCTGATAACTACGGTGTACATTTTGATCTTTATACCTACGGTGACACGATCAAAGGCAAAAAATCTAGCACGGGAATCACTGAGTTCGCACCTTTCTCACATGATGCAGAATATCTGGCCGGTGGTGATCCAATGTGTGATCCTACAAAAGAAGACTGTATCCCTGTATGCGTAGGACCAAACTGTGTACCTACTGTGTCGGAGCCTTCCACCTTGTTGTTGATGGGCGCTGGTTTGGCTGCGTTGGGTCTGCGTAAGCGTTTCAAGAAGTAATGTTGACCTAGTACCTGGTTTTAGCCAGATGTACTGCAAAATGCCCGGCTTTGTTCCGGGCATTTTTTTGGACGATTGATTTGTAGTTTGGACTCAGGATTAAGGGTTAACGTGTAGTTTTGTTGTGCAAGCCCAGGTTTTTCCAGAGACTCAAGGTGGGTTCGCTTTGATTCATGGTGTAAAAGTGCAAGCCGGGCGCGCCGCCTTCAAGCAGGGTTTCACACAGGTCACTCACTACGTCCAGACCAAAGGCGCGGATGTTTTCGAGATCATCGCCGTAGGAATGTAATTGTTTGCTTATCCAGCGGGGAATTTCCGCGCCACATAAAGAAGAAAAACGCTTCAGGTTTTCAAAATGGGTGATGGGCATAATGCCCGGGTAAATGGGTATGTTGAGGCCCAGCTTGCGTACCCTGTCCACATAGTAAAAATAGGCATCCGCATTGTAAAAATACTGCGTAATGGCGCTGTTGGCACCGGCATCAACTTTTTTCTGAAAATAATACAGATCTTTATCAACGGTGGCTGAGTCCGGATGAATTTCAGGATAACAGGCCACTTCGATATGAAAATGATCGCCTGCGTGTTGACGGATCAGGCTTACCAGTTCGCTGGCATACACCAGATGCGCCTGAGGACCCATGCCAGAAGGTAAATCGCCCCGTAAGGCCACAATACGATCAATACCCAGACCTTGATACTGATCGAGTAAGTCGCAAATGGCTTGTTTGTCGTCTCCACCGAAAGAGAGATGAGGCGCGACGGCATGGCCGGCCTGCTTAATGTCCTGTACCGTTTGGTAGGTGCGATCGCGTGTCGAACCTCCCGCACCGTAGGTCACAGAAAAAAAAGCCGGTTGGCAGCTGGCAAGCTGTTCTCTCACCGTGTGTAGTTTTTCAATGCCTGCTTCCGATTTGGGTGGAAAAAACTCAAAGCTGAAACGACCGCTGAAAATGGGTTCTGTTGTCATAGAGCACTACGCTGATAACAAAGTTTGAAAAACACGCATCAGGCTGCTTTAAGGCTAAAACAGCCTGATGCGTGGGGTGGATTAGTATTTGTAGCTATCGTCTTTGAAAGGGCCTTCAATGGCTTTGCCAATATATTCGGCTTGCCGGGACGTCATGCGCGTCACAACACCACCAAAACCTTTGACCATGTGTGCCGCAACTTCTTCATCCAATGCTTTGGGTAACACTTCGACGCTGATATTCTTGGGTTTGTCAGCAGAGGGCAGATTGGCGAATTTTGCGCCAAATAAATGAATTTGCGCCAGCACCTGGTTGGCAAATGAACCATCCATGATGCGTGAGGGGTGACCGGTTGCGTTACCCAGATTCACCAAACGTCCTTCTGACAGCAAGATCAGGAAATTATCATTGGTATCTGTTTGACTAAGTGGTGTGCTTGAGCGGTGGATTTTATGCACTTGGGGTTTGACTTCCTCCCAAGTCCATTGAGCACGCATATAAGGGGTGTCGATTTCGTTATCAAAGTGACCGATATTGCACACCACCGCACCGGATTTCAGGCATTGCAGCATATTTTTATCGCACACATCAATATTACCTGTGGCTGTAACAATGAGGTCGATCTGGCTTAACAAGTGGGTGTCGATATCGTCGAGTTTGCCGGTGTTGATGCCGTTTTTGTAGGGCGAAACCACTTCGTAGCCGTCCATGCAGGCTTGCATGGCGCAAATGGGGTCGATTTCTACAATTTTAACAATCATGCGTTCTTGCGACAGGCTTTGCGCGGACCCTTTGCCAACATCGCCATAACCTATTACCAGTGCCTTTTTGCCCGATAGCAGCATGTCGGTGCCGCGTTTGATGCCATCGCTCAAGCTATGACGGCAACCATATTTGTTGTCATTTTTGGATTTGGTAATGGAGTCGTTAACATTAATTGCAGGCACTTTCAGCGTGCCCGCTTTCATCATTTCAACTAAACGATGCACGCCGGTGGTGGTTTCTTCGGTAATGCCATGGATTTTGTCGAGCATGGAGGGGTATTTATTGTGCACCATGGCGGTTAAATCACCGCCGTCGTCCAGCAGCATGTTGCAGTCCCATGGTTTGCCCTGATGCAGAATGGTTTGTTCAATACACCAGTCGGCTTCGGCTTCGGTTTGACCTTTCCAGGCATACACGGCAATACCTGCCACAGCCATGGCTGCAGCGGCGTGATCTTGCGTGGAAAAAATATTGCACGATGACCAGCGGACTTCGGCACCCAAGGCGGTCAGTGTTTCAATTAACACCGCTGTTTGTACCGTCATGTGAATACAGCCAATGATTTTGGCATTTTTGAGTGGTTGGCTTGCTGCATACTTGCGGCGAATCGCCATAAGCGCGGGCATTTCTGCTTCTGCCAGGCTTATTTCTTTACGGCCCCATGTGGCCAGGTTGATGTCGGCAACTTTATAGTCATGGGTTTTAGCGTTTTGATTTAGCGTCATTTTATTACCGTTTTGGTCTGCAGGTGTAGGAGGAATAAGTGCGGCAGAAGGGTTTGCGCCTGCCGCACCACAGTCTAAGGTCTAGTTAAGGCCGGCTAAGTCTCTGATTTCGTCAACCTTGTCGGTTTGCTCCCAGCTGAAGTGCGACTCTTCGCGACCAAAATGGCCGTAGGCGGCGCTGTCGCGATAGATGGGGCGTTTTAGATCCAGCATCTGAATCAATCCCTTGGGCTTGAGATTAAAGACCTTGCGGATGATGTCGATGATTTTGTCATCAGAAAGTTTGCCGGTGCCAAAGGTATTAATGCTGATAGATGTGGGCTCGGCCACACCGATGGCGTAAGAAACCTGAATTTCACAACGATTAGCCAGACCTGCTGCAACAATGTTTTTGGCTACATAACGTGTGGCGTAGGCGGCTGAACGATCGACCTTGCTGGGGTCTTTGCCGGAAAACGCGCCGCCGCCATGACGGGCCATACCACCGTAAGTGTCAACGATAATCTTGCGTCCGGTCAGGCCGCAGTCACCCACCGGGCCGCCGATCACAAACAAGCCGGTTGGATTAATAAAATAACGGGTGTTTTTGGTCAGCCATTCGGCGGGTAATACGGGTTTGATAATGGTTTCCATGACCGCTTCATGGAGATCTTTTTGGGAAATGTCAGGCGAATGTTGAGTGGAAAGTACAACAGCCGAGATTTCTGCCGGTTTGCCATCGCTGCCATAACGGAACGTGACCTGGCTTTTGGCATCGGGACGTAACCAAGGCAGGGTGCCATTTTTGCGTTCTTGTGCTTGACGCTTAACCAAACGATGGGCATAGGTGATGGGTGCGGGCATCAGCACGTCGGTTTCATCGCTGGCATAACCGAACATCATGCCTTGATCCCCAGCGCCTTGTTCATGATCGTCTGATTCATTCACGCCCATAGCAATATCGGGCGATTGTTTGCCGATAGCGCTTAATACTGCGCACGAAGCCGAGTCAAAGCCAATATCCGAGCTGTTATAGCCGATATCACGCACCACACCGCGCACGATGGATTCGATATCAACATAACCACTGGTGGTCACTTCGCCGGCAACAATCACCATGCCGGTCTTGACCAGTGTTTCGCAGGCGACACGTGATTCTTTATCCTGGGTTAATAAGGCGTCCAGAATGGCGTCCGAGATTTGGTCAGCAACTTTATCGGGATGGCCTTCAGAAACAGATTCGGAGGTAAATACGGCGTAATCAGACATGAGCATCTTCTCATTGGGTTCAGGGGATAAGCAGCAAGGGGGTGAACACGCCAACCCATTTGCCTAGAGTGAAAAACGTATCTGGAACTGGTTTGTTTGAGCACGCGCTAACTAGTACTATTAAGTAGGGTGGACAAAGGTACAGAAAGCCAGCACTGCTTTTTATAAAGGGGTCATGAGAGCCGTTTAAAAAGCAGGTCAGTACAATACAACGTTTTTATTCATTGCGCACGTAGGCAGAGGGATGTAAGGCATTTTTTAATCTTATTTTGATTTTTTCTGTAAAAAATAGTGGCAATGTTTGCTGTAAACGCTTCTGTGAGGGAAAATGGCGGCCCTTAAAGCCCAGCTGTCGGCTATTGCGATGATATTTGAATTCGCTTTTATGCCTGCAGACCTGACTACCGCTGTTTCTGGAGATACACGTTATGCCCACACAACGTCAACTTGCCAATGCCATTCGTGCGCTCAGTATGGACGCGGTTCAGAAGGCCAAAAGCGGTCACCCCGGTGCGCCCATGGGCATGGCAGACATTGCGGAGGTGTTATGGCGAGCTCATCTCAAGCACAATCCACAAAACCCGAACTGGCCAGACCGCGATCGTTTTATTCTGTCCAATGGCCATGGGTCGATGTTGCTTTATTCCCTGCTGCATTTGAGCGGCTATGATTTGAGCATTGACGATATCAAGCAGTTCCGTCAGCTGCATTCGAAAACAGCCGGTCATCCTGAACATGGCGAAGCGCCAGGCATTGAAACCACCACCGGACCGCTGGGACAAGGTTTGGCCAATGCCGTGGGTATGGCGCTGGCTGAAAAAACGCTGGCCGATCAGTTTAACCGGCCTGGACATGCCATCGTAAATCACCACACCTACGTGTTTGTGGGCGATGGCTGTTTAATGGAAGGCATTTCTCACGAAGCCTGTTCCTTGGCCGGTACGCTGGGGCTAGGCAAGTTGATAGTGTTCTATGACGATAACGGTATTTCTATCGACGGCCATGTACAGGGCTGGTTTACCGATAATACGCCGAAACGTTTTGAAGCCTATAACTGGCAGGTGATCCCTGCTGTTGATGGTCACGATCCTGCGGCCATTCATCAGGCCATACAAACAGCCAAAGCAGACGGCGCTCGTCCTTCACTTATTTGCTGCAAAACAATTATCGGATTTGGCGCGCCAAACAAACAAGGCACGCATGATGTTCACGGCGCGCCTCTGGGTAACGATGAAATCGCGGCAGCGCGTATTGCGTTAGATTGGCCGTATCCAGCCTTTGAAATCCCTGAAACCATTAAGACTGCATGGGATGCACGCACGCAAGGCGCGGCTGTAGAAGCAAAATGGAATCAACGTTTTGCCGCTTATGCGCAGGCCCATCCTTCTCTGGCGGCAGAATTCAAACGCCGTATCAACGGTCAATTACCCGATAATTGGAGCGATATCAGCGCCCATTACATTAACCAGACACAGGCGCAGGCTGAAAAAATCGCGTCCCGCAAGGCCTCGCAAAATTGTCTGGAGGCCTATGCGCCCCATCTTCCTGAGTTATTAGGCGGTTCGGCCGATCTGGCGGGCTCTAATCTTACGCTATGGTCCGGTTCAAAAGGTATTAACGCTGAAGACGCCGGCGGCAATTATCTTTATTATGGTGTGCGTGAATTTGCCATGGCCGCCATCATGAATGGCTTGACCCTGCATAAAGGTTTTATTCCTTACGGCGGTACCTTTCTGATATTTATGGAATACGCGCGTAATGCCATCCGCATGGCGGCCTTAATGAAACAACAGGTTATTTATGTGCTCACCCACGATTCCATCGGTCTGGGTGAAGATGGCCCTACGCACCAGCCAGTGGAGCAACTTGCCAACCTGCGCAGCACGCCGAATCTCTATTGCTGGCGCCCCTGTGATACCATCGAAACCGCAGTGGCCTGGAAAAAGGCCATTGAGTGTCAAAATGCGCCTAGCGCGCTGGCTTTGTCGCGCCAGAATTTGCCCGCCATGGCACGTAATCCGCAAACGGTATCCCTGATCGAAAAAGGGGCTTATATCCTGCAAGATTGTTCTGGCACACCTGAGGTTATTTTGATCGCGACGGGTTCAGAAGTGGCTATCGCGGTAGAGGCCAAAAAAATTCTCGACAGCTCACAGCGCAAAGTGCGTGTGGTATCCATGCCCTGTATGGATTTGTTTGCCGAACAGGACGCCACCTATCAACAGCAAGTTTTGCCTGCCGAGGTCAGTGCGCGTGTGGCCATTGAAGCCGCGAGTACCGACAGCTGGTACCGTTATGTCGGTTTGAAAGGCAAGGTGATAGGCATGACCACGTTTGGCGCCTCTGCGCCCATTGATGAGCTGTATGCCTATTTTGGTATTACAGCCGAGGCTGTTGTTCAGGCTGCCGAATCCTTGTTATAAGCCTGTTTATTGCAAGCCGCTGAACAGATTAAAAACAGTGTGTTTTTTGTCATCACAGAGGCAGCACTGGTAAATCATTGTGTTGCTGAAAATTTTGACTCTTTTGAATTGAACATAGGAAACGTAAGGCAATGCCATTGCGCGTAGCAATCAACGGTTTTGGCCGAATTGGCAGAAGCATTCTCAGGGCGAAATACGAGTCGCTGCGCCATCCTGACATCCAGATTGTCGCTATTAATGATCCGGGATCAGCAGAAGCCTTGGCGCATCTGGTTCGTTACGATTCTACCTATGGCCCCTTTCAGGGGCGGGTTGAACTGATTCAAGGCGATAAGCCCGCTCTTAAAATCAATCATGATTTTATTCAGCTCTTCCATGAACCGCAGGCCGAGCACTTGCCGTGGCTGGATCTGGGTATTGATCTGGTGCTGGAAAGTAGTGGCAAATACCGTACACGCCAGCTGGCCGGTCTTCATCTTCAGGCGGGCGCCCGTCGCGTGCTGATTGCCGCGCCGGCCTTTGATCCGATTGACCGGACGGTGGTTTATGGCGTTAATCATGGTGAGCTGCAAGCTGACGACCGGATTATTTCCAATGCGTCTTGCACAACCAACTGTGTTGCGCCGCTTCTTCAGGCTATAGCGACACAATTCGACATTCAATCGGGTTTGTTGACCACCATCCATTCTTACAGCAATAACCAGCAGCTTATCGATTCAGTGCACGACGATTTGCGCCGGGCGCGTTCCGCGACGCAATCGCTGATTCCTACTGGCAGTGGCGCGCTGGGGGCGTTGGCTGAGGTGCTGCCTGCCATGCGCGGAATTTTTACCGGTTATTCCATGCGGGTGCCGACGCTGGATGTGGCTGCGGTTGATTTGACGCTGCAACTGGCAACGTGCGAAAAACCCGATACGATTAATGAGGTAATCAAACAGGTCGCCGCACGTGACCCTTATGGTGTGCTGGCCTATACCGAGGAACCCTTGGTCTCTATCGACTTTAAGCGTCAGTCTGCGTCGGCGACCTTCGATAGTCTGCTCACCAAAACCGCCGGCTATCAAGTCAAGTTGGTCGCCTGGTATGACAATGAGTGGGCTTATGCCCACCGTATGCTGGATGTAAGTACTTATTTAGCTAATCCTGTCTTTAATTAAGGAGAAAACATGTCTATCCCCGAAATGAGCAGCTTTGATCTTGCGGGTAAACGCGTACTGATTCGCCAGGATCTGAACGTTCCAGTGAAAGACGGCAAGGTCACCAGTGATGCGCGTCTTCAGGCCTCTCTTCCTACCATCAAAACGGCCTTGGCCAAAGGTGCCAAGGTTTTGCTTATGTCTCACCTGGGTCGACCCACAGAAGGCGAGTATGACGAGGCTTTCAGTCTGGCACCGGTCGCGGCTCGTCTGAGTGAGTTACTGGGCCGTCCTGTTCCTTTGGCCAAAGACTGGTTAAATGGTGTGGATCTTAAGCCGGGTGAGGTCGTGCTGTGTGAAAACGTGCGTTTTAATCGTGGCGAAAAAAAGAATGATGACGCCCTGGCCCAACGCATGGCAGCACTGTGCGATATTTTTGTTATGGATGCCTTTGGCACTGCTCACCGTGCTCAGGCTTCAACGCATGGTGTTGCCAAATACGCACCTGTTGCTTGCGCAGGCCCCTTGCTGGCGACTGAGCTTAAGGCGCTGGGCAAGGCGTTGGAACATCCTGAAAAACCCTTGGTCGCGATTGTCGGTGGCAGTAAAGTCTCAAGCAAACTGACTGTGCTGGAAAGCCTTGTTACGCTTGTTGATCAACTGATCGTAGGCGGTGGTATTGCCAACACCTTTCTCGTTGCTAAGGGCTATAACGTTGGCAAATCACTTTATGAACCAGACTTGGTTGAAGCGGCGAAAGTTTTGCTGACCAAAATCGACATTCCTTTGCCAACGGATGTGGTGGTTGCCAGCGAATTTTCAGAACACGCTGTTGCGACGATAAAAGCAGTTGATCAGGTTGGGGATAACGATATGATTCTCGATATTGGTCCTGATACATCGCGTCATTTCAGTCAGCTGCTTCATGCCGCTAAAACTATTGTCTGGAATGGCCCGGTGGGCGTTTTTGAATTTGAGCAATTTGGCGCGGGAACCAAGGCATTGTCATTAGCCATTGCAGACAGCGCGGCTTTTTCAATTGCAGGTGGCGGTGATACGCTGGCCGCAGTTGATAAATATCACATCGCTGATAAGGTGTCATATATTTCGACCGGGGGCGGAGCTTTTCTGGAATTTCTTGAGGGCAAGGAACTGCCTGCTGTAGCGATACTCAAAGAACGTAACGGCTTATAATTTTCCAAACATATTTGTTTTATCAATTAAGGAGATGACCCGATGGCTTTAGTCAGTATGCGACAAATGCTCGATCATGCGGCAGAGAACAGTTATGGCATTCCTGCGTTTAATGTCAACAATCTGGAGCAGGTGCGGGCTATCATGGAAGCCGCGAGTGAAACCGATAGCCCGGTGATTATGCAAGCATCGGCCGGGGCGCGAAAATATGCGGGCTCTACCTTTTTGCATCATCTGATGCTGGCCGCAATAGAAGAATTTCCCCATATTCCTGTGGTTATCCATCAGGATCATGGCGCCTCGCCTGCGGCTTGTCAGCGCTCAATCCAGCTGGGATTTTCCTCGGTCATGATGGATGGTTCCTTGCTTGAAGATCAGAAAACACCAGCCAGTTTTGACTACAATGTCGACGTGACCCGGCGCACGGTCGAAATGGCTCATGCCTGCGGCGTCTCTGTCGAAGGCGAGCTGGGTTGTCTGGGTTCACTGGAAAGTGGTCAGGCGGGCGAAGAAGACGGCGTAGGCGCAGAGGGCACCTTGAGCCACCACCAGCTGTTGACCGATCCGGAAGAAGCCGCACAATTCGTTAAGCTGACGGGTGTCGACGCCTTGGCTATTGCGATCGGTACCAGCCATGGGGCCTATAAATTCACCCGTCCACCGACAGGTGATGTATTAGCGATAGAGCGCATCAAGGAAATCAACCGTCGAATTCCGACCACCCATTTGGTCATGCACGGTTCTTCATCGGTGCCTCAGGAGTGGCTGGCCATTATCAATGAGTTCGGCGGTAAAATTCCTGAAACCTATGGGGTGCCGGTGGCCGAAATCCAGGAGGGTATCAAATATGGTGTTCGAAAAGTGAATATCGATACCGATTTGCGTCTGGCATCAACGGGAGCGATTCGTCGTTTTCTGGCACAAAACCCCGCTGAGTTTGATCCGCGTAAATACCTCAAACATACAATCGTTGCTATGAAAGACATCTGCGTGGCGCGTTATCAGGCCTTTGGCACCGCAGGGCAGGGCAGTAAAATCAAGCCTTTGTCACTGGAAACTATGGCAAAAAGATATCAGGGCGGAGAGCTTGATCCAAAAATAAATTAATTCAGCGCTGCCAGGATGCATCGCTTTGACTGCAAGGGTGAGTGATGTTACCGCTTTTTGATGCCAATACGCTGCTGAAGCATATTCCGGAAATGGATTTTTCAGCCCATTGTCCCTTGTCGCCGGAAACAATGCAGTACGCGCGCTACTACGGGCTCAACTTTGCAGACAGTCACCCCGATGTTCAGCATAATCTGGGTTTTTTTCAGGTGCTGGGCGGCAAAGTCATTGTGCATACCTATCTGCCTGTAGCAGCCAAGGGCACGGTCTTTCTTTTTCACGGGTATTATGACCATTCGGGTTTGTATAAGCACTTGATTAATCATGTTCTCGGCCTGGGTTTTGCCGTGCTGATTTATGATCTGCCGGGGCATGGTTTATCTACAGGCCCCAGAGCCGTTATTGATGATTTTAATGATTACCTGGAAGCACTCACGGTTTGTCTGCAACTAGCCAAAGGGCATCTTCCCTCTCCTTGGCATGCTATTGCTCAAAGCACGGGAGGGGCGATCTTGATGGATTATTTACTTTCACTGGCAGAGAACGATTTACCGAATGTCTTTGATCAGTCTCTGTTGCTGGCACCACTTTTTCATCCGTACGAATGGAGAAAAAACCGTCTGACTTATTATCTGATGCGATTGTTTACGCAAAAGGTGAAGCGTGGTTTTGGTGCCAGTTCGCATGATGCTGCGTTTATTGACTTTGTTCGTTACCATGATCCCCTGCAAAGCCCGCATCTGAGTGTCTCCTGGGTGGGGGCATTAAACCAGTGGATCAAAAAAATGGAAAACAAGCCACCCTCAACGTTCAGTCCCTGTGTCATCCAGGGTACACAAGATAAAACAGTGGATGCCAAAACCAATATCGCATTTATTCAAAACAAGTTTCATCAGCCCAGTGTTTATTATGTTCAGGGTGCCAGGCATCACTTGGTGAATGAATCGATTGTTTATCGGGAAGAGGTTTTTCGTCTTGTCAGTGAAAAACTCATCAGAAAATAAAAAACCGCCGATTTATTCAAAGATAAAACGGCGGCAAGAAAAGCAATTATTTATTAATTAACGAAGGCTTGAGCTTGGTCAGCGTTATTACTCTGTGCAGACACTGTGCAAGTAAGCCGGTAATGCCAAAGAAAGCCCAGCCTAATACGACAAATCCCCAATGCACAGGTGCAGCGAACAGTTCTTCAGCATAGAAAAAGGTGTGGCCCCATTCGTTAAAACCCAGGTTAGGCATAATCAACATGGGTCCCATTACAATCAATAGCATGGGTAATGAAACTCTGTTGGCAAAATCGGGTAAACGTGTATGCAACCACAGTGCTGCCATCAATAACATTCCCACGAATGCAGGCACGATAAAATAAAACAGTACTATATGGGTGGGTGTAAAATCGGTATCGCGCACAGTCACTTGATGCCAGGCGGCGTCTGACTCGGCAAAGACTTCAAGCCCAATTACGAATAACCCGGCTACAACGGCCAGCATGCCGAATACATAAAAGTAGCGCTGCAATTCTTCTGCCGCAGAAATGTCTTGCAGATTTTTTTCGCGAGTGGACCATAACCCTATCAAACCTGCTATGGTTACCGTGCCTATCACGGCGAGTTGGGTATAAAACAAACTCATCCAATAAGTTTGAAATTGCGGTTCAAAATAATCGAGCCCCACGGTAAATGAGTAGTTGACCAGATACCAACGATAAGCGCCCATGATGCCTATTACTAACAAGGCCATGCAGACTATAAATTTTAAGGGGAACCCAACCTTGTCTATCGTTAAAATGCGGTTTTTAGCCGCTTTGCTTGGGGTATTCGCTACAATGGCCATATAACACCTCGTTTGTTGTTTATTTTGGCGCTTTTGATAAGTGTGCGACTGTTCAAAAAACAACCTTATTGAAAGTGTAGCATAGGTCAAAAATGATGCGCGAATAGGGAGGGTAGAGCCTCATGTTAATTAACACATTGAAAATTATTATTTTTTTAATGATAAATCGCCAGTGTGATAACAATTGGTAACATAACGAACAATCAGGCGTAACAGACGTACACATGGGCTTACATAGAGCGTATTAGGCATTAATAAAAGCAAGGTGTTATTCGGGGTTAATGTTAGTCAATGGCCACCGAGCTCGTGCCTTGATTGACAAATCTGAATTGGGCTTTTCCTGCTGTAAGCGCAAATAACCAGCGAAAGCGATCATGGCGCCATTGTCGGTACTTAGCGCTGGCGAAGGGAAGTACACATGCTGACCTGCATTATTCAGTTCTTTGGTCAGTCTTGAGCGCAACAGTTGATTGGCGCTTACGCCACCTGCAACCACGAGTCGTGAAAAACCGGTGTGGGCCAAAGCCCTTTGACACTTGATTAACAAGGTATCCACAACAGCCCATTGAAATCCGGCTAATATGTCGGCGCAGGTTTGCTGATCAAGTCCGACGCCTTCTTCGTAAGCCCGTTGAGGTGTGCCACCAAGTTTTAGCAAGGTATTAAAAACGCTGGTTTTTATTCCGCTGAAACTAAAATCCAGACCAGGTCTGTCAATCATGGGGCGTGGAAATACAAAACGCGTGGGATTGCCTTGAGCGGCCAGTCTGGCTACTTCCGGTCCGCCCGGGTAGGCCAGGCCAAACATTTTGGCCACTTTATCAAAGGCTTCGCCGACGGCATCATCCACTGATTCGCCCAGAATTTTGTATATGCCGTAACGTTCTACGCAGATGAGTTGTGTATGTCCGCCGCTGACCAAAAGTGCAACAAAGGGATAGTCAGGAGGATTATCTTCTAACAAAGGAGAAAGCAAATGCCCCTCCATATGATGAACACCTATGGCCGGCACATTCCATCCATACGCCAGACTGCGTCCCAATGAGGCGCCAACGAGCAGCGCGCCCAATAATCCCGGTCCTGCGGTATAAGCAACCGCATCAACTGCGCCCAGGGGGAGTTGTGCTTGAGAAAACACTTGTCGAATCAGGGGCAGAGTTCTGCAAATGTGATCACGACTGGCGAGTTCCGGAACGACACCGCCATACTCCGCATGCAATTTGATCTGACTGTGCAAGGCCTCAGCAATAATGCCTTTTCCTTGCTCATAAATCGCAATACCGGTTTCGTCACAGGACGTTTCGATGCCGAGAACCCGTTGCACGGTCTGTTTCAAGAGACTCTTTCTCCAATGGACCAAGTGAATGAATAAAACGCTGATTCTAACCCACTTCGTTATAGGGCTTTACAATTATTATCCCAAAGGATTAGAATTGCCGCCCTTATCTATTTCTGACCGGTTTCGGGTGCGCTTGCGTGCTTTGGAATTGGGCTATAGTTAGATGCTTCCGGTTAACATAATCCAAGAATTTTAAGCACGATAGGTACGATTTAATGCCACAAATCAAGTTAAAAGAGGGCGAGCCGTTTGATATTGCTTTACGGCGTTTCAAGCGCGCATGCGAAAAAGCAGGTGTTTTGGCTGATGTTCGTAGTCGCGAGTTTTTTGAAAAGCCCACACAAGTGCGTAAGCGCAAAGCAGCTGCAGCCGTTAAACGTCACCTGAAAAAAAGTTCAAAAGATCATACACGTCGCAAGCGTTTGTACTAAACCCCATACGGGGTGTACATGATTTTTTATAGTCATGCATAGATCCTGTTTTGCCTCCAGCCTGAAGGAAGCGGTGTAATCATGTCGGACTCTACGATCAAACTTGCCCTTAACGAGGCCATGAAAATGGCCATGCGTGCCAAGGAAAAAGAACGCTTGGGGGTTATTCGTATGGCTCTGGCCGCGTTCAAGCAAGTTGAAGTTGATGAACGCATTGATGTAGATGAAACGCGTGCTTTGCAGATCATTGATAAAATGGTCAAGCAGCGTCGTGAGTCAGTTCGTCAATATCAGGAGGCGGGTCGAGAGGATCTTGCTCAAGTCGAAACGAATGAAATTGCGATATTGCAGGAATTTCTGCCCCAAGCACTTTCAGAAGACGAAATTGAGTCCATGATCAGAACTGCCATAAGCAAAACAGGAGCGAGTGGCATAAAAGACATGAGTAAAATCATGGCCGAACTCAGGCCGCACCTTCAGGGGCGTGCTGATATCGGAGCAGTCAGTGTGTTGGTTAAAAAACTGCTCAATTAAACGTCCGGTTTCCGGTTAAGTAAGCGTAGGTTTTATTACGGATTACGAGTACTCACTCCATTACTCGACTGACCTTGCATGCATGGCCCATCATAGCTTACCAGATGACTTTATTGAGGAAGTGCTTGCTCGCACCGATCTGGTTGCGCTTGTTAGCGCCAGAGTTCCTTTAAAGCGCAGTGGCAAAAACTTTTCTGCCTGTTGTCCCTTCCATAAAGAAAAAACACCTTCATTTACCGTAAGCCCTGATAAGCAGTTTTATTATTGTTTTGGTTGTGGCGCCAATGGTAATGCTATTTCATTTTTGCGTGATTACGAACACAAACACTTTGTTGATGCGGTGTCTGTATTGGCGCAGGCAGCCGGTCTTGCGCTTCCCAGCGAGCCTCATTCCAGTCAGCAGCGGGCGCAGACTACGCGTCACCTGTATGAGATGTTGGCACAAGCCCAGCAGTATTACAGTGAACAACTGAGCAATCCGTCTGTTCATCAACGTGCCACCCAATATTTAAAGAAACGCCAGATTACAAACCTTATCGCCAAAGAGTTTGGGCTGGGTTATGCCCCGGAGGGTTGGGATAATCTCAAAACAGCGCTGGTTCATAGCAATAAAGAGTTAAATGATGCTCTGGAAGCGGGGCTTCTCGTTCAGAAAGAAGACCGTTTTTATGACCGATTTCGTGATCGCATCATGTTTCCGATTCGAGACCAGCGTGGACGAACCATTGCCTTTGGTGGTCGGGTTCTAGGTGACGACAAACCCAAATACCTCAATTCACCTGAAACACCGCTCTTTCAAAAAAGTAACGAACTTTATGGCTTGTTCGAGGTTCTGCAGGCCAAACAGAAGCTCAAAAAAATTCTCATCGTCGAAGGTTACATTGATGTGATTGCGCTTGCGCAACACCACATCCGTTTTGCTGTGGCCATGTTAGGTACCGCAACATCGACGGCGCATTTGGAGCGTCTGTTTCGTCACGTGCCCGAATTGATTTTTTGTTTTGATGGTGATGACCCAGGCCGTAAAGCCGCCGCAAGAGCGCTCGACGTAGTCATCCCTTGCCTCAAGGACGGCAGGCAAGTGCGTTTTCTGTTTTTGCCTGAAGGAGAAGATCCCGACACCCTGGTTCGCAAAGAGGGTAAGGAATTATTCAATGCACGGATAGACAAAGCGCAACCTATCAGTGAATTTCTATTTGCCCACTTAAGTGAAGATCTGGATCTTTCTTCTATGGATGGTCGGTCGCGTATGGCGACCCTTGCCTTGCCCCAGTTGGCGAGACTTCCTGGAGGATTTCTTCAGGAACTCATGATTGAGCATCTGGCCGAATTAACACGAATAGATAGCCAAACGCTCAAACAGCAATTGCAGCACGAAGGTAAAAACAAAGAAACGGTCGTCGAGGGTGCTCATCCCGCCGCTGTAGCTCGCAAGCCCGCACTGGTTGTAAACAATCAGGTTCCCAACAGAAACAAATTTGCCGGGCAAGAAAATAGTGTGCCCGCAGAGGATGTGCAGTCGCTTGCGCTGACCCATAGAATAATTCGCTTACTGTTGCAATTGCCCCAGCAAGCCCAATTAATAGCAATGCCAAATGAATTAAGGGACGTGGATTTGCCGCATACAAACCTGCTGATTGCCATGCTGGAGTGTTTTAAAAAAATGCCAACAATGAGTACTGCCGCACTGTTAGGGCATTGGCACGATACCCGTGAAGGAAATACACTTGCGGGTTTGGCGGCACAAGAGTTTTTGTTGTGTGACAGCCATGCCGAATTGGAAATAAGCGAAGCGCTGCATCAGTTAAGAAAACTGCATATTTCACGGCTGATTCAAAATCAGATTGCAATGGATCGCAGCAGCGGTTCGAAAGATGGCTCAAAACTAAGAGAATTACTTGAATTAAAAAAGACCTTACACCTCAAGATGCAAGAAGCCGAAATCAAGCCGCTGGAGAATTGACCAAGCGCATGTTAAAATTATCGGCTAATTTGAATCATGAGAAAGTACAACGCTCAAACACCGCGAGTGCAAGCTAAATGAATGATAATTCATCTGAACAGAAACAACGTCGATCTCAGCTTAAAGAACTTATTGCCAAAGGTAAAGAGCAGGGTTTTCTCACCTACGCCGATGTAAACGATCATTTGCCCGAAGATATTTCCGAACCCGATCAGGTGGAAGATATCATCGGCATGATTAACGATATGGGCATTCAGGTATTTGAAAATGCTCCTGCTGCTGACGAGCTCTTACTGAATGATTCATCGGAGAGCACCGATGAAATTGCCGCCGAAGAAGCAGCTGCTGCGTTGGCTTCAGTCGAGATCGAACCCGGTCGCACAACTGATCCGGTTCGCATGTACATGCGCGAAATGGGTACGGTTGAACTGCTCACGCGTGAGGGCGAGATTGAAATCGCCAAACGTATTGAAGATGGCATGCGTCAGGTTCTGTCCTCGCTCACGCAATGGCCGGGTGCAGTGTCTGATATTCTGATTCAGTTTGATCGCATTGATGATGACAAACGCCTTAATGACATTATCACCGGCTATCTGGACGATGTGGCTGTTCAGGCGCCCGCGGCCGTTCCGCCAGAGCTGATTGATTCCATGGCTCTTGCTGGTAAAGCGCTGGATGACGATGACGTTGAAATAGACGGTGAAGGCGGGCAAGACGAAGAAAACGCATTTGACGGTGGCCTGGATCCTGTTTTTGCCCAAGAGCGTATCAATACGCTCAGAGTGGCTTATAAAAAATACGAACAAATGGTCAAAAAACATGGGCCTACGCATAAAAAAACACTTGCTGTACGCAGTGAAGTGGCTGAACTGTTCTCGGTATTCAAGTTCGTGCCGCGGGTGTATGAAGCCTTGGTTGGACGCGTTCGTGAGGCGCTGGATCTCATTCGCAAAGAAGAACGTACCATCATGAATTTTTGCACGCGCAAAGCCTCTATGCCGCGCAAACACTTTGTTGAAAATTTTCCAGGTAACGAAGCCGATCTGGAATGGCTTGACCGGCAAATTGCCAAAATGGACAAACGCACCGCCAGTGAGCTTGTTCAGTACAGGCCTGATATTTTAAAGAGCCAGGCGCGTTTGATTCAGGTGATCGAAGCCGTTGGTGTCGAGAGTCTGAGTGAAATAAAAGAAATCAACCGTTGCATGGCGCTCGGCGAAGCCAAGCTGCGTCGTGCCAAAAAGGAAATGGTTGAAGCCAACTTGCGTCTTGTTATCTCCATTGCCAAGAAATACACCAATCGTGGTTTGCAATTTCTTGACCTGATTCAGGAAGGCAATATTGGTCTGATGAAAGCCGTAGATAAATTTGAGTACCGTCGTGGTTATAAATTTTCTACCTACGCCACGTGGTGGATTCGACAGGCGATCACGCGTTCTATTGCTGACCAGGCACGCACCATTCGTATACCGGTGCATATGATAGAAACCATTAACAAGCTCAACCGTGTTTCACGGCAGATGTTGCAGGAAATAGGCAGAGAACCCACGCCGGAAGAACTGGGTGTGCGTCTGGAGATGCCAGAAGACAAAGTGCGCAAGGTGCTTAAAATTGCCAAAGAACCTATTTCAATGGAAACGCCCATTGGCGACGATGAAGATTCGCATCTGGGCGATTTTATTGAAGACCAAAGCATCGAATCACCGGCCGATTCCGCAACCATTTCCGGTCTGCGCGAAGCCACTCGTGAAGTGCTGGCCGGCTTGACCGCACGTGAAGCCAAGGTTCTGAGTATGCGTTTTGGTATTGATATGAATACCGATCACACCCTTGAAGAAGTCGGCAAGCAGTTTGATGTCACCCGGGAACGCATTCGACAAATCGAAGCCAAAGCGCTGCGCAAGCTGCGTCATCCTTCCCGCTCAGAGCATTTAAAAAGCTTCCTTAATAACAATTAAGTTGATCTGCACATCCCTTGTTTTGCCTTGATGCCGGCTCTGGCTGATAAGGCAAAACAAGCGGAACGCCTATAGTAACCCACGCCAAACCTTGTGCCGCGCACGTTTTCAATTCATGCGGCCCATTGTACTGTCTTTATTTTTCAGCCAGGAAAGCACCCCCATGCCGGCAACACGACCACTGGCAAAACAGGCTGTCAGCAAATAACCGCCCGTGGGTGCTTCCCAGTCCAGCATTTCGCCCGCACAAAATACACCAGGCAAAACTTTAATCATTAATTTGTCGTCAAGGGCCTCAAAGGCAACACCACCCGCGCTGCTAATGGCTTCTTCTATCGGTCTGGTCGCACGCAGGGTGAGGGGGAGTGCTTTGATCGCTTCAGTCAGGTGCACCGAGTTGCTCATGATTTCTTTGGGTAAAAGCTCCCACAACAAGGCTGCTTTGATGCCGTCAATGCCCAACTGTTTACGCAGATGATTGGCCAGTGAATTTTTGCCACGCGACGCCGAGAGTTTGTCTAACAAAAACTGTTTGGATTTAGCGGGTGCCAGATCAAGTTGTAGCTCTGCCTTGCCCTTAAGGTTTATCAGTTCACGAAGCGGCGCTGAAAGTTTGTAAATTAAATTTCCTTCCACGCCTTCGGCGCTTACGATCATTTCGCCTTGCTGGCACACAGTCATTCCGGCGCTATTGGTAAAAGAAACCTGCACCGATTTCAATGGTTGTCCGGCAAAACGGTCACGAAAGAATTGACTCCAGCCGACATCAAAACCGCAGTTTGACGCTTGCAGCGGCGCAATAACAACGCCGCACGCCGCTAATAACGGCAGCCATGCGCCGGTGGAACCCAGTCGTGGCCAGCTGGCGCCGCCCAAGGCCAACACCACTGCATCGGCTTTAATGAGTTGTTCACCACTGGGTGTCAGAAAACGCAGATTGCCTTTATGCCAACCCAACCACTGATGGCGCATATGGAAACTTACCCCGTCGGCGCGTAAACGATGCAACCATGCACGTAACAAAGGCGCGGCTTTCATCTCATCCGGGAAAACTTTTCCAGACGAACCAATAAAGGTATCAAAACCCAAAGTTTTAACCCAGGCCCGCACAGCCTCAGGCCCAAACAGATCAAGCATGGGTTTTATAGAAGACTGACGGGAAGCGTAGCGTGATAAAAAAAGTTCCAAAGGTTCTGAATGGGTAATGTTCATGCCGCCTTTGCCCGCCATCAGAAATTTTCGCCCCGCAGACGGCATGGCGTCATACAGAGCAACCCTGATGCCGGCCTGACTTAAAACCTCGGCTGCCATCAAACCTGCCGGACCACCACCGATTACGGCGACCGTCGGCGACTGATCACCCTTCGATTCTGTATTTCGCATATCAGCTCTTTCTTGTTGGCGTAATTTGGCAAGCATTCACTGTACGCCAGTCAGTTTCATTTCTGAATTTATAAACTCAAGCGCTTGTAGCGGGCGTTCATCTACGCTAAAAAATCTGCATCAAGCCGTAGGCCACCCCTGCCACGGCCAGCGCAGCCAGCCCGACAATAACATAAGCGCCCCGGGTAATGCCTTTAATGGTCTGTTTGATCGCCGCTCTATCGTTAACGTTAGGGAATTCTGATGCTGGCACGGGAACATCCAAAAACGCACACAGCGGTTCCCAGCCCTGATCCACAGAAAAAATTAGCAATTGCTCCGCCGGCACTGCCTTTTTCACCTCCTCAATATGTTGATGATAATGCGCAATCGCCTTGTCGCGATCATTCATCGTGCCCTTATGCGAGCGCTGCCAAATCAGCTTGCGCGACATCTCCCCCATTTTCTTGCCGAAGGGGGTCGTTAATTCCAGAACCTTGAACTGCCACATGGTTTCGGTGAAATAAATAGTATCTAGGGTGCTTTCATACCAGGCCTCGGCCCCACGGGGATGCACAGTAAGCAACACTTTGGCATCGGGATAAGTCTGCAAAAGCTCACGCCACACGCAACACGCCGGATTGTCCACCGCCGCCGTATAATTGGCAAACACCTGCGCCCAATCGTACTGCGTGCCTGCGTTGCCATTTGCCACTGTGCGCCAAAAATCCAGATGTGATTTATTGTTCTTGTTTTCGAGCACCTCGAACATGTGATAACAAGGAAAACCCAAGGTATTAAGCGCCGTGTATACCGATAAAGTCCCGGTTCGCCCAAAACCCGCGCCGATGATTTTTAGAGCCATGTTGGTGTCCTGTTGTAATCAGTCAATAAAAAATGTGCAGTACCATGTTGTGAGTTTTAATTTGCGCGGCAAGCCTTGTTTGAGTTTGGCTGCGTATTTAGTGCCTTCAAATGTTTGTTTGGTAAAATTGGCAAAGCTCACTTCACCAACTCCATCAACTTGCCGAAGCTGTTCACCACGTCGTACTTCACGTTCTCGGGGGCGTACTTCCGGTTGATCTCGTCGAAGAACTTGCGGGCGCACTTGATCTTGGTTTTCTCAATCTCATTGAGCACCATCGACGACATGGAGCCCTTGGTCTCGGCCACGAAGTACACGTGCTTGACGGAGCCCTCCTTGAACGACACAGCCCAGTCGGGGTTGTAGTCACCGACCGGCGTGGGAATCAGAAAACCGCGCGGCAGCTTGGCGTACACGACTACTTCGGTGCAGGTATCCAGCGTCTCGACGAATTTCCGCTCAATGCCGGAATCGGTGATTGCGTAGTCGTAAAT
>Ga0073926_10000054_pt1 | contig 23711 bp, 23 predicted proteins | sample GWRWmT4_4Nov14_FD_70189 | JGI IMG/M metagenome (GOLD analysis project Ga0073926, IMG submission 70189) | Sand microcosm microbial communities from a hyporheic zone in Columbia River, Washington, USA - GW-RW T4_4-Nov-14 | ecosystem: Engineered > Artificial ecosystem > Sand microcosm >...
CCCGCTAAAACCGGTAGAGGGCATGGCCCCTCTCGCGGATCGTCTGAAATCCGCCAACGCCACAGCCGCGCATCCGCGCATCCTGGTCAGCACCATCGAACGGCGCCTGCGCACCACTTACACTAAAGATACGCTGGCCGCCCTGCAACGCCGCTGGCCCCTGGTGCAATTTGTCTGGCTGATGGGGGCCGATAATCTGGCGCAACTGCCACGCTGGCGCGACTGGAACCAGATCATGCACCTGATGCCCGTCGCGGTGCTGGATCGCCCAGGCAGCGGAAATAAGGCCCTGCACGGCAAGGCGGCACAGCGCTATGCCGCCGCCCGTTTGCCGCTATCATCCGCAACCTGTTTGGCAAATCAGCCCGCTCCGGCCTGGATTTTCATCCCCTGCCGCCTGCACCCGGCCAGTTCCACCGCAATCCGGGCGGGACGAAAATGAATTTACCAAGTAATTATTTTGCAAATTGCCCCCACACTGCCTATTCTATAGGATATCCTTAACCAGCCCCAGAGGAACCCCCTGACCCAAGATATCGCCGTCGCGCAGCGTACGCCCCATCCCGAGCCGGAGACGCTCAAGCATCTCGTGCTGAATTCACTGGAAGACGACAAGGCCGTGGATGTTGTCGCCATCGCGCTGGAAGGAAAATCCAGCATCGCCGATTATCTGGTAATCGCCAGCGGCACCTCCTCGCGCCATGTCGCAACGCTTGCCAACCATGTGTCGGAAAAAATCAAACAGGCTTATGGCGATAATTGCCGTGTCGAAGGGCTGCGCCAGGGGGATTGGGTCGTCGTCGATGCGGTGGATGTGATCGTCCACATTTTCCGGCCCGAAGTCCGGGAATTTTACAATCTCGAAAAATTATGGTCCGTGACGATCCCCCCGCTGGGTGAACCGGCATTTGGTCTTCGCGCCGGCTAGATTATAGCGTGCGCATTCTGATTGCAGCTGTGGGACGGGGCCAGAAGGCCGCGGCCGATGAAACAGCGGCAGCCCTGGCCTATCTGAAACAGGCCGGACTGCTGGGCGCGCGCCTCGGATTTGGGGCCATGACGCTGTGCGAGGTCGAGGATCGCAGCAAACGCGCGGGCAATGCCGATAGCACGCAGCGCAAACAGCGCGAAGGTGAATTGCTGCTGGCGCAGGCGCCCGCGGGCGCAACGCTTGTAGCCCTGGATGGCAGGGGAAGCACGCTGACCAGCGCGGCGTTTTCCGGATGGCTGGCGCGTGTGCGTGATCAGGGATGCCGTGATCTGGTGTTTGTCATCGGCGGGGCGGATGGCCTCGACGCTCCGGTTCTGGCCCGCGCGCAGATGCGCCTGTCGCTGGGCGCGATGACCTGGCCGCATATGCTGGTGCGGATGATGCTGGCGGAACAAATTTACCGGGCGGTAACCATTCTGGCCAATCATCCCTATCATCGCGCTTAGCAGGGTGGTGCAGGGATGAACGCAGATAACGGAGTGTGGACTTGTTCACGCTCAAACAGTATTTTGCAGCAGGGCCCCCGTGCATTACGCATGCCGGGCCGGAACTGGCGCTGCGGACACGGCAAGACAGGTTTTGATTTTTGCATATATTTTTGTCCAGAATCCTGGTGATCACAGCCCTGAACGGGGCCCTGGGATTTGCGCCGCTGCTGGCGCAGCCCGCGCCGGAAACTGCGCAATCGGAACTTAACGCCAAACTTGTGCAGACCGCCATGCTGATCCAGGCCCGCGAACAGGAAGTACTGGACAGCGAAACCCGTCTCGACGAGCTGAAATTGCGGCGGCGCAGCCAGCTTGCCCGCTTTGACAGCCAGCATGGCGAATTGTCGCAATTGCTGGCGGCGATGCAAAGGCTGGGGCGTCAGCCGCCGGCGCTGCTTCTGGCCCGCCCGGGGGCTGCGATAACCCATGTGCGCGGCGCAAAGCTTATGGGCACGGTGATCAGGACGGTGGAACAGGAAGCTGCCGTTCTGCGCGAGGATGTGGCGGAAATCGAAGCGCTGGAAACCGTGATGGCCCAGGAACATCGCATGCGGCTTGAGCAATTGGAGGAGCTGCGCGAAGAGCAGAAAGGGCTGGCGGCGCTGCTGGAGGAGCAGGCCGGGCAGCAATCCGCCCTGATCGAAGTAGCGGCGGCAACCGCGGACGCCATGGCTATTTTGGCCAAAAATTCGCAGGACGCAGGGGATCTGCTGCAAAGGCTGGAGAAAATCTCACCGGCCAGTGGTGCAGATGCCAGCCTGCCACGGCCCAAACCTGTGGCGCCGGCAGAGAATGCCGCAGCTGATGCTGCTGATTCTGCCCCGGAACGGGAAGTGGCGCTTTTGACGCCCGGCGCGCCGGAACCGTCCATTGCCCCGGCTTCAGTCCGCTTCAGCGCCGCGCGGGGCCTGTTGCCGGTGCCTGCGCGGGGCAAGATCGTGGCCGGTTTCGGGGAAAAAGACAGTTCGGGCGCGGCCCGGCGCGGCATCAGTATCCGCACCCGCGAAAATGCGGAAGTGGTTGCGCCATTTTCCGGTAAAGTGGTGTTTGCCGGACCCTTTCGCGCCTATGGGCAATTATTGATCCTGGAAGCGGGCGAGGGATACCATATATTAATGTCAGGCATGTCGGTGGTGCATGGCATTGTCGGGCAGGATGTGACACAAGCACAGCCGGTTGGACGCATGGGAACCGGCCCCAAAGGCGATGGCGCGGACCAGGCCGCGCCCGATGGCGGGCCGGACCTGCGTGATTTGTACGTCGAATTCCGTAAGGATGGAAAACCCTTCAACCCCGTGCCGTGGTTGAAAATCAGCGAAAAGAAGGTAAGTGGCTAATGAGCATGAAATCGAGATTATTTGCCTGCCTGTTTGCCGCAGGCGCGGCGGCGGCCAGTGTGATGGCGCCCGCCGGCGCCGCCTTCGCTGCAAGCGCGGAGACCTATGAGCAGCTCAATCTTTTCGGAGATATATTCGAGCGTGTGCGCAATGATCATGTGGTGGAATCAAAGGACAATGAGCTTGTCGAAGCCGCCATCAATGGCATGCTGTCGTCGCTTGATCCGCATTCCAGTTTTCTGAATGCCGACGCCTATCGTGACATGCAGGTGCAGACGCGCGGCGAATTTGGCGGCCTGGGCATTGAAGTGACCATGGAAAATGGCGTCGTCAAAGTGGTTACGCCGATTGACGATACGCCTGCGGCGGCGGCCGGTATTCAGCCGGGTGACTATATCACCCATCTGGATGGCAAACAGGTGATGGGAATGAGCCTGCGCGAGGCGGTGGATCTGATGCGCGGCCCGGTGAACACAGAGATCAAATTAAGCGTGGTCCGCGAAGGGGTCGCAGAACCCATGGAAATGGTGTTGAAGCGCGCCGTGATTACCGTGCAATCGGTACGCGCACGGCGTGAAAAGGATATTGCCTATGTGCGCATTACCGCCTTCAACGAACATACCAATGACGGCCTGGTTGAAAATCTGGCCAAGCTGAAAAAGGAAATCGGCGCCAATTTTCAGGGCGTGGTGCTGGATCTGCGCAATAATCCCGGCGGCCTGCTGGATCAGGCCATATCGGTCAGTGACGCCTTTCTGGAACGTGGAGAAATTGTTTCCACCCGCGGCAGGCGCACCGATGATATTCAGCGTTACAGCGCGGCCAAGGGCGACCTGACCGATGGCAAACCGGTCATTGTGATCATTAATGGCGGTTCGGCCAGTGCATCCGAAATTGTTGCGGGCGCGCTGCAGGATCATCGCCGTGCGATCGTGCTGGGAACCACCAGTTTCGGCAAAGGGTCGGTGCAGACGATCATACCTTTAGGCGGCAAGGGCGCGTTGCGCATGACGACGGCGCGTTATTACACGCCTTCCGGCCGTTCCATTCAGGCCACGGGCATCGAACCGGATATCAAGGTTGAACAGGCCAAACTTGAAGTGGTCGAACCACAACGGTTGCGCAGCGAAGCCGATTTGCCCAGCCATCTGGATGGCGGCACGCAAAAGCCCAAACCGGAGGCGCCTGCGCCCGCAACAAATGACAAGGATGCCGCCAAACCCGCGCCGGGCGGCGCTGCGGATCCCGGCAAGGTGTCCACCGAGGAAGCTCCGGCTGCGGATTATCAGCTCAGCTATGCCCTGGATCTGCTGCGCGGCATGTCCTTGATGGCGCAGCGTCAGGTGAATTAGCGGCAATCCGGTGTTGAGACCAAAAATTGGCGCGTAAACCAGCAAAATCCGGGGGGGCGCGCCGTCCCCCCAGAAAACCGCCGCATGCGGAAGGGGAGCCCGCGCCCCGTCCCGGCCCCAGCCCCGTTCTGATCGCAACCTTTCTGCTGTTCGTTATTCTTGGCGGCGGCGCCGCATGGCTGGCAACACGCGATACGGGCACGGCGCTGCCCAGCGTGTCGCTGCCGCTGGATCAGTCCGCTGGCGGCAAGGTTGAAGAATTAATGTCCGCTCCGAAACCGGCAACGGCTCAGCAGGCGCCGGTTAGCGCCCCGCCGCCGCCTGTGCAACGCCGCATCCTGCCGTCAAGCATCGGGCCCGATGGCCGGATCAGCCTTGCGCCGGTGCCCGACCCCAGCCTGGTGGAGCAAACCGTGGTCGGCCCCCTGCCGCGCATTGCCGAGGATGGCGCGCGGTCCTGGCATGTCTATGCGCATCCGGCCCCGCTTGGCGACGGGCGGCCAAAAATTTCCATCGTGATCAGCGGCATGGGTCTGGCCGAAGCACCCACCCGGCTGGCATTGCAGCGCCTGCCTGCCGCCATTTCCCTGGCCTTCTCACCCTATGGCGAGGGGCTTCAGGAATGGGTGGCGCAGGCGCGTATGCGCGGCCATGAGGTGCTGCTGGAATTGCCGATGGAGCCATATGATTATCCCGAGAATGATCCGGGCCCGCAGGCGCTGCTGACCAGCCTGTCTGCCGAAGAAAATACCGACCGGCTGGAATGGCTGCTATCGCGGGTTGCCGGTTATGCAGGCGTTACCAATTTTTTCGGGGGAAAGTTTTTAACCGCCGAAACGGCGCTGGGCCCGGTGATGGCCGAATTAAAAGGACGTGGACTGATGATTGTGGATAATCAGTCGGCGTCGCGCAGCAAGATTCCGGACATTGCCAGGCGCATCGGCATGCCCTTTGTTTCGGCGTCAACGCAACTGGACAAGGATTTGAGCGCCGCCGGTATCGACGAAGCGCTGGCCGCGCTGGAACGCAGGGCGCTGGCCGAAGGTCAGGCCGCAGCGGCTGGCAACACCCTGCCTTTGACGATTGAACGTATTGGCCTTTGGGCCGAAAAACTGCATGAGCGCGGAATTACGCTGGCGCCGGTTACGGCGCTTGTTCAGGAAAATATGGCGGGAGATACAAAGTGAGCGAACTTTACCAATTTACCAGCGACAGCCTGCCGGAACATTACCGGCCCTGTGCCGGGATATTTCTGCTGAATGCGCGCGGTCAGGTTTTTGCGGGCAGGCGCAATGATGTGGACACGGATGAGATTATCCGTAGACTGATTGACAAGCCCTGGCAATTGCCGCAGGGCGGCATTGACCCGGGCGAGACGCCGGAAATGGCTGCGATGCGCGAACTGCAAGAAGAGGTGGGAACGCGCAACGCAACCCTGCTGGCGCAAAGCCGCCAATGGCACTGTTATGATCTGCCGCATGAAATTGCTGCGATGAAATGGTCCGGAAGATACCGGGGCCAGGCGCAGAAATGGTTTGCCATGCGTTTTAACGGCGCAGAAAGCGAAATCAACATCGCCACGGCGCATCCGGAATTTGACGCCTGGAAGTGGGTGGATATTGACGCGGTATGTGCGCTGGCCGTTGCCTTCAAACGTGAAATCTATGCCCGCATCGTGGACGAGTTTCGCCCCCACGCCATTGCCCTGCAACACAGGGCGCGCGCATGAGCGCAGCTATCAGGTCTGCAAACGCAACCATCCTGATGGTGCACGGGGCCTTTAGCGGCGGCTGGGCATTTGAGAATTTCCAGGATTTTTTCGAGGCGCGCGGCTATCGCTGCATTGCGCCGGATCTGCGCCATCATGGCCCATTACTGGACGGCAAGGTTCCCGCCGCACTTGCCCGCACCAGCTTGAAAGACTATCTGCGCGATCTTGAGGCGCTGATTGAAAGTCTGGAGGGCGAGATCATTCTGATGGGTCATTCCATGGGCGGGCTATTGTGCCAGATGCTGGCGGCGCGCGGGCATGGCGCCTGTGCGGTGCTGTTGGCGCCTTCGCCGCCTGCGGGCATCATTCCGGCGTCTTCAATGGAAATGCTGACGGCATTTGGAATTTTCGCCAGTGGCATGGGCTGGGGTCAAAGCGTGCTTGCGCCTGACCGGAAGACCGCAGCGGACTATGCGCTGTCACATATTGCGGAACCGGACAAAAAATCCATTCTGGCGCGTCTGTCTCCTGAATCCGGTTACGCGCTGTTTGAAATTATGTGCTGGATGATGGACCCGAGGCAGGCCAGCCGGGTGAATACAAGCAGGCATACATGCCCGGTGCTGACGCTTGCGGGCGGCCTTGACACTATCAATGCACCTGACACGGTGCGGCAAATCGCCTTGCGTTATGGTGCAAAGGCGGATTTTCACTGCTTTGATGAAGTCAGCCACTGGATGCTGGATGGGCCGGACTGGCGCAGCATTGCGGAACATTGCGCCGATTGGCTGGAGCGCAGCCTGGATAGAGAGCCGGATCATGCAGCAACCGGCGCCACAAGCCGTAAATAAGCCGCGCCTTAAACGCAGTCTGAGCCTTGTCCTGCTGACGCTGTATGGGGTTGGCGTCATTATCGGCGCTGGCATCTATGTGCTGACAGGGCAGGTTGCGGCAGCAGCCGGTATGGGGGCGCCGCTTTCGTTCCTGCTGGCGGGGGTGCTGGCCTTTCCGACCGCACTGAGCTTTGCAGAGCTATCTGCGCGCCATCCCGAGGCTTCAGGCCAGGCTGCCTATGCGCATGGCGCCTTCAGCAATGTCCTGCTGTCACGCAGTGTCGGCTTTGCCGTTGCCGCTGTCGGCATGCTGGCTGCGGCGTCTATTGCCCGCGGCTGCGCCGGTTATCTGCATGGTCTGGTCCCGGTGATCCCCATTGCCGCAGGCAGCGCCCTGATTGTGGTCCTGTTCACCCTGACCGCCTGTCTTGCTGCGGCCAGCAGCGTGGCGGTCGCGGCGCTGATGACGCTGATTGAAATTGGCGGCCTGCTTTATGTCATCTCGGCGGGCGTCATTCAGACACAAGCCTATAGCCCGCCGGAATTTGTGTTCGAGCCCGCCGCCATTGCATCGGGGGCATTCATCGCGATGTTTGCGTTTCTGGGGTTTGAGGCGCTCGTCAATATGGCCGAGGAAACGCGGGATCCCGGCAGGACATTGCCCCGCGCGATTCTGCTGTCGATCGGGATTTCCACACTGTTCTATGTGGTGGTGGCCTATGTCGCGGTGCATGTGACGCCGCTTGATGTATTGGCGTCATCGCCCACGCCGCTGCTGGATGTGGTGTTGAGTTCCCCGATCGGCAATGCGGCGCTGTTTGGCATTATCGCATTGACGGCTACCGCAAACGGCGTGCTGATCGAGATTCTGATGGTGTCACGCATGCTGTATGGCATGGGGGATCGCGGCTGGCTGCCGCGTGCGCTGGCGCATGTCTGGGCCCGCACCCATGCGCCCGTGCGCGCCACGCTGCTGACCGGCGCCATTCTGCTTGTGCTGGTCATCCCCTTTGACGTTGGCGCATTGGCCGCAGCGACCAGCAATGTGCTGCTTGCCGTTTTCATCGTGACCAATCTGGCGCTGATGCGGCTGCATCAGATAGAGCCGCGGCCGGACATTGCAATCCGCGCCCCGCGCTGGGTGCCGCCGCTTGGCGCACTTGGCGCTGCGGGTCTGCTGGCGGCGCAACTGCTTTAGGATTAATTACAGGCTGCCGGCCAATGTGCGCAGACTGTCCAGTTGCGCCTGGGCGCCGGCGCGGGCGGCATCGGATTTGGCGTCGGCGACATCTTCTTCGGCATTCCTGATGCGCACTTCCAGTCCGGCGCGGTCAAGATCGGCCAGATCAATGGCTTCCTCGGCCAGAACCGTCAGTCCGGCGGCGGTCACCTCGGCAAAACCGCCACGCACGAAAATCCGCTGAATGGTCTTTTCGTCGTGCACGGAAATCACGCCGGGACGCAAGGTCGAAACCAATGGCGAATGTCCGGCAAGCACGCCGAACTCACCCTCGGTTCCGGGCACAACCACCATATCCACCTGCGCGGATAAAAGCAGCCGTTCCGGCGACACCAGTTCAAAGGTCAATCTGTCAGCCATATGAATTTATCCTTCGATCTGTCATTGCCCGGTTTATCCGGGCAATCCAGGGGCACAAACCGGCTTTGCGTCTTGGCTCTGGATGCCCCGGACAAGCCGGGGCATGACATTGAGTAAGTTGGATAGGCTAGGAAACAATTACTGCACCTATTATAACTTACGCCGCTTCCGCCGCCAGACGTTCGGCTTTCTTCACGGCTTCTTCCATGGTGCCGACCATATAGAAAGCGTTTTCCGGCAAATGGTCATAGTCGCCCTTGCACAATGCGGCAAAGCCCTTGATGGTGTCGGCCAGGTCGACGAACACGCCGGGCGATCCGGTGAACACTTCGGCCACAAAGAAGGGCTGGCTCAGGAAACGCTCGATCTTGCGGGCGCGGGCCACGGCCAGCTTGTCTTCTTCGGACAGTTCATCCATGCCCAGAATGGCGATAATGTCCTGCAAGGATTTGTAGCGTTGCAGGATTTTCTGCACTTGGCGCGCGGTATTATAATGTTCCTCGCCCACAATGCGCGGATCCAGCATGCGCGATGTGGAACCCAGCGGATCCACCGCCGGATAAATGCCTTTTTCCGAAATCGCACGGTCGAGCACGGTGGTCGCATCCAGATGCGAGAACGAGGTGGCGGGTGCCGGATCGGTCAGATCGTCGGCAGGCACGTAAATCGCCTGCACCGAGGTGATTGAACCCTTGTTGGTGGTGGTGATGCGTTCCTGCATGGTGCCCATGTCGGTGGACAGCGTCGGCTGATAACCCACGGCGGAAGGAATGCGCCCCAGCAGCGCCGATACTTCCGAACCCGCCTGGGTGAAACGGAAAATATTGTCGATGAAGAACAGCACGTCCTGGCCTTCCTCGTCGCGGAAATATTCCGCCTGGGTCAGGCCGGTCAGCGCGATACGCGCGCGCGCGCCCGGCGGCTCGTTCATCTGGCCATAGACCAGCGCGCATTTGGAACCTGTGTCTTCAAGGTTGTTCACGCCCGATTCCAGCATTTCATGGTACAGGTCATTGCCTTCGCGGGTGCGTTCGCCGACGCCCGCAAACACCGAATAGCCGCCATGGCCTTTGGCGATATTGTTGATCAGTTCCATGATCAGCACGGTCTTGCCCACGCCCGCGCCGCCGAACAGGCCGATCTTGCCGCCCTTGGCATAGGGCGCCAGCAGGTCCACCACCTTGATGCCGGTGACCAGAATTTCGGCTTCGGTCGACTGATCGACAAAGGGCGGGGCCGGCTGATGAATGCCGCGTTTTTTGGTCGATTTGACCGGGCCGCGCAAATCCACCGGCTCGCCGATCACATTGACGATACGGCCCAGCATTTCGGGGCCGACCGGCACCATGATCTGGTTGCCGCTGTCGGTGACTTCCTGGCCGCGCACCAGGCCGTCGGTTGCGTCCATGGCGATGGTGCGCACCGTGGATTCGCCCAGATGCTGCGCCACTTCCAGCACCAGCCGGTTGCCGTCATTCGTGCATTCCAGCGCATTCAAAATTGCCGGGAGATGCCCGCCATCAAAGGTGACGTCAACGACGGCGCCGATGACCTGAGAAATACGGCCAACAACATTGCTGCTCATGTTCTAATCCTCGTATCTGCTTACAGCGCTTCTGCGCCGGAAATGATTTCGATAAGTTCCTTGGTGATCGACGCCTGACGGGTGCGGTTATAGGTCAGGTTCAGTTTCAGGATCATGTCGCCCGCATTGCGGGTGGCGTTGTCCATCGCGCTCATGCGCGCGCCCTGTTCGCTGGCGGCATTTTCCAGCAGGGCGCTGAAAATCTGCACCGAGACATTGCGCGGCAATAAATCGGACAGAATTTCGGCTTCGTCCGGTTCATATTCATAGGACGCGCCGCCCATATCGGATGCGCCGCCCGCCACAGCGCCCAGATCAATCGGGATCAGCTGGGTGGCGGTGGGAATTTGCAGAATGACCGAACGGAAGCGGCTGAAAAACAGGGTGCAGACATCAAATTCGCCGGCTTCATACATGGCCAGCACACGTTCGCCGACATTGGCGGCCTGGGCAAAGCCGATATTGCGCACATTATTATGTTCGATCGTATCCACGATCAGACTGCCATACAGACGGCGCAGCGCATCGCGCCCCTTGCGGCCGACGCACAGGATTTTGACGGTTTTGCCTTCGCTTTGCAGCCGGATAATATGTTCACGCGCCAGGCGCGCAATGCTGGAATTAAAGCCGCCGCACAGGCCGCGTTCGGCAGTCGCCACCAGCAACAGATGCACCTGATCCCGCCCCGTGCCGCCCAGCAAAGGCGATACACCGTCGCGCCCGGCAACGCCTGCCGCCAGATTGTTGATTACCCGTCCCATACGCTCGGCATAGGGGCGTGACGCCACGGCCGCATCCTGCGCCCGGCGCAGTTTTGCGGCGGCCACCATCTGCATCGCCTTGGTGATCTTCTGTGTGGAGCGCACAGAGGCGATGCGGTTTTTAAGTTCCTTAAGGCTGGGCATCTTTTATCCCGTGAATGGCCTATATCAGGCGAAGGACTTGGTGAACGCGGTCAGAATTTCGCGCAGTTTGGCGTCGGTCGCATCCGAAATGGCTTTTTCATCGCGGATTGCCGCAACCACGGCGGAATGCTTGTCATGCATATGGCGCAACAGACTTTGTTCATAGCGGCCAATGGCTTCAACGGCGATGCCATCCAGGAATCCCTTGGCGCCGCTGAACAGCACGATCACCTGTTCTTCCACGGTCAGCGGCGAAAACTGGTTCTGCTTCAGCAGTTCGGTCAGCCGCGCGCCGCGCGCCAGCAGTTTCTGCGTCGATGCGTCCAGATCGGAACCGAACTGCGCAAACGCCGCCATTTCGCGGTATTGCGCCAGTTCCAGCTTCAGCGAACCGGAAACCTGCTTCATCGCCTTGATCTGTGCAGCCGATCCCACGCGCGACACCGACAGGCCGACATTGACGGCCGGACGGATGCCCTGGTGGAACAGGCCGGTTTCCAGGAAGATCTGGCCATCGGTAATCGAAATCACATTGGTCGGAATATAGGCCGACACGTCATTGGCCTGGGTCTCAATCACCGGCAGCGCGGTCAGCGAACCCGCGCCATTGTCATCGTTCAGTTTGGCTGCGCGTTCCAGCAGGCGGCTATGCAGATAGAACACGTCGCCGGGATAGGCTTCGCGGCCCGGCGGGCGGCGCAGCAGCAGCGACATCTGGCGGTAGGCCACGGCCTGCTTTGACAGATCGTCATAGATCATCAGCGCGTGCATACCATTATCGCGGAAATATTCGCCCATGGTGCAGCCGGTATAGGGCGCCAGGAATTGCAGCGGCGCCGGATCGGATGCGGTGGCGGCGACGACGATGGTATATTCCATCGCGCCCGCTTCCTGAAGCGTCTTGACGATCTGCGCCACGGTCGAGCGTTTCTGCCCGATGGCGACATAGACGCAATACAGCTTTTTGGATTCGTCCGTACCCTGATTGATGACCTTCTGGTTCAGAATGGTGTCGATGGCGATGGCGGTCTTGCCGGTCTGGCGGTCGCCAATGATCAGTTCGCGCTGGCCGCGGCCCACCGGGATCAGGCTGTCGATGGCCTTGAGGCCGGTCTGCATTGGTTCGTGTACGGATTTACGCGGGATAATGCCGGGCGCCTTAACCTCGACGCGGCGGCGCTCGGAACTGACCAGCGGCCCCTTGCCGTCAATCGGATTGCCCAGACCATCGACCACGCGGCCCAGCAGGCCCTTGCCCACGGGGGCGTCCACGATGGCGCCGGTGCGCTTGACCACATCGCCTTCCTTGATGTTGCGGTCATCACCGAAAATCACCACGCCGACATTGTCGCTTTCCAGGTTCAGCGCCATGCCTTTGGTGCCGTCGGAAAATTCGACCATTTCACCGGCGCGCACTTTGTCCAGGCCATGAATGCGCGCGATCCCGTCGCCAACGCTCAGTACCTGGCCGATTTCGGAAACCTCGGCCTCGACGCCGAAATTCGTAATCTGCTGTTTAAGGATCGCGGAGATTTCCGCAGCCTGGATGTCCATCAGCCAACCTCTTTCATAGCAATCTGTAAATTGTTCAGTTTAGTGCGCAGCGAACCGTCAATCATGCGGCTTCCCATGCGCACGATCAGCCCGCCCAGAATGGAATTATCCACATCCGCCTTTAGCTGCACATCCCGGCCGGCGGCCTGTTTCAGCGCCGCCTTGATCGCATCAAGCTGTGCGCCATCAAGCGCATGGGCGGAGGTCACCTGCGCCGACACTTCGCCGCGATGCGCCGCCAGCAGGGCGTTAAAGATGCTGATGATCGCCGGAAGCACGAACAGGCGGCGCTTTGACGCCACCAGGCCGATAAAGCGTGTGGTCAGATCCTGCGCCTGCATGCGCGCCAGCACGGCGGCCATGGCCTTGCCCTGTTCGGCGCGGCTGAATACCGGGCTGCGCACCAGGCGCGTCAGATCTGCGCTGGTGTTCAGCAGTTTTGTCAACGCAGCCAGATCGGCCGCCACGCCATCCAGCGTACGCGCCTCGCGCGCCAGTTCAAAAATCGCGGTGGCGTAACGCCCGGCCAATCCCGAAACGCCCGCAACCTGTTGTGTTTGCTCAGCCAATTGAGGCCCCTCAACTGCGCCCGCCGCAAATGCGCAGGCAAAATACCAACCATATGAAAACAAAAGGCTTTTCCGGGCATCACGAAAATCCGCAACAACCATGCCCTTAAAGCCGCGCGTGTCCTAACATGACTTCGGTATAGACGCAAGCGCGGGCGGCGATTTGGCGGCATAAGAATGTCACGCCCTGTGCCATTTCAGGGCTGGCCCCTTATTTCGGCTTTTGCAATAAGCGCGTCCGCTGACACCTGGCTCACCGGACAAGCACCCCATCGCGTTCGATATTGCGTAAAAGTTTCGGGTTGCGATAGGCGTCCGGATTATCCCATTCGTCCTCCCACACCGGCAAGGGTTCAATGCGAATGCCGGTTTCGAGCATTACGTCAAAGGCAATGTCGGCCATCGCCAGCTTTGCCGCCATGAACGGGCCGTGCGGGCCGGAAAGCAGCACGGCGACATCCGCGTCACTCTCGGGCTGAAATTCACCCCGGGCGCGGCTGCCAAACAGGATGACGTGGCGCACTGGGAACATTGCGGCAACCCGATCAAGAAAAGCCATCACCGCGTGACCGGTCGCCGCATCCAGTGGATGTTCGTTGCGCATTTGCATAAGGATATTTGTATCAGCTTGGGGGGAGGAGGGCAAACCCATCCAGTGTACAAATAAGGGCGCCCGCCAGGCGCCCTTATTGAGATTGCAGAAAGCGGAAAATCCGCCTTTATTTTGCCGCCTGGGACCGCCGCCGCATTGCGCCGATGCCCGCCAGACCCGCGCCGAGCAGGCTCAGTGTCATCGGTTCGGGGACGCCTGTGGGGGGTGTGACCACAGTGACGCCATTGAGCTGCACAAGAAGATTGTCGATGCCCCAGGCTTCATCATCCGCGCCTTGCCACCCGCCGCCTTCGCCCCGCAGTTCAATGCTCAGGGTCGACGCCGTGTGCGTAAGGTTTGCCAACTCGTTTTCAAGGTCAAAAGCCTGATCATTCCAACCGCCATTAAATCCACGCGACACTTTACCGGCGCCGATGTCCGTCAGCAGAGCGGTATTGTTGAAGGAGCCAAGCGCAGTGTTATAGGTGTCACTGAATATGGCCACCCCATCCACATAAATACGGAAGAAATCAGGGCTACAGCAGCCGCCATCACTTGAGTCCCAACTGTCAAGCATACCGAGAAGGCCAGTAATATTAAGGCTGGTGTGGGTAGGCAGATTGCCCAGCGTGAGTGTGGCTATGCTTGACGAATTGAAGGAAGACAAAAAATTACCACCGAATTGATTGCCCGTGGCGCCCAATCCAGCCAGACCTTGAACAGATTGCACCGCCGCACCGCTCAAGCTAGCGGTCACGCCTGACGCCACTGTGGCGGCGGCGTCAAAATTAGAGGAATAGGCGGTTATGGTCACAGCCTGCGCCTGGGTGGCCATCAGCGCCCCAAGCGCAGTGATGGCGGTTTTTGCAAAATTACGCATATTCATTCTCCGTGATTAATGTTTGTCCGCCGGATAATCTCGGCAGCTTTTACGCTTTGAAAACACAGCTTAAACCCGGAGCTGAGCCATAATTTTACTCTGCGCCGATTTTAAACCTTTTTCAGCCTACCCCCCCTGCGAAAGAGTCAATGTTCATTCGTCACAATTTTGCGGGTGAGGGGTGCCTCCCTCTCCCCCTGCGGGAGAGGGCCGGGGTGAGGGGGCGGTCCCGGAAAAGCTTTCCCTGAGGCGCATAAAGGCAGCCCCTCATCCTGACCTTTATTGGTACCTGCACCTTCAGGCTCCCACAAGGGAAGAAGGAAAAGCTCGAATAATGAAATACACATCCATATGCGATAGCCCTGCTACGAAGGGCGAGGGTTGGGGTGGGGTACGAAATTGGCGCGGCTCTCAGTCTGATCAAAAAAAAAGCCCTGGGGCCGGTATGGGCGCGCGCAGGCGCTCACATAAAGCTGTACGGATCGACATCGACGGCAAGGCGGAGTTTGGGCGGGACTTTTATCTTGGCCAACCATTGCCGTAAAATCGCCTGCACATTGTGCTGGCGGGTGGCCATCAGCAGCAGGCGATAGCGGTGGCGGCCGCGCAGCAGCGCCAGGGGGGCGGGGGCGGGGCCGAGCACATGAACATCCTTGCCGTGGGGCGCATGGCGGGCAAGCTGGGTGGCGAAGTCGCGCACCTGTATCTGATCGGGGCCGGAGATGATCAGCGCCGCCAGGCGGCCAAACGGCGGCAGGTTGCGGGCGCGCCGCGCGTCTGATTCCGCCGCCAGAAATTTCGCCTGATCGCCGCTGATCAGCGCCTGCATTACCGGATGTTCGGGCATATAGGTCTGCATCACCGCATGGCCGGGGCGGCTCGCGCGGCCCGCACGGCCTGACACCTGATGCAGCATCTGAAAGGTGCGTTCCGCCGCGCGCAGATCGCCGCCCGCCAGGCCAAGGTCCGCGTCGATCACGCCGACAAGGGTAAGATCGGGAAAATGATGCCCCTTGGCAATAATCTGTGTACCGATTAATATTTGCGTTTCCCCCCGGGTGAAGGCCGCCAGTGTGGCGCGCACCTGATCGACATTGTGATCACCGGAAATTATCGCCGGGGCAAATTGTGGAAAGGCGGCGGCCACTTCTTCGGCCAGCCGTTCAATGCCTGGGCCCAGCGCCACCATTTTATCTTCGACAGCGCAGGCGGGACAGGCTTTGGGCTTTTGCGCCTCATGCCCGCAATGATGGCACAGCATGCGGTTGTGAAAGCGGTGCTCGACCAGCCAGGCCGAACAGTTCGGGCATTCCATGCGGCTGCCGCAGGCACGGCACAGCGTCAGCGGCGCATAACCGCGCCGGTTGAGAAACAGCAGCGCCTGTTCGCCGCGCGCCAGGGTTTCCCCCATCAATTGCAACAGGCGCGGGGAAATAAACTGTCCGGCCGGCAGGCTTGCCGCGCGCATATCCACCGCCTCGATGCTGGCAAGGCGCGCCCCGCCATGCCGGTCCGGCAGGATCAGATGCCGGTAACGCCCGCTTTGCGCATTGATCATGGTTTCCAGCGACGGGGTGGCGGAGGCCAGCACGATGGGAACAGCGCTGAGATGCGCGCGCACCACCGCCATGTCGCGGGCATGATAGATGACGCCATCTTCCTGCTTGTAGGCGCCATCATGTTCTTCGTCCGCAATGATCAGGCCCAGCTGCGGAAATGGCAGAAACAGCGCCGAGCGCGCCCCCGCCACGACACGCGCTTCGCCTGACGCCACCGCGCGCCAGATATTGCGCCGCCTTGCATCCGGCAATTGCGAATGCCACTCCGCCGGTAGACAGCCAAAGCGCGCCCTGAACCGTTCCAGAAACTGCGCCGTCAGCGCAATTTCCGGCAGCAGCACCAGCGCCTGTCTGTCCTGACGCAGGGCTTCGGCAATCGCCTCGAAATAGACTTCGGTCTTGCCGGAGCCGGTGACACCCTGCAACAAGGTACAGGAATAGGTTCGCGCCGCCACCGCGTCACGCAATGCCCGCGCCGCGCCGGCCTGTTGCGGGGAAAGCTGCGGGCCGGGATGTTCCGCATCCGGCTTTTCAACCGCTGGCGCGCGTCTCGGCCGATTGGGCGGCGCCGCAGAGGGAACCCGCATCGCCAGCCGCAGCACCGCGCCGGGCGGGCTCAGCGTATAGTCCGCGACCCAGCCTATAAACCGGCGCAAATCATCCGGCAGCGGCGGCAGGTCAAGCTTGCCGGTAACGGGTTTCAGCCTGCCGGGATCGACCCCGCCCTGCGCCGCGCCCCAGACAACCCCCACCCTCTGGCGTGCGCCCAGCGGCACGGTAACCATGTCACCCGGCGACAGTTCCATGCCCGCCGGAACCGCATAATCATACGCCCCCGCCAGCGGCAGCGGCAGCAGCACGCCAACACAGGGCGGTGCGGGGGATGTGGTGTTGGGCGAATCCATGGTCTATATTGCGCCAACCCGCACAAACATAAAGCGATACCGGATCAGCCTATCCGTGCTGATTTAACAAAAGCGAGATGAGCTTATGAAACTGAAAGTGATCATTCATGAAGCGGAAGAAGGGGGCTTCTGGGCTGAGGTTCCCGCTATACCCGGTTGCGTGGCTCAGGGCGAGACGTTTGATGCGCTTCTTGGCAATATTTACGAGGCCGTTGAAGGGTGTTTGTCGGTTGACATAGCGGATATCACAATAAGCGGGACGGACAGGGTTTTGGAGATTGCTGTGTGAAATCCGTTTCCGGGAAGGATTTCGCAAAGATCCTTGAGAAAAAAGGCTGGGAGTTGCGGCGAACGAAAGGCAGCCATCACATATATGCAAGAGCGGGAAGTCAGGTGCGGATCTCGGTTCCCGTTCATGGAAACGCGGCCCTAAAACGGGGCCTTCTAACGCACCTTATGAAAATTGCCGGAATTGATGAAAGTGAGCTTTAGGCTCCCGCCCTGTAGCCTCGGGCGTATCCATGCTCTATATTGCGCCAACCCTCACGAACATAAAGCGATCCCGCATGAAATTCTTTGTCGATACCGCCGATCTGGCTGAAATCCGCGACCTTGCCGCCACCGGGATGGTGGATGGGGTTACCACCAATCCTTCGCTGGTGGCCAAGGCGGGGGGTAATTTTATCGAATCGCTGCGTGAAATCTGCGCGCTGGTGCCGGGCCCGGTCAGCGCCGAGGTCACCGCGCTGGATAGTGCCGGCATGTTGCGCGAGGCCGAAAAGCTGCGCGCTGTGGCCAGCAATATAGCCATCAAGGTGCCGATGACCTGGGATGGGCTGAAGGCCTGCCGCAGTCTGGCGAATGACGGGGTGATGGTCAATGTCACCTTGTGCTTTTCCGCCAATCAGGCGCTGCTGGCGGCCAAGGCGGGCGCGGCCTTTGTGTCGCCCTTTGTCGGGCGGCTGGATGATATCAGCCAGGAAGGCATGGATCTGATTGCGGATATACGCGAAATCTATGACAATTACCCTGATCTTGAGACCGAAATTCTGGTGGCCTCGGTGCGCCATCCCGCCCATGTGCTGGAATCCGCGCGTATTGGCGCGGATATCTGCACCATACCACCCAATGTGCTGCGTCAGCTGATCCGCCATCCGCTGACCGATGCAGGCATAGCCGCCTTTATGGCCGACTGGGAAAAAAGCGGGCAGAAAATCATTTAGCGTAAATCCTGTTCACGCGCGCACAGCTGACCCGCGCAGTGCGATTTCGCCAGCCATTGCGGCGACCCCATTTTTCTATTGATATATCCGTCAATATGATTGAAAATGACGCTATGTTCATTTTTTGCGGGGGCCCTGTGCGGTGCGCACAGCCAGGTTTTCGCCTGACAAAACAGGAGGTTGCGTAGATGCAGGTCAATCAGGCACTTAAAGATCAGGTCAGTAAAATTCCATTGGCCGAGATGGATGTCAGCGATCCGCTGCTGTTTCATAATGATACGGTCGGGGAATATTTCAGGCGGCTGCGCGCGGAAGATCCGGTGCATTACTGCGCCAAAAGCCCGAACGGCCCCTATTGGTCCGTCACCAAATTCAACGATATTGTCCGGGTCGATACGGACCACAAGACCTTTTCTTCCGATGCGGCGCGCGGCGGCATCGTGCTGGGCGGCATCGGCGCGCCCGAGGAAGCCAATGCGATGGGCGGTCTGGAGATGTTCATCGCCATGGACCCGCCCAAACATGACGCGCAGCGCAAGGTGGTCAGCCCGATTGTAGCACCCCACAATCTGGAAGCATTGGAGCCGGTCATACGTGAGCGCGCCGCCGGCATTCTCGATTCGCTGCCGACCGGCGAGGTCATCGACTGGGTTGACAAGGTTTCCATCGAACTGACCACCATGACGCTGGCCACGTTGCTGGGTTTTCCCTGGGAAGAACGGCGCAAGCTGACCCGCTGGTCCGATGTCGTAACCGCCTCGCCGGGCAATGGCATCGACAGCTGGGAACAGTGGCAGCAGGAGATGATGGAATGCGGCATGTATTTCAAAACCCTGTGGGATCAGCGCGTCGGCGGTGAGCAGAGCTATGATCTGATTTCCATGCTGGCCGGTTCGCCCGCGACGTCCAACATGCCGTTCAATGAATTTCTGGGGAATCTGATTCTGCTGATCGTCGGCGGCAATGACACGACCCGCAGCTCCATCAGCGGCGGTGTTCTGGCGCTGAATGAAAACCCGGCGGAATATGCCAAGCTAATGAACAATCCAGCACTTATCCCCGGCATGGTGTCGGAAATCATTCGCTGGCAGTCACCCATCACAAGCATGATGCGCACCGCCTTGAGCGATGCCGAGATTGGCGGCAAAAAAATCCGCGAAGGCGACAAGGTGGTGATGTGGTATCTGTCCGGCAATCGTGACAGCGAAGTGATCGAGCGGGCCGATGAATTTCTGATCGACAGGAAAAATCCCCGCCAGCATCTTTCTTTTGGCTTCGGCATTCATCGCTGCGTCGGCAACCGTGTGGCGGAATTGCAGTTGCGCATCATATGGGAAGAGATCGTCAAACGTTTCAGCAAGGTCGAGATCGTAGGCACACCGGTCCGGAGCATGTCGCACGTCATTCATGGGTTCACCAAAATGCCGGTAAAGCTGCACGCGCGTTAAGGGCTGCTGTCAATTCGCACACAAAATGGAACAGAGAATGCCAAAAGTAACCTTCATTGCGCACAATGGTACGAAAAACACGGTAACCGTCCCCAATGGCGTTTCCTGCCGGGATGCGGCGGTTGATAATGATATTGCGGGTATTGACGGCGATTGCGGCGGTGTCTGCGCCTGCGCCACCTGCCATGTCTATGTCGATCCCGCCTGGCTGGACAAAGTGGGGCGGGCGGTGGAAGGCGAATTGGAAGCCGACCTTCTCCAGTTCGCGGAAGATTTTCGCGAAACCAGCCGCCTGGCCTGTCAGATCATTGTGACCGACGCCCTTGATGGCCTGGTCCTGAATATCCCGGCGGGACAGCATTAGATGCCGGTCTGATTGCAGCGCCGCTTCTATGTTTCCTCCCCCCGTCTCTAACCCCTCGCCATGCGGAAGAGGGGTTAGGGGCGGGGAAGCAATTCAGTCTGTTCACAAATCGCGCTGAACGGTTCAGTCTTCGGGTTGCGCCGCAGCGGTTCCGGTATGGCCGGAGATGGTTTCTTCCAGCGGGCGCAGGGTTTCGCCGGGGACAAACCCCGCCTGGGCGCGCTCCTTGGCCTTTGCGGCGCGTTGGCTGGCAATGCGTACCTGCGCATCCAGTTCCATTTGCGTGCTGAGGCCGAGGCTGACCGGGTCTACCGGTTTGAGATTGGCCTGGTTCCAGTGGCTGCGGTCGCGCACGGACTGGATGGTGGTCTTGGTGGTGCCGACGAGCTTGCCGATCTGGGTGTCGCTCAGTTCCGGGTGATGGCGCAGCAGCCAGGCGATTGCGTCGGGGCGATCCTGACGGCGCGACACCGGCGTGTAACGCGCCCCTTTGGAACGCTTTGCGGGTTCCGGATGGCTGCTGGTGCGCAAATGCAGACGCGCCGCCGGATCCGCCTCACAGCGGGCGATCTCTTCGCGCGTCAATTGCCCGGCGGTCACCGGGTCCAGCCCTTTCACCCCGATGGCCACTTCGCCATCTGCAATGCCTGAAATCTCCAGCAGATGCATTTCGCAGAATTCGGCGATCTGCTCAAAACTGAGCGAGGTATTGTCCACGAGCCATACGGCTGTCGCCTTGGGCATCAGCGGTCGCGTCATCGCACTACTCCATAATTGACGACAGCAAAATCCATTCAGAGAATGTGACTGAGTGGCTTTGCTATGGGGGATTTAGCTCTATATAGGCTATTGTTGCGCCAAGATAAAGCCGTTACCCGCTGTTATGCTGCTATAGTGTCAGCACCAGCTTGCCAATATGGGCGGAACTTTCCATACGGGCATGGGCGGCGGCGGCGGCATCCAGGCGATAGGTGGAATCGATCACCGGCAGCATTTTTCCAGACGCCAGCAAAGGCCAGACTTTTTCAAGCAACGCATTGGCGATCATCGCCTTTTCGGCGATGCTGCGCGGCCGCAGCCCGGAACCGGTCAAAATCAGGCGTTTTTGCAGAACCGGCAGCAGATTAAGCGTAACCTTGGATCCCTGCAGGAAAGCGATGGAGACATGGCGCCCCCCCTGGGCCAGAGCCATGATATTGCGCGCAACATAATCGCCCCCCACCATGTCCAGAACGACATCCACCCCCGCATCAGCGGTGAGCTGTTTTACGACAGAAACGAAATCCTCGGTCCGGTAATTGATCGCCCGCTCCGCCCCCAATTGGGTGCAGACGATGCATTTTTCGTCGCTGCCCGCCGTTGCAAACACCCGCGCGCCAAACGCATGGGCCATCTGAATGGCTGTGGTGCCAATGCCGCTGCTGCCGCCATGCACCAGCAGGGTCTCGCCGGCCTGCAGCTGCGCCCCGTCGAACAGATTGGTCCACACCGTGAAAAAGGTTTCCGGCAGGGCCGCTGCCTGCACCATATTCAGCCCGGCAGGAACCGGCAGGCATTGTACGCCGGGCGCCAGGCAATATTGCGCATAGCCGCCCCCCGCCACCAGCGCGCAGACCTGATCGCCGACGGCCCAGCCGGTAACGCCCGCGCCCAGTTGCACGATGGTTCCCGCCACCTCCAGCCCCGGCGTATCCGGCGCGCCCGGCGGCGGCGGATAAAAGCCCTGGCGCTGCATGACATCGGGGCGGTTGACGCCGGCCGCCGCCACCTCGATCAGCACCTCGCCAGGACCGGGCGTAGGGGTGGGCAGCGTGACGGGTTGCAGCACCTCCGGCCCGCCCGGCTGGGTGATGGCAATGGCGCGCATGGTTTCGGGAATGGAACTTGTCATGGAATGGATCTCTGCCTGTGCTGTTGCATCACTTGCGGGCGGCCTGTGCTGGCCACCCAGCCAGCATAGCCGAAAAGCCTGCGCTTCGGCTATATGTCCAGATTACCCTGCCTTGTCCTGCTCAAATCCTCGCGGGCGGCGGTGCGGAAGGTCGCGGCGGTGTCGACCAGCGGGATGCGCGGGCGTTTGCCCTGAAACAGTTCCGCCAGGGTAATGATCTGCAGGCGCGGAAATTTTTCTTCGAGGCCGCAATCATACAGCCCGACCGCCGCCGCCTCCTTCTGCATGGCGCGGGTCGGCAGCATGGCGGTAATCAGTACGCCGATGGCCGCCTTTTCGCGCTCGATCACCGAATGCAGATCGCGCACCGCGCCAACGCCTATAGTGTTGCCGCCCTTGACCGAGATGATCACGCTTTCGGTGGTCTTGGCGCCGGACCGGAAAAACAGAATGCCGTCGATGCCGCCATCCGCGCCCTTTTTCTTGCCTGCATACGGCCTGCCGCCAACGGCGGACGCCGCCCACCATTGAAATTGGTATTTGTCGCGGTCCGCAAGATCAACTGCGTCCTGCAATGTCTTTGGCGTGCCGTGGACCTCAAAACCGATGCCGGGAAAAGCGTCCTTTAAGCGCCGTTCGATCAGGCCGATGGCAAGACAGGTAATGTCAATGCCGATCCAGCGGCGGCCAAGTTTCTCGGCTGCATGAACCGCCGTGCCGCAACCGCAGAACGGGTCAAGCACAACATCGCCTTCGTTACTGGATGACTGGATAATTCGTTCAAGTAACGTCAGGGGTTTTTGTGTAGGGTAACCTAGACGTTCCTTCGCTTGTGCAGATATGGGTGGAATATCGGTCCAAACGTCCTGCAACGAAACGCCGGGCATTTCGTCGAGGTAGCGCTTATACGCCGGCACTGCGCCAGGTTTAGTTTGAATGATGCGCCCCTGTGCGATCAGTTCCTGCATCTTCTTTTTGCTATAACGCCAAAACCGTTTGACGCCCATTACCTCATATTCGGGATTTCCCTTGGCGGCGCCACCGGGGCCCGCAAGATTGTCGAGACGGTATATGCGGCCAGTGTCCGGCTCGACATATTTATAAAAGCCGTCAACATATTCCTGGCCATATGACGTATAGACCGGATTCCAAATCTTGTTTTCAGTTTTCGTGTAGAAAAGTATGATGTCGTGAATTCGACCGTGCTGTTGACGTCCCTGTTTTGTATCACTGTGTGCGCTGCTCCGTTTCCACACAATCTCGCTGCGAAAGTTGACGGGCTTGAACACCGCGTCCAGCAAAATTTTCAAATAATGGCTGGCCGTCGGGTCGCAGTGCAGATAGAGCGAGCCGGCGGGTTTCAGCACCCGGTGCAGTTCCAGCAGCCGCACCGCCATCATGGCGAGATAGGCCATCATGTCATTCTCACCCAGAAAGCCGCGCATGGCCCGCAGCATTTCGGCGGCGTTGGTGTTGGCCGATTGCAGCACCTCGTCATAGGCGTGCTCGGATTCATCGCCCCAGTGCCAGGTGTCCTCGAAGGCCTCGATCTGCGCCTCGGCGGATTTTCCGGCGGGCGATCTGAACAGGACATTATAGGTGGCCTGCGAATTGAACGGCGGGTCGAGATAAATCAGATCGACGGATTCGCTGGCGATGCTTTCGCGCAGTACACGCAGGTTATCGCCATAGTAAAGCGCGTTGGCCACCATTTATCCTCATGCTTCACGAAAAGTACGAATCGGCTTTCATATTGCCGAAAATGAAGCCGCATAACTATAGTCTATATGGAATCCCGAACAGCCTGATCACAAAAAAAGGGCGCTCCCGCGAGCGCCCTTTTTGGTGTTTTGATTGTGCCCTATTGCGCGGCGACGAGCCGTGAGCGGCCTTCGGTCAGGCCGTGGCGCAGCAGCTTGCCCGG
>Ga0073926_10000055_pt1 | contig 23509 bp, 9 predicted proteins | sample GWRWmT4_4Nov14_FD_70189 | JGI IMG/M metagenome (GOLD analysis project Ga0073926, IMG submission 70189) | Sand microcosm microbial communities from a hyporheic zone in Columbia River, Washington, USA - GW-RW T4_4-Nov-14 | ecosystem: Engineered > Artificial ecosystem > Sand microcosm >...
GACAGTGCCTATGATTGGGTTTGTGATCAGTGCGGCATTGATACATTCGTTGCCGACACTTGGGCATGGGATTGTTTCTATTCGGTCTTTGATTCGGCACGTGACTGAGTTACACTAAACCACACACATTCCTCATTCGTTATCATGGCACTCTACAACATCGCATCCGATCTTAACACCCGTCAAACCGTATGGGTGAGCACCAACGTTGCTAAGGGTCGCCCGCAACTTAACAGTCACCGTGAAGGTAACGCAGGTCGTTCACTCAATCGTGCGGGCATTGATGGTTTCCCTGCCTGGGAGATTGCGGGTCTTCATTGTAACTTTGTGCCCCGTGCCATTCGTTCGTGAACACCAGTGCCCCGCCGTTCCGCCGCGTCGGGGGGCGCCCCCGTTATAAAAACCATGGGTCCCCCTAACCTACAAAGTGTTACGGACGCGAGTATAATATACTGTGCTATATAAATCTAAAAAGAAGATTCATATACACGAAATGAGAAAAAATTCCGGAGAAAATTTTCAGTCTGTACAAGTCGATCCAATCACGGGCGACTATTACATTGTAATTCCTGAGTGGATTACAAACGATCTTTCATGGTACGAAGATACACAAGTTCGCCTATCAATTGAGGGTGGAGATCTCGTAATAACCGAAACTGAGGGTGATTGACAATCTCTACATAATACTGTATGATCATTGATGTAAACGCATTCTATTATGGCTAAAGGATTTACCGTAAAAGCAAAAACGCCGACTGCCTCAGAACCAGAGTGGGACTACAATCTTGCCCGTGAAATGGTAAAGGGTAAGACAATTGTGTTCTGTCTACCTGGAAGAGGAGTCTCATATACTTACTTAAAGAATTTTGTTCAACTTTGTTTTGATCTGGTACAGGCAGGAGCAAGTATTCAGATCTCACAAGACTACTCATCAATGGTGAACTTTGCCCGTTGTAAGTGTCTTGGAGCAAATGTACTTCGTGGACCTGATCAGATTCCCTGGGATGGTAAACTGAAGTATGATTGGCAATTATGGATTGATAGTGATATTGTTTTCAATACTGAAAAGTTCTGGCAACTTGTTCTGATGGATCAAGACATTGCTTCTGGATGGTATTGTACAGAGGATGGTAGAACAACCTCTGTAGCACACTGGATGGAAGAGGATGATTTCCGCAACAATGGTGGTGTTATGAATCACGAAACCATTGAGAGTATCTCAAAGCGTCGGAAACCATTCACTGTTGATTATGCTGGATTTGGTTGGTTGTTGATTAAGAACGGAGTCTTTGAACACTCAGAGATGAAGTATCCTTGGTTTGCTCCAAAGATGCAAGTCTTTGAATCTGGTGAAGTACAGGATATGTGTGGAGAAGACGTATCATTCTGTTTGGATGCAAAGGAAGCAGGTTTTGAAATCTGGTGCGATCCTCGTATCAGAGTTGGTCACGAGAAGACAAGAATCATTTGATGGCTAACGAACGATATAATATTCTCTGTAAGGGAAGAAGAATTTATTCAAGTCTTACAGAAGAAGAATATTTCAATGTGATGGAGGATCTGTCTATAGAGTATTATCAGACAGGTGCTCCATGTCCTGGAGATCTTGAAACTGAAATTTTATTGGAGAATAACAACGTATGGCAGCAAAAGCAAAAGGTGGTCTGAATAAGAATAGTTCTTATCTTCCTGGTCCTCCTAAAAAGTCTCGTCAAGGTGCGGGTATGGGAACCAAATATGCCGCTTCTTCTCGCAATGGGGCACGGAAAAAATACAGAGGACAAGGTAAAGGTTAATCAATGGCATACTTAAACCATAGTTTACCAGATTGGTCTTGTTATATTCGTAATGAGTTTCTGTTTAATCATCAGAAAGGACATGGTGAAGTGACCAAATGTGACGTACATTCCGTCGCAAGTATTGAAAAAAGAGTTCCTCTATTTGAGGCATTTCTTGAAAATGGCGTGAATTGGACTCGCAGGCCACTTCACGCTTTTTGCTGGAGACCAGATGCTGAGATTGAACCCTTAGAAGATATTATGTACTGGGATTGTTTTTCTCCCTATATTGATGTACAAAAACGTGCTCGTCTTGCTGGATTACAGGCAGATTTGATACGCCCTGATGGAAAAAAGGTCATTGGATCTTATATGTTCACTCTTGACTGGTCTTGGGAAAACAAAGGAATACCAGATCTTAACTTTTCAGAGACTCCAGAGCATAAATGTGCTCATTTATTTAAAGTAGAGACTGGAAATTACTATGCCTATCCAAATAATCGCATTGTTTGGTATGATAATGCTTGGACTTTTAACAGAATCAGTAAAAATCCAGGTTATGAGATTGACATGACGATCTACTCTGTAGAAAATAAACGAAAAATTGAAACTTCAGAGCACTATATGTACGAAATTACAAATTTAGAACAAAAATAAATAGATTTTTTACCACAAATTGAGTTGGAAAAGTTTTCAATGGGTAAGCACCTACTTCTAGAGGTGTATGATGTTGATTTTGACCTGATTAATGACGTAGAATCTCTACAGAACGTCATGATTAGGGGCATTGAACGTGCGAAAATGACTATTCTGAACACATTTGCCCATTGTTTTCTTCCACAGGGATGTACAGTCGTCATCGCACTCTCTGAAAGTCATGTTTCTTGTCATACTTGGCCAGAAAATGGGTGTTTAGCAGTGGATGTCTATACATGTGGTGAAGGAAATCCAAAATTAATTGCTCTTGAAATCTTAAAGTACCTTAATTCCGACTCATATTCTCTGCGTGAAATAGATCGTTAAATAGAAGTAAGGAGATAGCAACCTCCTTTATAAAAGTTCTGTTTTATTGACTTAAAACAGGAGCTAAAATGTCTAATTTACCCGTAGATAGAGATCAAAATTATATGAGAGAGATGTGGGGAACTACACAACTCATCACAGATTATCAATCAGTAACACCACAGAAAAGAATTATTCAAGAAGTCATGCACGATTTGGCACCAAAGCATGATTTAAAAACACAAACTGAACTTCATGAAAAAATTCGTAATGATGAAGACTATGATGATTGGGGTTATGGTACTGAACCAACCTATGGTTCTCCTTGGAAATAGGATATAAATAAAGCAAGAAACTTTTGTCCGATGGCAATACAAAGGATATCTAGATCATTTAAAGATATTAGTTTATCCTTTGAACCTCATCCGGTCACAAAGGATTTACCAATCCTAAAGAATGAAAATGCGATCAAAAGATCGGTCAGAAACATTGTAGAAACAATTCCTACGGAAAAGTTTTTTAATCCAAATTTTGGATCTGATGTACGTAGTAGTCTTTTTGAATTCGTTGATTTTGGTACTGCCTCAATCATTCAAAGACAAATTGAATTGGCAATAGAGAACTTTGAATCCAGAGTTGAAAATATTGTTGTTGAGGTAAATCCTAAACCGGATACAAACGAATTTGAAGCAACGATATTCTTTGATATTATTGGACAGGAATTCCCGACTCAAGAATTTACATTTATCCTAGAGGCAACAAGATAAAATGCCTTTTACACAGTTTACTAATTTAGACTTTGATCAGATCAAGACCTCAATCAAGGACTATCTTCGTGCGAACTCTAATTTTACAGATTTTGACTTTGAAGGGTCAAACTTTTCTGTATTAATTGACACGTTAGCGTACAACACATATATTACAGCATTTAACTCTAACATGGTTGTGAATGAGTCTTTTCTAGACTCAGCAACATTAAGAGAAAATGTTGTTTCGTTAGCAAGAAATATCGGATACGTACCACGCTCTAGAAGCGCCTCTAAGGCGGTCGTATCATTTAATGTGCCAACTACCACAACAAGTCCAACACTAACTCTACAGGCGGGACTGGTGTGCGTTGGTGGAATTTCTGATACGACTTATACATTTGCTGTTCCTGAAAATGTAACAAGCACTGTAACTGGTGGTGTTGCATCATTTTCTGATATCAACATCTATCAAGGAACTTTTCTTCGCAACCAGTTTGTTGTTGATGGGTCATTAGATCAAAGATTTATTTTAGATAATTCTTTTATTGACACCTCTACGATTGTTGTTTATGTAAAAGGTATTTCTGATACTGGATTGGGGAGGGAATATACATTAGTTGATAATATTTTAAATGTTCAGAGCACATCAGAAACTTATCTAATTCAAGAAATAAAGGACGAAAAATACGAACTTTTATTTGGTGATGGTATTTTTGGTAAGAAATTAGAAAATGGAACGATCATCACCGTAACCTATATCGTTACTGATGGAAAAGATGGCAATGGGGCATCACTCTTTTCTTTCTCTGGATCACTAAGAGGATCTTCTGATGAGATTGTGACTCCATCATCAACAGTTTCTGTTGTAACTACCGCATCATCATCCAATGGTGGGGAGATTGAAAGTATTGATTCCATCAAGTATTTTGCCCCCCGTCTGTATTCATCACAGTATAGAGCAGTAACGGGAAGAGATTATGAATCTATTATTCAACAAATCTATCCGAACACAGAATCAGTTTCAGTTGTTGGTGGAGAAGAACTAGACCCACCTCAGTTTGGAACCGTTTTAATCAGCATTAAACCAAAGAATGGTGATTATGTTTCTGACTTTGACAAGCAACAAATTTTAAATAAACTTAAGAATTATTCTCTTACAGGAATTAACCAGTCAATTATTGATCTCAAGGTTCTTTATGTAGAGATAGACTCTGCAGTCTATTATGATTCACCTAAGGTTTCTAATGTAAATGATCTAAAAACCAGAGTGACCAATGCTCTTACAACTTATTCATCATCAACAGATGTCAATAAGTTTGGTGGTAGATTTAAGTACAGTAAGTTAGTAAGAATTATTGATGATGTTGATACTGCGATTACATCTAATATCACCAGAGTTATTATCAGAAGAAATCTAAAAGCTGCTGTAAATGACTTTGCCCAATACGAACTTTGCTTTGGAAATCAGTTCCATATTAATTCAAAAGGATTTAATATTAAGAGCACTGGATTTAGAATTTCTGGAGAAGCAGACACTGTATACCTAACGGATGTTCCTAAGAAAGATGTTAATGGAAATCTAGATGGTAGTGGTATGGGAGATGTTTCAATTGTTAAACCAAATCCAAATGGTATTGATAATATTGTCGTCATCAAATCTGCTGGAACAATTGACTATACGACTGGAGAAATACTTTTAACTACCATCAACATAACTGCTACAGACTTACCTAATAATATAATTCAAGTTCAAGCATACCCAGAATCCAACGATGTTATTGGACTTAAAGATCTATATCTAAGTTTTAGTGTTGCGGATAGTACCATAAATATGATTAAAGATACAATTTCTTCTGGGGAACAAATATCTGGCATTGGGTTTAAGGTAACTTCAAACTATCTAAACGGGGAACTAAAGAGGATATAAGATGATAGCAACAGGGTTTGAAACAAGAGTACAAATACAACAGATTGTTGAAAATCAACTTCCAGAATATATTTTATCAGAGAGTCCAAAGGCATCAGAATTTTTAAAGCAATATTATATTTCACAGGAATTTTCTGGTGGAACGGTTGATATTGTAGATAATTTAGATCAATATTTAAGATTAGATAATTTAACACCTGAAGTAATTACTGGTCAGACGTTTCTATCTGTTGGTATTACTAGCACAAGTTCATCAATTCAAGTAGATAGCACTAAAGGGTTTCCAAATCAATATGGACTCTTTAAGATTGATGATGAGATCATTACCTACACTGGAGTAACAACTAATACTTTTATCGGATGTGTTCGCGGATTTAGTGGAATTACATCTTATCATGCTGATAATGCTCCAGGTGAATTAGTTTTTTCAACTTCTTCAGCAACATCACATACTTCTGGTAAAATTGTTTCTAATCTAAGTTCTTTATTTTTAAAAGAATTTTATAAAAAAATTAAGTACACTCTTACTCCTGGATTAGAAAACGTTGATTTTGTATCTAATTTAGATGTAAGTAATTTTATTAAGGAATCTAAGGCATTTTACCAATCAAAAGGAACAGAAGAATCTTTTAGAATTCTTTTTAATGTTTTGTATGGAGTTACACCAAAGGTAATTGATCTTGAGCAATATCTTTTAAAACCATCTTCTGCTCAGTTTATTAGAAGAGAAATCGTACTTGCAGAAAGAATTTCTGGAGATCCAAATAATCTAGTTGGACAAACAATTAGAAAATCAACTGACGTAAATACTCAAGCTTCAGTGTCTGAAGTTGAAATTATTAGTAGAAAAGGAAGGACATATTACAAATTAGGATTATTTGTCGGATTTGATGAAAAGGACTTAATTGAAGGTACATTTATTATCCCAGGAAAAACCAAGGTAATAGGAACTGTTTCAGTTGGTTCCTCTGTAATCACAGTTGATTCAACAATTGGTTTTAGTACATCAGGAAACGTTATCTCCAGTGGTAATAGTATCACATATACTGATAAAACAATCAACCAATTTTTAAATTGTAGTGGAATATCTTCTGCTATTAGTTCGTCTTCCGATTTAAGGTCGGACGAAACAATTTATGGTTATGAAAATGGAGATTTAACTAAAAAAGTAGAGCTCAGAATTACTGGAGTTTTATCTGAATTTGTCCCAACTTCTGATATTAAATTAACTTCAGAAGGTGAAAGAATTTTTGTAAAAAATCTTGGTGAAAAAATTCTAAATCCAGAAGAAGATAAAACCAAAAAACAAATTTTTTCAAATTCTTGGATTTATAATACATCATCTAGATATCAAATTAAAGAGATCTCTGGATCTTCTTACACTCTGTATTCTGAAATTGATAAATCAAGTTTAAAGGAAAATGATAACATAGATGTTTTAGTAAGAGGAACACAAAATGTAGTTGTTAGTGGTGCTATTGTAAAAAACATTAACCCATTAACAAAAGAAATTTTACTTGATAATTTGGCGGGATTTGCCCCAGTAGTTGGACTTTCCTATGATATCAGAAGAAATCTAAACAAGTCTATTAGTTCTGGTGCAGAAATTGTTTATGGTAATAATGTAATTACTTCAGATGTTCAAAATGTTTACAATGATTCTGATCAATATTTTTACATTGCCTCAAACTCTTTACCATCTTATGAAATAACTAAGAATATTTCTAAAGCAACTTTAGTTGAAGCAACTGGATCAAGAATCCAGGGATATGATGCTTCAACTTTAAAGTACTCCATTCTATCGTTTGATAGTGATGTACCTTTCATCACCGGTGATGCCGTTTATTATTCTCCACAAACAACTGATATTACGGGTCTCTCTGAAGGAATTTATTATGTAAAGGTATTAACTAATAAGAACCAAATTAGACTTTATTCATCAAGATCTTTTATACCTATTGATGATTATATTGAATTTGAACCACTCTCGTCTGGAACTGGTAGTCATACGTTTACATTATTGGAAAATAGTGGTAAAAAAATAGGACCACAAAAATTACTTAAAAAGTTTCCAATAAATCCAAACATTGAATCGGGATATGGTGTAGAAACTGTTCCTGGACCAGTTGGGATGCTAATCAACGGTGTTGAAATTACAAACTACAAATCCGATGATCAAATTTATTATGGTCCAATAGAAAATGTAGAAATATTAAACAGTGGATTAAATTATGATGTAATTAATCCACCCACCATTCAAATTTCAAATCCAGGGTCTGGTACTACATGTTTAGTTCGTCCTGTTATTAGTGGTATCGTAACAGCAGTTTATGTTGATCCACAAGACTTTGATATTGATAATGTGGTATCAATAACTGTAACTGGTGGAAATGGCAGCGGAGTTGTACTACAACCTATTATTGGAAAAAGATATAGGGAACTATCTTTTGATGCCAGACTGAACACAGAATCTGGCGGAATAGATGTTACTAACGAAACTATAACCTTTATTAATAATCACAATCTATCAAATGGTCAAGCGATTGTTTATAATAAAAATGGAAACAATCCAGTAAGTATTGGTACTTTTGGTGGTTTAAACACTGATCAGAATAAAACTCTACAGAGTGGATCTGTATATTACGCATCAATTGTTAACCCAACATCTATAAAATTACATCAAACTTTTTCCGACTATTATGTTGGAATTAATACGGTAGGATTTACGACGGCAAGTAATATTGGAGTTCATAAATTTAGAATTTATGATGATAAAAATACTTTACAGTCTGTCAAAGTAATTAATCCAGGAAGTGGATATCAAAACAGAAAACTAATTGTAAAACCTGTAGGAATATCTACAATAGACTCATCTGTTAATTTTGCTAATCATGGATTTGGTGACGGTGAAAAAGTTGTTTATTCTAGCACAGGAACTACAATATCTGGTCTCTCTACAATAAATCAATACTATGTTATTAAATTAAATGATAACGCATTTAGATTATCAGATGCTGGGATTGGTGGAACTGTAACATCTAATTATACTCGTAAAAATTATATCAAATTAGCATCTACTGGATCTGGTTATCATAATTTTGAGTACCCTCAAATTCAAGCCAATATTAATGTTGAGTATTCTGGAACTTCTGGTGTTATAACAGCAACACCAGTTGTACGTGGATCAATCGTTGATGCTTATGTTTATGAGGGTGGATCTGGATATGGATCTGATATTTTAAATCTTCAAAAGAAACCATCTGTAACCATCAAAAATGGTAAGAATGGTCAATTAAAACCAATCATTAATAATGGCAGAATTGTTTCTGCTGAAATTCAAAGTAGAGGATCTGAGTATAATGCTGCTCCAGATCTTGAGGTACAAGGTGATGGTATTGGGGCGAAGTTGAGAGCAATTGTTCAAAATGGATATATTTCAGAAATTATTGTTCTTAATTCTGGTGTAAACTATACATTAGACAAAACTACAATTAAGGTGACTGCTCCTGGATCTGGGGCGATTATTGAACCAAAAATTAGAGGATTATCAATTAATAATTTTGCTAGATATGGATTTGAAAAACTAGTCCAGTCTAACGATCAATTGAAATATTCTTTTGTAGGATACTCTACAAACATTGGTAAAAATTATTTTGATGATAGTGGATTAGATCACTCACCAATTATTGGGTGGGCATATGATGGAAATCCAATTTATGGTCCTTATGGATATAGCAACCCATCTGATGAGAATTCTGGTATACGACTTTTACAAACTGGATATTCTTCCAGTTCTTCTAATGTAATTGATAGACCCTCTGCATTTGCTGTAGGATTTTTTGTTGAAGACTATTCATTTACAGATTCTGGTGATCTAGATGAAAATAATGGTAGATATTGTAAAACTCCAGATTATCCAGATGGAGTTTATGCTTACTTTGTTGGTATAAGCACAAATACATCTACTGGAACTTTAGATCCAAAATATCCTTATTTTATAGGAAATTCTTATAGATCAAATCCAGTAAATGAAAACTTTATTATTGATCAGAGCACATTTGACTTTAATAGTTCAAATTTAATTAGAAATACCTTCCCATATAAAGTATCTGATACATATGCGGATAATGATTTTATTGTTGAATCAAATGAATATGTTGATCAAACAGCAATTGTTGATTCCGTAACTAAAGGATCTGTTGAATCATTCCAAATTATTGAGTCTGGTAGCGAATATAAAATAGGAGATTCTGTTGAATTTGATAATGATGGAACGAATGGTGGTGGTCTAAGTGCCTATGTTAGCAGCATAACTGGTAAGGATATCACTAGTATTCAAACAACTGTTGAGGGATACAGTAATATAATCTTTATTTGGGATAATCCAAATCAAGTTTCTGCTTACATCTCAACATCACACTCTTTACTTAGTGGTGATGGAGTTGTAGTATCGGGTCTTTCAACATCAATAAAATCTTTAACTGGTTCTCATATTATTGGAGTCAACACTGTTAGAACAGTAGTTTACAAAGAAATATCTTCCAATGCTACTGCTGGTGTTGTAACTGATGTTTACTTATCCAATATTCCAAATTCTATTTCAATCGGCAGTAGCATTGGAATAGGAACTGAAAGACTTTTTGTTCTTAATAAGTTTGCAGACAAGAATATCATAAGAGTTAAGAGGGGGGTATCTGGATCTGCTCATACTGCGTCAACATATGTAGATTTAATTCCAAGTTATCTAACGTTACCAGTAAAATCTGACTATTTTGAGTCTAAAGTTGATGATAGATATTACTTCAATCCAAGAGAAACAGTTGGTGTTGGTACAATTGTAGGAATTGGTACTTCTGTAAACTACACCAAAGGTGAATTACTTGAAGTAGTTTCAATTCCATCGCAAAGCATTTATTTACCAAATCATCCATTTAGAACAAATCAGGCGGTCACTCTTACCAAACCATCAGTTGGACTTGCGCTGACCGTATCAAATTCTTCTGGTGGAACAACCTTTAATCTGCCAAGTAGTGGAAATAGTCAGACAGTTTACATAATCAATAAGTCAAGAGACTATATTGGAATTGTAACTCAAGTTGGACTTACTACAAGTACTAATGGTTTATTCTTTGTAAATAATGGATCTAATGAGTTTGACTATTTACTTGAATCAAACGATACTCAAGTAACTGGAACGCTCCAAAAAATTAATGCTAGAGTTTCCGTCTCAACAGCACATTCTTTAACAAATGGCGATTCAATTACATTAACTGTAAACGCAAATGAATCTGTTGGTGTAGGAACATCATCTGCAGTGATTGTTAAATATAGTTCTTCTAGAAATAAAATTCTAATCAATCCTGTTGGATTTTCTTCATCGGCCGTTGATTTAACTAACAATAAAATTACAATTAGTTCTCACAGATTAAAAACAGGTGATAAAGTATTTTATGACTCTAATTTAGTTTCAAGTGGTCTTGGGACAGGTGAATATTTTGTTTACCGAATAGATGATAACAATATCCAATTAACTCAAACTTATTATGATGCTATCAACTATCCACCAACTATTGTAAGTTTGGGTTCAACAGGTGGGTCAAACCATCAACTATCTCCAATTAATCCAGAATTATTTGTAACAAAAAATAATAATCTAGTTTTTGATCTTACCGATTCTTCATTGGTAGGTAGTAAGTTTAAGTTATTCTATGATTTAGAGTTTAAAAATGAATTTGTTTCTACAGGAAGCACGGATTCATTTATTATTAGTGGTGTTGGAACAATAGGCGTTTCTACAAATGCTTCTCTAACATTAAATTACTCTTCTAATAATCCATCTAATTTGTTCTACAATATTGAAAGATCTGGATTCATTAGTACATCCGATACTGATGTATCAAATTATTCCAAAATAACTTATGTTGATAGTAAGTATAATGGAACCTATAAGGTATTTGGTGTTGGAACTACCTCATTTAATCTTTCACTAAGAGAGATACCAGAATCTTTAACATATAGTGTTTCAAATACAGATGTATTGGAGTATTCTACAAATTCAACTACCGCTAGAGGTGGTGTTGATAAGTTCCAAATTACGTTTGGTGGATTTGGATATAAAAAACTTCCAACTTTTGTAAGTATTGCTTCTACTCAAGGACTTAATGCTAAGATTTTACCACAATCCAGAAATATTAACAGAATTGATAGTGTTAGGATTATAGATCCTGGATTTGAATACTCATCTGATAAAACTTTGAGACCAGAAGCATTTGTATCTCCAGTAGTATCTTTAATTAATTCAGATACGATTACTAATATTGAAGTTTCGTATGGTGGTAGAAATTATACATCTGCTCCAGATCTTATTATTGTCAATCCAGAAACTGGGGATCAAGTTACCACAGGAATATTACAAGCATCTCTGAATGGAACATCAATTGTAGATGTTAATATTATTGAGTCTCCAAAAGGACTTGGTGCAACCGAGCAGTCTATTGTTGCCATCAATAATAGTAATGGAGTTACTGTAAGAACTGTATATTCATCATCAAGTGGAATTGTAACTTGCGTTTTAGTCACACCTATTTCTGGATTCAGCACCTCAACATTTAATGTTGGTGAGAAAATTTTTGTTGAAGGGATTCAACAGTATGACACCACTGGCGATGGATTTAATTCCACAAATTATGACTACCAATTCTTTACTGTAACTGATTATAGAAATACAAACCCAGCTGAAGTTGAGTTTAATCTATCTGGACTTAGCACAAATCCTGGAATTGCTAAAACGTCACAAAATTCATATGCGTCCATAGTTAAATATGATGATTATCCAAGATTTAGAGTTACACAAGAATCTTCTATTTTCCAAGTAGGAGAAAACCTACTTGTATTATCAAATGGTCAGTTTGTAATTATCGATCTTTTAGTAACTGAAAGTAGTAGCGATTACATTAAAGTTTATGGTACTTACAAGTTACGGTTTAATGAGACTATTAAGGGTTCTGTAAGCGGATCTATTGCCACAATCAATGATATAGTTGACAACTATGGAAGATTCAACGTTAATTATTCACTGAGACAAGATTACGGTTGGTCAGATAATATTGGAAAATTAGACGAAGATTATCAGGTTCTTCCAGATAATGACTACTACCAGTCTTTATCTTATACTGTAAAGAGTCCGATTGAATTTGAAAATCTAATCAATCCAGTAAATCGTCTGTTACACACCAGCGGTCTTAAGAATTTTGCCGACACCGAGGTACTATCTACATCTAATGTTTCTGTCGGATCATCAACAGTTGATAGCATAAGTATTTTTGATATTTTAGAAGAAAAGAGAGTAGATACAATTAATAATTATGATTTGACTTTAGATGTTGATGTTGTTGATAATAAATCAAAATTTTTAAAATTAAAAAATAAAAAATTAGCAGATTATATTGAGTGTAGAACAAATAGAGTATTAAAAATAGATGATATAAGTTCACAATTCTCAAATTCTCTATCTCCATTGGATCAATATGTTGATTTGTTTATTGGCGAAGAATACTCAAGATTTTTAGTTCAAATTGTAAATCCAAATAATGATGACATTCAGGTCACTGAATTGGCATTCTATAATGATTCAAGTGATACATTTACTTTTGAAAAATCAAATCTGTTTAATAGTTCTCAAGAATTAGTTGAAATATCTGCTAATACTGATGAATTTGGAAGCTCCAGTTTAAGATTTACTCCAGCAGATGCCTATGATAGTGATTATGATATCAAAGTTTTCAAAAATACATTCAATAGTGATCTAGCGGGAATTTCTACACAATCAATTGGATTTGTGGATTTAACAGGTGTAAACAGAATCGTAAGTGCTGGACAAACATCTGAAATTATTTCTGACAATATTTTAAATACTAATTCATATTATGCTACGGTAGAGGTTACCAATAATTCTACAAGTGAAAAGAATTTTGTAGAATTATATGTAACTCATGACGGAACTAATTCGTATTTCTCAGAATACTATGTTGATAGTGGATCTTCCCCACTTTTCTCATCTAACTTTATTGGCACTTTCACATCAAATATAGATTCTGGGATTTTATACTTAAAATATGAAAACAATACTTCTAATGAAATTTTAGTTAGATCCAAGATTGTTGGATTTGGGACGACTGCTGCTGGAATTGGTACTTATAGATTCAAACAGACTCAACAAATAGATGGAACAGAAAGATCCCTAAAGTTAGAGTCCAATTATTCTAATGTATCATCAGCATCAACTATTGTTGGATTTAGTACTTCCGAAGTAACCACTTCTAAGAACTTGATAAGAGTTTCTTATGGATCTACAAGTGCTATTCATCAAGTGCTGATGGCGCATAATGGTCAAAACACATATAATGTTCAATATCCATTCATATCCATTGGAAGTACTTCTGGAATTGGAACATTTTCAACACAATATAATGGATCTAACTTTAATCTTCTTTTCCATCCAGATCCTTCAGTTTCTGGTAATATTCAAATTCAAACTTTCAGTGAAGTAATTTATACTGAAAGTGATTCTGCGAATACTGCTCCAGACTTATTGTATGGACCAGTTACAGAATCATTATCTCTACTTCAATATGATGCGATTAATGGAACAAGAGCAAATAGAACTAGTTTTTCACTTAATTATGAAGGTGTTCCTATCTTTGAGAAGAAATTTAATCCATCAGATTCTGCGACTTTAGATCCAGTAACAGGTATATTTACAATTCAAGATCACTTCTTTAATACTGGAGAAAAATTAATCTATACTCCAAATTCAACATTTGTTGGAGTTGCTGCTTCTTCAGTTGGAATTGGATCCACATTAAATTCTGTTGGAGTTGTAACAAATATTTTACCATCAGACGTATACGCAATAAGAATTAATAAAGATAGATTTAGAATTTCAACAAGATCAAATTTTGCATCTAGTGGAATTTATGTAACATTTACTTCTCTAGGTTCTGGAAATGCTCATGAACTTGAGATGTATAAAAAGAATGAAAAGACTTTAATTGATATAGATGGAATCATTCAATCTCCGTTAGCATTTACACCAATTAAGACTAACTTGTATAACAATGGTGGTCAAATATCTAATTCTTCTACAGTTTTTGGTGTTACAGGAATAACCTCAATAAGACCAAATAATATTGTAAGAATAGATGATGAATATATGAAAGTTGTTTCAGTTGGTTTTGGAACAACATCAACTGGTCCAATTAGTGGATCTGGTAGCGTAAATCTACTGGAAGTTAGTAGGGCATTTGTCGGCACATCAGCAACATCTCATGCTGATAGCACTGAAGTCAGATTGTACTCTGGATCTTTTAATATTGTAGGAAATAAAATTTACTTTACAGATGCTCCAAAAGGTAAAAATACAATTTTAAGAGATTCTTCTAATTTAGAGTATACAAGATCTTCATTTGATGGTAGAGTCTATTTAAGAAACGATTATACCAATAATAGAATCTTTGATGATATTTCCGATAGATTCACTGGAATTGGACAAACTTACACAGTAACTGTTCAAGGTATTAACACAACAGGAATACAAACAGGAAGTGGAATTTTGTTATTGAATGGAATTTTCCAAAAACCATCAACAATAAACAATACCGGTAATAACTATTCCTTTATTGAAAATGTTGGAGTTTCTAGTGTAGTCTTTACTGGTATTACTTCTTCAAATGGATCTATTGTAAAGAGTCAATTTGATGTAAATCAAAATCAACTACCTCGTGGTGGTGTAATTGTTTCTCTTGGTTCAAGTGGTGGACTTGGCATTGCTCCTCTCGTAGGAGCATCTGTAACTGCTGTTGTTGGTGCTGGTGGTACGATTGTATCGGTTGGTTTGGGAACAACTGATATTTCTGGATCTGGATATCGTGGAACTATTTCTATTGGAATCACTCAGACTGGACATGTTGGAACTGCTGCTTCTATCACAGCAATAGTTGGTCTGGGTGGAACTTTAGCATTTACAATTGTAAACTCTGGAACTGGTTATACAAATCCAACTATTCAAATACCTCAACCTTCATATGAAAACCTTGAAATTAGAGGAGTTTCAAGACTTGGGGCTGGGGCAACAACAGATAGTGGATCTGGACTGCTCGTAACAGTTGATGTTGGTGCTAGTTCCACAACGGGTATAGGATCAACATTGTTTGAGGTCACTTCGTTTAAGATTGCTAGAACTGGATATGGATTTAAAGTGGGAGATGTATTTACTCCTGTTGGTCTGGTTACAGATAGAAGACTCGCATCACCAATTAATGATTTCCAATTGACCGTATTGGATGTATATACTGATAGATTATCATCATGGGAATTTGGTGAATTTGACTATATTGATTCAATTTTAAGTCTACAAGATGGAAGTCGTTTAAGATTCCCATTAAATTATAATGGACAACTTATAAGTTTTGAAGTTAATAGTAATGACCCAGATTCTTCTCTAATAGATTTAAATTCTTTACTACTAATATTTGTAAATGGTATATTACAAACTCCTGGAGAATCCTATACGTTTGAAGGGGGAACTTCATTCACATTCATGGTTCCCCCAGAACCAGAGGATAATATCTCAATTTTCTTCTATAAAGGAACCACTGGAACTGATAGTATATCTGTTTCTATCAATGAAACTATTAAGGTTGGAGATGCTGTACAAGTATTCAAGAATAACAACTATCCACAAACAATTGATCAAAATTTAAGAACAATTTACAATATAGCATCATCTGATAAAATTGAGACAAATCTTTATGTTGATCAGGGTATAGATCAAATTAACTTTAAACCTCTGAGTTGGACTAAGCAAAAGGTTGATAGATATATTAATGGAGATTATGTTTATAAGTCTAGAGACTCAATTGAATCTCTAGTTTACCCAACTGCTAAAATAATCAAGAACCTTTCATCTAGTGCCACGGAATTATTTGTTGATGACGCACAATTCTTTAACTATGAGGAAAATAACTCTGTTCTGGTTATTTCTAGTGTCGGTGGATTAATTGTTACGGGAGATTCTCCAGTTGCTGCTGGACTTACTGCTGTAGTTTCGGCAGGAGGAACAATCCAATCTTTAAGTATCGTAAGTTCTGGAAGTGGTTATGTTGGTTCAGCAATTACTGTTTCAATATCTGCGCCTCCTACAGTTGGTGTTGGTGTTGGAACAACTGCAACTGCGACTGCTACGATAACAAATGGGCAAGTAACTTCTACGACTATAGTGAACCAAGGGTTTGGTTATTCACAAAACAATCCCCCTCAAGTTCTTTCTCCTCTACCCACATTCTCAAAAGAAGATGTTAACAACATCACTACAGTGGAGGGATTTGCTGGGATTATTACAGGAATCAGCACTACTTCAGGAACCTCTGGAAATCCATTAGCACTTAAGTTTAATCTTAATGCCACATCTTTTGTTGGACTTGTAACTGGATATCCACTTTACATTTTCAATACCTCAGTTGGATCTGGAGTAACTTCTATAGATGGAAGTAATTCTGCTGTTGTAGGAATTGGAACAACATTCTTGGATAATATTTACTACATTCACTCTATTACTTCTAGTGGATCAAATTCTGAAATAGTGGCAAATGTTCATTCCTCATCTAATATCATTGGAATTAACACATCTGGATCAACAAGTCAACCAATAGGTAGATTCTCTTGGGGAAGACTGTCTGGATTTAATAGATCAAGTAATCCAATATCTCTTGGTGTAACTGGATTCACAATTGATGCTGGACTTTCTACATTCCCATCAATTCAGAGAAGAGATTATGGACTAAGAGATAGTGGTGCCTTGAGAAAGGATCTTGGGTAGTATAAATATAGGAAAAAGCTAATAATATGTCTGCTATTGTAACAGATCAATTTAGAATTTTAAATGCGAATAACTTTGTAGAGAGTATTGATAGCTCATCAAATTCTTATTATGTATTTTTAGGATTGTCCAACCCCACTCAAGTTGGATTTGGAAGAACTTCTGATTGGAATACAAATACTCCAAATCCAATTGATAACTTTGACAATATTAGTCATGTTTCGGATACAATGATCTTTGGTAAAAAGATTACGTCTCTGAATGTAAGAAGATTAATTAGAAGGATTGATTGGACGCAGGGAACCAGATATGAAATGTATCGCCAAGATTACAGTATTACTTCTCCTTCACCTATAACACAATCTTCTAGATTATATGACGCAAATTACTATGTAATGAATAGTAATTATAATGTGTATATTTGTATTGATAACGGTTCTTCTGGAATTAGCACCACAGGAAATGCTTCGCAAGATGAACCATTATTTACTGATTTAGAACCTTCCAGAGCAGGTGAAAGTGGTGATGGATATATCTGGAAATACCTTTTCACCGTTTCTCCTAGTGATATTATAAAATTTGATTCTACTGAATATATTTCTGTACCGAATAACTGGTCAACATCTACGGATTCCCAAATACAGGCGGTTAGAGAGAACGGAGATTCAACTACTAATAATAATCAAATCAAAAAAGTTTATATTCAAAATCAGGGATCTGGATATTCTGGTGGTCTTGGACAAGAGGTTAGCATTCTTGGTGATGGAAGTGGGGCAAAGGTTGTTGTAGATGTTATAAGTGGAAAAGTAACAAACGCTATTGTTTCATCTGGTGGTAAAAATTATACTTATGGTATGGTTGATTTGGGATCAATCAATGCTAATTCTACTGGCAATTTTGCCAAACTAATTCCAATTATTCCACCATCAAAGGGACATGGATATGATTTATATAAAGAGTTGGGAACAGATAAAATTTTAATCTATGCTAGATTTGATGATTCCACCAAAGACTTCCCAACTGATACTAAGTTTTCACAAATTGGTATTGTAAAAAATCCAACTTCAATCGGATCAACTTCAGTATTTACAGAAAATCAATTTTCTTCATTGTATTCTTTAAAGTTCTCAACGGTTTCTGGTACGATTAGTGTTGGGGATAAAATTAGTCAATCTGTAACTGGTGGATCAGCACACGGATATGTTGCTTCATATGACTCCGAAACAAAGGTTCTTAAATACTATAGAGATAGATCCTTATATTTCAATCAAACAACTTTAGATCAAACTGATTATGTTGGTGTTTCTACAAGTTCTAAAGTATTGAATTTTGAATCATCAGCAAATCCAGTTACAACTTCTGGTGGATTCTCTGGATCTGTAGATATTAATTTTACTGGTATTACTACAAATCCAACAGGAAACAAAATTATTAGTCTTGGTAGTCAATTTACAAATGGTCTCTCAAATCCTGAGATAAATAAAGGGTCGGGTGAAATTATCTACTTAGATAATAGACCATTGATTACAAGAAATTCTAGACAAAAAGAAGACGTTAAAATTATCCTGGAATTCTAAAAAATGCCACAGAAAACAAATTTAAATATCAATCCTTATTATGATGACTTTAATAAGGATAATAATTTTTATAAAGTTTTATTCAAGCCAGGATACCCAGTACAGGCTAGAGAATTAACGACGCTTCAATCAATATTACAAAACCAGATAGAGTCCTTCGGAAGTCATATCTTTAAAGAGGGATCCATGGTGATCCCAGGTAATATTAATTACGATTCTGAATATTACTCAATACGATTAAATCAAGATCATTTAGGAATTCCAGTTTCACTATACGTAGATCAATTAGTAGGAAAAAGATTAACCGGTCAAGATTCTGGGATTACTGTAGTAGTTGATAAGTATCTGCTCCCAGCAGATTCAACAGAAATTACAGACTTAACTTTATTTGTCAAATATCTTGGATCTGGATCTGATAATATTGTTAAAACATTAAATGATGGTGAATTTTTAATTACCGAAGAATCATTTGTTTATGGAAACACCTCCATTAATGCTGGAGATACTGTTGCCACATTAGTTTCCCTAAATGCTTCGGCAATTGGATGTGCCGTTGGAATTTCTTCTGGTGTTTACTTCATTAGAGGTACTTTTGTAGATGTAGCAACTGATAAAATTGTTCTAGATCCATATTCCAACACTCCTTCATATAGAGTTGGATTAAACATTTTAGAAGAAATTGTTACTGCTAAAGATGATTCTAGTCTTTATGACAATGCTAGAGGATTTTCAAACTATGCCGCACCTGGAGCAGATAGATTAAAAATTTCTACAGTTTTATCTAAAAAACCATTAACAGATTTTAACGACAAAAGTTTTGTTGAACTGATTAGACTTGATAATGGAGAAGTTAAGAAATTACAAAACAAGTCTGAATATTCAATTATAAAAGACTATTTTGCGAAGAGAACATATGAAGAGTCTGGTGATTATGCAGTAGATAAATTTAATGTTCAAGTAGCAAATTCACTAAATGATGGAATTTCAAACGAGGGAATATATCTATCTACTCAGGTAACTGATTCTGAAAATATTCCGTCTGATGATTTAATGTGTATTAAGATTTCCCCAGGAAAAGCTTATGTAAGGGGATTTGATATTGAAAAGCAAGCAACGACAATACTAGATGTAGATAAACCAAGAGATAAGGCAACCGTAGGAACTTCTCTAGTGCCATTTGAGATGGGTAACCTACTCAAAGTTAATAATGTTACTGGAACGCCATTTGTAGGCATTAATACTGGGAATAATACCCTGTCATTATATAATCAAAGAAAGGCATCTGAAGGATCTGGAACTGGAACTGAGATTGGACAAGCTAGAGTATATTCATTTGGGTTAAGCGATGCTGCTTATTCAAACGATGGAACAGAGTGGGATTTATATCTCTTTGATGTTCAAACTTATACAAAACTCACCATCAATCAAAGTTTAAATTCCAACCAGTGCCCAGCAACTTCGTATGTTAGAGGTGTAAGTAGCAACGCATCTGGATATGTTGATCGTGCCGCTGCTGGAACAGAATTAACACTCATTCAAACTTCTGGTTCATTTATTGCTGGTGAGCAAATTTTAATAAATGAAACGACAGAATATTCCAGAAGTATTGTTAGTGTTAAAGCATTCAATACTCAAGATATTAAATCAGTTTTCCAGTCTTCAAACTCAATATCTTCCGGAATCAAAACTTCATTTGTTGCTGATACTGTTCTTCAAAGATTTGTTCCATCTGGATTTAATATTACCGATAGGGTAACAATCACTGGGGGTACAAGTGCAGGAACAGTAACTTGCCCAGGTAAAAACTTCTTAGGAATTAGAAGTGATACTATTATTAGATATCAAATTTCTGGATTAACGACTGAAACATATAACAGAGTCGTATCTGTCTCTAGCAATGGTTCATCAATGACTCTTGCTGGTGTTTCTAGTGTATTTGGTGTCTGTAATGGTGGTCTTCCATCTTCAGATCAGTCGGTAACATTTTCTATTGGTACTCCAAATATCACTAATGATGAAAATGCTGGACTTTACGCTCCATTGGATGCCTCCAATGTTTCAGATGTAAGTCTTTCAAACTCAAATCTTCTTGTCACAACTCAACTTAGAGAACTTACATCCAATTCTGTTGGATCTTTAAGTGTTGACATAACTTCCACTGGTATTTCTAGCGCATTCTTTGAGACATTTGATGCGGAAAGATATTCAATTCACTATTCAAATGGTGATGTAGAAGATTTAACTGGTGATCAGTTTACTCTTAATTCAAATGGATCACAAATTGTTTTCTCTGGATTAAGAGTAAGTCAAACTTCCAATGTGACATTGAATGCGACCGTAAGAAAAAATCTTATTAAAAATAAACAAAAAGATTTTATTAGAAGTCAAAAAGTCATTATTGACAAAACTTTTTCTGGTATCTCTACTGCTCTGAGTGGATTAAGTACAAGTCAATTCTACGGATTAAGAGTTCAAGATAAAGAAATTTCACTGAATGTTCCCGATGTTGTTAATGTTGTTGGTGTTTTTGAATCTTTAGACACATCTAACCCAACTTTAGATAAATTAACTTTTGTTTCTGGTCTTTCATTAGACACAAATTCAATCTTGGGTGAAAGAATCGTTGGTTCTACTAGTGGTGCTATTGCTCAACTTGCTACAAGGTCTTCATCTACCGAGGTTGAGATCTGTTATCTAACTCCACAAACTTTCACAGTAGGTGAAACTGTTACATTTGAAGAATCAAGCATCATAACAAATATTCAAAGTATAACTGTAGGAAATTATTTAAATATTAGTAATAGATTTGATCTAGACAAGGGTCAGAAAGAACAATATTATGATTATTCTAAAATTGTTAGAAAAATCAACTTCCCAGAACCTACCAGGAAGTTATTGGTAGTATATAACTACTACTCTGTACCATCTAATGATCTTGGAGACTTGTATAGTGTAGAATCATATAGTGAAGAGAGATTTACAAAAGATATTCCTCTCTTAAGAAATAATTTGAGATCGTCAGATACTCTTGACTTTAGACCAAGAGTTTCTTCCTTTACATCTACAACTTCATCACCATTTGCCTTTTCAAGTAGAAATTTTGGTTCATCTGGAAATAATCCCACTTTAGTGATAGCACCAAATGAAAGTTCTTTAATTGGATATAGTTACTATCTGCCAAGAATTGATAAATTGATTCTTGATAGTCTCGGAAACTTCTCAATTGCCAAAGGTGTATCTGCCCTAGACCCTAAAGAACCAACAAATGTTGAAAGTGCGATGGATATCGGAACGATCAAACTTCCGGCATATCTTTATGATCCAGACGATGCTGTTATAACTCTCGTTGATAATAGAAGATATACGATGAGAGATATTGGAAAACTTGATGATAGGATTTCAACTCTAGAGGTAGTTACTTCTCTAAGTTTGCTTGAACTTGATACCAAAACTCTCCAAATTCAAGATTCTGATGGTCTTTCTAGATTTAAGTCTGGATTCTTTGTAGATGATTTTAAGAACAACGATCTTTTAGATCTACTTAATCCTGATTGTAAGTGTGATGTTGATGTAGAAAATCAAGAATTAAACACCCCTCTTGATTTCTATTCATTAAAACCAGAATTAGCTTTATTACCATCAACCAATACTGAGACCGCCGATTTTTCAGCAAATCTTGAACTTTTAGATTCTAATGTCAGAAAAACTGGAGATCTAATCACATTAGATTATGATGAAGTAAGTTGGATCGGGCAACCTCTAGCTTCTAGAGTGGAAAATGTAAATCCATTTAATATGATTGAATTTGTTGGTAGAGTTCAATTGGAACCAGCATCCGACAATTGGGTTAGAAATATATTTGTAAGTGGTGGTGAAAGAACAATCACTGGAGATTTTGATGGTTCATATGTAGAGACTATTAAAATCAGTAGCGAACCAGATACCCATATTCGTTCAAGAAACGTTGCTTTTGGTGCGGGTGGATTAAAGCCAGTAACAAGATACTATCCATTCTTTGATAGCACTAGTGGCATTGACATAGTTCCAAAACTTTTGGAAATCTCAATGACATCTGGTATTTTCCAAAATGGAGAAACTGTAGATGGATTTATAGGTGGAACCAGAGTTATATCATTTAGATCTTGTCAACCAAACCACAAAACTGGTGACATCAACAATCCAGCAACAACATTTAATGCCAATCCATACAATACCTCAATCAGTCTTCCTTCAACATATTCAGCATCTTCAACAGTATTGAATATAGACGTTGCTTCTCTATCTGAAGAGGCACAAGGAAGATTTACTGGTTACGTGACTATTGGTACTGTCTTAATTGGTAGAACTAGCGGTGCTCAGGCATCTGTTGCCAATATAAGACTGGTTACCGATACTTTTGGAGATCTAGGTGGTTCATTCTTCTTCAGAGACCCACTAGCATCACCTCCACCAACTCTGAGATTCAGAACTGGCACTAAGACATTTAAACTCACATCTAGTTCTACAAATGCCTCTCCACTACCTGGAAGTCTATTAATTAGTAGTGCTGAAACCAGTTATTCCACAAGTGGAATCGTAGACACATTTAGACAAACTAATGT
>Ga0073926_10000061_pt1 | contig 22447 bp, 22 predicted proteins | sample GWRWmT4_4Nov14_FD_70189 | JGI IMG/M metagenome (GOLD analysis project Ga0073926, IMG submission 70189) | Sand microcosm microbial communities from a hyporheic zone in Columbia River, Washington, USA - GW-RW T4_4-Nov-14 | ecosystem: Engineered > Artificial ecosystem > Sand microcosm >...
GGCGTCTTGTTTTACACCTTTTCGATTTCTTCGCGCAATTCCTGGCGGCGTTTCCGCATGAAGTCCTCAAGATCACCCCCCAGCGTGTAACCAATGTCGTTAGCGTCAGCCTCATACTCGTCAATCAGTTCGAGAATACGATCATCGGTGGTATCCGCTTTAATGTCTGCTTTGATACTTACATAGGCCCAATTGGCCGTGGCCTCACGCCCCATGGGGATGTATCTACCAGGCTTGTAGATTTCAATAACACCTTCTTCGCAGCAAGATGCAAATCTGTCGTTAACGCCGTCAGAATCGCGCACGTCCCCAAACATCTCAGCGATAGCTGACCGGGCTTCTTCAAGAGTGGCGTACTCACCGTGGGCATGTACTGAAAAATCGTTCGTAGTGCCGCACCATCCATTAAGACAGATTTCTCCACTGGAGTTGGTAGTGGCAGGGGACGTGCTGATCTGGATGTAATCAATATCGGCACAATCATCTTGAAACTTGTTCGGGCCGACATAGGCAGTCTTGGTGACGTAGTACATAATGATGCTCCTGCTTCAGGAATCCCGGTTCCGCCGGGGCGGTGCAAGCTGAACTACTCAGCTCTTAAAGCCCATTTTATGCGCATTGCGCATAAAAAGCAAGTAAAAAAATTAGAATATTTTTTGAAAGTGTAAAATTTTCAAGCAAAAAATTAAGGGTCTATTTATTTATGTTTGTTTCCGTTATCAACTAACTTTTATTTGTTTTTTCTTTTTGAACATCAACCTTTTAATCCTGCGGGGATGAGTAAACGCGAAGGGGCAGCGCAGCCCCTTAAAGTGATAAAAATAACCGGACTTGTCCGGGCAATTGAGTGACGATTACGCAAAGCCTGTGCTGCTGTTTTACTCTTCAACCTCCGGCACCTGTGACCCGGCCAACCCCGTGATTAAGCCAGCCAGTCAAGGAGGAACGCAGCAAGTGGTTTACGGAATTGCGAAGCAATGGAGAACGCCGCGAGTAGTCCTTGACTGGCTGGCACACGGGTTTAGGGTTCACATTAAGGTGCTGGTGGTTGAAGGGTGCTGCACTGGCTTGAAGGTCACGAGCGGGACTACAAGGCCCTGTGAAAGGGTTTAGGCGGCACTGCTTAACAGTTCCGCACGATATATTACACCTGGTTTGCTTTAAACCGCGAAGCGGTGGAGTTTTGACCCCAGCCCTTGATCTAGTAATTGTCATTACATGCCCCCAATTCAATTGGGTAACACTATTGCGTGACAAAACCCGGAGCAGTGCAACACCCTGCATCGACAAAGACGGCGACAGAGCCGCGCGCGCCCTGCGGGTGCGTGCGTCCTAGTCTAATCTTTCTCGACGCTCTGATTAGAACAAGATCAGGGCATGTACTAACGGCTTGCGTTACAGATCGGGAGTGAGCATTAAGCCTATTCAACGGACGACAAGGGTAAATCCTCTGGCCACGCAAAAAACCTACCGAAACGAGGATGATTCTTTTCCACTCCCCCCATATTTATTCCGAATTCCGTCAGCTGGTAATCGCCATCAACTTTTTCAAGGTACATAGACTCTACCAGTTTTTGCATAAAATCATCTGTCGAACAGCCGTATTTTTTGGCGAGTCTTGAGGATGACAGTTTGGTGACTACAAAGGGTTTGGTTTTTTTTTGCTCCGGTACATCAACCGGCTCAGGAATGACTACAGGCTTCCCCTGGATGGCCGAGGCAACCATTGCCCGTATATCATCGACAACATAGCTACGGTGGTTTTTCACCTCCAATAAAGTAACACCGGCTGCGCTACACGCAGCCCTTACAAAAACATCCCGTTTAACTCTGTCACGTTTGTTATGTGAAGCATCGTTCAATTCAATGCAGCAGGATACATTCATGTCATCCTTCCGGCATATCACAAAATCAAAGTGCTTTTGCTGCACCTTGCTCCGCATAGCAAACGCTCTTTTCTTATCAATGCCTTTCCTGACCTTCAGCACATCACCGATCCGAACCTTAAACGTAACCAGATACCCACTTGGTACCACTCGCTCAAGAACACTGTAAAAATTGTGCTCAGCTGGAGTAAGAAGCGGCCCGGCACGTTCGTATGGGTAATCATCCGAACGTCCAGAATTCACCAGGGTAAACACCAGAAAAAAAATGGCCGCTATAGCAAGAGCGGCCAATAACATGAGAATTTCCATCGCCAAATAATTGCTATCCCATTAAAGCTAACTCATAGGTGCAACGGCCTTTACCGCTACTTGCTCAGAGAAATGACTACACTACGAATATTATTAACGCTTTCGAGCCAAGCAGAAACACCATACAAGCCATCTACATCAATCGTGTGTTCAGTACCACCATTGTAACAAGATCCACCTATCACTTGGCCTGCCATACAAAAAGGCATGGTTACAGACTTCCACCCATCACCCAGCACATACTCGGCATATTTGGTGTGGCTAGAAAACCATTGCGCGTATAATTTTCCATCCATACCGTCTACCAGAACCGGATTAGCGCCACCCGAATCAAAAATTGTTTTAACCTCACTTACGCCCCCGGCATTGGTATATTTAACCGTATTCATATCATGAGTAATTGCCGTTGTAGACTGATCTTTCTGCCGCCAAGCAACATGAAGCTCATCGCCTATAGAGGCAAGAGCAAGATGCCCAACATCATAAGGCCGGTCTTCTATCTGCGGCATGGCTTCCCAATGAGCATCGGTATTAATAGACCCAGCGATAGAATAGTAGCCAAACTCGTCGATCTCAGCCCACATTACTGCATCCTTGCTTTGGAATTGAGCACCAACCACGCTGGCTTTCAAGCCAGCGGCATCCAGCTCCTCCGCACTGACCGTCAGTGCAGGCAAACCCAAATCCGCCACCATTAAACTATCGTTTTGCGCATCGACCGAAGCCAGGTAAGCTACCGCGACCCCGCCATTCCTCTCCCAAAGAGCAATATCAGCCCCCGGCTTTACCGCATCACTCACATCAAAAACAGCTCCCCAGCTGCTAGTATTCGCGGAATAAGCAACCCCCTTCAAAGCCACGCCGCTATCTCCATCCTGCTTCCAAAGCAATACCGCATCGCCATTGGCCAGCGCCAGTAATTTAATTTCACCGCATGAATTATTCGTCGATTCGACTGAAGCGGCTGGCGACCAGGTTCCACTCTGGGGTACATAATCAGACACATAGACGGATGTTCTTATCCCGTCAGTCTGAAGCCATGCCACATGGCCCACCCCGTTATTAGAAGCGGCCAATTTCGGTGACGGTATAAAACGCTCTGCTTCCCCGGTGAAATTCCAACGGGTATTGGCCAGTACAGTTTGATTGCCATCGTCAAGTTGGCTAATCTGAAGCGCATCCCGCCGCCGTTCCAAATCAGTCATATCGGCGCGAAGTACAGAAGCAAACACCGCCGCCGGTTGTTCCGTTGTGGCTGATTCTACCCAGGCTGCAAAAACAGTCCCATCACCCAGGGCTTTAACGGAAGGGTTGCGTGCCTCTCGGTTCGGATTGCTTATCTGGAATCCAGTAATCCACTCCCGCTCGTTGTAAACCGAGGCAGAACCACCGCTATCTCCCTGCCCCCCATTGTCAGAACCTAGCTGCCCCCCATTATCGGAACCTAACTGCCCCCTATTGCCTGAGTCATCGCCAATCAAGGCAGAATCTGAACTACCGCCGCCGCCACCACCACCACAACCTGCCAGCGCCACCGATAAAAAAACTGAATAAACTACTTTTTTCATGAAAATCCCTTAAATAAAAAAATAAAAATCCCCGGCGGCACTATAACAAACCCACCCTACTCACTGTAATCGTGATGATAATTATTCGCCGGGTGCCAGGACATACCAGGATCATTAATAACATCCCCACTTATATCCCCACTTATATCTAAAGGATCATTAATAACACCCAAACTCCTATATAGATGATAATCATCCACCGGGTCCAAGAACATACCCGGATCATTAATAACATCCCTACGCCTATCTTTACGCCTATCTGCTTTAGCTTTTACCCTCGGCGTTCCACGATTACGCCAGATAAACACCATCTGGCAAACCATAACCGCCACAAACAGGCCAAAAAAAATCACTATTTCAAACATATAAACCTCAACTATTCACTACCTGTTGTTGTTACTTCTTTCTGAAGGCCATCCACACCAAACCCATACGCTTCAAAAAGCTGTCCACCGCTATTGATCAAGATGACCAATAGTAATAGCTTCCAGAACTCCGCGACTATTAAGCACCGGCTTGCCTTCGTAAAGGCCCGGCATAAATTTCAGATTACGAATCAAAAAAGTCACACGGATACCGGCAAAAGGATCTTTGAGTTGCTTCATCGACCCTGCCCACTTTTTCAGTGTGGAACCTACCAGCAAATCGCAATTCGTAATGTCGCCTTCCCATTCGCCACTGTCATTTTTCCGCGACCCCTGGATCAAACCTACCCGAACAAAAAACAGCGTATCGCCATCTTTAGCGTGACTGCGGATTTCATTAATAAACCCGCTACAGGTGGTTACTGAGTCATTCGGAAACAACGGATTCTGAAAACCCTTCCGATCATCCTTCTTCTGTTGTTGCTCGCCCATCTCAGGATGGCTACCCACTTCAGGGAAGTCATCATAGGCACCAATTGGGGGCTGATTCATATCATTCATGCTTGGCCATACTCCTGTTTGATTTTTTTTTCGCAGTCGCCTTTTTAGGTCGGCTGCTCTGATTAATATACGTGTCTGGTTTCCAATTACCCAAACCGTCGATCACAATCACAATACGCTCAGCACCCAATTCAGCCAGGAAGTTAATCGCCGTGTTGGGCGACCGGAACACCCTAGGGGACTTCCGTTGAGTGTAGAGTTTGAGCACCTGCTTACCCTGCTTAATAAACATCTCAAAACCTGAAGGCGTCCCAGCAAGAACGATTTCCGGTTGTGTTGGATTCATTAGCATGACCTTCACAAGGCGCTGCTCTATTGGCTCGTACTCTTTATACATTGCGCGGCTGATAAACCAGATATTCCTTTGCCTGACGCGGTTTTTTGCCGCGATTCGCATGGGTCAGGCGCTGCACAAAGTAGCGCTCACCATCCCGCTCAATCATTTCCCCTGATTTCACCAGGCCTAACATTTCAAGACATTCAGTGGCCTTCTTGCGATAGGCATCGAAGTCTACATCACTAGGAACCCGCATCGAGATAACACCGACAACATTTTCTTTACGCAATGCTGCCCAACACTTACCCAGGTTCACACCGTTATCAGATTGCTCTTCACCATAGATTGCTTTTTGCTCTGGCATTATTCGCTCCAATTCTTATCAATATCGCCTTTCAGCGAGACAACCGCATCAGCTTCCACCCGAAAAATCAGCTTTTTGTTACCAAGCTCCACTGTCAGCATGAATTCGCCATTATCCAAGCCCAATCGCACGGCAGAGGCCTTTTTGGGCTTGGGTGGCATGTCATCAGCCTTAGAACCTTTACCGGGCCGTGCCTTTCCTTCCTTCTTCGCTTGCTTGGCTTCGCCAGCCAATTCCTTACTGGCCTTGCGCAAGTTTGTATCCAGCTCGCCGCTGCGCCACCGATCAATTAACTCCACCACCTCTTCTGGCTTGCTTTGTGCGGCTTTCGCCAGATTATAAAGCGCCTCAATATCCTGCGTTTCGCCATGCACCGATAAACCAATTACAACTGTCGGCGCTTCCAGCAAAACCAGGTGTTTTGAAAGCTGGCCGGGGCTTACATTCAGCAGCTTTGCCGCATAACCCTGATCGTTACCCTCAGCCTTACAAATATCGACAACCCGCTTCATGGCCATCGCGTTTTCAACCGCCGGAATTTGTTCACGCTGATTATTTTCAGCAATCTGCATCAGAAGCAAATGGAGATCATCGGCGTCACCACTACGGATAATCGCCTGAACTTCCGCAACCTTTTCAGATTCTCCAATGGCTCGCCAGCGCCGTTCCCCGGCGATAATTGGATACTTGCCATTAGGCAAACGATCACCAACCAAAATAGGCTGCAACTGCCCATTGCTTTCAATGCTCACCCGAAGCTCATCAATCCGTTCTTTGTCGAACGTCTTTCTCGGCTGATTCAGGTCAGGCACGAAAGCATCAGCGCGAAGCGACAAATAGCGGCCATCAGCCTTAGCGCGACCCATTAGCTCATCAGAGCCGGAGTCGGCCAAGAGGTCGGTTATATCGACCCTTGGCTTTTGCTCCTTCGCTTTATTGATTTGCTGAGAAAATTTATTGCTCATTACGCACCTCGATGCGATCAATAAACTCTTGCGTAAATTCCGCGTACTGACGGGCCTGATCTGAACTCTGTTTGTACTCCGAAATCGACTTACGCATTGCGTGAGACTCTTTCACCTTCACTGACTTTGTTATCTTTGTCTTAAAAAGATATTCGCCATACTGATCAACCAGCCGCTTATAAAAATGCTCTTCTACCAGAACCCGCTGACTACTGACTTCGTTTACCAGAATACCCAACAAAGACAGACCGGGGTTTAATCGCCGCTTAGTGTTATTGGCCGTCTTCATCTGCTCATCAATTCCCGCGACACTAAAGTCGTCCAAGTGAGTTGGAATCACCAGATAATCCGCTGTCATGTGAGAAGCAGTCTGCAACGTGCCAAAGGAAGGCAGACAGTCAATCAGGATGTAGTCATACTGATTACGAAGCGCATCAATCTTCTCTTTGAAGTCAAAAATCACTTCAAACGGCTTAGTGGAAATTTCAGACAAATGCTTGCTGGCACCGATAACATGAAGGTTCTCACTGACCACCACCGGCACCACCACAACCCCCTCAAAATAAAGATTATACGCGCTTGAACCGCCAGGCGAGGAAGCGCCTGCGCCATCCCACTCAACCACTTCAGAAGGAGGCTCATCCCCGAAAATGGCCATCGTCAGGTTTCCCTGCGGATCATTGTCGATAAGTAGCACCCGCTTGCCCATATAAGCCAGGTTTTTCCCAAGATTAATCACTACGGTAGTCTTGCCCACCCCGCCCTTCTGATTCGATACCGCTGCAATTTTTGCCATTTGTGAAAGTCCTCAATATTAATTAGCGACCCCACGCAGCAGTTGGATTTCCAACAACCCCTGAATTTGCCGAGGTGCACTGCATGATGACTACAGTATAGTCATTTTGATTAATCAAATAAAGTATATTTGATTGTTTTAATAAAAGGAATTACTACCGCATTGCAAGGAACCCCCTGACTCTCAGGCGCATCCATGCTACCGCTGATAAACCGGCCATCATCGACTATTTCAGACAGGTCACTCAACCGCTCAAAACACTCTACGATGCGAGGCCACTGCCGGTAAATGTCAACCAGGCCTCCCCAATATGGCGGCACCATCAGATCAGGCACCGCTGCCCACTCCTGTGGCAAATTATCGGGGCACTCAACAAAGCACTTCAGGCCTTCCACCTCGCCCCTTACATACTGCCACGCCTGATAAACCGCGTTTGCGTACTCAGTCCGGCTCTTTACCTCGAAAATCAGGTCTTCAGGAATGTCGCTAAATCGAATAATTATGGTCATGAAGCCCCCTTTAAATAGAACAAATATAATCTAATTTGTGTAATCACAACAGGGGTATTTGAAAACACAAAATCAACAAAAAAGCCACCCGAAGGTGGCTTTCCTAAAGCTCGGCACCCACTATGGGATACTGAGCTTAATACTCACTCGGCAAAAGAAACGTAGTGAGGCTCCTATCTGCTTCAGTGATGACCCACAACTGCGACCCAGGCCTAGCCAGGTTGTAAGCAGAGAAGATCCGGCGACCAATGATAATCGCCTTATCGTTTTCGGCCTTGTCTTCATCTTCCAAATCCCCCCAGTCGCCATCGGCATGGCGGCAAAGGTACTGAATAATATCAAGACCGCGCCCTTTCATCAGCTCATCCACCCCGCGAGTCCTAACGACTGCACCGAGTTTGAACCTCATACCACGACCACTTCCAAACATTATTACTGCATTTTGCATTTTATTCATCCAAACCCCAGATAGACCGAGGCGCGTCTTGCGCTTATGCGCAACAGGTACCAAGCCGAAGCCCACCCTGTCCAAACATAATAATTTATTTTCGAGAATTGACCAATAAAAAAGCCACCCGACGGTGGCTTTATTCAGTATTATTCACCATTTCTTTTACGTGCTCTCTCCTGAGCATGATCCCTAAGAACATCCTCATCCTCATTACGCTTATCATGTTCAAACACGGTCGCAGCAAACGGCAGCATAATCGAGTGCCAGTAATTAGCATCCTCTACTCGATCCACAGTCCCACCGCCTTTTTGGACTACATCAGTTTTTAAGCCTTGTAATCTATCAACTGTGCCGTTTTGAGTAATAACACTGCCAGGGTCGTTCATAGCCTGTTGCTGCGAAGCCATCCCAACATCCGTAGCTGATTCTACCTGCCGTTTAGTAACTTGCGCTTTCCCGTCCACCTCGCTTCGCCACTCAGCCCCCTGAGAATTGACTTCAGCACCCCCGCTTTCGTAAGTTGAATTTACTCCGGCATTTCCTTCACCTAATAATGCTCGCTGCACTTCTTTAAAGTTTGGATCATTCGACAGGCCGTACTGCTGATCCGCATCAATCAAGACGAACTCGATATTTTTCATAGCTTCTTCTGAACCTCTCGCCGCGTCCCTCAATAAAGCGTCTACACGTCCAATATTATTATCATTAGATGCCAGCAAAGCATTGACCAGGGTTTGACCTCCATCCACGCTAAGAGCGACCCGCAACTCTTCTGTTGCGTTCAATGACTCTCTTGCGATCCGCTCTTGGCTAACCGCCATGCTGTGTTCACGCTGAGCATTTTGCTGTTCTGAAAGCGATGCGTTTAATTGATCAACAGATCCATTATTCTCTTTAAGACCAAATGATGTAGCCATTTCGCGTGTTGCTGCGCCAATAGACGAAATAACATCAGAGTATTGTTTACTACTCGTAAAGCCCTGAGCCATTTTATAGTCATCAGATCCTGTTTCGCTCTTAGAACCATCAAAACGGATTCCAGCGCTCGTCTCCACCAGCTTAAAGCCAAATAAACTAACATCCACGCCGGGGCCTTCAGCCCCGGCGTAAACTGCCAATTTAGCCTGATCGGTAAGTGTAACCCCGGTCATTTTTTGGTAGTTATCCATTGCCTGCTCCATTGCAGCGTGGCTTCTTTGCTGCTGAGCGGTTTCGGCCTCTTTGAAGTTTTTATTGACTCCTTGCTCTTTACTCAGTTGCTGCATTACCGCTCCAGAATTACTTAACAGCGCTGAATTAGACTCAGCAAGTTGTGCCCTCTCTTGCTCCTGTGTTTTTGTAGCACTTTCTACAGTTTGCTGCTTAGATCGTACTGCCGTTTCGCTGACCTCTGGGCTAACTAACAATGATGACGTTGTTTGAGATAACAGACTGTTACCATCCGCCGTATTAGTTTGGCGTGATCCAGAGTCCATGATACTGCTGTTCTGAATACCTCCAGATCCTGTTTGTTCCCACTTAGTACCCAGTCGCTGACCTTCGCCACTTACAACTTCATTAGCACCTTTTTCTACAGACTGATCATAACCCTGCATAACTCGACCGGCCAATGATGCCGCCATTGCACCGGACTTGGATACAAGCATCCAGGCGAGCATGGGTAAAGCGGTTGCCAGGTACCCAGTGGTTGCTACCACATCAGAATTAAATTTTACCATTTCTGAATTGGCTAACACAGAAAAGCCGTTTCCATAAAGAGCTGCCAACTCTGTCATAGTGACTTGTGAGTAATACGACATAATGAAGTGCAAAATAGCGTACATCGGTGCCCATAAATTAATCCAAACTAATGCCGTGATATACGCCATAGGAACCTTTCCGGGTATCACTATAGCCATCAAAACAACAATCGGAAAAATGGCGTAAATTATTGCCTCGAAAATAATCCGAAGTAAGGGTAATTTTTCAGAAGAAATATCTCCTAATGCCTGATAGGTAGTGAGGCGATGAAGCTCCGCACCACTAATAAGATATTGGCTAGTCTCGGTGGCATTAGTTTGCTCCGCCATCTTAAATGTACCCAATGCAGTTGCATTGGCTATGGCTTGCTGAATAACGTATTTTTGCGGTGAAGCGCTCACGCCAGTCAAAAAACTAATCGTATTTTGCATATTCGCCGTCATCCGAGCAGCTGCGTTATCCACGCCACCGAACCGGCTAATTAAATCGCCCTGCACACCGTACCTAATTACATTGGTGTATAGATTATCCATGTCCGGGCCTAACGTATTTTTGAAACCAGACCGGCAGGGAAGTATAGACTCAGAGCCTGCGCCGTCAGTGTACTTAAACCTTGCCGCATTAACGGCAACCCTGGTGCCGAAGAAGTCCTTCAGATCTGTCGATTCCATGACCTCGCGCCAGGTAAAGCGATTATGACCAATACCGTCAACAACAACGCATGATGAAAAAAATTCCGAGAAGTTATTATTCGTCCGATCATCCGGGAAGCTCATTTTCCGCGTTGCTTCATATAGCTTATGTGGGAATAGCAGCCCGTTTGTGGTGTATTTGACTTCGCTGGGCATCGAAAAAACAGTCTCGAATGAACGAGCCAACCAGTCGCCAGTAAAAGAAAAAAAACTGGCTGTCGCTGCCAGGCCAATGGGCACGTTATTTACTACTGCACTATTCGCTGGCGTAATGCGATCATTCACAATTACCGTGGTCTTGGGCACCAAGGCGACCATGACCAGAACAATCGTGCCGATAAGCCACCGGAAATTGTTAAACACGTTGCGGTCAAAGGCCGCTTTAAAAAGCACCGTAACAAACCCCAGCATCCCGGCTGTCTGCATTGCAGCTTTGTAATCCGCGTTACCAAAAATTGAAGCGATAGCTGTGAATATCATTCGCAGCATATCGCCACTGCCATAAGCGATAACTTCCCAGTTCATTGGTTATTTACCCCACATAGCGGCGGTCACGATTTCGCCGCCCAGCTTCGGCAGCAACAATTTTTCATACCTCATGATGCGCTCCTGCATACTAATTAGCTGTTCAGCCGTATATTCATTTTCTTTACGCTTCTTCGCCAGACCCCGCATAACGCCATCCAGATCCTCCCGGAATTCATTAATTTTTCTGGCCTCTGCCATCCCATGTTTCAGCATTAAGCTGCGTTGTTCCACCCTCTGAATAACCCTTTCGAGCGACCTTAATAAAATATCGTGAGCAATCAGCGTGGTGTACTCGCTCGTAATTTTTGAAAAATCCGTGCCTCGCGGAAAGTATGTAGTCGAAGCAGAAAGAAAGCGATAAATCGGCACATTAGTTGAGCCAATCAAGCCCAGCTCCTGAGTAGTCAAGCTGGTATCACTTTGGATCTTGCCGATGATGCTCTGAAGCAACTCCTCGACCTTAGTATAAAGCCCTGTCCATGACGGGCTTAGCGTCTGAAGGCTCTGGGTCATCGTAGTGCAGCCATTGGGATCTGATGTAGCTCCATTGCAACGATAAAGAAGTAGTTTGTCCTCTGCCTTGTTTCCATAAAGCAATGCAGTATAAATATTGTTAAAACGCTCCTTCTCGATAGTGTCTTTAATTGCCGCCGGAATGCGGGTAGGCTCCGAACCTGTATCTGATCCGACACCAGCCGCATCGACAATAATTAGCGTGCCAATGATATTCAGCACGACTTCCGCAAATTCAGTATCCGCCTGGAAAAAGGGATCTTGCATTAAGACGTACCACGATAAATTCCCTTTCACAAAATCAGTTGTGTTTTTATCACCATCCGCACCCGTTGTTGATTTACGGCTCCCCCCGGTCGTACATGCGAAAGATGCTGCTGTGAAATCTTCACCATTAACCTGTTGGCGAGTAGTAATACAGTTAGCCTTTTCCTCATCCAGGTACTGAAGCGCCCCACCCACAAGTTTGCTTGCCGCCTCACACGAATCCATATTCATGATTTTGAACTTATCAGCCGCCGTTTGAATCTTTTCCATCTGCCCGGAAAGTTGCGGCGATACAATTTGGATGGCTAGCATAAATGCTAATGACTGGGCGTTTTGGCCAATTGCGCGAAGGTTTTCAACGAATTGATTCGAATCAATAGCTGAGAAACCGCCAGAATAGAGGTCAATACCCCCACAACCGGCGCTGAATTTTGGGGTCTGAACGCTAAAGAATTTAAACGGTTCGGTAATTGGTGCGCGCACCGATATCCCCCCCAGGGTTGCAAATCTGGCCGATTGGCCTTCATAAACGCCCGGTGCTGTGACATTGCTGTAGTTCATATTATTGAACCAGCTACTCACCTGCGATGCTGCATCTGCCAACACCGAAGCCGGGAAATAAATTGCCAAAGTTAAAGCCGTAGCTTTGAAAATTAATCCTCTCATCGAACATCCCCTACTTTCAATGTGGCCGTGCCTTCCAGCTGCTGTGCAGCAAAAAGCACTTTAGCCATCAGTTTCGACCAGTCGGCATAACCGTAGCCAACAGTCGATACGCTGTTGGTTTCCGGGTTCACCATAAAGAGTGCCGGAACCACACTGACATTTAGTTTGCGGCCCAGATCATCATTGTTCTTGGGATATGGGTACTCAGGCAGACCGCCGCCATCGAGCGACACTGGGATAAGGCTGAATCCGTACTTCTCTGAAAACCGCTTGAGCACCGGCGCGAAACGGTGACAGAATTGGCAATCACTACGGAAGAAAAATATAAGTCCATTTTTCTGTGACAGACGGTAAAGCTCGGTTTCGTTCAACGTCATGTCCTGGTCGTTTTGCGCAACAATCGCTTGCGTGGTTTGCGGCTTTTTCAATGAGTAATCATACTCAGGTGTTACCCAAATCGCTTGCTTAAAGCCAGTAGCAAAGTCCTGTGCTTGCTGTTGTATTTGTGTAGTCATCGCCAGGTAATGTTGGTAATTCTCTTTTGTTGGATTCAGAATGGCCGTGGCCATAGAATCCTCCCACTCCCTGCCTTGTTTTTTCAGAATTTCTCTGGGCGACAATACCCGCGCTACCGGCGCAGTAGCGCCAGCAACGGGGTCTGGTTTTTTCTGCTCTTCTTTCTCCACCTCTACCGGATCTTCATACCAGAACCACCCCCTTTCTCGGTCGCTGTAGTAGGTTTTCGGTTTTGTGGCTGATTGCTGCTTTGCAGGCTCCAAAGATTCCCGGCCACTCTCATCGCCCTGTGATGCAGCAAGGGCAGAAAATGAAGCCAACAACAATCCTAGTAAAGTGCTTAATACGCGCATCCGTTTCCTCCTATTTAATCTGCGGATAACTGGCCTTCAGTTTGTCCTGAATATCCTGAGCCGCTCCGCTCGAATTTGGCGTCGATCCATTCGCAGCATTGCTCATTACATCCGAATAAAATTCGGATAAATTCATCGCATCGAAATTCAGCGCTTCCAATTCCTGCAATGTAAAGCCCCGGCAATCGGGAATTTCCGCAGAACCGAAGCCCAGGCCCATCTGTGATTTACCCTGTTCGATAATGATCCTTGATAATTTAGACGGGTAAGTACAGTAAACGTACTTGCGACTTAAACAACCAAGAATAGAGTCCTGACTACAGTAATTACCGACATAATGAACCTGAGCCGCCTCCTTCATTAGTCCAAGCTCTTTTTCTTCAATACTACAGCTGGCCAATCCAATATCAGTGCCCCACCCACTATCTTTACAGCAATCCGAATAGCCTCCTGTTTTCTGACTACATGCCTTGTCTGCGCCGGTAAAGATTGTCAGGTTATTCTGATCCAGCTCCTTCGCTATCTCATTTGCTACGGCCATTCCGGTTGCAGCCTGCTTAAAATCCTCGGTCGCCGGTTCGTAGGTCTGGCCAAATTCAGAGGTGCAGTTTCCATCAGGACAAACCAGCTGACTTCCGCATAAAGAGACACTTCGCGCCGAAGTCTGAAAAGGGCAGCTATAAGTAATTAGTTGGTTCTCGCAGAAAGTCCCATTGTGACTAATACAATCCGCGCTCGTCTGTCCACATCCCTGAGCATCCAGCTGTCCACACATGGCATCCTTCACGAAATAGGGATCACCTTTGCGGGTGTAATTTTCGTGCCACTGCCAACATGACTTATAAACCGGGAACCCCTTAATATACCGAGTCTCAGCACCACTCGAACAAGACGAACCAAGAAGCGTCCCTTTGGTGTAAGTTTCACCCACTGGACAGGCATAAGAATACGATTCAGCCTGGTTACAGGCTTTGACGCGCCGAATACGAAATTTCAAGTAAGCATTACCACCCACACCTACAAGATTGCGAATCACGATTGTATTCCAACCCACTCTCAGCTTCGGCTTTGCATCAACATTTATATCGAAAGTTCTAATAGCGCCTTGTTCGCAGCTATAACTCCCGGAAAATTTTGAACCAAGATCAAAGCCTGAATACTGACTACCGCCCACCCCTTGAAAACCAAGCTGGCCATTCACATATACATACATCCAGTCATCATATTTAACTTGTTCCAGCACGAATTCAGGAATGGTATTCACATCACTGACATAGAACTGAATGGTATTTTCAAACCACGCACAATTCCCTGAGCGATTATTTGTTGTATTTCCATACCAAAAAGTATCGCCACTGGAACCCCAGGACATACCTGCATCGCCGGTTTTTGTGAAATCACCATCGGTAAACGGATCTGAAAGCCCCGCATCAGCATTAGAGCAAAAAACATTAAGATTTTTTGTGCAGGTAAAATTGATTGTGTCCTGGCTGCCGGTCACATTACAGGTCTTGTCTTCGTACTTGGTTACATCCTGAGTTCCCACCGGCAGATCAACACAACCGGAATAGGTTTCAGATAAACCATTCGCCTTGTTTGTAATCTCTTCGTGCCGCATAAACAGCGGATCAGTTTGAGTGTCAACAGTGATCTGGGGCCGGTTTATTCTGGCATTATTGATATATTGAGCATCCGAATCACTGGCCGCCTTCGTCTGCGCCTGACTCTCGATGTTCAGCCCGGAATTGTAATAACTAGTTTCAGGCGGATTAGCACCTTCGTAGCGCGGCATAGTGGCCGGGTCAACATTCTTGCCTATGTCTTTAACCTTGGCATTGTTAATGCCGTCTGCAAATTGTTTACCATCGCTATTAGCCTGGTCAGTATCCCCCGCCACAACAAAGCCCGAAAATAAGCTCAGGCCAACCAGTGCCGTTAAAAATAAACCGCTCATTTTCATCTTCTCAGTTTCCATACTTAGCCAACCAAGTACCCGCTTCAGTCCTCTCATTGTTATCGCCGGTACGCGCAACCAGATCCAGAAAATACTGGAAAGACGCTGAACCTGTGGCTTTAACATGCCGAGGGGTCGGACAACCTTGGTCTGTGCATTGCTGCAATGGCTCCAGCGGCAGAATAAACGTAGGTGCCGCTGTCGCCTCAAACCGGCTGAATAGTGTCGGGTCAATCAAGACACCCCCCTCCTTCTCACCCGCCAGTTGCTTCAGTTTTATCAAGGTCTTCTGAAAGTCGTCTTCAATGAGGCCACGCACAGCAATCACTGCGCCAATCTGATAAGCCTCAGCAATCAGCTCTTTAATCTGACTCTCTGGCATCGAAAGACTGACGAGGACAATTAGATACTTAGTATCCATTGCTGCTGCGTTTATTTTATCTATAGACTTACCTGCGGCTATCGCTTTCGCCAAATAACGACTATCGCGCTCCTTTTCCAGGTATTCCGGCATCTGAATATTCAGCCCCGGCATATTCCGAGGGATGCCGCTTAACGCACCCCGCTCTTGGTTTAATAACTTGTCTAACGTGCCATCCTTTGCATTCTGATCCGCCTGCTTCATGGCATCATCAATGGCGTTCCTTTGCTGAACTACTGCCGCTTTTTCAGGCTCTTGATACTTGGATATCTCCGCATAACCCAGCATGGGCAAAAGGCCGATAACGGCCATTAAAACGCGCAACATGTTCGTTTCCTCCAAATCAGATACGCAAAATCTTCCCCTTTGTATGGAAACTCTCGACCAGAAGCCCATATAGTAGAAGGCACACCAAACCCAAGGCCCAGCACAGTCTGCGGAACCGGATACAGCATTTGCTGTTTGTACTGGTTTTTTCGCATGATTGGCTGAGGAACATTGCCGCACATTGCGGCCAGAGTAGAAGTATCTTGCGCAAGAAACTGCCGGTGCATTTTAAAAATTTGTTTATGCGCAATCGCCAGCGAACTATCGACCCCGCCAATATGACCCGCGTGATTGCCGCTCAGCGGGTAAATCGAACCTTGCGAACCAGAGCACCAGAAAAGAGTATCCAGACCAAACATTGTGGTTGCAGCTGAAATAGTGTCTGCCACACAAGCAGCCTGAGCAACCGGATTAGCAAACAAAATAGCTTCAGGATTCAGGACGAAAGCCAACTGGTCATCATCCCAAAGTGGGTCTAGCTCTGACATATAAGCCATATCAAAGGTTTCATTAACCATGCAAGCGCCCCCGGTAATAGCCATACCCAACCATGAAAGCACTGGATACTGAAGCCAGTGAACGTGGTAAAAGGCACTCCCCTGCTTATCATCAGACTTATGGTTCGTTCCCGCTGGAACCGGCAAAGCACCCAGCACGGTTCCGTTTAGTGTTGGCGAGCACATTGGGGTTCTTACGACCTCGGCAATTCGCGCAGGCTCCCAATAACTCACGCTGACACCCAGCCGAATGAAAATTGGCGGCGGCGCTGGACAGCTGCACAACAGAGGTGGCGTTGGATCGTGATTATCTACCTGCCCCTGCATAGTTAGCTTTATTTCACCGATCTTGATAGGAAACAAACACCGCCAACAAATGTCCGTTACCGGATTAGGAAACTTGCCACCACACGCCACGGCTAATGCCTTACCGGGAAAGCCGCTCGCCACCAGTAAGACCAGTAAAAGTCTACTTAATTGGAAATTCTTCAACATAAAGCACCTTTCCGTTTTGCCTAATCACTGCTGGCACCGCTTTAATACCGAAACGCTCAACCAAGTACCCGCGTTGGTCGAAATAAATCCGCATCCCTGTTTTTTCAGTGACCGCCAAATAATCGCCATTCACCATAATCAGCTTGTTTCTCAAATCTTTACCGCAATAGGTTTTAAGCCATATCACCTGCTCTGGGTCATCGCCATCAATAAAACAAAGCGTTTTTGTCAAGGGGTTTACTTCAAGAGGATTTACCTTGGTACCAGCCTTGAAAATCACCTTGCCATCAGCATCGGTAATATCTTTTTCGAGCGTATACACCGGATTTACCTCAGTCACGCGGTATTCCTCGGCACGAGGCAAGGCAACCCCCGGCGGCCTCCTGGCATATCCTTTCGACCGTTCCGCCATTCCCCGATGAAGAGCATCCAGCTCACCCGATTCTTTTTTCTGCTGAATGCGCTCATGAATGACCTCTATTAGGTCGCGCTCGATAATAGGGTAGGTCTTGCCAATCACCCCAAAATCTTTGGCCGAGGCATCACAGGATGCGATAAGCGCGACCAATGATGCTGCCGCTAGGTATCCAACCAATCTGCTTATAACGACTATCAAAACTGTCTTCATGTGGAGTCCAAACAAAGTGATAACCTTGAGGTATCACGCCGCTATTGCTCGGCTGCAACGCAACGCCCTTTTTTGATTCCGTCTTTGCATTACCAATGAACTCACCATTAATATAAAAGGCTTGGCCTTTGCGAACGACTTCATCACCAACCCCACCCTTCATGTATTTAACAAACCAAATGTTGTGGAAAAAGTCATTTTCAGGTGGCCAAAACGCGACAAGCTCCCCTCTCTCCGGCATTACATCCTTAATAATCAGGAATACATAACCATCCACGCTGGCGGTTCCATTAAACCCGATCTTCACAAAGGACGAAGCACCCCAACCCAATAAAACAACAAACCCCACACCACACAACCAGCGGAACAAATTCTTCCTGAACCGATGCCTCCGCCGCTGCTCGGCAGGTGTAATTTCTTTACTTGCCATTCATTGCCACCCCAATTTCAACCTTTACGTACTCTGTATAGTCGGGTACATCAGAGACAACCGCCGGAGCCACCAAAAGGGTCACACGCTGCTCATCGCCAATACGCTTAATCGCCCGGTCAAGTGACCGGGCAAACAACTCGCTGATCCGCTTCCGCTCATCCTCCCCCAGCTCTTTTTCGCCATACTCCTTAAGATGCGAACTAATGATTTCATCCAACTTCACCACCGCTATCGGCCTGGAGTACAAGTAGTTATTAGCAACGGTAAAAACCATTGCGCCCAACAAACCAAAAATTAACGAGACTATTATGTTTTTCATAATTCAAATTATACCATAACGATAAATCAAAATACTATTCTTTGATTAATAAAAAACAAGTCCTTAAAACGCGAAGAAATAGTGAAATCTTTTCGACGCGTTTTGCGGACCTGCCTGGGTTTAAAGGGCGCGGCATAGAGCGGCCCTGAGCATCAAGTGCCTATGAAACCCTAACGGCTTCCACCTCTCCTAATCAGCTCCTGAACAGCATCGAAAATATGGATACCCCTGGCTTCCGCTTCCCTGATGTAATCAACTTCCTCAGCCTTGGTTGAGTACAATTTTTCAGTCACGGGATCTACAGTGAAACGCAATGCTGCCAACCCGCTCGGTGAGTCAATAGCCAGCTCAGAGTATTTCCCCTGAATGGTTTCCAGTGATTTAATCACGTCTACTTTCCCCCCGCTGTTGCTCACATGACCTTTGGCCTCAGCTTCTGCCAGCTCCCCAGGATCTTGGCGTAGATACACCTTGAAGTCTGAGTTTGCATAAGCCGCCTTCGCGGTTTCAGAGGTATAGTAGTCAGAGATTTTCTGAGTGATTGTCATAAAAGAACCACCATGCTTACGAGCGACGCGGTAGCCTTCTTCAATGAACTCCCCAGCACGACCGCGACCAAGCAGTCGCCAAGCTTCGTCAATAATGCACAGCTTACGCTGTGTCTTATTGCCGCTCAGGTACATAACCTGAGTGATTCGCATCATCAGGATTAACAATACCACCGACTGAAGATCCGGCATCGTATTCAAAGCATCCAGCTCCAACACCACGAATGAGTTCTCCAGGTTGACATTGGAATCGCCTTCAAAGTATTCGGCGTACATGCCGTCTTTGGTGTAGGAATGCAGCATTACAGAAAGGTCTTTAGCGGTCGAGTGCATCGGGCCATCATCTGTGTCGTCAGAAAGCAGAGTTTCTACTACGCTGCTAATAGTGGCTTTACTGCCATACTTCTCCCAAGTACGCATAATCGCTTTTTCAAGTACCGCACGCTGTTTTGCAGACAATGGCCGCTCCGGTGAGGCCATTTGTGCAATCAGCATCTTTAAAAGTGGCAACTGCTCTTTGAAGTATTTCGGGTCATCATCACTAATCGAACTGAAAGGATTTAAGCCGATCCGTAAATCATCTCGACCAAATTCCAAATAAGTGCCCTTGAGCAACTTACAGAGGTTTTTGTATGAATGACCCGCGTCAATGATAAAAGCGCGGCCACCATAACCGAGACAGCTGAAAATCCACTCCTGGGTAAAAAACGACTTACCAGACCCCGAAGTCGCGCTACAGCTCACGTTGTAGTTGCCCTTATCGTTGTCAAAAGGATCGAAGTAAGTGATCTGCCCTCTGCGACCGTTAAACAGCATCATGGGAGTCTGAGTGCCCTTCCACTCTCCAATCCAGGGGGCGATATTGGTACACGTCCATGAGAGCCGTGTACTGAAGTGGCCAAAAATCTGTAATGCACGTTTGGACTCCTGGCATAAGCCCATTGGCAAAGCGCCCAAGAATGAATGAATAGGCGTATAACGACTTTTCGAGAGCACCCAGCCCATTGATTCATAAGTGGACTTCAGCGCCTGCTCACACTCCTGTTCTCGGCCCTGCGGCGCGAACAGGACGATCTGATAAAAGGCGTCCATTAGCTTGTTGCCGTTATCCACCTTCTTCGCTGTGTAGTCCCAGTCCACCTTTCGATCTTTCCACTGCGGCACATACTTGGACATTGGTGAATCAGCCATTTGCGTAGTACGAATCGACTTTCGCGTAACCTTACCTTTGGCTGTTACCTGGTCGGGTGCATTTATCGTCAGCGTTGCAATAAACGGGCAAGGAATGCGCAAAATATTGTTCGTGAAGCTACCGATCAGGTTGCCGTTCTTAAACCCTGGCCACACCTGCGGGAACTGGCGAACGTGGTAAGGCAGAATAGAAAAGACCCCATCCTTATGAATCAAGCTCGACGCGCCAGAGTCAAATAAAGCCATCGTGTCATCATCAATAATCTGACTGCTAATCAGATTATTTTCATCATAATACAGACGTGGCTGCAACGACTTCGACGGATTCAGTAATCCATTCATAATGTTAATGAACAAATCGGGCGACATTGGCTGTGCGTAAATTTTTGCAGAACGCAAGGTGCCAATAGTGGCCTCGCGGGTACGCACCAAACGGTCTATATCATCATCCGCGATTTCAGTAGCCATAAGGCCTTTAGGAATAGGGATGGTGTAAGACACGACCAGGTGAAAATTGCGTAACAAAAAGGCTTGATCAGTGAATAGTGAGTTCCACTTACCCTCGCGCATATAGTCAACGCGGTTATTAGCCAGCGTTTCAAAAATATCCGCAAGGGATTTATCCGTTGCGTGGCCTTTGGCTTCAGCCCAACGGCTCAAAATGGGTTCGACATTTGGATCTGCAATAATGGAAATCTGAATAGTGGTGTCTGCTTTATGCGACTGATTCAAAAACCCGTTCAAGGTTTTTAGCTCAATTGGCGACAATCCGGTACCCGGATTGGAATACAGCATGAACCCCACGGTGTCGCGGTTGTAAAAAATTCCGGTTTCTTTGTCATAAGCCTCATAAGGTAATAATGAGGCGAGCGAATACCGCTCCGAGAAAGACTTCATTACAGCCAGCGTAGGTGTTTCTGCACCTCTTTTGTACTGAACACCTGGCGGTATATCATTCACAATTGACGATCTAATCTTGTCCGTCAATTTCCGCTTTGCAGCGTACAAACGATCAGTAAATGTTACTTGTTGACTACCCATTCGGAATCCCTCAGACGAACGTACACAAAACCACCAGCATTAAGATCCTTGTCTTTGTCCTCCCATGAATTGAAGAGAATTCGTAATATACCCGGCTTGGATAAAATCGGGTCGCCAGCGGTTGCGTAGTTCAAAGTCCGGTGAGCCTGCCCTACATGCACGTCAAGATCGCTATCTTTGCGCTTCCCTTTATCTTTTTTCTCTTCGTCGTAGAGAGTGCGCCGATAATCATGAAAGCCATCGTTTGTACGGTCATAGACCGTAGAAACTGGTTGGCAGCCTGATTCAGGAAACTGACCACAGGTATATTTGTTGGCGCAGCCGCCAAGCATACTCAAGGCCATCCCTAAAAAAATTAGTTTTTTCATTCCTTATTCTTCCTAGTGTTACCGACCAATTTTTTACCGAAATCAGTACCGCCCAGCAAAATAATTTCGCCAATGCGATTGGCATCAATTTCAATAATCGGATAAGTCTCATTAGCTCGCGCAATATAAAAATCGGAGATTTTTTCAAGCGAATTAGCAGTACCTTTTGCTAAGCCTGATTGCAAGGCTCTGCTTGGGTCCATAGTTGCGACACTGCCAAATGGACTGGTTGAAACCTGCTGATATTGCTGCGTTATAGAAGTACCCATACCCGAAGCGACACCTGCCAGCATCGACCTAGCAATGAGCGCACCCTCTTTGGAAACAAGCCGACCTCGAAGACCGGCTTTGCCGTCTTCCCCGGCAATATACCCCTTTATTGGCTCTTCAATTATGTCGCCGCTTACTAAGATGCAGGTAAGTATTTCTAAGCGAACATGTGCGCGTTCGCTGGAAATATCACCGCTCGCTGCCCCCGTGACATGACACTTGTCTATATCGCTGTTCCAAAAATTAGGAAGCTGACCAGCGTCCATGATTCTCAGTAAAACCGGAATAGGTTGGGTTTTTGCCAGGCCACCAGTCGGCGCATCCATGCCGGATAACAGTACCGCTGTAGCGAAAGAGCCGGTTGGCAAATAATGTGAAATATTTTTTGCCTTCTTGCCGCCTGCACCTTTGCCACCAACCGGCTCATCAGAAAGGCTTACTACCTGAATACTGCTGACAGGCCGACCATTCTGGTTCACAGTTTGTCCGTTGTTGTTATAGTTTGCAGCCGGATTCTGAATAGGTGGCGGCGGCAAAGAGCGGTTGACGAATTGCTGAGACGCCTCGCCAACCCCTTCCGTCTGCTTTATAGATGCCGATACCGGGGTAGACTGCTCAGCCTCTAAAGG
>Ga0073926_10000066_pt1 | contig 21941 bp, 19 predicted proteins | sample GWRWmT4_4Nov14_FD_70189 | JGI IMG/M metagenome (GOLD analysis project Ga0073926, IMG submission 70189) | Sand microcosm microbial communities from a hyporheic zone in Columbia River, Washington, USA - GW-RW T4_4-Nov-14 | ecosystem: Engineered > Artificial ecosystem > Sand microcosm >...
GTAATGGTGCCCACTGTGGAGCGGGGGTTGTGCGAGGTCGATTTCTGTTCGATGGAGATGGCAGGGGATAGTCCTTCGATGTGATCGACGTCGGGCTTTTCCATCAGCGACAAGAATTGCCGGGCATAGGTCGAAAGTGATTCGACGTAGCGACGTTGTCCCTCGGCATAGAGTGTGTCAAAAGCAAGCGAGGATTTGCCCGAACCCGAAAGGCCGGTAATAACCACCAGTTTGTCGCGGGGAATATCCACGTTGATGTTTTTAAGATTATGGGTGCGGGCACCGCGAACCAGAATTTTATCCATAAATACTCGTATCAAAAACCGAAAACCAGGAAGCCGGTAAGTATACCTGATATGTTAGCGCGTGAGTGATGTGTGGTTTAGGCGTATGCCTTGTGTCAGCGGTTTGATAGAATGTTCCGCCATTTTTGGGTTTCAATGGGGCTAATGTGAGTTTTAGTAGACAAGAGAAAACAGCGACAGTTGGATTGGCGGGTATCTATTCCCTGAGAATGCTGGGCCTGTTTATGTTCTTGCCCGTATTTAGTTTATATGCGCCGCAGCAGTATTTGTATGCCACCCCTTTCTTGATTGGTTTGGCGGTGGGTGTGTATGGTCTGGGGCAGGCCGTGTTACAGATCCCCTTTGGTCTGGTGTCGGATCGATTTGGCCGCAAGCCGGTGATTTATGTGGGCCTGCTACTGTTTGCCCTGGGTGGCATGGTGTCGGCGCTGTCTGAATCGATTTATGGTGTCGTATTGGGCCGGGCACTGCAGGGCTGTGGTGCTATTGCGGCGGTTACGATGGCGCTGCTGGCTGATCTTACGCAGGAAGAAAATCGAACCAAAGCAATGGCGGCTATTGGAATGAGCATTGGTTTGTCTTTTATGCTGGCCATTGTGCTGGGACCGATCATGACAGAACGATTTGGGCTTTCAGGCGTTTTCTGGTTAACGTCCGGTTTTGCGGTGCTGGGTATGTGGGTGTGTTACGCCTGGGTGCCCACACCTACCACGGTGCTCAAAAATCATGATTCCCTACCAGTGCTGGATCAGTTCAAAAGTGTGTCGAGCAATGCTCAGTTGTTGCGCCTGAATTTCAGTATTTTTGTTTTGCATCTTATTCTTACGGCATTTTTTGTGGTGCTCCCTCCCGTGCTGAAACAATACGGTGGTCTGGAGGGACGAGAGCACACCTATATTTATCTGCCTGTAATGCTGTTGTCTTTTATGGCCATGTTGCCGTTGATGATTTTGGCGGAAAAAAAGAAAAAAATTAAAAATGTCTTTCAATGGGCTATCTTGATCATGTTGATGGCGATGTTATTACTGGCACTTGATTACAAACGATTCAGTAGTGACATTGTGGCGTTGTTCCTGTTCTTTTTTGCGTTTAACCTGCTTGAAGCGCTGCTCCCCTCTTTGGTGAGCAAAATGGCACCGGCCGGGAGCAGGGGAACCGCAATGGGTCTGTATTCGACCGGACAGTTTGTTGGTGCTTTTTGTGGCGGCATGGTCGGGGGTGGACTTAGCGGGGCGATGGGCCCGGGCGCGGTATTTATGTTTCTGAGTGTGCTGATACTGGTTTGGTTTTATGTGACATTAAGCATGGAGCCGCCCAAATTTCTGCAAAGCCAGGTGATTAAATTCAGTCCGCTCATGGGTGTGGAGAGTAAAAAGGCTTCACTTTCAGCGGTTGAGGCCCTGTTGAAGATCAAGGGCGTTGAAGAAGCGGTCGTGCTTGGAGAAGAAGGCTTGGCTTATCTTAAAGTGGATAAGAGTTTGCTCGATGAACGAGCACTGGCACAATTTACGCTGGTGGAACGGGGCTGAAAAAGAGTACAGTGCCCGCTTATAAAGAGACGCAAAAATGGAGTGAAACAAGATGGCCAAGGGTATAAATAAAGTCATTCTGATCGGTAATCTGGGGAAAGATCCGGAAACGCGGTATTTGCCCTCTGGGGGAGCAGTAACCAATATTACGATTGCCACCAGTGAATCCTGGACGGACAAGCAGACCTCGCAAAAGCAGGAGCGTACCGAGTGGCATCGTGTGGTGTTTTTTAATCGACTGGCAGAAATTGCCGGCGAGTACCTGAAAAAAGGCTCAAAAGTGTATGTGGAAGGCGCTTTGCGTACGCGCAAGTGGCAAGATCCACAAAGTGGACAGGATCGATACAGCACTGAAATAGTAGGCAATGATTTACAAATGCTGGATAACCGTGCTGGTTCTGTTGGTATCTCGGGTGCGGATGATTACAGTAGTTATGAGCAGTTGTCGCCACAGACACCTGCCGACACTGCATCCGCCACAGCCACAGCTTCACGCGGACCAGCAGGCAAGCCATTGGCGAATACGCCCTCCACCGCTCAGCCCAACTCGAGTTTTGATGACAGCTTTGATGATGATATTCCTTTTTAAACGAATTCTGGACCGAACTATTTTTACTCAGACGCTTGGATCTTAGTGCATGAAGGGATGGCATTATGTTCTGCTAGGCCTTCTGTCCTACGTGTTTTTTCTGGTTCTCAGTCTGCCTGTGAGTGTGTTTTGGCAAAGTAGTCTGGTGCAGAGTCAGCTAGGTGCGTTACCTCTGGGTGTGTCTGAGCTCAAAGGAAGGTTTTGGCAGGGCAGTGCCACGATCCATTATGGTGAAGAAACGTATCCGGTGAACTGGCGTATGTCTGCGCAAGCTTTGTGGCGAGGAGAACTTGTGGCGGAGCTGAATTCCGAACATCCTGACTTGACCGCCCGTGCCACCGTATTTGTGTCGCCTTTCAGTGTCGGTGTGCGTAGCCTTCAGGCCAGTATGGGTGATGAATTTATTAATTCACACCTTGCTGATCTGGGGGTAAAAATGCACAAGCCTGTTTTTGTGAATGTGCAGAATATCCGTTGGAATCATCATGTGTTTACCGAGGCAGTGGGTCGTCTCTCGTGGGAAGGTGGCACTGTGCGCTATCCTGGCGGGCGAACAGTTCATGATGCCAACTTACCTCGTTTGCTTGCTGATCTGACTGTTTTGCCTGATGGGCAGCTGTCCTTGAGTATGGTGGCACCAGATCAAAGCGATACCAATGAACTGCTTGTCTTGCGCTTGAGCGGCCAAGGCTTGGGCTCAGTGCAGGTGCGACGTCGTTTTCTTGATGTGTTGGGGGAGCGTTGGGCGGCCAATAGTCAGGCTGATGATATTGTATTCGAAGTGTCTCAGCAGTTTTAGTTTTTGGAGTGGATTTGAATTTCCTTAAATAGAAAGTTGAAACAGAAAATTTTGTTGGGCAATAGATCGCGGATGTTCGAGGCAAAGTGATATTAAGCAATAAACAAACGATTAGATTGAAAAAATTACCTGCCGTGCTGCTGCTTGCTCTGGTGTTGGGATTGAGTCATTCGCTTGCGCAAATCACGTGGGTATTGCTGGAAAAACCCTCAGATGAGATTGTGCGTGAAAACAACCGTGTGTCTGAAACACATTCGGAGCAGTCTGTCAGTGAACGCTTTGGGCGTGAATTGGCGAGTTGGGACTTGTTTGGTGCGCTGACGATGGAGACAAATGCCCCGATCAATGTTGCGAGTGTTCAGGCGCCTGACACCAGTCTGCAACTTACGCTGGAAGGTGTGTATGTGGCCAGTGAGGCACAAAATTCCAGTGCAATTATTGCCGATAAGGGTAACGCCAAACGCTATCATATTGGCGAAGAAGTGCAGCAAGGAGTGACACTTCATCAGGTAAATAATACCTTTGTTATTTTGCAGCGTGGTTCTCGTTATGAGACGCTCAGATTCAGTGATGTCAGTCTGCAGCAAGTGCCTTTGAGTAATAGGCGTGGTGCAAGTGCTCCGTCTTCTGCTCGAACAGTTAATACGAATAAGGGTATTGTGAATGGTATTCGTAGCGGGCAGATCAAGTCTGTGCAAGATGTGCTGGAAGATTATGGCGCCAATCCGGCAGAACAATTCCAGGCATTATTGCTTGAGTCAGGCATGGAGGCCACTCAAGAGGGGGGCGAACCTGGTTTCAAAGTGGCAGTCAATGCGCCGGGCGATATTCTGAAAACAGCAGGGTTAATGCCGGGTGATATTTTGCGTTCAGTGAATGATCATCCTGTAAATGAATTGCAGGGTAATGATGTCTTGGTTAGAGAAATTCTCACCTCCGGACGGGCTAAAATTGTCATTCAACGAGGAGCACGTCGATTTGCGGTCAGTTATCCTTTGCCGCAACACTGACGTTTGGCTTCACCCGGGTTTTGAAATCACACTACAGGTAACGATCGACATAACATGAAACGTTTACTTATTTTAGCCAATTGCTTGCTGCTTCTTGGTCCCTGTTGGGTGATGGCGGGCAGTCTGAATGTCAGGGATGCCGATGTGCGAGCCTTGGTCACCCAGATCTCAGATATAACGGGTAAAAGTTTTGTGATTGATCCACGGGTCAAAGGCAAAGTCACTGTTATATCCAATACCGATATGAGTAGTGAAGAAATTTACGAGGTTTTCAAAACCGTTTTACAAGTGCATGGTTATGCCACCATTGAGGAGGGTGATGTAGTCAAAATCGTCCCCACCAACAGTGCTAAACAAGATAATCTTGCCCTTGATTCGAAAGGCGTGGCAGTGGGTGCGCAAATGGTAACGCGTGTTATTGAACTGCAACATGCGTCGGCCAATGAGCTGGTGCCCGTGTTACGCCCCATGGTGCCCCAGTATGGTCATGTCGCAGCGGTTGACTCGGCGAATGCTTTGATTATTTCTGATCATGCACAGAATATTGAACGCATTGCGCAGGTCATCCGTCGTATTGATACTGCTGAAAACGAAGAAGTTGATGTGATTGAGCTGAAGGAAGCCTCCGTTGCCGAAATGGTGCTTGTGCTGGAGAGTCTTGAAACCTCCTCTTCAGTAGCCTCGCCCGCTGTGAGACCCCAGGGAGTCAACAAACCAGGTCGTGTACGGATTGTGGCCGATGAGCGTACCAATCGCCTGATACTACGAGGTGAGCCTTCTGCCAGAGAGCGAATAAAACGATTAATTTTTCGTTTGGATAAACCCTCTTTGCGCAGTGATACCGTGTCGGTAATTTATCTTCAACATGCGGATGCGGTGAAAGTTGCTGATATCATTTCGGGTTTGCTGCTGCAAAAACAGCAAAATACGCAAATGAATCGCGGAGCTGCAAATACGAATCTGGCGACAGGCATGGCAACAAGTTCCACTATTGGAGGACGTTCTCCTGCGCGAACGCCCTCGGCGTCAGGACCGAAGCCGTCCATGGTGCAGGCTGATGAAACGCTGAATGCACTTGTGGTGCAAGCCGATCCCCGGCAGATGGCGGAAATCAAGAGTATCGTTAGTCAGCTGGATGTGCGTCGTGCGCAAGTGTTGATAGAAGGGGCTATCGTTGAAATTGCCGCTAACAGTGGTCGTGATTTGGGTGTGCAGTGGGGCTTCGGAGCAAATGACAAGGGGCCGGTAGGCGCAATAAATTTTGACAATGTGGGCCGAAGTGTAAGCGAAATTGCGGCGGTTGTTACCAATCCTGCGGCAGCTTCTTCAGCGGCTTTGGCGAATGGTATTACCTTGGGGGGCGGTAAACGCAGTGGTGATACGATTGAGTTTGGTGCCTTGTTGCAGGCGCTGGCGTCAACTGCCAACACAAATATTTTATCTACCCCCAGTATTCTGACCATTGATAATCAAGAAGCTGAGATTGTTGTAGGTCAGAATGTGCCTTTTATTACCGGTTCGACCACAAATACATCGTCAGGCATTGCGAATCCTTTTACGACTGTGAGCCGTCAGGATATTGGTTTAACCTTGCGTGTATTGCCTCATATTCATGAAGGCGATGTATTACGACTGGAAATTTATCAGGAAACCTCTGATCTGGTGGCGCCTCCTGCAGGTATTGTGGCCAGTGACATTACCACGACCAAACGATCAATCAAAACGGTCATTCTTTCTGACGATGGACAAACCATCGTGCTGGGTGGTTTGGTTCGGGATGATGTGCTGGAGTCGGTAAGCAAAGTGCCTTTGTTGGGTGATGTTCCCTGGTTTGGCCGTTTGTTCCGAAGCAGTACCCAACAGCGCGCCAAGAAAAATTTGATGGTTTTTTTGCGACCAACGATTTTGCGTGATGATAAGAGTGCCACAGCATTAACGCATGAAAAATATTCCGGCATCAAAAAATTGCAGAGTGAAATAAAAGCAAATAAAGGGATTATTGAGTTGGATGTGAATACAGATTTTCCTGAGGAAGCGAACAGGATTTTCCGTTAATTAAAAAGGGTATAGAAAAATGCCTGGCTGGGGCGTATGAATGACAGCACAACAAAAGGCTTGTCGCTTTTATGTGAAACTTATCCTGCTTGTCGTCATGGCCATGACAACACTGAGCCTTGCGGGATGCACGATAAAATTTTTTTACCAGCAGCTAGACTGGTTGGTACCTTGGTATATTGATAAACAGCTCGATTTGAATGCCGCACAGGAAAAGCGGCTGCGCGCTCAGGTGACTCAACAGTTAACGTGGCACCGCAGCACTCAAGTTCCTTTGTATATAAATACGCTGAAGTCTTGGCAGACTTTTTCTGCAGGCCCTTTTTCCAGGCAAGAATTTGACCGCCTCAGTACTGAAACTCAAAGACACTTCAGTCAGTTGACTGCGCATGTATTGCCCGATTTCAAGGAGCTGATGTTCACTCTTGATGCCAGGCAACGCAAAGCACTGTACGCGGTCATTGAAAAAAGTAATAAAGAGTACGAGAAAAAATATCTGGGTCCAGGCGTGAAGCTTGACAAGGTACGTTTGGAAGAAACGCAGGAAGCCGTGGATTTCTGGTTGGGCTCAATCAGCAAGGAACAAGACAAACGTATTCAACGCTTATTGAGTGACTATAAAAGTACTGAGCCCGAGAGTATGATCAATCGCCGTAACTGGCTGACGCAGTTTAGACGAATTCTGGAATCGGACGCTTCGTCGGCGCAGATAAAATCCCGGCAAATGGATGCGCTATTTTTTTCGCCTCAAGACCACTGGAGTCAGGACTATAAAAATCGTTTTGATGCCAATGCAGAGCTATCTGTGGTGATGGTTGAGCAAGTTTTGTCTCTTGTTAGCAGCAAACAGCGGGAGCATTTGATTAAACGTTTCAAGGGCTGGGAGTTGGAGTTTCGTGATATCCAGCGTTAACAGGCACTAGAACATTTTGTTGTTACTCGTTGTCGCATTACGAAAGGCGAAAAAAAGATTCAATTTATTTATTAGTAAGGCACCATTTATCAGTAGGGCTCATGGCTAAAACAGAATTATTGTACGGATTACACAGCATAGAAGCGGTGTTAAAAAATCATCCTGAGCGCGTGCTTGAATTGTTTATTCAGCAAGAACGCGAAGATCAGCGAATAGAACAACTATGCCAGCTTGCGCACAATTTTGGTCTGGTGGCGCAGCGTCTTCAGGCTAAAAGGTTGGATCACTTATTGGCGCAGGAATACTCAGGCACCCTTAATCATCAAGGGGTGGTGGCGCGCTGCAGATTGCAGCCTGTTTTATCTGACGATGAGTTGGCATCGTATTTATCAACACTTACACATCCGCCTTTTTTATTGTTGCTCGATAGTGTCAGCGATCCACAAAATCTGGGTGCCTGTTTGCGGGTGGCCGACGGTGCCGGCGTGGATGCAGTCATCACCACCAAAGATAAAGCGGTAGGTTTAACGCCCGTTGTACGAAGGGTCGCCAGTGGTGCTGCTGAAAGCATGCCATTTTTTCAAGTAACTAATTTGGTGCGTACGCTGCGTGGTTTACAGGAAACAGGTGTGTTTGTTGTGGGTGCCGCATTGGAAGCGCAAGCGTGTTCTATTTATAAGGTGAATCTTCAGGGGCCTTTGGCCATTGTGATGGGTGCCGAAGGCAAGGGCTTGCGGCGCTTAGTAAAAGAAGCCGCTGATCAGTTGATTTATTTGCCAATGCTGGGCAGTGTGCAAAGTCTGAATGTCGCCACGGCCAGTGGTATTTGCCTGTATGAAGCTCTGCGACAAAGACAGCTTTAAGGTATACAGTATGAATTAATTTGGTTCGCCTCGTGTTTTCCTGGCAGCGGCGAGTCGAATCAAATCAAATCAAATCAAATCAAGAGTAAGCCGATGGCTATTATTTTTGCGGGTTACTCGTTCATGATTCAATCGAAACGTGTAACCCGCAAATGATTAGCTGACGTGTTTAGAAGGACGCAATAGCCTCAAGTCCGACCTGCATGTCGCCATCGTTAAAGTCACCATCAATGTATTTTGCTTCTGTAGCAAAACTAAGGGCTTTATTCATGGTGTACACGCCAGCCAGTGTCAGTGCGGTAGTATCATTGTCATCACCATCAAGAGACAGGGATTCGCCACGGAGAGTGACGGACATGCTTGTTTCTGGAATAGGCATGTTCAGCATGGCCATGGCGGAATGATCAACAAGTTCGCTTGCAGTAAGGAATTCGCCGGCTACAGTCATACCATTTGGCAGTTTATAGGTCACGTTAGCATCTATAATGTTGCCCATTTCGCAATTATTGACGCTGTATGAAACGAAATTGGTGCAGTAGCCGCTGTCATTATCTTGAGTAATGAAACCTATTTCAATTGCCAGCTCAGGCATGGGGTTAATGCCAACCGCTACAGCGATGGAGTTTTCTTCCGGTACTTCTTGTATATCGTTTAATACGGCAGCGGTTACTGATACGGTGCTGAATTTTCCTGTTACGCCCACGCCAGTGACGTTGTTGCCACGTAAGGCTGTTTGGCTATTCAGAATATCGTAACTGAAGTTGTGCGAAGTCTGGTACATATTGGGACGGTCTTCGGCTTCCCATCCAATAGGGTTGTTAAAAACACCACCGATAATGCCGATGTTATTCGAGATGTCGGTTTCAAAAAAAGCCTGTTCAATTTCAGCAGAATCAAATGATCCGGTAGTGGTACTTAGATCTATATCAGCCTGCACCCTAACGTTGCTGGCTAAATTGCCAGCGAAATCAATTTCACCGTCAGCAGCAAACTGATTTTCTTTGTCATTGATGTCCGTTACGGGATTTTCACGGGTATCGTCAATCAATGTGTAATTGATGTCAGCAAAACCGCTGACAGTAGGTGCTGCGGCATTAGCAACAAAAGGAGTCGTGGTCGCTGCGGCGACAGCAAGAGCAATAAGGGTTTTTTTCATGTAATAGTCTCTCTGATTAATGGAATCAATTCCGGGCCGGACTGTATATGAATTTTTTGGCTGAAAATGTGATACTTTTCATGGATTCATATAAATAGTGAGCCGCCATCCTAAGATTGCAAACATTAACCTAGTGTGAATAAATTTCTGTCAGTTGGATTTGTGTTGGTATGTATATGGACTATGTTTTACTGGCATTAATTCATCGTTGGGCACGGATTGATTTATTAAATGCGACCAAGGAAACTGTCCTGTTGAATGGAAATAGATCAGGGATTGATTTATTGTGACAACAGGCTTGTGAACTTCGTAAGTTATTCAGGGGAATTTGATTTGTCTCAAGCTGTTCTTTATATCATCGCTACGCCAATTGGAAACTTGCAGGATATCACGCTGCGTGCTCTTTCTACCTTGAAAGAAGTTGATTTTGTGGCGGCAGAAGATACGCGACATAGCCGTAAACTATTACAGCATTTTGGTATTGATAAACCCATGCTTTCGCTGCATGAGCATAATGAGAGTCAGCGTGCAGTAGATATCATTGCCAAGCTGATGGCGGGCATGAGTGTTGCCTTGATTTCCGATGCGGGAACGCCCTTGATCAGTGACCCAGGTTATACGCTGGTCAAAGAAGTTCTTGCTGCGGGCTATCGTGTGATTCCTGTTCCGGGCGCTTGTGCTGTCATCGCCGCACTTTCGGCCTCGGGATTGGCAACAGATCGTTTTCAATTTGAGGGTTTTTTGCCAGCCAGTGCGTCGTCGCGTAAGCAGCGCCTGGAGCACTTATCCAGGCAGACAGGAACATTGGTTTTTTATGAAGCACCTCACCGTATTCTGGCTTTATGTCAGGCATTGATTAACAGTTTTGGCGAAGAACGTCGGGCGGTATTTGCCCGTGAGCTGACAAAAAATTATGAAACCATTCATGGGGGTGCCCTGAAAGAACAGTGGCAGTGGTTGAATGCTGATACCGATCAGCAGCGGGGTGAGTTTGTTGTTATGGTGGAGGGTTTTAATGAGAAGCAGACGAGCCCGTCTTTGGCGCTGGAGTCCATGCGCTTGATGGATTTATTGTTGCTGGAATTACCGCCCAATCGTGCGGCGCAGTTGGCGGCAAAGTATTTCGATGTGCCAAAAAAAGTTTTTTATGATTATGCCTTGAGCAAAAAAACTTGACATTTCAGGAGCCCAACTCGAAGATGTGCCCGCGAGTTGGCCGGGTAATCGCCGCTTGTTTGCGTTTTAAGTAAACAGGGGGAGGAAAGTCCGGGCTCCATAGAGCAAAGCGCCAGGTAATCCCTGGGGGGCGTGAGTCCACGGAAAGTGCAACAGAAAGTATACCGCCAAAGCTGTTTTGCAGCCGGTAAGGGTGAAATGGTGTGGTAAGAGCACACCGCACGGGTGGTAACATCGCGTGGCATGGTAAACCCCGCTTGGAGCAAGACCAAATAGAAATCCAATGGCGTTGCTCGCGCTGGATTTGGGTAGGTTGCTTGAAGTTTATAGTGATATAAATTCTAGATGAATGATTACCCTCGACAGAACCCGGCTTACAGGCTGACTCGTATCCTTATTTGAGTGACAGGTGGCGTTATATAGCCACTTGATTACTTTAAAGTCTTTTATATTCTGAATAAATCTGATGCCTAAAGTGTTTTCTAAGAAAACATGGGTAACTTTTTGTTTCTCAATGTCGACTGGTTCAAAAAATAGACAAATAGCCCGCGCCATTCTGAGTCGCATTCATATCATTCTGTTTTATAAAGGGTTTTTATGGCGTTCTTTGCTTGCGCCTAAGGGGCTTGGCTTGACCTTCTGTACCATAATACCTATAGTGTGGGAGTAAGTGGTATATTGTGGTTGGATGTAGTTAAAAGTGGGTTAATGGCCTCTTAAGAGCGAGCAAAACGGTGTTCCGAGGAACGACGCAAATTAATCTGGATGAGAAAGGACGCATGGTTCTTCCTGCTCGTTATCGTGACGAGTTGATGGAGGGCTGTGATGGTCGTCTTATTTTGACGCTTGATACAGACAAGAAATGCCTGCTTCTTTATAAATACCCGGATTGGCAAAACATAGAGAACGCCCTCTTTCGACTTCCAAGCTCCAATCCTGCCGTTAGAAAAATGCAAATGATTCTTCAGGGACACGCTACAGATGTCGAGATTGATGGTAATGGTCGTATCTTGATACATCCTTCTTTACGGCCCGTGGTTAATCTCGATAAAAAAATCATGCTTGTAGGTGTAGGTCGGCGCTTCGAAATCTGGGATTTGTCAGTGTGGGAAGCTGAGCGCGACGCGATTTTGTCAGTGGGGGTTCTGGGGCTGGAAGGTCTGCCGCAAGAAGCATCCAATATCCCTCTGTAGTCATTCATGGTTGGTGTGGATTGATGAGTAGATCAGATGAACATCAAACGGTTTTACTCAATGAAGCCATTAATGGTTTGGCTATTGACCCCAAGGGGCGCTATGTCGATGGTACGTTTGGACGTGGAGGGCATTCGCGCGCACTGTTGTCGGCACTTGATCAAGAGGGTCAGTTACTCGCGATTGACAAGGATCCGGATGCAATAGCCTTTGCGCGTGAGCATTTTGGCAAGGACAAAAGATTCAGTTGTGTGCAGGGTTCGTTTGCGGATATTGCTGCCATGATAGAGTCCAAAGGATGGACGGGAAAAGTGAATGGAGTGTTATTAGATCTCGGCGTTTCGTCGCCACAAATCGATAATTCCGAGCGGGGCTTCAGTTTCATGCAAGAAGGTCCGCTGGATATGCGCATGGATCCTGGCCAGGGAGAAAGTGCTGCACAGTGGTTGGCTCGTGCATCCGTTGACGAAATCACGCATGTGTTTAAAACCTACGGTGAAGAGCGTTTTGCAAAAAGAATTGCTCACGCCATTGCTGAACACAGAGCAACTGAGTCGATTGTCACAACGCAACAACTGGTGACAATTATTGCAGCCGCACAACCAATAAAAGAAAAACATAAACATCCGGCAACGCGGTGTTTTCAAGCAATACGAATATTTATCAATCGAGAACTGGATGATCTGGAAATATTTCTCGATACAGTGCTCGACTCACTGGCTCCGCATGGGCGGCTCGTGGTGATAAGTTTTCATTCGCTGGAAGATCGTATTGTGAAGCAGAAAATGCACACGCTGGAGAAGGGCGAATCCTTGCCTCGACACTTGCCTGTACGTCACAGTGAAACGGGGAAGAAGCTAAAAATCATTGCCAAAAAAGTGCGTGCAAATGAAGTAGAAACCAATGCCAACCCTCGAGCGCGCAGTGCCATTTTACGTATAGCTGAAAAGAGTTAAGTGCAGGCAAGACGAACTTTTATGGGAATTAAAGCAGACTATCTTAGAAAAAGTTTTATGCCTTTTGTATTGGTAGTGGTTTTAATTGTTTCGGCGGTGGCGACCAGTTATAGCGTGCATCGAACACGAAAAGCGGTGGGAAAATTACAAACACTCGAACAACAAAGAGATCATTTGTATGAAGAGTGGAGTCGTCTTTTATTAGAACAAAGTACCTTGGGTTCTTTTGTTGAAATTGAAAATAAAGCGCAAAAACAGCTGGAAATGACAGTTCCTCAACTTGATCAAGTGGTGACGGTAAGCCCGTGATAAAGTCAGACGTAAATACATTTCAAGGAATAAGCCGGTTCCGGTTTGTGATTCTTGTTGTCTGCTTTTTATTGGCGGTGTCGGCAGTGTTTGCCCGCGCAGTTTATTTGCAAGTTATTAATGCCCCCTTTTTGTTGCGACAAGGTGATGCTCGCGTTGTTAGAACTGAAGCAATCCCCGCACACAGAGGGTTGATTGTCGATCGTAATGGGATAGCACTGGCCGTAAGTACACCGCTTAAGTCTATTTGGGTGAATCCTAAGGCTCTTTTGGAGGACAAGGCGGTTTCTGGAAAAACACAGCAAATACGCCAGATTGCCAAGGCCTGCAATTTGGTGCCGGAAGAATTCCAAAAACTACTAAATAAGCACAGGAACAAGGAGTTCTTGTATATCAAACGTGGATTAGCCCCGCAGGAAGCAGATCGCATTATCGCACAGGTTGAATCTGGATTGTACGGCGCCACTGAGTATGGCCGATTTTATCCGGCGGCTAATGTGGCCGCGCATGTGGTTGGCATGACTAACATTGATGAGCAGGGGCAGGAAGGTTTGGAGCTTGCTTACAATGATTGGCTGGCCGGTAAACCCGGGGCAAAAACGGTTATTCGTGATTTGCATGGTAAACGGGTTAAAGACCTGAGTCTGATTAAATCAGCGAGCGCGGGCAATAATCTTGAGCTCAGTATTGATATGCGTTTGCAGCATATTGCTTACCGAGAGCTGGAGCTCGCAGTGAAAAAACACCGTGCGAATTCCGGGTCCATGGTCATTCTTGATGTGGAAAGCGGTGAAGTGTTGTCAATGGTGAATCACCCGTCTTTTAATCCTAATAATCGGGCGGCAATGGCGGCAGGAAATGTCCGTAATCTTGCGGTGACGGATCTTTTTGAGCCGGGTTCTACCATAAAGGCCTTCACAGCGGCTGCTGCACTGGACAGTGGTAAATATGATGAGAATTCCTTGATCGAAACAAAGCCTATTTATATGAATCGTAAGCGCATTCAAGACATTCATTATTACGGCACGCTCAATATCGAAGGTATTCTGACTAAATCAAGTAATGTGGGTGCGTCTAAATTGGGTATTGCGGTAGGCCCCGAAGCGCTGAATGGTTTCTTCGGCCAAATTGGTTTAGGGCAAACCACAAATAGCGGTTTTCCCGGAGAGCGCTCCGGCGGTTTGCCTGTGCATGTTAAATGGAAAAATATTGACGTAGCCACTTTATCTTATGGTTATGGTTTATCTGTGACGGCTTTGCAACTTGCGCATGTGTATGCAACCTTGGCTAATGGCGGTGTGAGTCACCCCGTATCCTTGATTAAATTAAAAGAAAAACCGGCAGGTGACAGGGTAATAAAACAAGAGACCGCTGAAAAAGTTGTAGCCATGCTGGAGTCGGTAGTAAGTCGCAAGGGTACAGCTTCACGTGCGCAAATCGAAGGTTATCGTATTGCCGGAAAAACAGGAACGGTTCATCTTCTGCAAAGAAATGAATCAGCAAAAAATAGTTATGCCGATAATGCATACATGTCTTTATTTGCGGGTATTGCTCCGGCACATAAACCTAAAGTAGCTGTTGTCATTGTGGTGAAAAATCCCCAGGGTCAGGAGTATTACGGTGGTGCTGTGGCAGCGCCTATTTTTGCCAGTGTTATGAAACAGGCCTTGCCATTGCTCGATATCAGGCCGGATAAACCGGAAACTAAAATTGAGCCACCCGTTTTAAAGGTAAGTGATTTATCGGGGGCGACTCTATGAGTAATCATGATCAGCACCCTTTGACGACAGCATTTTTACCTAAATATCTGAACGATGTTGTGGCACCCTTTCTTGAAATAAATCAAAACTACAATCCATTAATATCAGGCTTGCAGATAGATTCCCGTAATGTGCAAGAGGGGGATCTTTTTCTGGCATTCCCTGGTGTGCATACGGATGGGCGAAAATACATTGAGAATGCCGTTTCGCAAGGCGCTATTGCCGTTTTATCTGAGGCGTTAGAAGGTTTTCCTGCCATGCGTCTTGTTAAAGGGCCAGGTGCAGAGGTGCCCGTGTATTATATTGCGGATCTTGCGCAGCATGTCGGATATTTCGCGGCAAATTACTATTCGCATCCTTCTAAACACTTACGCGTTGTTGGCATTACAGGTACGAATGGGAAAACCACCTGCAGTCATTTGGTGGCGGAGGCTTTGTATTTGTTGGGTGAGCGCTCGGGGCTTATTGGCACACTAGGTTCGGGCCTTTGGGGGGCGCTTGTAGAAACCAAAAACACCACACCAGATCCTGTCAGTTTGCAGCGGCAATTGGCCGAAATGCGTAGTAAAAACGTGAACTTTGTGATCATGGAGGTATCTTCGCATGGTTTGGCTCAGGGTCGTGTAAATGGCATTTGCTTTGAAACAGCGGCGCTGACAAATATCACCCGTGATCATCTTGATTACCATGAAAGTATGTCGCATTACATTCAAACCAAAGAGAGACTTTTTTCCTGGCCTGATCTGAATAACGCCATTTTTAATGTGGATGATTCAATTGCGCATAGTATGAGTGGGCGTGTTAACCAACAAACAGATGTGAATGTTTTTGGAATAGGTTCAACGCTGAGTCTTCAAACGTATGCGGGCATAAAAATACTCGACTCGGTTATTAGCGATGAAAAAATAACAATTAAATTTACGTCTGCTTGGGGTGAGGGTGAAATTATTAATTCACATCTTTACGGTGCCTACAACGTATCTAACCTGGCTATGGCACTTGTTATTTTGCTGTTGCTTGATGTTCCTCTGGCTAACGCCGCAGCTGTGTTGGCACAGGTCCATGGCGTGCCTGGACGCATGAATAAAATGGGCGGTGGAAATAATCCCCTGGTATTTATTGATTATGCGCATACGCCCGATGGACTTTTAAATGCCATTAAGTCAGCGAGAAATTACTGCAAGAACAGACTCATTTGTGTTTTTGGCTGTGGGGGTGATCGGGATCAAGGCAAGCGATCTCAAATGGGGCGTGTCGCGTGGGAATGTGCCGATCTGTTGATTGTCACGGCAGATAATCCACGCAGTGAATCTGTGGAAAAAATTTGTCAGCAAATTATCAGCGACATCCCATCGCAGGAAAATACGCACGTTATTCTGAATCGTGCCGATGCGATCGCGTATGCGATTAACGTGGCAGAGAAAAATGATATTGTTTTGATTGCAGGCAAGGGAGCAGAAAACTATCAGGAAATCGCAGGCGTAAGACGGCCCTTTTCCGATTATCACGTAGCTGAAGCGCAGTTAGCCAGGAGGGCGGCCTAATGTTGCTCTCTGAAATTGCCCGAGTTACACATGCGGAATTTTATGGGCAGGATGTTTCAGTAAGCAGTGTCAGCACTGACACGCGCGCTATTAATAGCGGTGATTTATTCCTTGCCTTGCGGGGGGCGCGCTTCGATGGCCATGATTATCTTGCTGAAGCCGCAACAAAAGCCTGCGTTGCGGTAGTGGTCGATCATTATGTTCCTTCGTTACAAATTTCTCAGTTGGTGGTGGTCGATACGCGAATTGCTTTGGGGCGTTTGGCTGAAGCCTGGCGTTTGCAGTTTCAACAGTTAAAAATGATTGCGATTACCGGCAGTTGTGGCAAAACAACGGTCAAAGACATGCTGGCGTCTATATGCAGCCAAGTGGCGCCGACTTTAGCGACGTTGGGGAATTTAAATAATGATATCGGTGTGCCGCTGACATTATTAAGACTCAATGAAACGCATCGATTTGCTGTTCTCGAAGTCGGAACCAATGCGCCTGGAGAAATCGCCTATAGTGCGCAACTGGTGCATCCTGATGCGGCGGTAATTACCAATGCTGAAGCGGTTCACCTTGCCGGTTTTGGTAATGTTGCCAATGTTGCCAAAGAGAAAGGCGCTATCTATCACGCGCTGCGTCAGGATGGAGTTGCGGTGATTAATCTGGATGACGCTCACGGCGCTTCGTGGTACGGCGAGATGTCTGCAGCAGGAAAAAAAATTATTACCTGCGCAAAACATTCCATCCATCAGCAGGGAGTTGCACCTGATTTCTGGCTTGAAAATATTACGGTCTCTGAACAAGGAGACTATCAATTCGATATTGTTTCTCGGGATTCCAGTGTGACCATTCATGCTGCCTTGCCGGGAGAACATAATGTAACAAATGCAATGCTCGCAGCTGCGCTTGCAAAAAGTGTGAATATTGATGACGCATATATCAAAGCAGGGCTTGAGAACGTAAAATCCGCGCCCGGCAGATTGAACCTTTACCCTTTAACACGTTGTGAGTTATTGCTGGTAGATGATACCTACAATGCCAATCCGCATTCGGTAAAAGCCGCAATCGATTTTCTTGCGCAATATCCTGAAACAAACAAAGTTCTTATTCTCGGCGATATGGCCGAATTGGGTGCGGACGTTCAGATGTACCATCGGGAAGTGGGCCAATGGGCCAAAAAACAAGGCATTAATACGCTTTTTGCCGTGGGGCACTATGCAGAATCTGTTGCAGAAGGTTTTGGTAAAGGCGCGCGCTGTTTTAATACACAATCCGAATTAATGAGCGTGTTGCCGCAATTACTGATGGCCGGAACGACCGTTTTAGTGAAGGGTTCACGATCAGCAAAAATGGAAGTTATTGTTCAGGCAATCAGAGCACTGGAAAGGGGTAAGACCTAAATGCTTTTACTGCTAGCTGACTATTTGGTGCAGTACGATGTCCGATTTTCTGCCTTCGGGTCAGTGACCTTGCGAGCGATACTTGGGGCATTAACCGCCTTGATGATTGCCTTGTGGATGGGGCCCTTCGTTATTAACAAATTACGTTTTTACCAAGTGGGCCAGTCGGTACGAAATGACGGCCCTCAAAGTCACCTGGCCAAAGCGGGTACACCTACCATGGGAGGAATTCTCATTCTCCTGGCCATTATGATCAGCACCTTGCTGTGGGCCGACTTGCGTAATCATTATGTGTGGATCGTTGTTTTTGTCACCTTGGCATTTGGTTGGGTTGGCTGGGTGGATGATTATCGTAAAGTGATTGAGAAAAATTCGAAAGGTTTGCCCTCGCGCTGGAAATTCTTCTGGCAATCGGTTTTTGGTTTGAGTGCCGCCATTTTACTTTTTTCTTTTGCTTCGGTTCCCGCAGAAACGCAATTGATCGTACCGTTGTTTAAACATATCGTGATTGATTTGGGCGCGGCTTATATTTTCCTGACGTATTTTGTCATCGTAGGCAGCAGTAACGCGGTGAACCTAACCGATGGTCTGGATGGATTAGCCATTATGCCCACCGTAATGGTTGCAGGTGCCTTGGGCATGTTTTGTTATTTCACGGGACATATTGAGTTTGCGCAATATTTGCATTTGCCCTATATCGCCGGTGTCGGCGAATTATTAATTTTTTGTATTGCGATTGCCGGTGCCGGGTTGGGTTTCCTTTGGTTTAACGCGTATCCAGCACAGGTGTTTATGGGTGATGTGGGCGCACTTTCTCTGGGAGCCGCCTTGGGCGTTATTGCTGTTATTGCCCGACAAGAAGCCTTGTTATTTATTATGGGCGGTATTTTTGTTGCAGAAACTGTTTCAGTTATGTTGCAGGTGGCTTCGTTTAAGTTGACGGGACGCCGGATATTTCGCATGGCGCCTTTGCATCATCACTTTGAATTAAAAGGTTGGGCTGAGCCAAAAGTCATTGTTCGTTTTTGGATTATAACGGTTATTTTGGTGTTAATCGGGATTGCTTCTTTAAAATTACGGTAGAGAATCGGTAGCGGTATGGGGCGTTATTTGGTCTTGGGACTGGGAAAAAGTGGACTGTCGACGACGCGTTTTTTACGTCGACATAACGCTGCCGTTAAAGTGGCCGATACCCGTGCAAGATTGCCAGACATAGAAGCCTTGACCGATCAATATCCCGATCTGGATATCCATCTTGGTGATTTGCCCATGGCTCTGCTTGAAGATGTTGATCAGCTGGTGATTAGCCCGGGCTTGTCACCTGCACATCCCCTAGTGCAGGCAGCCAAACAAAAAGGCATTCAGGTGATAGGTGATATCGAGCTCTTCTGCAGGCAGGCACAAGCCCCCATTATTGCAATTACCGGTACCAATGCCAAAAGCACGGTTGTCACACTTATTGCCGATATCATCAACGACGCTGGATTCAAAGTTGCGCTGGGAGGAAATATTGGTATTCCAGTATTGGACTTGCTTGATAACGCAGAAGGAGAGCCAGATTTTTATGTATTGGAATTATCGAGCTTTCAGCTGGAAACAACGTATTCACTCAAATCAAAGGTTGCTGCGGTTCTGAATGTTACGCCCGATCATATGGATCGTTATGCTGATTTTGCGTCGTATACGCAAGCAAAACAGCGGATTTATGCACATTGTGAGTGGGCGCTTTATAATCGTGATGATGAAGCGACCAGACCTTCGCAGAACTTATCCTCACCCGATAGAAAAACAAAACGGATGAGTTTTGGTTTGCAAGCAGCCGTAGAGGACGATGTCATTTCGTACAATCTGCTGAACAATGATGATGGCGATAGCTGGCTGGCACAGGGACAAGACGCTGTATTTCCGGTTCGGGACTTGAAGTTGTCAGGTGTACATAATCATATTAATTGTTTGGCTGCACTGGCAGTGAGTGATGTCTTGGGCATAAATCGAAGCAGTGTGCAAAAAACCTTGAGAAATTTTCGTGGATTAGCGCATCGTTGTGAGTGGGTGACCGATATTGGCCATGTGCGCTGGATTAATGATTCCAAGGGAACAAACGTTGGATCAACCCTGGCGGCATTAAGAGGTTATGCTGACGCGTATTCTGGCAAAATAGTTTTGCTGTTGGGAGGGGTGAGTAAAGAAGCCGACTTTACGCCGCTGTGCCAAATGATCACGCAGCATGTAAAAATAGTTATTGTTTACGGAAAGGACGCTGCAAAAATTCAAAAAGATTTGGCCGGTGTGACTTGCCCCGTGACAGACGTTGACGATTTTGACTTGCTTGTCAAAAGGGCACATTACGAGGCTGGCGAATCAGGTCTGGTTTTGTTTTCTCCTGCCTGTGCCAGTTTTGATATGTTCAAGAATTTTGAAAAACGCGGTGATGAATTTAAAAAACGCGTTCATGATTTAAAACATGGCTTGATTCAGTCGACGGAAATAATATCATGAGTGAGTCGCAAAACAGCTTGCCTGCGTTAAATCGGCTCCTTTTGGGGAGTGCATTTGCATTGCTGTGTCTGGGTTTTATTATGGTGACCTCGGCATCGATGGCTATTGCCGAGAATAACGCTGGCGGTAATACGTTTTATTTTATTATTCGACATGGCATCTCGATTGTTATAGCGCTCTGTGTTGCTGTGACTGTGTATCAAGTACCGATGAAAGTATGGGAAAGGTCCAGTGCAGCCCTGTTCTTTGCAGCCTTGCTGATGCTGATCGCTGTATTGATTTTCGGTGACAAAATCAATGGAAGTAAACGTTGGTTGAATTTGGGTGTATTAAATTTACAGCCTTCTGAAATCGCCAAGATTTTTATTCTGATCTATTTGTCGAGTTTTATTGTCAGAAAACAAGCCGAAATCAGGCGGCAGTGGATGGGGATTATCAAGCCCATCGTTATTTTATTCGTACCTGCGGTTTTGCTGCTGCTTGAACCCGACTTTGGTTCTCTTGTTGTTTTAAGCGTTGCGGCATTTGTCATGATTTTTATGGGCGGGGTACGAGTCAGTTATTTTCTGTTACTGATGATTTCCGGTGGTGCTGCCTTTTACGGAATTCTCATGACACAGTCCTATCGTATTCAACGGATGGTTGCCTTTCTGGATCCATGGGGAAATCAGTTTGGTTCAGCCTACCAGTTGATTCAAAGTTTGATTGCTTATGGTCGTGGTTCATGGCTGGGTCAGGGTTACGGCAATAGTGTGCAAAAACTGTTTTATCTTCCGGAGGCGCATACCGATTTTCTTATAGCCGTGCTGGCTGAAGAGTTTGGGCTGATAGGCATATCGTTCGTTATTTTATTATTTGTGGTTTTAATTCTGTCAATTTTTTTTATAGCAAGAGCCGCTGAAAAAAGGCAGGCCTGTTTCTCGGCTTATCTGGGGTATGGCTTGGGCGCCATGATAGGCGTTCAGTCGCTTTTTAATATGGGCGTCAGCATGGGTTTGTTGCCTACCAAAGGATTAACGCTACCGTTAATGAGTTATGGCGGAAGCAGTTTGCTCGCGACCTGTGTCATTTTGGCGATTGTTTTGCGTGTGCATAAAGAAAACAAGCAAATAATAGATCGTAGTAATGGGCGTGAAAAACCAAGGCGAAATTTGAAACCTGTTATTGCAGGAAGACCTCATGTAAGTGCTCAGAGTGAGATGGCTGCATGAAAAATCAGAATTCAAAGGATATAAAAATATTGATTATGGCGGGAGGGACCGGTGGTCATGTGTTTCCTGCTTTGGCAGTGGCGCGGCAGATGCATGACATGGGCATTCGTGTTTCCTGGTTAGGCACACGCAATGGCATTGAGGCGCGACTGATACCTCAGGAAAATTATATCGATCTGTATTACTTGTCTGTAATGGGTTTGCGCAAGCAGGGATTAAAACGTTTATTACTGTCGCCGTTTAAAATAGGCATAGCGTGCCTACAAGCGGCCAACGTACTCATGACGGTCAAGCCGAGTCTTGTTCTGGGAATGGGCGGTTTTGCTTCTGGCCCTGGCGGTCTGATGGCAAAACTTATGTGTTATCCGTTGGTCATACATGAACAAAATGCAGTGCCTGGATTGACAAATCGAATTTTAAGCACTCTCGCCACGCGTGTATTACAGGCATTTCCAGGTACATTCAAGGTCAGTCCGGGCAATAAAAAATACTGTGTTACAGGCAATCCGGTGAGACAGGAAATTACCGTTTTACCTGAGCCGGCACAGCGATATGAACAGCGTGACCCACAGGGAATCAATATTCTTATTTTGGGAGGAAGTCAGGGTGCCACAGCGCTAAATGAAACGGTACCGCCTTCATTAGTCGAAGCATATAAACAAGCACAGATGCGTGGATTACACCTG
>Ga0073926_10000071_pt1 | contig 21132 bp, 27 predicted proteins | sample GWRWmT4_4Nov14_FD_70189 | JGI IMG/M metagenome (GOLD analysis project Ga0073926, IMG submission 70189) | Sand microcosm microbial communities from a hyporheic zone in Columbia River, Washington, USA - GW-RW T4_4-Nov-14 | ecosystem: Engineered > Artificial ecosystem > Sand microcosm >...
ATAAAATTCTTCATTTATCCCTACAACATTATCTGGTTTTACTATAGTTAATTTCATATTTAATCCTTAGTTTTTACTTGCAATAATAAAATCATAATATTTAAGAGATCTACTCAATGAGTGACTATGAGACGCACCACTTCCTGTTGCTCCAGTTGATCCTGGTAAATATACATTAGCTTTACCAGCTCCAGTTACTCCAGCGCCTTGCTGACCACTAGTTGTACTTGATGTTATAACACCGCTATGAGTATGGCTTGGAATTTCATTTGTAGTTAATGTAAATCCTCCTGTAGTTGTTGCAGCACTCCACGTACTAAATGCTGTTGAACCTCCAGATGATGCTGAACCAGTAACTAAACGTAACATAGAGTCATTGATTGCTGCTGTAGTATCTTTAGTCCATCCTGTAGGAGCTGCTGTTTGTTGAAAAGCTAAACGTGTGCCAGCATCAAATGCAGCTGCGGCTGCTGATGTCCATGTAGTACCATTAGAACTTAATACGTTACCAGCTGTGCCTGGAGCTACAAAGCTAGGGGCTGATGTACCATTACCTAGTAATACATTGTTAGCTGTTAATGTTGCTAATCCTGTTCCGCCATTAGCTACTGGAAGTGTTCCTGTTACCCCAGTTGTTAAAGGCAAGCCAGTAGTGTTAGTTAATACGCCAGATGCTGGAGTTCCTAATGCTGGAGTTGTAAGCGTTGGTGATGTTAAAGTTTTATTAGTAAGCGTTTGAGTGTCAGTTGTTCCAACTACTGTGCCAGAAGGAGCAGCTACTGTAGCAATAGTACCAAGACCTAATGTTGTTCTTTGTGCAGAAGCATCAACATCATCTAACAATGCTTTACCCGCAGTTGTTAAGTCATATGTTGCAGCAGTGCCAGATCCAGTAAATTGAATACCTTTATCAGCAGCAGAAGTTAATCCAGCAAGAGCAGCTAATTCAGCATCATAAGCTTGTACTGTTGTACCAATAGCTGCTGGAGCTAATGGTGTATATGTTAATGCACCAGTAACATCACCAGATGTTAATGTAATAGCGCCTTGTCGTGTGTTAAATGATACTACAGTTCCAGATGTGCTAAACGCTGCTGCATTCCATGCAGATCCAGTCCATATATATAATTGCGTTGCTGTTGTGTCCCAATAAATAGCACCAGTTAATAAAGCATTGCCATCATTATCTACGCTAGGTGCAGATGATTTAGCACCAAGATATCTGTCATCAAAAGAATCATAACTAGCAGCCGCATTAGTTGCAGACGTGGCTGCATTTGAAGCACTCGTTGATGCATTGCTTGCAGATGTAGAAGCATTAGATGCTGACGTTGAAGCTGCACTTGCAGACGCTGCCGCATTAGTAGCTTGTGTGCTTGCAGTCGATGCAGAACCAGAAGCTGCGGTCGCAGAAGAAGCTGCATTCGTAGCAGAAGTAGATGCATTAGAAGCCTGTGTTGTAGCAGTAGAAGCAGATCCAGAGGCAGCAGTTGCACTAGATGACGCAGCAGATGCAGAGGCAGCAGCAGCTGTAGCTGATGTGCTTGCGTTACTTGCTTGTGTTGAAGCTGTTGTTGCTGATCCACTTGCAGCAGTTGCACTTGTTGATGCATTGCTTGCACTTGTAGATGCGTTTGATGCTTGAGTAGATGCAGTCGATGCGCTAGTAGAAGCATTGGTTGCTTGAGTGGTTGCGGTAGAAGCTGAAGCAGCAGCCGCAGTTGCGCTTGTTGAAGCAGCACTAGCACTAGTAGCAGCATTGGTAGCTGATGTTGCCGCAGCCGCAGCGTCTACAACTAAAGACCATTTAGCGACATCTGCATTACTTGAAATAGGTTGTGATCCACTAGATGTATGTGCAGTGATACAAATATAGATATTGCTATTAGATGTATCTTTAACAATGTCTTGTAATACATAAGCTACGCTTGCAGCCCAATTACCTTTGTATGTTCCAATAGCATCTAATGCCTGTGGATTACCAGTAGAGTTAAATGACAAGAACTTATTAGCACGTGTTGTATTAACTGGTAACGTCATGTCAATAGATGTAGGATCTGTAACAGGAGCTTTTAATGATCGCTCTGCTGTTTCAGCAATTTGCTGAATAAAGATTGTTTCTGAATCTAACTCTGTATTAAGTGTGTTAGCAAAGAAGTCGCCACCAGTTACAAAGTCTGTTGAACGCTCAATAGATCTAGCACCTACAATAGTAATACGATCAGCGCCTGTAGCAGCTGATACTAATGTGACTGATCCTTGACCAGTAGTTCCGCTAATGGTTACAGTGTAGTCTGTCGTTAAAGTAAGAAGTGTGGTATTCTTGTATACTGCAATATCTGTATTTACTAAGACAGGGAATGTAAATGAGTAAGGCCCTACACCAGCAGATCCTGTGTATACGACTCGTCTTGCTACGTTTGTTATTGCATAATCAGCCATAGTTATTCCCTATTATCTACCTTGTTGTTTTCTGTTTTCTAAATATTCGCTTGTAGCATTATCCAACTCGCTATCTTCTTGTTTAAGTTGAAGCCATGCTTGACCATACGCGTCTGACATTTCTTTTTTAATTGCAGCTTGAGCAGACTCAGTATCTATGCCCTTAACCTTCTTATACATATCGCCCAATTTTACTACTCTTTCCTCTAAATTACCACCATCCGTTGCTAATTCTATCCATCTATTATATTGACCAGCAGACAATGTAACCCCATCTTTGTTCTTTGGAGGAACATATCTTGGAATGTTATACTCAATAAGTGTGGCATATCCTTCTGCAAACTTACCAGTAGACTTTGTCATTGGATTCCAAATTTCTCTTAAAACACCTTTGCCAGCCGTTTGAATGTTTCCAGTAAGAGGGTCTAATGCTGGGGGTAAGTCATCGCTAGTTAAAGGATTGCGTGATCTATATTTACCTAGTGCCTCAAAGAATCCATCATGGATAGCTGAGCCTTCATCCCAGATATTTTCTGCTATTGTACTTGATGCAATTTTAGCTTTAGTAATCATAGTGTCAGACATAGTATTTGATTTGTCTGGATTACTATATCGTTCCCATGAAGCGCTAAGACTTGAATATGCTCCAGCTGGAGATCCACCTATAGCAAATTCAGTACCTTTTTTAGATACGTTCTTTAATACTTGGTATAACTTACTTTCAACTTCTCCAGGTTTACCAGCAAATGCATCATGGATATCTGATAGACCTTGTAACATATCAAGATCTTTCATGTATGAATATAACCCTACAGAACCATTAGCAGCTAACGCCATCAATCCTTCATTGTCTGGATTTGTCATTGAATATTCAGCAGCAGATGCTGACATACCTATAAGCGATGCTAAAGGGCCTAATGATTCATATGAGACATAAACTTTATCTGGGCCAATTGACACTTTAGTAATGTCTTGGAATTGCTTTAACATCTCAGGACTAATATTTTTTCTTTCAAATATCCATGAGAATGGTTGCCATCCAGTAGCTTTTAATGTGTCTAAATCTTTATACTTAATTGGACCAGCTCCAGTTATAAACTGTTTGTCGGCTAGTGTGTATTGGTAGAGTGTAACCATTGCAGCGCCAGCTAAAGTAATTTTTGCTAACGCTATGTCAGATTCAATACCACCATTTTTAAGTGTTTCTGATAAAGCTGACGGAAGTTTAAATACAGTTCTATCCAATGTTTCATTAATAATATTTGATGGCGTTCTTACAAAAGGAAAGAATAGTTTTCCGTAAGCAAACTCAGGGACCATTCCCATTAAACTTGTTTCAGTATTAACTATCTCGTTAAACTTAGCAGCCATTCCATCCAGCTCTTTAGTAAAAGTAATTGTTTTACCAAATGTTAATGCTGCTTGATGTATCTCATCAGTTGGATTTGTATATAAATCTGCTTTAAAATTAAGGACTTCTTGCTCTACTAAATCTTTATCCATTCCTTTAGCAATTAGCTCACGTCTTTTATTGTTGCCAGCTCTATCAACAAGGGCTGGAAGTTCCATTCTATAGCCCCATGCTTTAAAAAATTCATCTTCTGTCATCAATGCACGTCCAGGCAATGTTACAACTTGTCCGTAATATTTAATGCTATTAGACAATGATCTAGCAAGCAAACTTTCCCCAAGATTAACATCAAAATCATCTTTACCAATGCGGCCATATTCCAACTTTGTTGCTTGGTCTGTTGGCATATTAGTTTTCCATGCTCGGCCAGCAAGCCTAAATGAATCTGTAAGGCCAGCAACCATACCTCTGGTTTGTGCAGCAACTTCACTCATTCCTATGTAATCTTTAGACCCAATGCCTAATGATGTTCTTACAAACCCAATACCAGATGCTGTAGCTCTTTCAAGAGGCTGAATTACAGTAAATGATGTATTGCCAAGAATATTCTTAGCATGTGTAAGTGGAGCAGATAATAATCCATTTACCCATGTAGCATACCAAATATCTTTAAGACTTCCGCCAATTGTTTTCTCAGCAAGGTTAGCTCTTTCACCACGATTTAATGCTAGGTAATGAGTTCCAATATCATCAATATTTTCTACACCACCAGCTTGGTCAATAATGTCTTGTAATAACTTAGCTCGATTAGGGCTTGTCTTTGCATTCTTATAAGCAACATTTAATATACCTAAAGAACGAGCAACATCCCTAGCACGTGCAGTAGCAGCTTTATTTAAGTTACCTTCTAATGCCAAGCCAATTTTAAATTGAACAAGAAGATCCATGGTTTCAACACCACCAGGATCTTTTTCCTTAGCTGCCATATATTTTTTTAGTATACTTTCATTACGCTCACTAACGTCTCTCATTAGATATGGTAACTTAGCTAAATCATCTGGATTAGCTTCTGTAACAATCTTCCTGTCCATAAGCTTAGCAAGGAAATTTTCATCGTATACTGGCTCTGTAACAGTGGTAAATCCTTCTTGATCTTTTTGTTTACTAAGCCATGCATCAGCTTGTTCTTGAGTCTTAAACTCTTTGACAGTTAAGCTATCTTTCTTAACAAATATTTTTGGCTCATTAAGGCTTACTACAGCATCGTTATATGACATCTTTTTATACTTGCCAATGTCATAAGCAGAGGATACAGACTCTTTGTATTTTAATAACTGAGTTTCGTCAGTAATATCCCCAATGATTTTAGATGCTATATTCTTTGGCTCATCAGGGTTATAAATCTTTTCAGCATCTTTAAGCACCTTCTCTACTTTTGAAGCTGGAGCTTCTGGAACAACAGTAAATGTTTTTAAATTCTCCACTTCTTTTCCAGGAGATACAATAGGCTTATTAAGGCTATCAATCATTCCCGTCTTTTCTTCTACATCTTTAACAGTTCCACCAACTATCTTTTTAATGATTTTTCCGCCAATGTCTTTTAATCCAGCAACATCAGTACTTTCTCCAGTAAATACTGAATCTTTAGATTCTAGTATAATTGGAGATTGTGGATCTTGTTCTTGATCAGCTCCAGTGGTATAGGGAATATGACTTTCAACATCAACAGATGGCATAGCCGTAGGATCTATAGCTTTAGAAGCCATATCCACTTCTTGGCTTGTAGAGTCAAGTGCGTCTAACCTTTTATCTAGTGGTCTATTGTCAATTGTCATTATTTACTTTCTTGTTTTTGTGATTGCGTTGCAGTGATTGCAGCAACACCACCAGCAACTGCGGCTTTATTTTCTTTTAGTTTCTTAGCTATCTTACCAATAGGTTTAGATATAAGCTCACCAGCTTTACCAGCTAATGATAACTCTACTGCTCCACTAAGGGCATTTTTTTGGAACTCTGGAGCTAAACTTGTTGTCATGCCTTGACCACTTGTTAAAGGCATACCGCTACCCAAGTCTTTAAGCGTAGCAGACGTACCTCTGTCTACAGGCAATAAATCTCTTAACGTAAACTCCATGCCACCAATATTAACTGATCCAACACTTTCTAAAAATTTAGCAAATTGTTCTACTTTAATGCCAGCACTCTCAAGACCTTGCTCATATGTAGTTTGAGGAACGGGCTTTAACACCTCTTGTTTAGGCGCAAGCATTTCTTTTGCAGTTTGATCAGGATTATAATCTGTGATATACGCATTCAATTTGTACTGTCTAAATCTTTCATCCAAATCCATATTACTTGGCCTCTAGTATTGGTGTCGGTGTTTCTAAAATTCCAGCTTGGGAAGATAAATTATCTTTATGCTTCTTAATATTGTTTAATGATTTCTTAAATTGACCAAGATCATAGTCAGCTATGTCTGGCTCTACTTTAGATCTCCATAATTTTCTAAATTGCTTATCTACATTTCCTGAAGTAAAACCACCTTCTTCACTATATACAAATCCACCATATTTATTTTGCAGATTTTTAATGGTATCTAAAGCCTCTTTATACTCTGGGGTTTCAGATTCGCCTACAGATGTTGCAGTTGCTTGAGTTGCAGCTTCTGATACGCTAAATGGTAATCCCTTGCTTCTTGCATACATTTTAGCTGCATCATATTTTCTATATGCAGTGGCAGCAATAATTATCTTATCTCTTGGTATCATATTCTCACTTGCAATATTTAAGTTGGTAAGAATAATCTTTGATGCTTTTCTATCATCATCTGTTCTAGCAAAGTATCTTTGATTTAATTGAGCCGCTTGTTTATAAGTAATCAATCTGTTTTTAGCAGCTGACTGAATTGCACCAACACTTAAACCATCAACTTCAACCATGTTAGACATTTCATTAAATTTAGATAAGTTAGCTGGTGTTTCATCTTGGCCATAAATAAGGGATTTGTATTCATCGTTAGAAATATGAATGCCATTAGCTTTCATTTGATTGTATGCTTCAGGACCATTAATCTTGCCACTGCCAAAATCATTTTGTATGCTTCTGTATTTATCTTCTTTAACTCTATTTTGCAATTGATCTTGTTTTTCCATAGCAGTAAACTTACTAGATGCAGCATCAGTAGCCATCTTAACAATAGTATCTTTATCTTCCATCTTTAAGAATGCTGTAAAATCACCCGCAATGCCTTTGTCTAAGTCAAGAATAGCTTGGCCAAAGTTTGGCTGTTTAGCTATATGATTTGCAATGGCTGTATTAATAACTTTCTTATCTTTTTCTCTAATTAGCTCAATTGTTTTGTTATAGTTTTCTGGGCCAGTTTGACGAGCTTTATTGATAATAGCCAATTTAGTTGGCTGTAATTCTTCACTAAATTTTTGAGGATCTTTAATATCCATTAACTCTAATTTAGTCAATGCGTCATCAGAGTATGTAGATAGTGCTTCATCGACTATCATTTTATTTTCTACTTGGTTCAACTTAACAAGTTGCTCACCAATTTGTTTTCTAGTATCTACAGCATATGACGATATAGAGGCTCTTGCACTAGCACCTTCTTCTGGATCAAGATTACCAATAACTTTAGAGTAACCATCAATAATGCCTCGTAATTTAGCATCAGCAGTATCCATATCTATATCTGACCCAATCTCAGATAATAGCTTAATGTTTGTAATTTCGCTTCTTGCTTTTAATTCTAAGTCTGCACGTGAGTTCTTTGCTAATACTTTACGAGCTGCATCATTAAATGATGTTCCAGCTTCTGGCAATAATGTACCAGGGTTAATACCCATCTTAACAGCTTCTGCTATTTGCTCTGTTGTTACTGGGTTATCAATACCCCATTGCAAGCCTTTTCTTTGAGCTTCTTTTTCAGCGCCTTTAAATGCAAACTCTGAAATACGATCCAAGGAATTTTGTAATGATTGAGATGATTTAATAGATTCTTGTAGCGCATATGGCTGAACCTTCGGCATGTCCGAAAATAAAATTCCTGATGATTGATATACTGGATTAGTAGCCATTATGTTGTTTTAGTTTCTTTCTTTGCTGGTTCGCTTCCAAGTGTACTGTATTTATAAATTCCTGTACCAATTGTACCAAGACCACCCATGACACCACTTGAAAATGCAATGTCTCCAGCAGAAGTAAGTTGTTTAGCTTGAGCTTGTCCCATAGTTAATGATAATGCAGCATTGTCAATATCACGCATATAATCAACGCCAGCAACACGATCATTCACATCTCTGATAGCAAGAGATGATCCTTCTGTACCTAATACACCACCAGCAAAACCTCTTGCAACATTAGCTGAATTAGCAGCTCTAAGTTTCTTTAATGTTTCAGTAGCGCGGATTTCATAATTTAATGCTTCGCGTGATGCACTAGCCTCAGCTACTTTAGCTTGATATTGATAGGCAGATTTCTGAGCAGACGCTTGTTGAATTTGCGATAAGCCAGAAAATATGCTTGATGCGATCATTACGTATTGCATACTATGTCCCCTGATGTACTGATAATTTATATTCCATACCTAGCAAAGTAAACTTTAATGGCGCACTTTGTGTAATAGTTAATTTAGCATCAGAACTATAACCAAGTATACCATGAAGCACTTTTGTACCAGTAAATTCTGGTATAGCTGTATCTAAAGTTCCTATTGTATCAAATGATCTAAATGGAATTTCAATACCATTAATTACTAAATTTTGTGTTTTCAATACTAAAGCATTTACTTCAACAATCCGTTTCTTAAATCCTAATCTAGTACCAGTTTGAATTTTAATGTCAGCTGGCATGGTTTTAACGCTAATGCTAATAGGCAATCCTACTTCATAGTCGGTAGCAGATGCTCTGCTAAATGTTACAGTACCACCCCCTGGAACTGTTTGGTTAGCTTGCACAATATCGTCAAGCAATATATTAACAGATTTTCCAACTAAATGAGGTATTGACACTGTATTAGCCGCTCCGCCAGTAACAGCACTATCAGTCAATAAATTATCATCAAGCCGCTCTACATAGTATTGGTCTACACCACTAATCGTACGCTTAACAACACTATAAATTGTTTGGATATCTACCCCAATGTCTACAAAAGATCCAACAGTTGTCCATTTAGATGCTGCAATAATGTTTTCAGACCTCAATAGCGAATATGCTGCTATAGTGCCATCATCAGAATTAACTACCATAAGCAAATCATTTTCATCAGTATTAACTGATTTACGCAATGCCATTGTTTTAGGATTGTTTAATAAATGTCCTGATAATAGAGATATTTTATTAGTTAAGTAAGTGAGTTGTGTATCAGAAAAAGCAAATTCATTAAGTGCTTTGCCTTGTCTTTGAATAAATAATGTTCCTGATTCTAATGGCTGAATACGTACACCAGCTTTACTACCATGTCGGCTTACAGTTTTAACAAAGAAATTAGTTGGCGTAATAGGTTCTGTAGTTGATTGTTGTACAAAAAACTCACCACCAGTAGTAAATATTTGTAGATCTCGTCCAGAGATCATGTCTGTAATAGCATTAAATGTATTAGTATCTAATGTTGCTTCTACAGAGTCATCATCTAAACCTTCTGTTCCTTCAAAGTCTAAGAATATTCCTACTTTAGAACCCCATATTGTTGATGGTCTAGCCCTAGATCCACCAAGATATAAGCGTCCTTCGTGGAATGTTGCTGTTCTTGGATATCCACGTGTACTTGACCATACAGTTTCATATCCAGATTCATATTCCCAATCACCAGAATTAACTGCGTTTGTGTTAAAAAAAGGAAAGTCTGTAATAGCATCTACTACTGTAGTGCTAGTATATCTAACAATCTTAGCTCTACCTTGCGGAGATACATTAATATACTGACCAACACTTCCAGAAGAAAATACGGCAGAAGATGCGGTAATAGTAATTTTTCCTGAAATAGCAGATGGGGTAATAGTTCCAGCTGGATTGCTATACGCAATAGTAAATGGATATTTAGGAGAGCTATCAAATGTAATTGCTGTTGCTGTCCATGAAGAATCATTAGCCCCACGAACAATTTTAACTGGAGGCAAATCTTCTTGTACAAGAATTAATGTGTCTGCTGATTGAGTCCAGCACATTTTAGATACAATGGTTCCAGTTAAACTAACTCCAGATGTATCTAGGTAAGAATTGCCACTTCCATTAATGTTTGTAATTAACGATCCACCTTTATAAATATACATTTGGTTGTTCATAAAGCACAACATATAACTATCAGATGTTGAAAATTCAAAAGGAACAAGTCTAACGCCAAGGTCTGCTGAGTTATATATTCTATAGACAGATGTGTTATTTGGAGTTGTTGTCCATGCAGTTGATACAGTAGCTACTTTAGTAGCGCCAACATATGATGTAATTTGTCTTGTTTGTCCAGAACCAGTGCCGCTAGTTATTGTGATATACATGTAACTATAAAAACTATTAGATGCGCTTGCTGCTGCTGCTAATGTAATTGTGCTTGCTGCACCAGTTTGTGCTGTTCCTGTTGCAAATGTGTCAGATATTGAAGGTAAAGAATTAATATAACGCAAGCCTTTACGTCTTGTGATGCCACCCTGTGGCTGACATATAACATTTGTAGCTTCTGACAAAGCATTGTCATATGCTTTTAAATCAACACGCGCTCTTAATAAAGGATCAATTTCACCCGTAGTAAAGTTTGTTTGTACTGTAACAAAGCGAGCCATTAGTACCTCACATTAATTAATGAGAAGTCATTAATAGCGTTTACTGGCTGTCCTTGTCCGTCAATATTCATAGCTTGTCTCATGTAACCTCCACGGCCATTTTCACCTGGAGTTCCTACTGCTACACTTTGCCAATATTGAGCTTTTTCTGTTTGGTCTGTAATTGGTAATGCAAAATGCCATGCCATCATATATTTCATAAGTTGAACAAAATACTTAGGCATAACAGATTCTGGTACTGCGTATTGATAATCGGCGTAAATAATTTCTTGATTTGTTATTAATTGATCACCCATAATTTGGTAATCATTAATGATTGGCGCATTGTATGCGACTGAGTTTGTGACTGCATGTGGAGATCCTAAGCGATCCGATGGTAATTGGTATGCATATTTATACTCATTGACAGGAGCATCTATTAATTGAGCTAATTGAGATTTTTTCATGGAAAATGACCATGGATATACAGTTAATGCTTGATCTCTTATATCGTGATATAAACGATCAGCAATACTAGCTTCATCTGTACCTTCTGTAAATGAAGCAATAGGTTTTGCACCTAGCATTAATAATGCATCAGAACAAATTGATAATGCTGAATCTCCAGAAGCCATACTCTATCTCCAAATGTAAGAATAAGGCGAGTGCAAAACACCCGCCCTACCCAAGTTACTTACTACAATACAGACTATTAATCTGTATCTGTTGCTGTTACTGTTAAGCCATCAGATACGTCTACAACGCCAGCAGATGTATTTGATAATACATATACAATGCTCATTGTAGGAGTTGCTGAATCGTAAACAAAAATAATGTCGCCCACTTTTAAAAGTGAAGAAGCACTATCAAAGTAAGAAGTTGTATTTACTGTAGCGATTGAATCAGCACTAGTATATGTCCAAATTTGCGGAGCATTACCAGCTTTTGATTGACCGCCAGCAGCGTTTAAACCAGTTGATGAATAAGCCATTTAGTATCTCCTTAAATTAAGATTCACGGCATGTGAGTTGAACAATACCCTCAGCATCGATAGCAGTTGCAGTCGCAGAGAATACAGCATTCACAAGGAATGAAGTTTTTTCTGGAATGTAATTGATTTCTGTGCGAGGAGCTATACCTTCTGCGTAGCCAACAGAGTCTTTATGGAATGCAAAAACTTTGCGATCTAAAGAACCATCAATTGGTAAACCACCTTCTGAGCGATCACCCAATAAATGGAATGTAAAGCCTAAGAAAGTATTTAATTCACCAGCTACGAGAGCTTTAACTGTATTAAAGTCAGAAGAAGTTACTGCTGTTTCTGAAAGTAATGAAGCCAAACTGTTACCATGAAGAACAATGTGACGACCTTCTGGTGGTACGTTGTTTTTGTCTAATAGACGTTTAGCTTCACGTAGTTTTGCTACGCTTAAGTTAGTGTCTGAACCACCGATATCGTTAGACACTGTTAATGATGTTGATGAGTTTACAAGCGCATCAATAATCATTTGATCTTGTCTACGACCGATAGCGTTAGATACTAATTGTACTAACTCTTGTCTTTCGTCAAAGTTTACTTTTTGTTGCATAAAGATGTCAGAATATTCTGCTGCATTCCAGTCTGCTAAAGTAGCAGTTACTTGACTCCAGCCAGCATTCAATGGTGATACATCTGTTTGTGGGATTCTTAAAGTAGCAACGCCTTTGCCTACTTTAGGAAATTTTACTACTGAGCCTTCAACACCGCGTCTTTGTCTAACAGCACCAACTAATTTTGCCTTACCTTGGTAAGCCTGTTTAACTTCGGCATCAAAGAGCGTTACAAAAGCGCTTGATAATCCAATAGCCATGTTATTCTCCTAGAATTGATAAAAATAAAGTTTATCGCTTTGGTTAGCCAGAAAAACCTGGGCCAGTGCTTGCTATTTACGATAGCCAAACGACAAGACGACTTGCGTGAAGGGTTGCGAATGCAATGAGCCTTGGACAATTTTTAGCATATTACGCAATATAATGCAAGCTATTTTGCGTTTAAGACAAAAAAAAGACCCACCGAAGTGGGCCTAAAACAACTATGGAGTCTTACTATGAACCAAATGACGCTTGGAACATTCTTTCTACTTTAGCACGATACCCAGCATCTGTCTGATATTTTGGGTCTCCTACCATTGCATAGAGTTCTTCTTTAGATGGCGCGCCTTCAACTGGTGCGCTTTCTGTTGGAATACGACCTTCATATGCAGAACGTAATTTCATAAGAGCTTTAATACCATTAGCAGTGCCACCCATAACTTTAAATTCTTCAAAGTCATCTTGTCCCCATACGCCTTTTTGAACAAGGCCTGTAGCCCATGTAACCATGCCTTTGATTGTAGCATCGGCATTAGGTCCTAGTGCTTTCTTCTCTTGCTCAAGATTCATCTTATGGGTTTCTTGCTGAATACCGCCCATTTCAACTACTTGGCTTACTAATGCGTCTAAAGCTCCTTGGCTTACGTTATATTCTTTAGCCCAAGATAGTACGTGATTACGTACGGGATCTTCTGTTGGAATGTCTTTAAAGGCAGCAGTATCGTATTTACCATCTACTGGAGCTTTATGTTTGCCTTGGCTAATTTGCTTGCGTAGGTCTGTCCATGATTTTGCAATAGCCTCTAAGTCTGGCTCTGAATCATCTTTTTTCCAGAAGTTTTCTGGCCACCAATCTGGTCGCTCTAGTGGATCATTATCTTCTGCTGTTGGATCAGCTTCTAAATGACTAATTTCTTTGTTTACTAGTTCTGCTGATGTATCTTCTGCTACTTCATTTATTGCACTATCGAGTAGGCCAGCTTCTTGAGAATCATTCTCATTTACACTAGGCTCGTTTACGTTGTCCATTACATTTTCCTTGCTCTAATTAGCCTTGCTTCTAAATCTCTTACCATGCTATTTTGACCTTCACGATAATAAGCATAGCTTGAATCGCTACCAGGCAAGGCAACTGGTTGCTCTAATACAGCTTGGCGTAACCAAGCCATTAGTTTCTGTCCATCTTCATTACCTAATACACGTAATGTTAATCTATCTAAATCTTCTCTTGATTGGTTTACGTCTCTTACATCTAATGGTAATGCTTCTAAATCATCCCATCCAGCCATACTATACTCCTTGTTTAATGGCTTGAGTTGCTACATTTTGAGCTAACTCAGGATTTTGTTGAGCCATTTGTTGAGCCATTTGCATAGATTCTTGTTGAGCAATCTGGCGTTCTTCTGGTGAGTTACGTATCTTTTGTGGAATACCTAACTTCTCTGCAATAAGATCCATCATTGCATCTACCTTTAATGTGTTTTGAGCCATTGGACCAGCACCTTGAACAATTTGTGCAAACTGCATAATGTTTTGTACGTCATCCATTGACTGTGCCATAGCTAGTGGAGCAACAGCAGACACTTTAACTTCAAGACCATTGACTTTAAGCGGAAGATCAATAAGGCCACGATCATCCATAATCTTTAATGTCTTAGTAACAATAGGAATCATTGTTTCATTAATCAATCGACCAAATGCAGAGCCTAAGTTTTGTGATAATTCTTTCATACGCTCTACAACTTCTGTAGCAGAACGTGCAGACATGTTATCTGGTGGCAATGATTCGTCTAGTAGAATGCGTTTAATGCTTTGTACAAGATCATTAATTATAATTTGCGATACATTGAAATCACCAGCACGCGGAAGTGGCTTTAATGATTCTCCTTGTGGACCGCCATTGCGCGCAACAGGAATAATAGCACCAGGAATAATCTTAACTGTATTAGGATTCAATACGCCATCATCAGCAGCCGTGTAAACACCAGCAATAGCAAGTGATGCATTTTTAAGTAGCAACTCTTTTACTTTATTAAGCGTTTTAATATCAGGCAATGCTGTTAGTAACGGGCCACGACCATAGATCTCACCAGCTACCTTAGAATAACGAGCAACTACCCATGGGCTTTCATTCATTCTACGATAAACAATTTCTTCTTTTGATGCTTTGTGAATGACATGGTAACAATAATCACCACGATCCTGATCAAATACTACAGCTTCAACAAGCTCTAACTCATCAGTAGGCTTATCCTTAATTTTTTTTTGTAATTCTTCTGAAATTTTTGCGTCTTTCCATTGGCGTGATAAAGCTTCGCCTTTGATTCGCATACGTCTATATACATTGTCTACTTGACCATTAGCGCCTTCTTCAAATGCAATAAGAAACTGTGGCACAGGAATAAAGTTAATTGGACTAATATCATCACCTGGTTGTATCATCATAGCGCCAGTACCTACGCATAGATCAAGTAAAAATTCACCAGTAGCAATATCAAAGTTAGATTGTTTAAGTGTTGCAAACATTTTTTCTGAGTAAATATCTAATGCAGATTGAGCTTCTGCTTTGCGTTCGTCTGGAATGTCTGCTCCTGGTTCTAAGCGACACCATTTCTTTTGTGGTGGAAATACGCCAGATTGTAATCGGTTAGCAAATCGTTGTGCAGAATTAATAGCAGTTGAATCAAATACGCGATTCATTTTTTTCTGGCCACCTACCCCACCTTCATAATAACCATCATAAAGATTACGTTGTGGCAAAGCAAATTCATATGCATCTTCGTATAAAGCTCTAAAATCTTCCTTTTTAGTTAGCGCTTTGTCGTGTCGTTTTAAAATATCCTCTACGGATAGTTTCATCATCTCTGCCATAATTAATCTTTCTTATTTTTATTTGCAAAATTTCTTGCTGCTTCTTTACTGCCAAATCCCCATGCTTTTAATGCCAACTTTAATCTTGTTGGCCTACCCTTTTCATCAGTTAATGGGCCAGACATTCCACCAAAACGAGCAGCAAAAGACACGCGCCTAGGATTTGTACCAGTCTTGACTGGAGATTGTAAGTTGCCACCTTCTTTACTTTCAAAGTGCTTTCTTCCAGCTTCATTTAATCCGCCTTTAGGATTTTGATGTTTCTTTAATGTCATTATTTTTTCTTAGGCTTCATTGCTGTTTTAGCAGCTTTAATAAATGCAGCATCTGTAGGAGCGCCAGGAGAACCAGGCTTGCGCATCTTTTCTTTAGAGCCTTCAGATATACGTTCTCTTTTTTTATGAATATTGGCATAAAGTCCAGCTTTCATATTAATATCCTTTTTTCATTGGAGTTACTGTAGCGCCTTTTGGGTATGCCTTTTCCATTTCTTTAACAAACTCAGGGCTTACCTTACCGCCTTTGCTAGGGCCAGAAGCTTTAGACTTATACCCACGCATAACTTTTTTAACCTTAGCTTGCATTTTGTCTTGTTTCATTTTATATTCCTAACCTAATGTTGAGCCGCTGCCTAGTTTATCTTCAACGCCAGCTTCTGGATTTAAACGAGCATCTGATAACAATGATCTGCCACTAGAACCACGTAATGCTCTACGTTTGCCAGAAGCTTCTTCTGCTAATCTACGTTGCTCTGTTTCTTGTTGTGCTTTTAATCTTGCATTTTCTCTAACTTGTGCATCTAATGCTGATGTATCTGGTTTACTACCACCGCCTACTAATCCACCCATGTTATATTCTCCTAAATAATGTGTAATCTTCTTGATCAGCGCTATACTTTTCCATATTGCATTCAGGAATAAACTTTAATGCATGGGCAAACTTTATAGCTACTGCATCAGACGTTTTAACAGTTATTTGTAATCTATGCAAGTGATATGATGATGTGCAGCTATCTAAAAATGCTCTAGCGCCACGAATTAGCGCGATTGGATATCTCTTAGAGCTATCGGATAGTATAGACCATGCCTCGCCTACACCTTTCCACATAAGCATGCATCCAAATACAGCTACTGGTTTACCATAAAGGAATGCAGTAACTGCTGGGCCACTCATAGATTGAACTAATAATTGTTTTTCAAAGGCTTCGTTACCCATAGCTGAGTTACGATATGACTCTAAGCCTTCCATATTGTTAAGATGGCTTAAATGAAATGGAAGAAAGTAGCCACCAGGTACATGTGGCAATAGTTCCATTAATACTTTTGGATTAATTGAATACGTCAAAGTCGCCTGTCGCTATAGTTTGGGCTATAAGGGTAGACGCTTGCAATGGGCTTTTAGTTAAACGCTTGTGTTCACCACCACCAAGCAATAGATAACCAAAGGCATCGCCAACGTGAGAGTGTTCGTTTTTATTAGGTGCATCTTTAAATCGTTCTTGACCAGCACCTACAGCAACACGCTTAAAATGATACCCACCAGCTAATGATTTACGAATCATTTTGCATTTAGTTGATATCATAAGTCCTGGTTTACCCATAATAAGTCTTTGCATAGGCGCAGCTGCTGCTTCACGTCTTACTTTAAAGTCATTAGATGGTGTTGGTTGTGCGCGTAGGCCTAATGTTCTAAGATAATCAAACGCAGTGACTTCATAAATAGCATCTCGTTGCATACCAGCTGGATCACCCCATAACATAATCTGTGCTTTAGGATAACGAGCATTTACTTCAGCTAATAATTGCTGACCAAATCTTTCAAGTCCCATGTCAAATGTTACAATCTCATCTAATATAATCCATCGTCCATTGTTTAAACGCTGACCAACAACTGCTGCTGGTGTTAAACCAAAGTCAAGACCAATCTGTAATGGCAACTCTGGATCATAATCTACTTCGCCTGACATAGCATGATCGTCATACTCTGGCCATACGGGTCTGCCTTCTTGAACATAAGTGTATTTACCTTCGGCATAACATTTAATCCAATCAAGATTCTTACCACCAAGCATCTGCATGTAATAACCAGCTGGTAGATTGCTTACGTTTTCAGCTTTGTTATTTATCTTCCACCAACGGCCACCAGAAAATATATGATCATTAGCTTCTGGGTTCTCAGGCAAATCACCAGGAGATACTTCTATGACACCACCAGGTTGTTTAAAAAAATCCCAAGCATACTTGCCAGTAAGTTTTGTTTTTTCCGCTAGTTTAAACCACCAGTGGTCATCATCCATTGGATTAGTATCCATCCAAACACCATGCCAGGTAGGTCCACCATCACGTTGTGTAGGATAGCGACCGACACGATGTGTAAGTCCATCAATAACTGCTTTAGGAAGTTCACGAGCTTCATTTACCCACGCTCCTGTCAATTCAAGTGATAGTAATTTACGTACGTCTTTAGGTTGATCTAGTGCTAAAAAGATAACTTCGCAATCAATACCCGCTGCTTCACCACGAGATGGCAAACGGATATGATGAGTAATAGGGGGAGTGTATAACATTGGTCCAAAAGTATTCTCTGGAAATAAATCTTGCCATGTTTTAATTGTTGTTGTCTTTAATTCAGGATATGAGTTACGAACAATGACAAATCGTGTATAACGAATCCCATCTAATGGTGATGGCTTTTGTCTTACTGCTCGCATCATAATCTCTGCGGCACATGCATAGGATTTACCAGAGCCAACAGGTCCCATCAGTCCGCGCACGAATGCATCTGACTGTAGAAAGTTCCATGTTGTTGGTGCGGTGCTAAAGTCTAAATCAATCCCAGGGCCATGAATGGCTTTCTGAGATGCTTCTTTTATTTTAGCCATCTATATCTTTAATCTCAAGCATCAATAACTGATTAAGCACATTGATCTGTGCTTGTAATGCATCAATAATTTGTAAGGCCTCTGCTTGATAAATGTTGTTTAATGCATATGCATCTCGCAACTTCTGAATGCGCTGATCTAAATCACTCATTATCTTTCTCCTTTGGTTGTAAACGATTTGCTACTAACATTGCATAACCAGCAATGTCAATCCAACTATCATGATGATGTGAATCACCAACAAGTATTCTTGCCATTTTAGTTACAATCATATCTAAAGACTCTTGCATATCTGGATCTAGTTGCTTCCATTCTTGAAGATCTCTTATATAAGATTTTATATCTTGAATAAAAGCAGCTTTTGCCATATAGCTACCATGAGTAATTTGTCTTTCACTCAGCAGCTGGCTGATCTGATCCTGATTCTTGTGTGACTTCGTCATTGTCTATAATCTCTGGTGCGCGTATGTTAATACCTAGTACGCTTGGTTTATCGGATTCCTCTGGATTATCTAACAAACCAGAAGCCTTAGCAAGCAATCTTAATACACCTACCTTATCCCACAACTCAATGTCCAAAGTCGTATAGCTATTTCCTTCCTTATCAACTTTAGTATTCGATTTAATACTCTTAATAGCTTGTAAGGCGTGGTCTGGTATCTGATTACTCGGTTTAACTTTGATATTGCCTTGCTCGTCCCATTCCATAATATCAGTAAGTTTTGTATTCGCCATACATAAAAGAGTATAGCTAACAGCTTCACGATTCTGTTGAAGCGTAGTCGAGCGCTCAAGTTTCTTTTGAAGGCTACGGACACCACCATAGCCAGCAAGAGACGGGATGGGGTTTTTCTTTTTGACTTCTTCAGCCATTTAGAATGGTAAGTCATCTGGAAGATCATCAAAATTTACATCTGATGTTTGAGCTGATGGCATAGGTGCTGGTGCAGAACCTTTAGCTACCTTTGGTTTTCCTAAAGATACGGAAATATATTCAATAGCAGAATGCCCACTAATTTTTTTGCTAACATTAAGATAATAAAGATTACCATTAAGATCAGCAAATTCTCCAGTAAAGTCCGCATGCCAGTCCTCTTTTTTATTTTGGTTAATAAATGCAACACCCGTTCCAGGTTTACGTTCTTTTTGCTCAGCCATTTCTTTCTCCTTAATCTATTTTTGTTGGTTTAACTCTTTTACTTATGCATTCCTCGCAAATCCATCTGCGATTCTTGCCATGTAATGCTATCTTCCATTTTCCTCCAATGCTACTTTTATACTGATAGCATGTAGAACAAAATCTATTTCCAAGAGGACTTGGTAAAGCATCCTCATATATTGCACTATTGTCCACTATATTCACTAATCGTTACCACCGCTGCCCCACCTGGTCTTGGCGTACTACGAGCAATTGATAACATATCTATTTGAGAATCGTCATCATATACACCAGCTGCCATTAACGCATCTAATATTGCCTTTAAGCAATTATCGAGATCAAATACTCTCCGACTACGAGGATGGATATAAATATTAACGTAAAGGCGAGCATTGCCAAAAGATCCCACTTTGTCTCTAAAGCAGATGCCTTGAACTGCTGTCTTAAATAACACGCCTTCTTTTGAGATAAATCTTCTTTTTCCATTTGCTCTCCAGTAAGTATTAACTGATGGTGGGTATGGCAACTCTAATATCATTGACTAATCTTATTTAAACGAGCATTGATGTCAGCTTCTTTAGAAAGATGTGTTCCAATAGCTTCGTTAATAATAAGAGCTTTAGCTTTCTTTGTTTCTTTGTGCGCTTTATCTAATAGATCAACACTTGCTGGTGTTAGTCTAACTAGAAATGGTTTTAATTCTGTACTCATTCTATGCTCCCATAATATTCTATTAAAAATCTATTTGTAACTACTTGCAGACTAGCTACATGATCTTTCCAATATTTAATATCTTCAAAATCATTCTTAAATTCTTCGCTCATAATCCTATCATTAATCTCTTTTAATGCTCTTTTTACTACATCTGTTGTAGAGTAATGACTTAATGTCATAAGATAGCAATAAAGATCATCATCTCCAAGTAAAGATTCTGCTTCATCTATACACGTTTCAATTAATGACTCACGTATAATTTCATTCATAGCTTCTGAATCAACATCTATTGCAATTCTTTTGGGAATCATTCTGTCTCCTTATATTTTGTAATGGACTTCACTAACTTTTTGTGATTCTTAGCATTAGCCTGTTTAGATTTCTCTCTTAAAAAATCAGGCAAAACTATATCTGATGCTTTTATTTCTTTTAACCCTGGCGGATCATCGCGCCATTTTGGACTCACTAACGTGGCCTTACCTTTTTCATTATGGTAAGTTACCTTAAACTCATAATCACCAAACTGTTTTCGCATGGAATACATCCATTCTTTAAGCGTCATTAAATTTCTTTTCAACCTCGCCTGTAGAAGGATGTAATACGAATTCATATTCTTTAGGAGTTTCTTTAGGAAATAATTTCTTCTTACGAAAGATACGATCAAAGTGATCATCAAAGATTTCTTTGTTGGTAAATGGTCTTGGTTTAGATCCTTTGCTCATGTCAAGTAATATATATAACAAAGATATCTATGTCAATAGCATCCTTACCTTGACTTAAAAATAAATATAACTTATATTACTCATACGGGGCCATTACCCAGCCCTCCTAAATGTAGTAGCTGACAGATAGGGATAAACGTGTTGAATCGGTGGATTCTCCTTAATTAGTTGCTCTCGGATGAGAACAAGTAACAGTATCGGGGATCAGACCACTGGGGATGTAGCGTAGTGCATTACATCCAAACTAGATAAACGAGAAGCTACAACCATATTTGGTTAGTACGATTTTAAACAATACTGTTTATTATCGGGTTAGGTTTATTGTCGCACGAACTCCATCCTATGATTATATATATTACCTATAAGATATTAGATACTTT
>Ga0073926_10000074_pt1 | contig 20281 bp, 18 predicted proteins | sample GWRWmT4_4Nov14_FD_70189 | JGI IMG/M metagenome (GOLD analysis project Ga0073926, IMG submission 70189) | Sand microcosm microbial communities from a hyporheic zone in Columbia River, Washington, USA - GW-RW T4_4-Nov-14 | ecosystem: Engineered > Artificial ecosystem > Sand microcosm >...
GCTGATGCCGAGCTGGAAAAAGACGCGCTACGTGAGGTGGCGAAGGGAAAATTCTGAGCCCAACCGCTAAATGCGGTGTCAATGACATGCTCGTCGAGAGACTGGGCGTGTCGAAACGGTTGGCGTGCAGAGCGGTTGGGCTTGCTCGTTCCACCTACGCCAGGTCCCCGATTGCCCAGACTCCGGCCGGTCCTGATCCCGATCTGCGCGCACTGTTGCGGGCATACGCCCGGGAACATCCGGTGCACGGGTTTCGGCGGGCGTGGGCGCATCTGCGCCACGATCAGGCCATGACGATCAACAGGAAGAAGATCCACCGCCTCTGGGCGGAAGAGGGCCTGCAGGTTCGGATCTACCATCCCCACAAAACGCGCCGGCACCAGTTCGGTGCCGCAGGACTTTCAGTTCGACTCCACCATGGACGGCAAGGCTGTCAAGATCGCGTCGCTGATCGACGAACACACCCGCCTGTCGGTCCTCAACATCGTGGACCGATCCATCACCGCCGAGAAGGTTGACCGAGGAGCTCGACAAGACGTTCGCCGTATGGGGTGGCCCACCCCAGGTACTGCGGCTCGACAACGGTCCAGAGTTCATATCGAAAGCGCTGCAACAGTTCTGCGGCACCGAGATCGGAATCGCTTACATCCCGCCGGGGACCCCGTGGAACAAAGACACATCGAGTCGTTCAACAACCGACTCCGGAAGGAGTGCCTGAACCGCAATCACTGGACCAGTCTCCTCGAGGCCCGCGTGATCATCGCCGATTTCAAAGATGACCACAACCATCGGCATCGCCACTCCTCGCTCGGGTACTTGACCCCAGCCGAGTACGCTGCCCGCTGCACCCACACCCACCACCCGGTGGCGCGCGAGATCGACTGACAACAATCACACCCGGGCTCTACAACAACCTGGCCCGACTATCGGGACCTGCCAGATCCAGCCGGTCAGAGCGGCTCGGCTTTGGGCCTCGCAGGTGTAGGCGCGTCTGCAGGAACAAGCCACCCCTCACACGATTGACCAGCCTGCCGGGTCAGTACAGCTAGGTGGCGCCCCGACCCCTTGGCGTTCTCAAAGACCACAGCTGACCAGGTCGAGTGGTCAGCCCTAAGCCCCAGCTGCGCCTACCCAGCTGCACTGGGCGGAACACGCACCGAGCCGAGGTCGCTGCTAGTACTGGGGGTCTAACGCGGTAGCGGTGTGTGACCGCCTGTGCGGGTCGATACCGATCACAATCATTACCTGCACCATTCGTAATGGTGCTTCGGAGGGGCGATCTGTGGGTGGCAGCCCCGCCCCTTGGATCAGTGCCAACTCTGCTTCAGACCAATCCTGTGTCGGATCAGACCACAGACAGCGACCCGGACGGAGCGCAATTTAGAGGCTAGAGAACCCGTCGGTTCGAACACCCGGCGCGGCGATTATACACGTTGGACTAGGAACGACGCTACCTCCACACTCCCCCGGTTGCGATGGGTGCATGCGGTCGAGGCAATCCGCACACACATCATCTCGATGCACGCCGTGACGGCGAACGCATGCCGCCCGCCCGTCTGGACACCCGTTCATGCTGACCGCAGGCGTTGATTGCGGCGAGGGCCGTCAGTTGTACCTCAGCGCCTCGCCTGCCGCGCGCGCGTAGGACGTGTGTTGCTATGAGAGTACTTTCATGATTGTGCCGGTTGATCACTTCGTGCGGGCAACCACGTGCAATGACCCAGGTCAACAGACGTGATCAGTTCGCCAGCACGGTGATGATTCCTTCCCCGTGCTGAGCGCGTAACACCTTCTTGTCGAACTTTCCCACGCTGGTCCTCGGCACCTGATTGACGAATGCCCAGTTCTTCGGGACCCACCATCGGGGGATCTCTTCCGGGCAGTTCTCCAGGAACCACGCTCGGAGCTCGTCTGCGGTCACATCGCTGCCGTGCGCCCGCACGACTACCGCGAGAGCAGTCTCTTGCCAGCGTTCGTCGGGCATGGCGATGACTGCGGCCTCAGCTACTTCGGGATGGCCCATGATGGTGTTCTCGAGTTCCACCGACGAGATCCACTCGCCGCCTGACTTGATGACGTCTTTCGTGCGGTCGGTGAGCGTGAGGTAGCCGTCCGGGCTGATGTGACCGACGTCGCCTGTCCTGAGCCAGCCGTCGCGAAATTTGCCCGTGTCGTCGAGGTTGTAGTACGAGTCGGTGACCCATGGTCCCCGCACTTCCAGTTCCCCGATCGATTTGCCGTCTCGGGGCACCGGCAGCCCGGCCTCATCTGTCAGACGCATCTCGACGCCGCAGATGGTGCGTCCTTGTCGCTTGCGGTAGGACATCTCCGCCGCAGGATCGACACCGACTGGTGGGCGGCACACGGCCGCGAGCGGAGAGGTTTCCGTCATACCCCAGGCCTGGATGATCTGCACACCGAACTGGTCGGCGAAGCCTTCGATAAGTGGCTGGGACACCGGTGCCCCGCCGCACGCAACCAGGTCTATCGACGACAGGTCAGCCTCTGGATGATCCTGTCCGTACTGCAGCAGGTCGTTCCAGATCGTGGGCACCGCACCGGCCTTCGTCGGCTGATACCGACCTATCAGGTCCGCCAACGGAGCCGGCTGCAGGTATCGGTCCGGCATCAGCAGGTCGGCACCCGCCATGAGAGACGCGTACGGAAGACCCCAGGCGCAGGCGTGGAACATCGGCACGACTGGCAGCACGCGGTCGGCTTCCTCCAGGGCCAAAGCGTTACCTGTGCATGCCGCCATCGAGTGCAGGAAGATGGAGCGGTGGCTGTAGACCACCCCCTTCGGATCGCCGGTGGTCCCGCTCGTATAACACATCCCCGCTGCCGACGTTTCCACCGGATCGGTCCACGAGAAGGTTGTCGCCTCCGTCGCAAGCGCCTCTTCGTAGCCGATGACGTCGACCCCGAGGCCTTCCAGCGCCGATACGTCGGGCCTGTCTCCGATAACAAACACCGTACGCACGGTACGCAGTCCCGGTAGCACCGAGGCGAGCAACGGCGCCAGCGAACTATCGGTGATGACGACGCTATCCTCCGCATGATTGGCGACGAACTTCAGTTGTGTCGGCGACAATCGCAGATTAAGGGTGTGAAGTACAGCACCCATCGCGGGGACCGCCGCGTAGGCCTCGAGGTGCTCGTGGTTGTTCCATAACAGGGTGGCGACCCTGTCATCGGGAGCAACGCCGGCACGACGCAACGCGTTTGCCAGCTGCCCGCAACGCTTTTCGAACGAGCCGTAGGAGAATGTGCTGGCAGGCTGGTCACCGCGATAGGTGATCACACTCCTGGTGGAGTGGTTCGTTGCGACATGTCGAAGAATTGACGACACGGTCAGTGGCACGTCTTGCATGGTGCTCTTCATTGCTAGCCTTCCTGCGGGGTCACCGCATCACTGGGCGGGTGGACCGTAATCCAGAATTTGCCAGCTTTTGCCGGCCTTGGTCACCACCACTTTGAGGAGCGTCGGCAGTTCGCTCGGCTGCGTGTTCTGGACGTTCTGGGTCTTCTGATTTGCGAAAACCATCACCGTGTAGTTTCCGTCCGTTTTTCCGGTGACACTCGTGGCAAGAACGCGGCCCGTGGCCTGTACCTGGGCTTGCTGCATGATCTGCGTGAGAGTCGGGCGGACCTCGTCGTACCGCTTGACAAGCGCTTCGCCGGCATTGGTCTTCACCGCATCGAAGAATGCATCGGTGTTCTGGTAGCTGTACGTGAGTGATTTCGTGGTGTAGTCAGCTGCCGCGGCGGCCGCCTGTGCGCGCTGGGAGGCCTCGGCGTCGGTGGCGGACTTGGCGTCGTCGGCGTCGACATACAAGTACGCGAACACACCCACCAGAATCGCAAGGACCACGATCAGAATTATCGCAACAATGCCCCGAACGCGCGTCGTCAGGAATCGTCGCGGTTGTTTTGCGGCACCGGCGTCGAGGTTCGCGGAATCGTCGACCGAGTCGTCTGACTCGCTCACCACCGCGTTTGAATCCGGTGTGCCCTCCGGCGTAATGCCCTGTGCAGGGGTGATTCCCACACTCGATTGGTCGTGGTTTCTCATGGTAAGCCCTCCATGCTCTGCGGCCGGGGTCGCAGTATTCAGCTTCGTCACCGCGGTGACGGTGACGTGTTGATCGGGATTCGCGCGATTCCCGGTTTCGACGCCGGGAACGTACGCGAAAGTAGGTCGCCGATCGACCCGAAGTCGACATAGGTGTCGGCGACTTTGGCGGTCGCCGGCTTAACCGCTCGGGTGATGGCCACCAGATCGGGCTGCAGGATCTGTAAGTAACCACTCAGCTTCGTCACCAGCTTCAGGATGGGAGGCCATTTGTCGTAGGAACTCGTCGTAAAGGCGATGAATGCCCGCTGAATTCGCGCCAGTCCATTCACTGCTGCCGGCGTCTCGACTGACGCGGCACTCAGCACGTCGCCGGTGTTGGACAGCAATCCGAGCAGTAACTCGGCGTTGTCCGCGGTCACCCGAACGGCCCCGTCTTTGCCGACGAAGTCCACCAAGCGACGCATCATGTCACCGATCGTGTCCAGATCTGCTTGCCGCCCGTTCACCGCTTGCGACACGGTCTTGTTGATGGACTCGATTGCGGAGGGATCCAGCGCATCTGCGACAGCTGACAACTTCGGCAGCACCTGAGGCACCGACGGATAGACCTGGACAGCGCTCCGAGGTACCACGTCGCCGCTGCCGTAGAAGCCGTCCGCTGTGGCGCCGGAGGGGATGAAGTTGACGTATTGTTCGCCCGCAACCGACAGGTTCTCGATAGTCATTACGCTGTTGCGTGCGATCTTCTTTCCTGTCTCGACGCTCATATTCACCTTGAGACCGCTGTCCGAGGCGTGGACGGCGGTGACCTTCCCGACCGGCAACCCCTGCAGCATCACCTGCGACGTGTCGAGGAGGCCACCGGAGGTGTCGATGTATGCCGTCAGCGAATAGTCCGACCGTGCCGGGTTGATACGAGCGACGACGACAACGAGGTAGGTGAGGCCCACGACGAGGACGACGAATAGGGCCAGCGCGGAAAGTCTCGCACCTCGGGTCATGGCAGCATTCCGATCGATTTCAAGACTGTGATGAACGAGCTGGCGTCCCGGCGAGAGAGGTCGCGACCGTCTACGGAGATCGCGGACACGTTGACATTGGGTGAGCCGACGAACGGGATGAGCTTGTCGCGGATGACGCGCGTCGCCTGTTCAGTGACGGCCTTAGAGTAGATGTCCGAGTTCGCCAGCGAACGGACAACCGGGGCTATGGCGGCAACCGATGGGACGATCCGCGAGTTCTCCGGGTCGACGATTGCGCCGGCCGCCGTAGAAAAGTCACGCAGATTCGCAATGAGGAGCGCGACGTCGATGAGGGTGTACCCCAGTCCGTAGAAATTCCTACCCCCCTTGATGAGTACACGATCGAGCGCTGCTGGGTCAGCCAGAACCACCTTCAGAGTGCGGTCGGCAGAGCTCAGTACGACGTCGAGTTTGTCCGTGTTTGCTGAGACCTCAGACAACGTGGTGAGCGTGGTCCGATACAGCGCATCGAACTGCTTCGGATCCCTGGGGAACGCGGTGTTGAGCGTGGAGATCGCGGTGTGGACTTTAGACAGTTCTCCCCCGCCCAGCACGTTGGCCATGCCGCGCATCACGTCCTCGACATTGGCCGCCGGCTCGGTTCGCGACAGGGGGATGACGGAGCCGGATTTCAACATGTCGGCAGTCGTCGGTTCACTCGGCGGAAGGATCGAGACGTAGATCTCCCCCAACAGAGTGTCCTGTCGCAGTTCAGCGCGGGAATCGGCGGGAAGTCGCGAATCCGACTTGACCTGAGCCTTCACCAGAGCGTGCCCATTCTCGTAGGTGACGTCTTTGACCGTCCCGATATCCGCACCGTTCGAAAGAACCTTCGCCTGCGCAGGGAGGTTCAGCGCACTGGTGAACTCCATGCCGATGGTGTACCCGCCGCTACCGGACGTGTTGAACGACGGCGGGTTGTCGGCGTTGATGCCGCAGGATGACACGACCATCGCGATCGCAACGCCTGCGACCAGGATCGACCCGGCCCGTCGTGCCCGAATGTGCCTATTCATCGCTGTCCTCCACCCATCAACGAGGATACGGCGGCGGGCACTCCGCCAGGTCCGCAGACGTTTGCTGCTGCTCGGCTGTTGCACGCACCCACAACCTCACGCAGCGGCAACGACACCGCGAACGCCTTCAGGATGGATTGCGCGTCAGGATATTTGACGATGAGGTCCGCGGTGCGCGCCGCGGAGGCGGCAACAAGGTTCAGCTGGTCGCCGGCCTTGGCGATGAGCGGTACCGCGGCGTCCCCGATCGCGAAGATGGGCGGGCCGAAGTCGGTCGACAGCCGGGACAGAATGGGCACGAACACGCCCGCATATTCGACGGCAGCGCCAAATGTCTGGCCGAAGGCAACTATGACCTGGATGGCTCCCACGAAGTTGTCGAACAGCGCCGTGACTTGTGCGGAATTATCGGTCGCCACTCCGGTCAGTGTGGCGAGATTTCCGACAATGCGCCTGATCTGACCGTCTCGCTTCGCCGGATCGTTTATCAACGTCGCGGAGTTCTTGATGATCGCCGAGATATCTCCGTCGGACCCCTTCAAATTGCGGGCGACAAGATCGAGCGACTGCAGAACGGCGTCGGTGTTCCGGCCATTGTCCTTGACGAGATCATCGGACAGATTACTCAAGGACTCGAGCGTCTGACTGATTCCAAGCGGGGTTCTCGTGTTGGCCAGAGGGACACACTGTGGTCCGGCGTATCGGGTTCCACCGGCGTAGGGCTTCGTGAACTCGATCTGCCGCTCGGTGACGATTGATGTCGACACCAACGTGAGACCCACGTCGGCGGGGAGCGGAACGCTCTTGTCGACCTTCATGTCGACGCGAACCCCGCGTCCACCGTCATCGTCGTTTTGCTGGACCTTTGTGACGCTTCCGACCTTCTTACCGAGCATCGCAACCGCGTTCCCATTGAATAGACCGGAGGCATCGCTAAAAATCGCGCACATCGTGCGCGTGTTCCCCTCGGAAGCGGAGCGGCCGACGACCCCACCTACAACCGCGACCAGAACAACCACCACGACAGCGGCGGGAACCAGCCACGATCTCATTCCTGGTCTCAACATCTGTCCTCACCACTCGGAATGCATATGCGTAATTGCGGCTTTTGAGGGGTCGGTGCGCTGACGGGCGCGTCGAGCAGGATCCCGAGTTGACGCGAGATCTGGTCCACTTGTGTCAGCGCATTCGAATACCCCGGCAACCCAGTTGCAACTTTGTCGAGCAGCTTCTTGAACTGCTGAACCGACGGTTCGATCCCGTCTCGATAGGCAACCAGCGGCCTGGTGAGGAGTTTGAACAAGCGCCGCAAATAGTCGAATCCATCCCGCACGTTCTGGATGTCAGGGCCGAGTGTGCTCGCCAGGAAGCTCAGCTGGCGTAAAAAGTCGACGAGCACCTGCTTGCGGTCGGCGAACGCCTGGACGTACTCATCCGAGAGCGAGACGGCACTGTCGAGCTGACCGTACTGACGCTCGAGCAGATCGACCAGACTGCTGGTGTTGCGCAGCGCGTCTGGGAGGTTCGTGTTGCCGTCCGAGAATGCCTTCTGCAACAGGTCGGCTGTCTTGCGTAAATCAACGGCCTTGACGTCGCGAAAAATCGGGGTGGTGGTTTCGAGCGTGTCGGATATATCGTAGGTACTCGATGTCTGGACCAGAGGTATCGGTCCAGACAAATTCTGCGATCCCGCTCCCGGATTCAGGTCCAGGACTCGCCCTCCGATCGGCGTCACAAGGCGGACATTTGCCGTGGCGTTCGACCGAACTGGAATCGCGTCGTCGAGCCGGAACTTAACGGTTATGAATGTCCCGGTCAGATCCACCGCCGAGACCTTGCCCTTACGGATACCGGCAATGCGGACCTGATCACCGGACTTCAAGCCGCCTGTATTGATCAGTTGTGCCGATACGGTTTGTTGCCCAGGAGGCATGACGTAGGTGACGCCGGCGATCACGAGCCCGACGACCAGAAGCAGAGAAAGCACGCCTGCCACGATGAGGTTCCGTCCGCGTTCGGGCCGATTGTGCGCTCTGTTGAAATTGAACACGGACCTCACTGGCACACAACCAATCGTTGGCCCATCAACGCGATCTGGGCGGTTCTGGGCAAGGTGAGCGGACTACCGGAACATTTAACGTCGGACGTGGTCGCGCGGTTTGCACCCGCCAACGCGTCGAGGACCGGCTTCAGCAGAACTGCTCCATTGAGCAGTCGTTCTGAATCACCCGGCTCACGCAGCAATCGTTGGTAGATCACCGCGTAGCTGTCGTCGTACGTCGACTCGAACTGCTCACCGATCTTCACGGTGTTGACGAGTGACCGATTGACCTCGCGGAGCGACGCCCGGAGTCGATCACTGACACGGCTGAAGGCGTCCACAATCGATCCCAGCTTGTTGACGAGTTCTACCAACTGCGCCGATCGTCCCCGCAGCTGATCGGAAACCCGACCCAGGCTGGTCACGATATTGGTGATGATCTCAGATCGCTGGTTGCCGTACGCGGTGATGTTCGCAACCTGTTTGAGAACCGGAGATAACCCACTTCCATCGCCCTGCGCGACTCGAAGCAGATTGGCCTGCAACTCGTTGATTTCGTTGGCGTTGAGCGTGTCAAACACGGGTTTAAATCCGTTGAACAGTGTCGACACGTCAAACGATGGAATAGTTTTGTCGAGGGCCACCTGAGTGAGCGACCCTTGTGTGTCGTTCTGCTGCGCATCGATGAGCTCGACATATCGCTGGCCCAGGAGGTTCTGGTACCGCACCGCAGCACTTGTCTTGCCAGTGATGGTGATGTCTTTATCCAGATGGAATCGCACAACGGCGGTGGCGCCCTTGAGATCGACCGCCGTCACATATCCGACCTTGACGCCGGCCAAGCGCACCCCGTCGCGCGCCTTGAGGCCCGACGCATCACTGAAAACGGCGGAACGCTCTGAACTCCCATCCTGTGACGCCGGCTCCAGAATGGCGATGATCACATAGGTCAGTAGCCCGATCACTACAATGAAACTCAAGATTTTGAGAATCGTGGGAATCAACGACCTGAGCGTCACTTGCCAGCCCTTCCCGCCACCAGCGCGCTCTGCAGAGCAGGCGACGTGCGAACTATCAACGCGACCTGCAGCTGCACTTTGTTGTCGACACGCGGCGTTGCCTTGTCGATTCCGTTGAGGATCTGCGGGACCGAGTCCAAGGTCCGAACCAGCCCCGACGCAGAACGTGCCACCGGACGTACAAGATCAAGCCCTACGTCCAATAGTGAGCTGAGTGCCGTGTAATTCTTCGTCAACAGGCCGCCGAGTGCGCCGAACAGCACCGTGCCGGTATCCTTCAGATTGCTCTTCGCGATCTTTATGCCGTACTGATTGCCAAAGAAATCGGCAATGTCGACGTTAAGATAAATGCCGGGAACGAAAGGCTTCATGAAATCTGCAACGCCACGAGAGAGATCCGCAAGGATCGCAAGGTCTTCACCGACGGGTCGTTTCTGTACATCGCGGGTGAGCTGTGCGATCTGGAAAGCCAACTTACCGGTGTCGGCGAATGTCTGAGAATCATCGACGATGAACTTCGTCACCGCATTGAACGACGGTTGATCGAGAACTTGGACTAGGTTTGAGATCTTGCGGATCAGGGTCGACACCGAGGTCTGCTCGGTCTGCGCCCGCGAGACGCTGACCACACCTCCGTCTCGGACCCGCGCTCCATCGCCCAGGTCGACGATCTCGAGAGCAGTCGGTCCCAAGGCATTCGCGGAGGTGTAATTTACCGACAAACCCTGCTTCGGGTTGATTGCGCCATTCCCCCCGGTGAATTCGATCCTCACGGCCGTGCCGCGGGTGTCGACTTTGACACTCGCCACTCGCCCCACGGTCAGGCCCCGATACTTGACCTCTGACCCGCCCTTCAACCCATCACCGATCACATCGGTGTTCAGGGTGAAAGCTTTGTCCGCGTTGACTTTCGTCGTGGTGTTGACGAGAAAGTATCCCCCGACGATTACCACCACCAGCACAGCCACGCCCCGTACGATCTGGCTTTTACGCGACGGCGCACGCCCCGAGAGATCTTTGAAGACAGCCATCTAAACCTCCTACCCTGAGATCCGGATGCCTGAATCGAAGCCCCACATCAACAGTGTCAACACCATGTCCTCGACGACGATGATGATGAGGCTGCTTCTGATCGCTCGGCCTGAGGCACGGCCCACTCCTTCTGCTCCGCCAGTTGCGTAGTAGCCCTGGTAACTGTGAACAATGACCACCGACACGACGAACACGAGAACTTTAATTACCGAGAACAACAAATCCTGGGGGGCCAGGAACTCGTTGAAATAGAAATCATAGGTGCCGCTTGATTGACCATGGCCCATCGTCACAACCAGCTTGGCAGCAAAATATCCAAGTATGAGGGTTACAATATAGAGCGGGATCACGGTGGTCACGGCCGCTACCACTCGCGTGCTCACCACAAAGGGTATCGGTCGTACGGCCATTGATTCCAGCGCGTCGATCTCTTCAGCAATACGCATCGATCCGATCTCGGCCGTCAGGCGACAACCGGCCTGAGCTGCGAAACCGATCGCGGCAATTATAGGGGCGAGTTCGCGCGTATTCGCGTACGACGACAGGAATCCGGTCAACGAACTCATTCCGACCAGGTCCAGCGATGCATACCCCTGGATGCCGATGGATGCGCCGACGGCGATACCGAGGATGGCGAGGACAATTGCCGTGCCGCCGCCGACTAGGACCGCTCCACGCCCCCACGCGAACTCTTGTATGTAGAGCAACGTCTGCCGTCGGTAAGTGGTCGCCACATGGCGAAGTCCCACGATCGTTTCGGTAATGAAGGTGAAGACATGGCCCACCTGCTCGGCAATTCCGGTTGTTGCAGTCGCCGCGCCGGAGATGGTTCGGAAGACGGTTTTAGAGTAGGGAGACGGTACAGCTAGGTGCATGGTGGCGTCTATCCGATGGTCTGAGGTACGAACATGGTCGTGAGCTGGGTGATGACCACGTTGATGAGGAAGCAGGACACAACACCGAGAACTACTGTTGCGTTGACCGATTGGGCGACTCCCGCCGGTCCGCCTTTTGTCGAGAGCCCGCGCTGGCAGGCAATGGCGACGACCACAAGTCCGAACACGAGAGACTTGATCAGAGCAACAACAATGTCTGTCACCGACGCAAACGATGCGAACGACGCCGTGTAGCTGCCAGGGGTGATTCCCTGAACATTCACGCTGATGATGTAGCCGGCCAGGAGCCCTGTGAACACGATCAGCATGCAGAGCATGGGGGCGGTCACCAGGACAGAGACCACACGGGGCGCAACGACTCGGCGCGTCGGGTTTAACCCGAGCGTCTCCATTGCGTCGATCTCTTCTCGAATCGTCCTCGCCCCGAGGTCTGCCGCGATGGCCGATCCCGCCGCACCTCCGAGGAGAAGCGCCGTCACGATCGGCGCTCCCTGCTGAATGATTCCGAGTCCACCCGCTGCGCCGGCGATCGATGTCGCACCGACCTGCTGTGTCAAGCTCCCGACCTGCACCGAGACAATGACCCCGAACGGTATCGCCACGAGAATCGCCGGCAGAGTCGTAACGGTGATCACGAACCAGGTTTGCGTGATGAATTCGCGAAAGGGGAAACGCCCGGTGGCGATGTCGCGGACAGTCCAGCTCAGCGCTTGGCCCGCCATCGATGCGGTTGTTCCAAAGGTTGACAGACTGTCCGCTGTTCGACCGACGACTCGACTGCTAATTGACTGCTCCTGACACCAAGACTGCCACTCCATCGCGAATGCGTTCCTGAGGGTATCAGGTACCGAGAGTACGGGTAACGGCCTTGGAAGGAAATGTCTCGCTTGGGTGGGTGAGTTCGCCCGGGGCCGTTGTCGGCCCGTGCGGTGACTGAGACTGCGGCATCCCGGCCGTGTAGCCACTACCCGCCCTCGGTGGGGATGCGACCGAGTTCGCGGACGTCGACATGAACCATCGACCCGTGTGCGGAATTCATCGCGGTTGGGGGTGGGGAGCGCGCCTCTGAGATCGGGTTGATGGTCGATAGATGCGGCAACGCCCCGACCCGAATGCCGCATCGTATAGATGCGTCGGTCAGTCAGAAGGTGCTGCCGCCCCGCGCCGTACGCGGGGCGTTGTGGCGCTGGCCGCCAATCAGGCTCTGAACCGTTGACGGCCGAACGAACCTGGCACGCCGTGCAGTGATGTCGCTGGTGAAACGCTGTCTAACCCTGGTCGTAACGATGCAGCCACACAGGCGCTGTGAATCGCAGAACACCAAGTTGCTTCCACGACATGCCCGGTGGCCACGCGGCAGCTGAACGCTCGACGATCAGTCGATCAGCCATCAGGTTGGTGCGGGCGTTAGCGGGCAGTGCGGAGTCCTCCGTACGGTTAGCACCCACTCCGTCAGGCCCCATGTTCAGCGGGCGACGCCGTCAACAACTTGACGGGCGATTAGCACCTCGAGGGTTCGTTGCGACGGCACCCGCGGTCGGCGCATCGCAATAGGTCGTGCATGCCGTGTAGCTCTTGCTGGCTTATCCGCCTTGCCGGGCCGACGGCTCTGCTACCGCGCGGCTCGCGGATCTGGGGCGGGTCATCGCACAACCGGGCCTTCTAGATAGATATCCGGTACCTGCGGTACCATGTACTGACACAGCCCGCAGAAACATCAACCCAAGGGGAGGTTCTCATGGCTAGAGTCGGCATTATTGATCGTTGGCGTAAGAACATGGATGTGCTGGACGACACCGTGTACACCGACATGCTCAACACGCTGTCCGAAGGCTCGGTGCGACGACACTTCAACCCCTATGTCGACATCGACTGGGACTCGCCGGAGTTTGCAGTGACGCCGAATGACGAGCGTTGGATTCTCCCGGGGACCGATCCGCTGGGGCGTCACCCGTGGTACCAGGCGCAGTCGGTCGATCGAAAGATCAAGATTGGTATGTGGCGTCAGGCCAACGTTGCGAAGGTCGGCCTGCACTTCGAGTTGGTCTTAATTCGCGGCCTGATGGACTACGCGTTCTGGACACCCAACGGGTCGCCGGAATACCGCTACTGCCTGCACGAGGCCGCTGAAGAGTGCAACCACACCATGATGTTCCAGGAGATGGTCAACCGCATCGGAGTTGACGTACCCGGGATGCCGCGTTTGCTGAGGTGGGCCCAGCCGGTCGTTCCGTTGATGGCGGGTCCGCTGCCGATCCCGTTCTGGTTCGGCATCCTCGCCGGCGAAGAGCCCATCGACCACACGCAGAAGAATGTGCTGCGTGAGGGCAAGAAGCTGCACCCGATCATGGAACGGGTGATGGCGATTCACGTGGCCGAAGAGGCGCGTCACATCTCTTTCGCGCATGAATACCTCCGCAAGCGCGTACCGCATCTGTCGCGAGCCAAGCGGTTCATGTTGTCGATGTTCGTGCCGGTGATGATGCGCGTGCTGTGTTCGGCCATCATGGTTCCGCCGCGCGCATTCTGGAAAGAATTCGACATCCCACGCTCGGTGCGCAAGGACGTCTTCTTCAATTCGCCGGAGTCACGAGAGTTGCTTCGTGACATGTTCGGGGACGTTCGGATGCTGTGCTACGACACGGGTCTGATCAATCCGCTCGCCATGATCGTGTGGCGGGTCTGCAAGATCGAGGGCAAGCCGAGCCGCTACCGCAGTGAGCCGCAGCGGCGCCACGTGTCCACCGCCGCGTAGCGTCTCTTATGCCCCATGTGATCACTCAGTCGTGCTGTAGCGACGGGTCCTGCGTATTCGCATGCCCGGTGAACTGTATTCACCCCTCGCCGGACGAACCCGGTTTCGCCACCGCGGAGATGCTGCACATCGATCCGGTGTCGTGTGTCGACTGCGGAGCTTGTGTCTCTGCCTGCCCGGTCGGAGCGATTGCACCGGAGACGAAGCTGGGGTCTGAGCAGCTGCCGTTTGTCGCACTCAACGCATCGTTCTACCCGGACCGGCCCGCAGGTGAGCGGGTTCCGCCGACGTCAAAGCTGGCGCCGGTGATCGACGCGCCGAAAGTCGATGCGCGCGGGTCGAATTCGCTGATCGTGGCGATTGTCGGCTCCGGTCCGGCCGCCATGTACGCGGCCGACGAGCTGCTGACCCAGCCAGGGGTTCGCGTCAACGTCTTCGAGCGGCTCCCCACGCCCTACGGGCTGGTGCGGGCCGGCGTTGCACCCGACCATCAGAAAACCAAGCGGGTGACACGGCTGTTCGACGAGGTGAGCCGACCGTCGGGTTTCACCTTTTATCTCAACGTCGAGGTGGGCGCGGACGTGTCCCACTCCGAGCTGTTGGACCACCATCACGCGGTGGTGTACGCCGTCGGTGCGCCGAACGATCGCAGACTCGACGTCGACGGTATGGCGCTGCCCGGCGCCGGCACGGCCACCGAGGTGGTCGCGTGGATTAACGGACATCCCGAGTATGCCGATGTTCCCGTCGATCTGGGGGGTGAACGGGTGGTGCTGGTCGGCAACGGCAACGTCGCACTCGATGTGGCCCGCATTCTGACGACCGACCCGGAGGTCTTGGCGCACACCGACATCGCCGACCACGCGCTGGCCGCGTTGCGGAAGTCAAAGGTTACCGAAGTGGTGATCGCTGCCCGCCGCGGGCCCGAGCAATCCGCGTTCACCCTGCCGGAGTTGATCGGGTTAACGTCGACGTGCGACGTGGTTCTCGACGCAGCCGACCATGCTCTCGTGCAGACCGACCTCGCCACGGCAAAAGATCCGCTGATCCGGAACAAGCTGGAGGTACTGAGCAAGCTCGGGGATGCGTCGGAGCCCGCGACTCGCCCGCGGATCCGGCTGGCGTACCGACTGACGCCCGCGCACATTCTCGGCACCGACCGCGTGAGCGGTATCGAGTTCACGGTGACCGGGTCAGATCGAGTCTGCCGTCTCGACGCGGGTCTGGTCTTGACGTCGATCGGGTACCGCGGTCGGGCTATTCGCGATCTGCCGTTCGATGACGTCGCCGCTGTGGTGCCCAACGACGGAGGGCGGGTCGTTGATCCGCAAACTGCACAGTCGGTGCCGGGCACCTACGTCGCGGGCTGGATCAAGCGCGGGCCCAGCGGTTTCATCGGCACCAACAAGTCGTGCGCATTCGAAACGGTACAAAGCCTCGTCGACGACTACAACGCCGGCCTGCTGCCCGGGCCGCGTACAGGACCTGACGCGTTGGCGAAACTGGTACACACCCGTAAGACTGAAGTGGTGGACGCGGCCGGATGGAGAGCCATCGACGAAGCCGAGATCAGGCGGGGCGGGCAGCTGCGCCCGCGCAACAAGTTCACCTCGGTCCCCGAGCTGCTAGCAGCTGCGGCCGCCGCACCTACTCCGTCGTTCCTGCAGCGGGTGTTGGCCGGATTCCGTCACTGACGATGAGTCGGCTGTTGTCATCGTCGCGACGAGGCAGCGATGGTTGAACCCTCCCAAAGGATGGTTGAACCCTCCCAAACCGGGTGGCAATGCTGCTGGCCGTCGTGCTGGTCCCGTCGGATCGGTCCTTGGCGCCCGGATTGCCCACACGACGCATCATCGCGACAGGCCGCCGTTACGAGGGACCTGCAGTGTTCCGACCGGCATATGTGGAGGCCTTTTGTAGAAGCGCCTCTTCTGATAGAGGCTTATGGATTAGCTATGGAGGTGTTTCGACGCCTGGCGGTAGCGAGGCCCCTTCGTACTCTGGCTTGGTGAATAGTTGATCTGTTCCTCTATGCATCGAGAGGACCAGGCCACGTGTCGACGTGGGAACAAATTTGGGACTCGTTCAATTAGTGCTGAAGCAATGAGTTGGTAATGTAACGGGCAGGTGCATACCTGCAGATTCCCAAACGGGAGGCTCACTCATCTGCGAGTCGCGAAGTCTGGATCGGTGATCGGGAGGTGTCGGGAGAATTCAACTCCCAGTCGGCGCGCGGCGGCATCGACTATTCCCCAAGTCGTGGCCTCCAAATGCGCCGCGAACAACTCGTTATCAATACCGTTCTCGCGGCCCCCGTCGATCCACCACTCGGTCGCAGACAAGCCTGAACCGAGTATCGAGGCGACCACGATAGGAACGGTGGATGTGTGGGCACCACGGCTTTCGAGGTGTGCAGCGAACTGGCCGGCTAGAAGTTCCACGACCGACTTCAACTCGTCCGCGGCGCTGCTGTCACCCGAGGTAGAATATTGAAACATTTTGTGGCTGATTAGGAATTGAACGACGGCCGGGTGCTCTCCAACCAAGCGCACATAGGAGTGAATTAACAAGCCAAACATCTCTCCAACAGGAAGCTCGTTTCCTGCGTCTCGCATTGTCAATTCGGCCGATTCCCAAATCATGAAACCCAGCTTCGAACCCACCGCCCGGTACAGTCCGGCCTTGTCGCCGAAGTGACGGTATAACTTTGGCTTCGAGACCCCGGCCTCGGCCGCGATCTCCTCCATACTGACGCCTTGGCCATGCAGCTCGATGGCACGTACAGCGGCATCGGTCAGCTCGGATCTGACCGCTAACCGATGGTCGTCCCAACGGGTGCTTCGCGCATCGAGTACACGACGCTGCACCTGATAAGGCGTTGCGGAGATTCGACGAATGATTGACATCTGGGCAAACGTTACCAGTGGTCGGCGCTCCCAGACAGTTGCGACGCCGTGCTAGGGTCCCCGAGTGTCCGCGACCGAGGACACAGACCCCGCAAATAGACTTGCTGCATACATGGTGTGTCTTGCCCGAAATGGTCTGAGATTAATCGCCTGTAGCTAAGTCTAGGCGACTGACGGCGCCGTTGAACTCCTGTGGAGCCTCGATGTTGATCATGTGCCCGATCAGCGGCATGGTCAGCATCTCGTGCAATTGGCCACGCTGCTTAAGCCGCTCGGACAGCGCTTCTGAGTGAGCAACTGGTGTCAACTTGTCGGCAGTGCCCACAGTCACCGTTGTCGGCACTACCAACGAATCAACTCCCGCGGTCACGTCGATCGTGGCCAAAACCTTTCCCCACCCACCCCGTACAGTCGAAGGGCAGCGCAACACAATATCAGAACACTCGGCAACGACATCAACCGATGCTCGCGGCCCCAGCGTGCCATATTTCACAAGCCGCCGGGTGAGTCGCGTGTTGGACATTTCTGGTCCTGTTAACGCAAGGCCCGAGGCGAACGTGCGCTCGAGTGGCCCGCGAAATCGACGCCCCGACCCGATGAGAGTGGACTTCCCGACCAGTTCGGATGGCCCCGTGCTGGCCAAAACGGCGCCGCGGGCGAGCGCCGACACTGAACCGGGATGGCCCGCAGCCCAGGCCATCACGGACATACCGCCCATGCTATGTCCGACTACCACTGCCTTACGAGGTCCGGCCACAACTGCACGCAAGACTGCCTCTAAGTCGTTTCCGAGGAGCGACGATGAGAATGGCGCCTTCCCACGATCGCTCCAGCCGTGCCCCCGCTGGTCGTATACAACTACACGATGAGACGCCGCAAAATGTTCGATTTGCGGCCGCCAGAATCTGCCTTGACATGCCCAACCATGGCTGAACACCAGAAGGGGCGCAGTATCCCCAAGCCCGAATTCCTCGACATAAAGCTTTGTTCCGTCGCTGGATAGGACTTCTCTGACGCGTCGCGCCCCGCCGATTACTTCTATTGCGTCATAAACCATCGAAACTCACCGTAACAGCATCTGTGAGCGGAAGCGCTTGACAGGCAAGGCGTTCACCATCTTGAACATCCTCTTCGACCAGAATGTTGTTGGTAACCATATCTACCTCGCCCTCGACCAACCGGCACACGCACGCGCTACACGCACCTTCACGGCACGAATACGGCGCGTTGTGCCCCTGTGACAACAGCACATCGAGAAGAGGAGTGTTCCGCGGCCAATCGACTGTTATACAATCGCCGTTCAGATAAACAGTTGCGGTAGCGATTCCTTTGTCGTCGCTGAGACGCCGCAGCGTCGCTGTGTCGAACGGGTCGCCGGACAGCGACTGGAACACCTCGCGATGGACGTTCGTATGGTCCATCCCGCACTCGTTCGCTGCTTTCTCGACGAGGTCCATGAAAGGCGCAGGGCCGCAAACGAAAACTTCGGTGCCCTTGTGATCACGCAGGATCTCTGTTACGGCCTGTGTAGTCGGAATCCCGCGCTCCGACTCGAGCCAGTTGATCAGGGAGAACCTCTCGGGATATTCAGCCGCGATCTGCTCGAGTTGGCTTCCGTATATTACTGAATCGCGGTCACGATTGGCGTAAAACAGAACCACTTCGCCGGCGCCGGCGACCAGTGCCGACTTTATCAACGAGAGGACCGGCGTGATTCCGCTTCCACCGGCGAAGAATGCCATGTCCACATCCAGGTTCTTCGCGGTGAACTGGCCAGACGGCGCCAGAACTGTCATCTCCATACCGACCGTCGCGTTGTCGCACAACCAATTTGACGCGTAACCGTCGCGGGTACGTTTGACTCCGATTTCGAGACGGAAATCATCAACATACGGCGAACTGCTCAGCGAATAGCATCGAGCGACATGACCGGTCTCGTCAGACGGAATCTTGACAGTCACGAATTGACCTGGCGCGTACTTGAAGGCCTCGACAGTCTCGTCCGGGACGTCGAAAGAAATCGTCACTGAGTCGCTTGTCTCCTGGACGACGTCGGTGACGGTGAGTGCACTAACCCGCGATCCAGCTGCTGGAGGCGCGTCTTGCGGCGTCATCATTTGATGATTCCCCGCCTGCGTGCGACCGCATATCCCGCACGTGTTAAAGGCGCGCCGATGTCCTGGTAGCGGGGACCGACGACGCGAGCGACGAAGTCGAAGCCGCGGGCATCAGCCCCGATGAGCACACGTGCACGCTTCTTATCCACGCCCTTGAGAATTGTCGACGCAGCTTTTTCGGGCGTGCTTCGAGCGATCTTGTCGAACATCGAGGCGATGGTCGTGGTGTCGCCCATCTCGGAAACACCACGGGCGTTATTGACGATATTCGTCTTGACGCCGCCCGGGTGGACGCAGGTCACCACGACCGGGTGGCGGCTGATTTTCATCTCCTGACGCAGAGCCTCGGTGAACCCTCGAACACCGAACTTGGCGGCGTTGTACGCGCTCTGACTCGGGATCCCGATCAAGCCGAATACACTCGAAGTATTGATCAGATGCCCGTCGCCTGACGCGATCAGATGTGGCAGGAACGATTTCGTGCCATTGACGACACCGCCGAAGTTGATCCCCATCAGCCAGTCGAAGTCCTCCCAGGACATATCGACGACGTCGGCGCCGAGGGCGACGCCGGCGTTGTTGAAGACCAGGTTGACCTGGCCGAACGACGTTTGTACCGCGTCCGCGTAATCCTGAAACGCGGTTCGGTCAGCAACGTCGAGAACCGATGTCTCGACCGTGCTGCCGTACTTCGTACGGCAGATATCGGCAGTCTCCTTCAGGTGCATCTCGTCGATATCAGACAGGGCGAGCGAGGCACCGCGGTCGGCCAACTGTACTGCCAACGATCTCCCGATTCCCGACGCTGCGCCGGTGATCACAGCAACCTTTGATGCGTAGTCGCCTGACGTCGAACTTGTCACTTTATAAACCCGCTCTGTCGATGATTGAACAAATCTACTGTCTAGACGATCTCGTATTCGGCGGGTTCGAAGTCCTTGGTGGCGCGCCAGTACTGCCAAGTGAAGCCGGGCCAGACCGTCCGATTCACGCCGAGCGAGTCCAGGTACCAGCTTGTACATCCGCCGTTGGTCCAGACCCCGTTGGCCAGCTTGTGCTGGATGTCGTCGTTAAATTTGCTCTGAACCGTCGAGAGCACGTTGATGCGTTGCGCATTTTTCGTGTCGACCGCGTCGATCACCTTCAAGATGTACTTGATCTGCTGTTCGATCATGAACACGACCGAATTGTGTCCCAAGCCGGTATTCGGCCCGAGCAGGAAGAACAGATTGGGGAAGCCCTCAGTCGTGATACCGAGGTGGGTATTGATGCCCGTTTCGCGCCAGTGCGACGGCAGATCCTCACCTCGTGCGCCCTTGAGCGCCAGCGAATCGAAGCCGTCGGTGACGTGGAAACCCGTCGCGTAGATGATCACGTCGACCGGGTACGACTTTCCATCGGA
>Ga0073926_10000079_pt1 | contig 19828 bp, 17 predicted proteins | sample GWRWmT4_4Nov14_FD_70189 | JGI IMG/M metagenome (GOLD analysis project Ga0073926, IMG submission 70189) | Sand microcosm microbial communities from a hyporheic zone in Columbia River, Washington, USA - GW-RW T4_4-Nov-14 | ecosystem: Engineered > Artificial ecosystem > Sand microcosm >...
GGCGGGCTGGGTTGCGCAAAACCGGCGGTGACAATTTCAGTATCCAGCGGTAACGGCTTCAGCCCGCGCTGCTTTGTCCAATAGTCCAGATCATAGCGGAATGCGGCAAGCTGGCAATAGATTTGCGCTTTTTCATAGAATGGGACCAGATGCGCGTAACTGAAGGGCCAGCCGCTATGCGCCAGCCACGGACGCACTTCAAAATCAATGGGTTCAAGCGGCCCGCAATTTCCTGTCCAGTGGTTGGTGCTGCCGCCGAAAAAACGCAGGCGGCTTGCTTCGGGGTCATTGTAATAAGGGTTGTTTAGATTTGCCTGGTACAGGGATTGAATTTCTGCATCAAAATTTAATCCGCCGCTTTCCAGCACGATGACCCGGAGCTTGCTGCCCGACAATTCGTGCGCCAGGGTAATGCCCGCGGCCCCTGCGCCAGCGATGCAGATATCACATTCCAGTAATTGCCCGTCCAGCAGATTGCGCGCATTACCGATCATGAAAAACTTTGTCCAATAAGGTGGAATCAGTGTTGGCTGAGGCTGGATTTTGAAAAATTCTGAAAGGGCATGCGGTCTAATAGCACATTCCTTTTTGCCCGTTCAATGCCGCAGCTGTCCCGCTCCTGTGCAATTACATTGGCACAGGAGCGGGACGGGCGCGCAAGCGTTCTGAATGGCAGGACCGGCTATGCCGCGACCAGTCCGCCATCCACCGACATTGCGTGGCCGGTGACGAAAGAGGCATGGTCCGAACACAGCCAGACAGCCGCCTCGCCAATTTCTGAAGGCTTGCCCATACGGCCAATCGGCTCGGCGGCAATCAGCGCTCCGAGCAAAGCGGGATCCGCATTGCTCACCCGGGCCAGCATCGGGGTGTCGATGGCGCCGGGGCATACGCAATTCACCCTAATGCCAAGTTTGGCATATTCAAGCGCTGCGGTTTTACTCATGCCGATCACCGCATGTTTTGATGCGCAATAGGCCCCCATGCCGGGAATGCCCACGAGGCCCGCCGCCGACGCGGTGTTGACAATAGCGCCGCCGCCGGTTTTCAGCATCGCCTGGATTTCATATTTCATACACAGATAAACACCCTTGATATTGGCGGCCATAATCTTGTCGAATTCATGCACCGGCACATCGGCGGTCAGCGCCTGATAGCCCTCAATCGCGGCATTATTATAGGCGGCGTCCAGCCGTCCATACGCATTGATTGCGCGCTCGATCAAGGTTTTAACATCGGTCTCCACGGTAATATCCGTTCTCACGAACATGCCCTGATGGCCCTGTTTGTTGACCATGGCGAGGGTTTCCTCGCCGCCCTTTTCATTGACATCGGCGATGATGACGCGCGCGCCTTCGCGCGCAAAAATCAATGATGTGGCGCGCCCGATGCCCGATGCTGCGCCGGTGATGATGACGGCTTTACCTTCCATGATTCCTGTCAAGGTTATTCTCCTGTTGCTGATTTATATTCTGTGTAAAGACTATTGCGCCACGCAGTTAATGGCGGCGCTATTGCGCCTCGCAGTTTCTTGTGGCGCTATTGCGCCTCGCAGTTTCTTGTGGCGCTATTGCGCCACCAGGCCGCCATCCACCACCATTGAATGGCCGGTGACGAAAGAGGCGTGATCCGAACATAACCACACCGCCGCTTCGCCGATTTCAGACGGCTTGCCCAGCCGCCCTATTGGCTCGGCTGCGGCAAGACCCGCGAGCAGTTCGGGATTGGTTCCGCCAAGGCGGCCTACCATCGGCGTGTCAATGACGCCGGGGCATACACAGTTCACGCGGATGCCAAGCTTGGCATATTCCAGCGCCGCCGCCTTGCTCAGCCCGATCACGCCATGTTTGGAGCCGACATAGGCGCCGAGCCCCGGAAAGCCTACCAGCCCCGCCACCGACGCCGTGTTGACAATGGCCCCGCCGCCGCCTTTCAGCATCGCGGGAATCTGATATTTCATGCACAGAAACACGCCTTTCAGATTGACGGCGATGATCTTGTCGAATTCCGCTGTAGGCATATCCGCTGACAGCGCCTGCATGCCCTCAATACCTGCATTGTTGAAGGCGGCATCCAGCCGTCCATGTGCGTTCATGGCGCGGTCCACCAGTGTCTTGACATCGGTTTCCACCGTCATGTCCGTCCTGACAAACAGGCCCTGATGGCCCTGTTTGTTGATCATGGACAGGGTTTCCTCTCCGCCTTTTTCATTGATGTCGGCAATAATCACGCGCGCGCCTTCGCGGGCGTAAATCTGGGCCGTGGCGCGGCCGATGCCGGATGCAGCGCCGGTGATGATGACGACCTTGTTTTCCATAATTCCGGTCATGATAGATATGCTCCTGCTGGTTGATAGAAATTATTCTGCCGCATCGGCATGGGCCGGAATTGGCTCGGACGCCAGGATGCCTTTGGCCTGCAATGCAGCGATCCGGTCTTTTGAATAGCCCAGATATTCGCTTAGAACGGGGACATTATGTTCGCCCAGAAATGGCGCCTCCAGTTCCAGATGGCCCGGAAATGCAGAAAAGCGCAACGGCATACCCGGGGCCTGAAACCGTCCCAGCCCGCGATCCTCGATCCAGCGCACGGTTTCGCGTTCGATCAGATGGGGATGCTGACAGGCCTGCTCCACCGATAAAATCGGGGCTACCGGGATATGATTTTCCTCGAATATGCGAATGGAATGCGCATCGCTTTCCTGCGCCTTCAGCCAGCCCTCAATAATCGCGATCAGTTCAATCTGGTTTGCGGCCCGCGCGGCATTGTCACAAAATTTCGGATGGTCGATAATATCGGGGCGTCCGATCACTTCGCAAAAGCGCGGCCACATATTGAGGATCGGCAGCAGAAAAATCGGCATTTCCTTGCCCTGAAAAATTCCCGCCGGCGCCACCGCATAATGATGCGAGCCGGAGCGTGTCGGTTTGATCTCGCCTTTACTGCACGACCAGACCTGCACATTGACTTCATGATGGTGGAAATAGCTGTCGAGCAGGGACACATCGATATATTGCCCGCCATGACCGCGCTCACGATGCAGCAGCGCAAAGCCGATGGCCGCCGCCGCATGCACGCCGGTGCCCACATCGCCCAGCGCCACCTGCGGAAAGGCCGGCGCCTTGCCGGGATCGCCGATCATGCTGGTGATGCCGGCATAGGCCTGACCGATATTGTCGAAGCCCGGCAGATGCGCCAGCGGCCCGGTCTGGCCAAAGGCCGAAATCGAACACATGACAATATTCGGATTGATCGCCTTCACCACGTCCCAGCCAAGCCCAATACGGCCGATCACGCCGGGCGCGAAATTTTCAATAAAAACATCACATTTGGCGATCAGCCCTTTAAGGATTTCCAGCCCTTCAGGTGATTTGGGATCCAGGCAGATGGCCTTTTTGCCGCGGTTCTGCTGCACATAATAGGCGCTGCGGCCATCCTTCAGAAACGGGAAATTCCGGCTGGGATCGCCGCTGGGAAATTCGACCTTGATGACTTCCGCGCCCATTTCCACCATCAGGCGCGTCGCCGCCGGTCCGGCCAGAAATTGTGTAATATCCAGTACACGATATCCATCCAGGATATGCCGCATGATTTTCTCCCTGCGCTATGCGTCCTGTTATTGTGCAGACGCTTGATAGCAGCGTGACAGGACACCGTCGCCCCGTCAAGCCTGAGGCTTGACCGGTTCCTGCGGCACAAGCATGGCGGTAGCCGAGCTTTTAGCGATCACTTCACCTTTGGCATTGAAAAGTTCGCCTTCCAGAAAGCCGATGCTTTTGCCCATTCGCAATACGCGCCCGACGGCTTTGTGCGGGCCCGGCAGGGCGGCGCGCAAAAAGCTGACCTTGAGTTCCAATGTTGGCGGCGCCAGCGTCATTTTTGACGCCACCAGCACCGCATGCGCCATGGCCCCGTCCAGCATTGCGGTTACAAACCCGCCCTGAATGACGCCGGCCGTCTGGCATAAATCCTCTCCCGGATGAAACGCCAGAATGGCTTCCTGCTTTGCCTGGTTGACGGCATGAATGTCACCGTTCAGATAGCGCATGAATTTCAGTTTAAGCACGCGCGCCCGCAGCAACTGGATAATCTCTTCATCTGTCATATAGAATACCCGGCCTACCCGCGCGCTGATGCGCCCGCATCAATGGTGATGACCGTGCCGCTGATATAGCTGGCCCGTTCGGACGCCAGAAACGCCACCAGATCCGCGACCTCTTCGGGTTTCCCGGCGCGTCCGAATGGCAGCCCCGCCAGTATTTTTTGCCAGGCGGGGGATTCAACCCCGCCGGCCATGCCCTGGGCCAGCGCGGTCAGCCTTTCGGTTTCAATCATGCCCGGGTTCACCGCCAGCAGACGTATGCCATCATTGGCGCTGACCGCGCCCATGGCGCGCGTGAATGCCATAAGCGCGGCATTCCCGGCGCCACCCGCAATATAAGTGGCGGTGGGCCGTTCTCCGCCGGTGCCAATGACATTGATGATTACGCCGCTTCTGCGCGCCTTCATCTGCGCATAGATTTCACGGGTCATGTTGATATAGCCGAACACTTTCAGATCCCAGGCCGCGCGCCAGCGTGCTTCATCTACCGCATCAAGGGTTCCGCCCGGTATCGCACCGGCATTATTCACCAGAATATCGATATCCGGGCAGGCCGCAATCAGCGCACGGACATTCCCGCCCACACTTAGATCCAGGGGATGAATGGTGATTGACACCTGGTGCCTGGCGCACAGGGCGTCCCGAACAGCAGCAAGATCGGTATTAGTGCGCGCCACAAGATGCAGATGGCAGCCTTCCTCAGCCAGAACATTTGCGATCGCCCGGCCAATACCCTTTGAAGCGCCGGTTACAAGCGCGGTCTTGCCTTGCAGATTTAGCTGCATCCTGTTTCTCCCAAAAAATCTCTCCCTGACCCAGTCTATCGCAAACACCCAAAACAGCCAGGCTTATCCCTGGCAGACAAGTCTGGCGCTGGTGCAAAAATGAAAACCGCGCTTATCCGCTTCAAGCTTCGGGATCGGGCATGAATTGACTAAATTTTAAAATACTTTCACTCCAGTCGAATAAACCTATAAAAATTTCATTGAAACAATATAATATAGCCTAAATTCAGTACGATTTACTTTCACAAATGAAGAAATTATTTATGAAAGCTTTATATCAATTAGAATTAATGTAAGAATTTAAGATATTTTTTTTAAATATTTGTGTGAAATACTATAAAAGTTGTGCTGGTAAAATTTTTTTTCTACTTTTAATAAGTCCGATTGATAAAATACTTTACTTTGATCTGACTTCTTTATATTTTAGATTCTCGGTATTTCAACAGGGATCATCCGTCAGGAAGGACATGGATTTTTCGGTAGAAAGTCTCCCTAAGCCGCTTCGGCTTTTGCACGACTATTGGCAGGAAAAACGTGGGGACCGCTTGATGCCGTCGCGCTCGGATATCAATCCGGTGCATATGCGGGATTTTTTGCCACACACGATGCTGCTTGACGTGCTTTGCGATGGGGATGACGAGCCGCAATTCCGTGTCAGGCTGGCGGGGACAAACATTGTTGACGGATATGGCAGCGAAGTGACCGGCAAGTTAAGCACTGAGCTGGCGCTTGGCGATCAGGCAGAATCGCTGACCGAGGTCTGCCGCTACAGCGTGAACACCAGGAAACCTGCCTATCTGAAGGGCAAATTCAAGCTGCCGGATGGGGAAGATTATGTCATTTTTGAACGCTTCGGTGTGCCGCTTTCGAGCGATGGGGAAAATGTCAACATCCTGTTGATAGCTGCCATTGTCCAACGCAAACAGCGCGCCGGCTAGACCCCATCCTGGAGCAATTTTCCTTAATGCGCCTTGACAGGCGCCCGGCTGTGACCTATCTACAGACCGGAGTTAGCACTCGCATAGTGTGAGTGCTAACCGGCTGTGCTCGGCATGGCCCTGTGATTTTAGACATCTTGAATTGAGGAGACTTCGCATATGGCTTTCAGACCATTGCATGACCGGGTAGTCGTGCGGCCGCTCGACGCGGAAGAAAAAACCGCAGGTGGTATTATTATTCCAGGCACCGCCCAGGAAAAACCGCAGGAAGGCAAAGTTGTCTCCGTGGGGCCGGGTGCGCGCCGCGAAGACGGATCCATCGCGAAACTTGATGTCAAGGTCGGCGACCGGGTGCTGTATGGCAAATGGTCTGGCACCGAGATCAAGATCAAAGGCGAAGAGCTGATGATTATGAAAGAAAGCGACATTTTAGGAATAGTGAGCTGAGCACAGTCTCAGTCATGCCTGGCGCCATACCGGGGCCAGTGCATTCCATAGCTATGGGCCGTTAAACAGAAGGAATTCGCAAGATGGCGAAAGATGTCAAATTCCGTGGGGATGCCCGCGACCGCATGCTTAGGGGCGTTGATATACTGGCAAACGCCGTTAAGGTTACGCTGGGCCCCAAAGGCCGCAACGTGTTGATTGATAAATCCTATGGTGCGCCACGCATTACCAAGGACGGTGTGACGGTTGCCAAGGAAATCGAACTGGCTGACAAGTTCGAAAATATGGGCGCGCAAATGCTGCGTGAAGTGGCGCAGAAGACCAATGATATTGCCGGTGATGGTACAACGACTGCGACGGTTCTGGCGCAGGCGATTGTACGCGAAGGCGCCAAGTCGGTTGCCGCCGGCATGAACCCGATGGATCTCAAGCGTGGCATCGACCTGGCGGTTGCCGCCGTTGTCGAAGATTTGCTCAAGCGTTCGCGCAAAATCAAGTCCTCCGAAGAAATCGCGCAAGTGGGCTCCATTTCCGCCAATGGCGAAACCGAGATCGGTAAAATGATCGCCAAGGCAATGGACAAGGTTGGCCAGGAAGGCGTGATCACGGTCGAAGAAGCCAAAGGGCTGGTGACCGAACTGGATGTCGTCGAAGGCATGCAGTTTGACCGCGGCTATCTGTCGCCCTACTTCATCACCAATGCTGACAAAATGAGTGTGCTGCTTGAAAACCCGCTGATCCTGATCAATGAAGGCAAGCTGTCCAACCTGCAACCCATGTTGCCGGTGCTGGAAGCGGTGGTCCAGGCCGGACGCCCGCTACTGATCATTGCCGAAGATGTGGAAGGCGAGGCCCTTGCGACCCTGGTCGTCAACAAGCTTCGCGGCGGACTGAAAGTTGCAGCAGTCAAGGCGCCGGGCTTTGGGGATCGCCGCAAGGCGATGCTGGAAGACATTGCGATACTGACCGGCGGCACTGTGATCTCGGAAGATCTGGGTATCAAGCTTGAAAGCGTCTCCCTGGCCATGCTGGGCACCGCCAAGAAGATCACCATTGACAAGGATAATACCACGATCATCAATGGCGCCGGCAAGAAGAAAGACATTGAGGCGCGCTGCAATCAGATCCGGATGCAGGTTGAAGAAACCACGTCGGATTATGACAAGGAGAAATTGCAGGAACGTCTGGCCAAGCTGGCCGGCGGTGTTGCGGTGATCCGTGTCGGAGGTGCGACCGAGGTCGAGGTGAAGGAACGCAAAGACCGCGTCGATGATTCGCTCAGCGCAACCCGCGCTGCGGTGCAGGAAGGAATCGTTGTGGGTGGCGGCGCTGCCCTGATCTATTCCATTCGTGCACTGGATGGGCTTAAGCCCGCCAATGACGACCAGAAAGTCGGTATCGCCATCGTGCGCAAGGCGCTTCAGGCCCCGGCGCGGCAAATTGCCGAAAATGCCGGCGTGGATGGTTCCACCATTGTTGGCAAGCTGCTTGAATCAAAGGACAAGAATATCGGTTACAATGCCCAGACCGATAAATTCGTCGATATGTTCAAGGAAGGCATCATTGATCCGACCAAAGTGGTACGCACAGCACTACAGGACGCAGCCTCTGTGGCCAGTCTGCTGATCATGACCGAGGCCATGGTTGCCGAGAAGCCGGATAAGTCTGATGGCGGCGGTATGGGCGGCATGGGCGGTATGGGCGGTATGGGCGGTATGGGCGGTATGGGCGGCGGCATGATGGACGGCATGATGTAATCCGCCACGCTTTAGCTGAAACTTCCAGAGAGGGCTGCGTGCAGGCGCAGCCCTTTTTGCATGCCTGACCGGTACTGGTGACAACCGCAAGCAGGAATGCCGGCCCCTTCTGACGGGGGCGAATCGTCAAAAGAGACCGGCAGAAAACCGGCGAGATGGGGATTATCACCGGTATTTCCGGAAGTGGAACAATTGTGCCACCCCCGAAAATTCTTTTTCAGCACCGTGCTGGACCCGAAGGTCCGCGTCACTGAACACACGCTATAATTGTTATTTTTCGTATTGCAATCAACAGGAATAAAATTTAATATTTCTCAGATGCAGATATATTAATGCGTACTGATTCTCCTATTTGGATAGGTTTGCGCATTAACCTGCGGCCATTTGTGCGTGTGAAGCGATAGAAAAAGGTGCCAGCAATGAACCAGGCGGAACAACCAGGGCGGTCAAAATCTCTGGCGGACTATGTGGCCCTGAAACAGGCCAGTAAGCGTCTGATCAAGTCCTGCGGCGGTCTGGACGCCGCCTCATTGGTCACGCGGGTGGGGCATAGCGAACTGGCCCGCTATTATGATCCATCGGAGAAACTGTTCATGCCCATCGACGTGGCGGCTGATCTGGAAACCATCGCGCGTGAGCCGCTGGTAACCCAAAGCCTTGCCGGCCTGATGGAATTTGCGCTGATGCCGGTGCAGACGGAGATCAATGTTGAACCCAACCATCACTGGACTGCCCTGCTTGCGCAACTTGGCGAGGAAACCGCAGCTGCATTAAGACAGATCGGTTCGGCGCTTGCAGATCACGGCACCTTGACGCCTGATTCGATCAACACTTATCAACTCGCGCGGCATCTCGATAATCTGATCCAGGCAGCGCTTCAGTTAAAGGCTTCCATTGCCAGGCGCCGCGATCGCGCCGCGCTGGCCAGGCAGACGCATCAGCCATCCGTGAACGGGGCGCATGCTGCGCGCAAGGGCTAGTGTCTATTTTGTGGATCAGACGGCTCGCTAACGGCGATACCATCTGATCCGAATAAAGTCTAACGCTTCCAGCGATCTTCGTCATCATCGTCAAAGACCGTGGGTTTTACGCGCAGGTCCAGAAACTGCACCACTTCCCGCTTGAAATCCGGATCGCCCATGATGGTGTGATGGCTGGCCCCTTCGATGGTTACGGCCTTGGCCCCCGGGATCAGCGCCGCAAGCGGTTCCGGCTTGCCGCTCAGATCATCTTCGGATCCGGTAATGACCATCACGGGTATTTTGATGGCGGCCAGGGCCTGTTCGTCAACCGGCTCACGCCGCGCCTGGATGCAGGCCGCCAGGGCTTTCATATCACTGCCGGTGGACTCGGCAAAGGCGCGAAATGACAAGGCATGCTCGTCACTGACGCTTTTCGGGTCACTGGCCGTCAGCCCTTCCGCCATGATTTTTCTATCGTCGCGTTTTTCCAGCATGCGCGCGCCCACGCCGCACAGAATGGCGGTTTTGAAGCGTTCCGGATGCTGGTCCAGCAGACGCAATGTCAGCAGGGCCCCCATGGAATGCGCGACAATGCTTGCCTTTTCGGCTTTTAGATAATCCAGAAAGTTGATGATATCGGCGATCATCTTGTCGCTGGCATAGGCCTCTGTGTCATGCGGCTTGTCGCTTTCGCCATGGCCGCGATGGTCCATGGCGGCATAATCAACGCCCGCTTTGTCCAGCAGATCAAACCAGCCGCTGGCCCGCCAGGCCTGTCCGCGATTGGCGGCAAAGCCATGCAGCAGCAATACCGGATCGCCATAGCCTACGGCATTAAACGCAATCTTCAATCCGTCCGATGTGAAACTGGCCATGCGTATTTCCCGCCTTTGAGGTGTTATTATTGCCCTTATTAAAGCAGCAAACAGAATTCAGGTCGCCTGAAAACTATCCCTCAGACGCAGTAAATAGGCTTCCTGATCCCGTGTTTCTATCGCCCCGGACCGGGCGTCGCGCACACGCGACATGGCCGGTGCCGGATCCTCGCCTGTTTCTATCAGCATGCGGGTGGCGGCAAGACCCGCCCGCCCCCGTCCGCCCCGGCAATGAAATATGATATTGTGTCCCGCGCGCAGCAAGCCGTGAAGACCGGGGCCGTGGCGTTGCCAGCCCGCCTCCCATTGCGGGTCGGGAATGCCGCCATCCTCAATCGGCAGATAGAGATGCTGCAATCCCAGCGCCCCGCAGGCCGCCTGGAGTTCAGCCAGCCTGGGCCCGGCCCAGTCAAGTTCGCCCATCTCCATGAGCGTGACCAGCACAGCGGCCGGAAAATTCCGGATGGATAGCAGATCCCGGCTCAGGTCATGATTGGTATGGGTGCCCAGTACGGGCGGATATTTTCTTCCGGGGCAGGGGCAAAGGCCAATTTTCCCGGCGTGCCGGGACATGACAGCGCTGATCTGGAAAGAAGCGCCGCTCAACTCAACTCAGCCTGCCACGAGGCAGTCCTGCGGGCGGGCCTCATGGGCGCCCAGTTTGGGGTCGTTCCTGAACAGGGTGCCGCAATAGGGGCAACGAATATGGCTGTTGCGGCCCATATCCAGATAGATATGCGGATGATCATGCGGGGCGGACGCGCCCATGCATTCAAATTCCTTTACGCCGGTGACGATTTCTTCGACACCGGAATCGTTAACGAATCGTATACGCCCAAGCTCGGCCATAACCCGATTTTCCCATATCTTTGTCTGCTCAGCTGCCCCTCGTTAACAGATTATTTGCTTTAGCACCATAGGTTGATGTCAGACAGGAAATATAAGCGTCAGCGGAATCGGATCTGTGGGATTAATATGCTTGATGAGCGTCAGGACTCATACCGTGACATGGCATCATTGATTGCCATGGCAAGAGAAGGCACCAAGCGTTCGCGCCAGCTTCTCGCTGAGAATGTGCTTGATCTGGTCGTCTCGCAGGATGGACGGCTGAGTGATCACGCGCGCGCGCTGACCGACCAGGTTCTGACCAATCTGGTCAAAAGCATGGAAGTGCAGGTGCGCCGGGAACTCGCGCTCCGGCTTGTTGATCTGCCCCACGCCCCTGACGGGCTGCTTGCCATGCTGGCAAAGGACGAAATCCTGGTAGCGGGCCCGCTGCTGGAATGTTCAAGGATTCTGAAGGATTCGACGCTGGTTGAGGTTGTGCAGATGCGCACCCGTGAACATCAGCTTTGTATCGCCATGCGTGAAAACCTTTCCACGACTGTCAGTGACGCCCTGGTGGAACATGCCGCAGAACCGGATATTCTGGAGGCATTGATACGCAATCCGAACGCCAGCATATCCGAGGCGTCGATGGCTTATCTGGTTGCGGAAAGCCGCCGCTTTGACCAGTTTCAGGAACCTCTGCTGTCGCGCGCCGATCTTCCCGCCGAACTGGCGCATAAAATGTTCTGGTGGGTTTCGGTTCAATTACGGCAAAAAATACTTAGTGATTTCAATATTGAGGAACATGAGGTGGACCCGCTTCTGGAAGCGGCGACAAAGGATATACTCGCCGAAACAGAAGCCGAGCGCGCCGGCACCGCCAGGGCAAAGGCGGAAACGCTGGCAAAAACATTAAAAGATGAGGGACAACTTACAGTTGAATTGTTGATCGACATGCTTCGTAAAAACAGAATTCCCGCTTTTTGTGCCAGTATGTCGCATCTAGCAGGCATATCTTTTTCGACAGTCTATCGCATAATTCTGGATAAGGATATTACGCCATTTGCGATTTTATGTAAGGCAATCAAGCTCAACGAGGCGCATTTCTCCACCATGGCGCTGTTAGTTTTACATTCTCAGAACAATAAACAACAGTCAGCCCAACAGCTTCAAAATTTACTCAGGCTATTTAAAGAAATAACTTCTGATCAGGCACAGAAAACGCTAACCTACTGGCACAATGACTCGGAATTACAAAAAGCGGCACTTAAAATTAAGTGACTTTTTCAATGCGGTTGTTGGGGTTTGAGGCACGTGCATGCAGCGTTATATCCGAAATAGCGATGGAGAGGCTGATGCGCCGGTCTCGGAGACCTCGCAAGTGAATTCGGAAGCCCTCCATGTGAATAGTGGCGCCGCGGATGGCAATGTGCTGACCCATCTGCTGGAAGAGGTGGCCAGCAGGGTCAGCTTCTCCGAGGATGCGGCGCTTTATGTTGCAGGTGCGTCCGGAAAAATTCTGTTCCTGAGTGCGGGTTATCACAATCTTGTTGGCGGTCTGCCCGAAAATGGCCGGGTGGAAGAGGATGTCTACCAGTTCATTTGCAACAATGGCGAAAGCTATGTGCATGACGTGACAGTCCAAAAAGATGTGGACAGTGCGCCGCGCTATATACGTTCCTACCACTATCCATTGAATGATGAGCGGGGCAATTTGCTGGGAATTGCCGGGCATTATGTGGATATGTCAGGCCAGGCCACCGCCCTGGCGCGCGCCGGCGATGAGGCCGCCCGCAAGCATGATCAATTGCGCTCCGGTTCTGACCTGTTCTGGGAACTTGATGCAGATGGCCAGCTTGCCGCCTTGTCGGACAAAGCGAGCGGTATTCTGGGCAAGCCGGCCGCATTTTTTCTGGGGCGTGAGCTGGGCGCGATAGGACGCTTTGTGGATCGCGCGGGTGCGGATGCGCAACCCCCGCCTGGCTTCCTGAAGCACCAGCCTTTCCGTGACGCCATTTTTCAGATGCAGGGCCATGACGGGCAGCGCTATCATTTTCACATGAGCGGCGTTCCGATTTTTGATTCTGGCAGTGGAAAATTCCAGGGTTTTCGCGGCGCCGCCGTGGACGTAACGGAACGGTTCAAGGCGGAAGACCGGGCCGCCGAAGCCTTGCGCGAATTGGAAATGGCCCGTGAAGCGCTTATGCATCGCAACATTCAACTGGATATTGAGCGGGCCCGCACCGAAAAAGCCCTGCGGGCGAAAACTGAATTTCTGGCAACGATGAGTCATGAACTGCGCACACCGCTCAATGCCATATTGGGTTTTTCCGAAGCCATGAGCATGAAACTTTTTGGCGCATTGAGCGATCAGTATGCCGGCTATTCGAACGATATTTTAAAGTCCGGCAAACATCTGCTGTCGCTGATCAATGCGATGCTTGAATCCGCCAGGGTGGAAGGCAGTGAGATATCCCCGAACCCGCAACAGGTGGATATTTCGGGATTGATCCAGCAGGCGGTGAACATTGTGCGGATGCGCGCCGCGGGAAAAAATCTGGATATCAGCAATACTGCCGTCAAACCTGGCTGGGTGGTCAAGGCGGACCCGATGCTGACGACGCAAATTCTGGTCAATCTTCTCAGCAATGCCGTCAAATTCACGAATGCCGGCGGCGTCATTGGCGTCGATGTTAAAACGGATATGAAGGACGGCGCCCCGGCTTTGGAGATCACGGTTTGGGATACGGGCATCGGTATTGCGCCGGATATGCAAAAGAAAGTTTTTGAAAAATTTGTTCGCGGTGACAATGCCGTTGATTATGACGATACGGGGCAAGGGATTGGATTGGGATTGCACATATCCAGGCGCCTGGCGGAACTGATGCAGGGCACGCTGCGCCTGCAAAGCGTCAAAGATAAAGGCAGCCGTTTTACTCTGAGTTTGCCGCTGGTAAGCGCCCCTTAGCGCCTGATCCGAATAGGGTCTAAGCGTTCAGTGCACGGTGCAATTCCTCCAGCCGCACAGGTTTTCCAAGGCGCATGACCTGGTGCAGCCCGCCCAGCTCGCCTATGGCCTTTGCAATCTTTGAATATTGCGGATTATAGCCGGTGACCATAATCAGTTTGCCGGTGAATTTTTCCCCAACCAGCCAGCGGGTAATTTCCGTGCCGTCAAATTCCGGCATCACCATGTCCAGAACCACTGTGCCGGGCTGGAAATCCCTGAATGTTTCAAAAAACGCCGCCGGTTCCGTCAGTGCCCGGACATTATAACCAAGCTCCAGCGCAACCTCTTCGACAAATTCGCCGAACATCGCCTCATCATCCATGACAAGTAATTTCAGATTTTTCATCACTCCCCTCAAATCACTTCATCAGCACACGCATAATCTTGCGGCCATTGCAGTAATTGGGCGCGAAAGCGTGGCCTATGCAGGCAACGCCTTCGCGGCCAGGCGAAGGGGCGGGTTATTTAAACCCGCCACCCTTCGCCGCCAATTCTTCGAGCAGTGACGCCGGCGCCCAGAATGCCGCGTCATCCTTTGCGAAGTCACGCATACGGGCCACGATCCTGTCCAGGCCATAAATGTTCGCCCAATACATCGGCCCGCCGCGATAGACCGGCCAGCCATAGCCATGCACCCAGACGGTGTCGATATCGCTGGCGCGGATGGCGATGCCTTCGCTGAGGATTTTTGCGCCCTCATTGACCATCGGCATGAGGCAGCGTTCAAGAATTTCCTCATCGCTGATATCGCGCTGCCGGATCTGTTTTGACACGGCGAATTCGCGGATCATTTTCACCACATCTTCATTGGGGATGGGGGTGCGATCGCCTGGCTTGTAATCATAATAGCCGGCATTGGTTTTCTGTCCGCGCCGTCCTGCTTCGCAGAGGCGGTCGCGCAAAGTTTCGCCCTTTGAGGTTTTTGGATTCCAGCCGACATCGACGCCTGCCAAATCGCTCATGGCGAACGGCCCCATGGGAAAACCAAAATCCGTCAGCACCCTATCGACGCGTTCGGGTGTGGCCCCTTCCAGAATGATGCGGCTGGACTGTGTGGTGCGGGCGAACAGCATGCGGTTGCCGATAAAGCCATGACACACGCCCGCCAGCACGGCGATCTTGTTGATGCGCTTGGACAGCGCCATGGCGGTGGCGATGACATTTTTCGCCGTCTTCGCGCCGCGCACCACTTCGACCAGCTTCATCACATTGGCCGGGCTGAAAAAATGCGTGCCGATGACATATTCCGGCCGTTTGGTCACCGCCGCAATGACGTTGATATCCAGCGCCGAGGTGTTGGTGGCGAGGATCGCGCCGGGCTTGCAGATGGCGTCGAGCTTCTGGAAAATATCCTTCTTGATATCCATGTTTTCGAACACCGCCTCGATCACTATATCCGCATCCGCCAGATCGGACAGGTTGAGGCTGGGCGTGATCAGCGCCATGCGCCCTTCGACATCTGCCTGCGTCAGTTTGCCCTTGCGCGCGGTGTTTTCATAATTGCCGCGCACCACTTTCAACCCGCGATCCAGGGCCTCCTGGCTGGTTTCGACGATAGTCACCGGAATGCCGGCATTGACCAGATTCATGGTGATGCCGCCGCCCATGGTGCCTGCACCGATCACGCCGGCCTTGTTGACCGGGATTTGCGGCGTATCGGCGGGCACATCTGGAATTTTTGCGGCCTGGCGCTCGGCAAAGAACATATAGCGTTGCGCGGCCGATTGCGGCCCCTGCAACAATTCGCGGAACAGTTTTCCCTCTACGGCAATGCCCTCATCGAAGGGCAGGTTCACGGCCGCTTCAACACAGCGGATATTATATTCAGGCGCCAGGAAGCCGCGATTTTTACGCGCATGGGCGGCGCGGAACGCTGTGAAAATTTCCGGCTTGCCGCGTGCGGGCGCGATCTTGGTGTCATTGTCGCGCACCCGCACCAGCGGGCGCTTTTCAGCCAGCAGCTTTTTGGCGAAGGCAATGCCGCCCCCGGTCAGATCGCCGGTAACAATCTCACTGATCAGTCCAACCTCCAATGCCTTGGCGGCGTCAATCGGATCGCCGATCCCCATCATCTCCAGCGCCATTTGCGCGCCCACAATGCGCGGCAGACGCTGGGTGCCGCCCGCGCCGGGCAGCAGACCCAGCTTTACTTCCGGCAGGCCAAACTGCGCCGAGGCAACCCCGACGCGGTAATGGCAGCACAGCGCCACTTCCAGCCCGCCGCCCAGCGCGGTACCGTGAATGGCCGCGACGATGGGTTTGGGGCTGCCTTCCATCATGTTCTGTACATCCAGCAGGCTGGCCCCCTGCGGGCCACCCGAACCCAGTTCGGTAATATCCGCGCCCGCAATAAAGGTACGCCCCGCACAGACCAGCACCACGGCCTTTACTGCCGGATCGGCAACCGCCTGCTGAATGCCCTTGTGCAATCCGTCACGCACCGGGCCGCTCAGCGCGTTCACCGGCGGGCTGTTCAATGTCAGCACCGCAATGCCGTCACGAATATCAAGATCGGTAACCTGATTAATGGCCGTCATGGGGCATCTCCCTGCTGATATTATTTTGTAAGCTGACAGCATAACGGTTCAGCACCGTGCTGAACAGCCGCGACATCAAAAACCGGTTATCGGACGCTTACCGGTACGCCGCGATAATCCCCAGAAAGTCTTCCGCTTTCAGGCTGGCGCCGCCGACCAGCGCGCCATTGACATTGGCGACGCCCATCAGTTCCGCCGCATTCGAAGGCTTTACGGAACCACCGTAAAGGATTCGGAACTGCGCCCCGTCCTTGAAACGGGCCTGTAATTGCGCCCGGATGAAGGCGTGTACTTCGGCCACATCTGCGGCGGTGGGGGTGCGCCCGGTGCCGATGGCCCAGACAGGTTCATAGGCGATCACCAGATTAGCCGCATTGGCGCCATCTGGCAGCGATCCGGCCAGTTGTGCGCCAACCACTTCCAGCGCCTTGCCTGCATTGCGCTCGGCCTCGGTTTCACCGACGCAGACGATGGCGATGAGCCCCGCCCGGTGCGCGGCCAGCGCCTTCGCCTGAACCATCGCATTGGTCTCACCGTGATCGGCGCGGCGCTCAGAATGACCGACGATTACCGCCACCCCACCTGCGTCCTTGATCATCTCGGCGCTGATGTCGCCGGTATGGGCGCCAGAGGCATTGGCGTGGCAATCCTGGCCCCCCAGTAATACCGGGCTGGAACCCAGCCTGGCGCGCATAGGAGCGAGCAGGGTGGCAGGTGGGCAGAGCATGGCGTCACATGCCGCCGTCTGTCCTGAAGCGATCCCAGCGGCCAATTTTTCGGCCTCCACAAGCGACCCCGCCAGGCCGTTCATTTTCCAGTTTCCTGCGACCAATGCGCGGGGGCGATTTGTACTCATAAGTCCTTGTCCTTATTCAAGTTTTCAAAAAAGGGCGCGGTTCAGTGCACGGCCATTTTGACGGGCGTCCACCGGAACCGCCAGATTCATGGATTTGACTCTTTACGGTTTATTGACCTATTTGCAATCCCCTTTGGCACATCAAGCGGCGCAAATCGCCCCGTATGTGAAACAGGTCCGTATGAAACTGGTTATTGTAGAGTCGCCCTCCAAGGCGAAAACCATCAATAAATATCTCGGTCAGGACTATCAGGTTCTGGCGAGCTTCGGCCATGTGCGCGACCTGCCTGCCAAAAATGGCTCGGTATTGCCCGATGAAGATTTCGCAATGGTCTGGGAAGTTGGCGACCGCGCCAAGAAGCAGTTGAATGAGATTGTCCAGGCCGCCAAAAGCGCGGACAGTCTGATTCTGGCCACCGACCCGGATCGCGAAGGCGAGGCGATTTCCTGGCATGTCTTGCAGGTTCTCAAGGAAAAGAAGGCACTGGGCGCCAAATCGGTGCAGCGGGTGGTGTTTAACGAAATCACCAAATCCGCGATTCTGGAGGCCATGAAACATCCGCGCGAGATTGATGCGGCGTTGGTGGACGCCTATCTGGCGCGCCGCGCGCTGGACTATCTGGTGGGATTCAGCCTGTCGCCGGTGCTGTGGCGCAAACTGCCGGGCGCGCGCTCGGCTGGCCGGGTGCAATCGGTTGCGCTGCGGCTGATCTGTGTGCGCGAGCTGGAAATTGAAAGTTTTACCGCCCGGGAATATTGGACCGTCGAGGGCGATTTCGGCCTTGACAGCGGCCAGTCCCTGACGGCCCGCCTGACCAGGCTGGACGGGGAAAAGCTGGACAAGTTCACCATCGCCACCGCCCCCGCCGCCGAGGCGGCGCGCGCCCGCATTCTGACACGCAGCTACAGTATAAAGAGTGTCGAAAGCAAACCCGCCCGGCGCAATCCGCCGCCACCCTTTATTACCTCTACCCTGCAACAGGAAGCCGCCCGCAAGCTGGGCTTCAGCAGCGCGCGCACCATGCAGATCGCCCAGCGCCTCTATGAAGGCTTTGACATTGGCGGGGAAACCACCGGCCTTATCACTTATATGCGGACCGATGGGGTGACAATGGCGGGCGAGGCCATTGCCGGTGCGCGCACCATGATCGCGCAGGAATATGGCAAGGAATATGTGCCCTCTGCGCCGCGCATCTATACCAGCAAAGCCAAAAACGCCCAGGAAGGGCATGAGGCCATCCGCCCCACGGATATGGGCCGCCTGCCTGCTTCGCTGCGCGGCGTATTGGATACGGATCAGCAGCGCCTCTATGACCTGATCTGGAAGCGCGCCGTCGCCAGCCAGATGGAAAGCGCCGCCATGGAACGCACCACTGTTGAAATTGAATCCCCGGATGGCCAGGTGGGGTTTCGCGCCACCGGCTCGGTGCTGCTGTTTGACGGCTTTCTGCGCCTGTATCAGGAAGGCACCGACGATGAGGCCGAGGATGAGGAGGGCGGCCGCCTGCCCAAAGTTGCGGCGAAGGACCCGCTGTCGCTGAAGGCCGTGCGGCCCGAGCAGCACTTTACCGAACCGCCGCCGCGCTATTCCGAAGCCAGCCTGGTCAAGAAGATGGAAGAACTGGGCATCGGCCGGCCCAGCACCTATGCCAGCGTCCTGTCCGTGCTGCGCGATCGCGACTATGTGACGATGGACAAGAACCGTTTCATTCCGTCCGACAAGGGGCGGCTGGTGACGGCGTTTCTGGAAAGCTTTTTCAGAAAATATGTCGAATATGATTTCACCGCCGATCTGGAAGAACAGCTGGACGATGTGTCGGCGGGCAAAATCAACTGGAAACAGGTGCTGCGCGACTTCTGGAAAGATTTCAACATCTCCATCGAAGGCATGTCCGATCTGCGCGTGACCCAGGTGCTGGACGCGCTGAACGAGGTGCTGGGGCCGCATGTGTTTCCCGCCCGCGAAGACGGCGTTGCGGCGCGCCAGTGCCCGGCCTGCGCGGCGGGGCAGCTCAGTCTGAAGGTTGGAAAATTCGGCGCCTTTGTCGGCTGTTCCAACTATCCCGAATGCGCCTTCACCCGGCAGATGACCGCCAATGGCGAGGCGGCGGCGCTTGATGCGGGGCCGAAACTGCTCGGTATGGACCCCGTTACGGGCCTGCCGGTAACCCTGCGCAGCGGCCGTTTCGGCCCGTTCCTGCAATTGGGCGAGGCCGTTGAAAAAGGCGACAAGCCCAAACGCGGCCCGGTGCCAAAAGACATGCCGCCAGAGACAATTGATCTGGAACGCGCGCTGCAATTATTGTCGCTGCCGCGCCCTGTCGGCATGCATCCCGAAACCGGCAAGCTGATCGAGGCCGCCATCGGCCCCTATGGCCCCTATCTGCGGCACGACGGCAAATATGCCAATCTGACGTCTACGGATGAAGTCTTTACCATCGGCGTCAATCACGCGGTTTCGGTGATTGCGGATGCCAAAAACAAACCGCCGCGCCGGGGCAATGCCGCCTTGCGCGAACTGGGCGTGCATCCGCTGGATGAGGCGCCGCTCAGCGTAATGAATGGGCGCTTTGGCCCCTATATCAAATGGAACAAGGTTTTTGCGACCCTGCCCAAAAGCTATGATCCGCAAACCATCTCGCTGATCGAGGCAATTGAACTGGTAAACGCCAAGGCGGCGCGCGGGCCATCTGTAAAGAAGACCAAAGCGGGTGCAAAAAAACCGGCGGCG